>Ga0213875_10001243_pt1 | contig 17186 bp, 17 predicted proteins | sample BarmaccomBMRX_R8_FD_160105 | JGI IMG/M metagenome (GOLD analysis project Ga0213875, IMG submission 160105) | Root-associated microbial communities from Barbacenia macrantha in rupestrian grasslands, the National Park of Serra do Cipo, Brazil - RX_R8 | ecosystem: Host-associated > Plants > Roots... | reverse complement strand
CCGTCGTCCCGGCCCGCTCCCCTCCTGCCCAGGTGTCGATCGCCACCGTCACCCGTTCCTGCTCGCTGTAGTAGGCCTCCGCCCCCCGATGGCCCTCCTCGAAGTAGCGGGCCGCCCCCGCCCCACTGCCCCGGTAGAAATGCAGCCCGCCCTTCACCGGCCCATCCCCCCAACAACGGGTCCCCCAGCGCCGACTGGGGGCCGCTGGAACGAAGCTGGAGCGCCGGTCACCCCGCCAGACTACCGCAAGTAGCATACGTGCAGGAAAAAATACAGTTATCTTTTGAGGGTGACTGTAGTGGTGTTGAATGTTGTGGCTGTTGAGGTGGTGGTGGACTGTGGGGCTGCTGGAGGGTTTGGTTGGGTGGCTTGTTAGGAGGTCCTGGGTGTGATGGTCAAAGGATCAGGTGGTGGTGGTCGTAGACGGGCTGGTGAGGTGCGGCTAGAAGATGCCAGCCTGGATGGCACCTTGGAAGCGTGGCCGCCACCCCCGCCCCGCCCGCCCAAGACCGCAGTGGAGAAGGCCCGGCTGGCGTTGATTCACTCGCCCGGCCAGGTCCACCGCCTGGCCGGGCAGTTCTCCGACGTGGGCCGAGCCGCCACCCTGGCCTGGCAGTTCCGCCGGGCCAAACCAGCCAAACTCGACCCCACCGCCGCCGGCCACTTCGACGCCCGCGCCTACTTCGACCCCGACACCCGCAAATGGCGCATCGCCGCCCGCTACCTCCCCCCCGACAGTGAAGGCAGCCCGACCGGGCCGTGAGCCACAACGTCAGGCAACGCTTCGGCGTTGTGGCTAGTTAACTCACCGACTGCGATAGATCGTTGCTCGTTGGGCGATCGTCTTGATAGCCACGATGTCATGGTCGTGGATGATCCGGTAGATGATCCGGTACCCCGCCCCGGCGGGTTTTAGTGACGCCTGATCACGCTGCCGCGAAGCTCTGTGTCCTATTCGCTCGAGTCGCTTGTCCAGACCGCTGGGACGAACTAGACCACCGCGATAACAATCGGGAGCCACTCGCTTTTGATAGCAACCGAGCGACCGGAGCGTGAGCGGAGGGAGTCGAGGGTGCTAGTCGAGAACCCCCCACTGGGGGGGTGTCCCGCCCCCGCAGGGAGCGTAGCGACCGAGGACCGGGCGGGCTCGAAGGGGGGAGAGGCGCCGCCGTAGGCGACCACTAGATCCTCACCCGGTACCTGCGATAACGGCGCCACCACCGTTTTTCACAAGATCGCTCGCCTAATACAGGTAAATCTCTATTACAGGAAAAACTAACTACAGGGGGCCCCCAAAAAGAGACCCTCTGATCAGCACTTTCGCGCCACCTCGCGCCACCTCGTATGCGTACCAACGCGCCACCTCGTATGCGTGGATAACCCGACCCGCCGTACGCATACGAGGTGGCGCCTACTTCGCGAAACCGCTGGTCAAGTGGCAGATTTAGTCGCTTGCCGCCACCTCGTATGCGTACCACTCCCTTGCGCCACCTCGTATGCGTGGATAACTCCCCGGTCCCCAGCCCATCAGGGGATAACTGGCCGGCACTGGAGGGGCTGCCCAGGGGGGCCGAGGTAGGCTGAGGGCGCCCAAGGCACTAGCGTCGGGAAGTTTGTTGGCGGGCGGCGATGGTGGTATTGTGATGGCGCCTGTTGCGTTGAGCTTCAGGAAGTGAGCCCGAGACCCTTCCGGACGGTTGTGGCGCTCGGGCTTCGCGCTTTCCAGGGTCTGGTTCAGACGGCGCGTACGGCGGTGATGAGCGGTTCGGCTCGCCGACGCCAGTCGCCACCCTTCGCCCAGGCCCAAGCCAGAGCGTCCGGCACCGCGAGCAACGGGTCGCTACTTGCTCTCTGGTGCTCGTAGAGCAGGGTGTCGCGTTGGCCGGTAGCTCGGGTGAACTCGATGAGCCACTGGTTGTCAAGGCTGACGAGAGAGTCATCCTGCTCGATTACGAGCCGGGTGTCGCCGCCGCTGCTGGCGAGGTCCTCGACGAGGGCCCGGAAGCACGCGGCCCGGGCCTCTCGGTCAGTCGGGTAGGTGCGGCCGGCGTCGTAGATCGTGGCTTCGATGCCGATGGTTACCAACGTCGAGAGGATGAGTCGCCGCCGGCTGTCTCGCTCGCGGACCATGTGTAAGCGACGCTGGCCGGGCAGGATCAGAGCGGTGACCGACCGCCGGGTACTGCCGGCGTCGGTGAGCGGGACAGCGACAAGGAGGTACCGGCCTCGCTTGGTTTCATCCACATAGACCCACGTCGTCAACTGCCAGGCCGGGCCGTCTCTCGGCCGATGGCCGGAATCGTCGTCGGCCGGGCGACGGGGGTGGGCGACGGTCGCAGGAGCAGGCCGTCGCCGGTGGCGGTGACCCCGGCCTCGGGGTAGGCCAGGGAGATTACCCGGAGCTGACGGACCACGGCCGCCTTGAAGGCCCGGAGCCGGTCGTATTGGCTGCCGAACTGGTGGGCCAGGAGTGCCCAGGGGACGAGGGTGGGCTTGCGGACGGTGTAAAGCCGGTGGGCCAGCCAGTAGTACAGGTCGAGCGCCAGGGGGCCGGCCTTGGCCCGCTGGATGATGGCGAGGGCTCGGGTGTCGAGCGGGACCGCCGCCTCCTTGATCGAGTCCCGCCAGGCCGGGGTGACGCGGATGGTGTTCGGCCACAGGGTCGGGGTGCCGTTGTCCCGGTCAGACCACCACAGGTTCGTCTCGTCGACGAACCCGAACGCCCGGCCCCGGTGGTTCCACTGGCCGTTACTGTGCTCGCGGGTCTCGGTGACGGTGATGGACGAGTAGGCCAGCCGGGTCACTTGGTCACGGAGGCGAGTGGCGCTCCCCTTGGTCCCGCCGGTGGCACTGTTGATGCCGATTTGCCGCAGGAACGCCCGCATCGACCCGCCCAGGTCGAGCGTGAGCCCGTCGTCTTGGACGGCCGGGCCGCTCTGCTTGACTTCAGTGGTCATCCACGCCAGGAGGTAGCGAGGCATGACCCCGAACGGATAGGCGTCGAGCTGCTCCCCGCCCTTGGCCGTGATGAGGCCGGGCGTGAGCCGGAGGGTGACGGTTCCGTTCGTTCGCCGCCATGACTGCACTGGGCCGGGGTCCCTGTACGGGAGGGCGACCTGGCAGAAGATGCGCGATACGAAACTGATGGTCCCGGCCGCTCGGGCGTCCTCCTGCTCGATCTGCACCGCACGGTCGATCAGCTCGACGGTGCGAGCGTCGAGCAGCAGCGCCGGCCCGGTTTGTGTTTCCGTAAACACGGATTTCCGTGTCACGCTTCGCTGAGTTCAGGGAGGCTCTGGAGCATTTGGCGGATGAGGACGGCCATGCTGGTGCCTTCGCGCAGGGCGGCGAGCTTCAATCCTCGGTAGGTGGCGTCGTCGAGATCGACGGTGACCCGGTGGTTGTGGGGGTTGGCCGCGGTGCGGAACGCCGGCACGGTGCCGAGTTCGCCGCGGGGGTTGTTGCCGACACCGCGGGCGAGTTTGTTCTTGATGTCAGCCACGTGCGCTCCTTGTGAGTTCGTCGGCCACCAGGTCGTAGCCGTACAGGTCAGTGACGGGATCGCCCCACGCCAGGGCCAGGGCCTCCCGCAGGGGGATGCGGGTCTCGATGATGCGGACGCCTTCGTCGGTCAGGACGCTGGCCGATGCCCCTACCGCTCGGGTCCCGGCTCGGACCTTGACCAGGAGCACGGTGGTGGGCTTGCCCGCTTCGCTGGTCAGGTCGAGGGTGGCCCACACTCGGTTCATGTCCAAGGCGGTCGGGGCGGTGGGGACCAGCACCAGGTCTGCGACCGCGATGGCGGCCTTGGTGATGGTCAGGTCCCCCGGCGGGGTGTCGATGACCAGGTGCTCGCCGGAGGGCAGCCGGCCCTCCAGGCGGGCCGTAGGCAGGGACGTGATGCTGACAGCCAGGGGAGTCCCGGCGCCGGCGGCTGCCTCGCCCCACGCGGTAGCCGACCCCTGGGGGTCGGTGTCGACAACGCCGGCGCCGAGCGCGTGGGCGAGCAGCACGGCGCTGGTGGTCTTGCCGACTCCGCCCTTCACGTTGGCAACGGTCACAATCATCCGGCCGAGCGTACCGGCGCAAATACAGAAATACGTGGATACTGACCGGTCCGGGGTGATAGGCCGCGTGGAAAGACTCCCGCGGTGTCCGTTCCGACCCTGCTCATCAACCGGGACCGTCTCTGTCGGGCACAAAGAGCGCACGGCAGAACTCCACGGCCCTGGAGCGGGCTTGCGTACGAAGGCTTCGCTGTCGAGAACGGCGACTGCCCAGTGCGTGAGGTCGCTCTTGAAGTGCTCATCCGTGCCAGTTGGGTCTCGCCCAAACAAGCGAACACCCTTGGGCCCCGTGGATACAGAAATCTGTAGACACAGAAATCTGTAGGTACGGGCCCCAAGGGCTCACGCGCCGACGGAGGCCAGATGCCGGTAGAGGGTGGAGCGGCTGACGTCGAGGGTGGCGGCGATGGCGGTCAGGGTGTGTGCGCCTTGGTCGTAGAGCTGGCGGGCGACGGCCAGCTTGTCGGGGGTCACGGCTCGGGGGCGGCCGCCGGTGCGGCCTCGGGCTCGGGCGACGATCAGACCGGCGGTGCTGCCTTCGCGGATGAGGGATGACTCCGGGCGGCCCCCTACGGCTTCGCCTCGGCATCTGGCTGAAGATGCAACGACCCGTCTGTGGCCTGCGGGGTCATCGTCGGGTGATCCGGCTGACGACCTTCAATCGGCAGATCCGGATCGCTTCCTTGGTACGACCTACAGATGCCACTGCGGTCAGCGTCGCCATTTCGAGCAGAGGACCGAGAGCGCATAACGCCCCTATCCAGCGCCCAGTGAAAAAGGCCAGCCCGATCGGGTCCGAGGCCGGAATCGGCAACTTCGGCGCTGACTACGCATCCTGCCGGCATCCGCTGCTCCAGGATCTCTTTCTACCGGCCGGCCCGCCGCTGCTGCTCTAGCGGTTGCCGCCCGGCCGCCTTTGGGGCCAGACGGCCCGCGACCAGCTGACAGGCAGGAGGACCCTCGGTCAGGTTGGCGTGATTGCCGTCCGCTCAGTCTCCGAAAAGCGTCGGGGCCCCCAGCAAGGTCGAGGTCACGGCGGACTCACCTTTGCCGCGTGGGAGTCATCGGTCATACGACGGCAACATCCTCGCTGGTCTGACCTGTCAAGCTTGGTTTGTGACGAGGACACTTCTGCTGGCCGTCGCCATGACTATCGGCTTGGCGGTCAGCTGTGGCAGCTCCTCATCCGGGGCTAGTTCCAAGGAGGGCACGCTCGCAGGCGTGCTTGAGCTGGGATCAACGGTGCCCGGAGGATCCCCTGAAGGGGTAGAGGGCACGATCACCCTGGGGAAATCGGGCGGTCACATCCTGACAACTCCGGCTAGATCGGACGGCAAGTTCTCGCTGAAAGTACCCGCTGGGTCCTACACAGTCACCGGCCACAGTCCCAAGTTTGTGGTGGAAAATGGTGACTCCACCTGCTATGGACCGACCACCCCGGTGCAGGTCAACGCCGGACAAACCTCCTCCGTAGTGGTCTCATGTCCCACGAAGTAGCCGTCAGTTGATCCCGGCCCGGTCCCATGTGATGAAGACCATCTCCTACTCGAAGCGCAGCATGTCCGAGCAGATCTCCTTCGGCGACTGCGCTTTCCTCCAAATATCGTTTAGATGAACTGACCGTGAGTTGGGTGAGTCGGGTATGGCACGGTCACACCTGGCTTCAGACTGCCCGAGGCAGCCAAGCGCGGGCAGTCGTACTTGCCGTCATCGTCTCTGCGGTGGTGATTCCCGGATGCGGGTCCACGCCGCCCGTGATCAAATCGGTCCCTGCCATGCCACTGTGCACAGCCTCACAGATCCGGATGTCCGAAGGGCTGAAAGAGGTAAATCAGCTCACCGTCATCGGGGATGGAGGAACGCAAGAGAATCAACCGGCTCGAAGCTATCCTGCCCACAGTATCCTGATAGTCGCCGGCCACACAGCTGCCACCAAGCATCTCGAGATTGCCCCCTATTCCGCCGGATGCGTCCTTTCCAGCGCTGTCCGACCTCCCCTAATCAGTGCCAGGTTCCTCCTGCTCCATCCCGGTCCCGCAGCTATAAACAATTTCGTCGCCTTCGCGGTCGGGGGCGGGGAGGTGGCGGCCATACCGATCCCCATCAGGATCACTCCCTAAATCCCCATGACCGACAGCCAGGGGCGTCTCCACAGACGACTATGCTGCCACTGATCTTCCTACTGCTGTTTCTCCTCCCCTTGGCCTGGGCCACGGCTAGGAGTGGAGGGCCTGCAAGCGACGCGACGAAAGAGCATGGTGACTAGGGCGGTTCTGTGGCGGACATGTAGCTGACGTCCGAAAACTGGTCCCCAGTTAACACAAGCTATTTCGACGCTGGACGGTTGGAGATGGAGAGCACCCAAGGTTCGCCGCTTCTGTGGTGTCTCGACATCGCCGACCGCAGAAGGTTGGGCGTGCGGGTGGCCAAGCGGGCTCTAGGTCAGTCACTGGCACCACGATTTCAGACCGGGCGACACATGCCGACAAACTCTCTCGGGTGGGGGATTCACCCGACCTTGAACGCCTCAGTGATGTCGGTCTCGTGGAACTGGGGGGAGATGATCACGGTCCCGTCGCTGACGGCCTCCACTCCGGGGGGCGATATCAAGGAGACTACGACCCCGTCGGGGCCGCCGTAGAAGGCTGGCAGTGGGATAGAGAGTGTGACCGCCCCGCCGGCTAGGTTCACGGCGACCAGCCTGAAGATGCCTGGTCCGGATCGTTGCGTTGTCGATCCGGTGTCGATTCGGGCCGCCGCCACGGTTGGAGCGATGAGGTACAGGATTCCGCCGTCGTCGGCGGGGGCGTTCCCCATCATGGGCATGGCCCCGCTTGCGGGGACGACGACAGGACGCCATTCCCAGGTTTGGGCGCCGGTCCGGGCTGCTCGGCATGACACTCCGAACTGGGAGACTACGCAAAGCTGGGCTGGTCCAGCGTAGACGGCGGCGTCGGTCGGGACGGTGGTCAGCTTCCACAAGGGACGTCCATCGGTCTGGTCTATGCCGACCACCTCATAGGTCTGGTAGCCGGTGGGGCCGAGACCCCATTCGGTGCCAGGCACCTCGCTGCCCGAGCCACCCGCATCGACCACGGCAATCACACCGTCGGAGGAGGCGACGCTCGACTGGTACTCGAGGCTCAATCCTCCGGGCTGCCAACTCCACTCCATTGTTCCGTTGGCCGGGTTGAGCTCGGCAACCATGTTGTCGTTGTTGTTGACATGGTCGACGCCGGTCAGGCAGTTGTACTCGACGGTGGCGCTCGGCCCACCGGCCACCACGGCGGCGTCCACACTGGGCCCGTTGGGAGGGCCGAGATGGCACGAGGCGGGGGCTGGGTCGGACCAGGCGGTGGCGCCGGTGGTGGGGTCGATGGCCAGGACCGCTCCATCGGCGAGGGAGACGACGACATCGGCCCCGGCGAAGACGGCTGGGATCGACTGTCCGTCGTTGGCCAGCGGGCGGCTCCACAGCTCCCGACCGGTAGCGGCGTCGAGACCGACAAGATGATCGACGACCGGATACGCGTCGGCGGGACCAGTGCCCACGTCGTTTCCGGTGGCGACGACCGCGATGGCGTTGTCGGCAATGGCTCCACCGACGTAGGGATGCTTTTGGTCGGACCAGCTCCACTGCTGCTGTCCGTCAGACACCGTGAAGGCCAGGACACATCCATTCTCCACGGAGAAGCTCTCCGTTTCCGATGTCGCCGCGATCCACCCCGTACGCCCCGACCACACCGGGGACGCCCCGGCGGCGGAGGTCAGACCGAGAGCGGGTGAGGCCCCTGCCACGCTGTGGATGTTGGTGGAGGAGCAGCGCCGATCGGAAGCCGCCGGGGCCAGCCCGTTACTACGGGCCGGCCGGACCAGGGGAGCCGGGCCGCCGACGCCCGAACCCGGGCCGGTCTGGCCGCACGCTGTGGCCAGGACGGCGACGGCGAACACCGGGACGACCTTCCGAAGCAGGTTCACCTTTCCTCTGACGTTGCAAGTCGAAGACAGGTTCCCGGTTCCACAGTGTCCTCGCAAAGGTATCGCCAGGGTGCCCAGTTTGTACCGCGAGTCCCAGTTCGTTGTGATCGAGGTACTCCTGATAGTCGGCGATCCCGTCATTGTCGCCTGCTGGCAGACGCGCCCAAGCCCGGGCCAGGTGCTCCCGCGTTCGTGCCCAACTTTCCGCTAGGTCGTCGCTCACGCCAGCGAGCATGGCACGTGTGACCCTCGGCACGAGCGCATGAAAGCAGCGCCATATCTGAGTGGCCACCCGAACAACGGCTGGGATCAGCGCCGGATTCGGCGATCGGCGCCCTTTGGCATGCCGCGAGCATGATGTTGTGGTTGCCCTCCGACCTGCTCATCACCCGTCAGGACGACGCCGACCGCATCGAGCGCCAGGCTTGGTTCTTCTTTGCCATCCACACCGTGGCCCTGTTTCAGCTCGACGCTGACCTCGAGTCGCGCCCCGGAATCGAGTTCCCAGCCTTCGGCCTGTTCGGCCGGTTCAACCGTCCCGTCCTGTTCTGGAGGGACGGCAGCGTCGTCGTGAAGTACGCCGACGATGAGCATCTTGAGGATCTCCGACTGATCGCTCGGCGGCTGAGCGCAGATCTCGTTGAGCCGGGGGGGCCGTAACAATCTGTCTGGCGCCAACGCCCGGCAGGGCAAGTGTCTCCAGGAGCTGGCCCCGAATCGACGATATGCCCCTTTCGGCCGGGTCCGGCGGACCCAGGGACGTGGGCGCCATATCGGCGCCCGAGGCCGGCCGTCGGTGTGCGCCGGCGGGATTGCTCCCCTGGACCGACGACATGGTGCCAGGTGCGGATGCCGGTTGGAGGCGCACGGGCGATGAACGCGCGATGCTCCTCGAAGCTGGTCGATGCCGACCGGGTGCGCGGATAGTCACGCAAGGATGCTCCACGCTCAAACGCAGGCCCAGGATCGGCGGTCGACCTTCAAGTCTCGGTAAGGAACCTACTCCATTGCTGGCCACCAACGCTGCACAAGTGCCCTAGAGGTCATTTCAGTGGTGGTCGCTTCATGTCAGCAGGTAGCCACCATTTTTGCGGTAGCGCCATGTGGTGTCTTGGCGGCCGTTCGCTGAACGAGTTCCTGGAGCTGCTGGTTGGTCTCGACTTGGGCTGGAGGCGGAGCGACAGCAGAGACCGGGATCCCGAAGTCGTCGTCGTCCACGGTTACGGTAACGGCGATCGCTGGTGACGATACCGGGGTGCCGGAGATGCGGTGCGAGGGGTAGGCGAGTTGGATCTGGACTTGGCGGGCGCGTTGCTCGTTGTCCAGCCACAGTTTGAGCGGATGAGCCGGGCCGAACTGTGCCGTCTGACAGTTGGCGGCATGAATTGGCTTCAAGAGGATCGAGTACTCCGTGACCGCAACACCATCGAGTGTCTGACGGCCGACCCGGGTGACCGAGGTCGCCAGCGAGGAAAGTTCGCTGAGAACCGCGGAGGGGTCCGTAGCCCCCCAAGGCTCCAACAGCGAGTCCACTGGAGCACTTGGACCCGTGCCGGACGGAATCGGCTCGGAAATCCAGTGCTTGTCTGATGGCAGACCAAAAGACGACATGCCCGAAGAAGCACTCTGATAGACCATCCCCCCGGTGATGATGGTGGCGCTCTTCGTGCCAACCTGTCCGCTCGAAGTTGAGGTCATCGTCCCGTCGTGGTGAACAAAGTCGTAGTCACCGGTAGTCGTCGCGGAGTTCGTAGATCCAGGTGGCTCTTGGCGGAATGACAGCGTTTCCGTGACCCTCGCAGTGTCAGCCTGGGTAGTCGCTGATTCCGCCTGCCCCATCACGTTAACCGTGGACACGGTGCCTTCAGCGCCGCAGCCAGCCGCGAAGAAAGCCAGGATCGCCCCCACCGCCATCCAACCCCATCGCAACCTCACAGCACGGTTGTACCCCACCCGGACCGAGGCGATACCACGCCAGGCGGGTACAGACTCCACCATGCAACGCGCTGACAGACCATGCATTGCGCTGACAGTGTTCGTGCTCACCAACGGGCGCTACTTGAACGTGGCCATCGAGGGCCTCAGTCCGATCGCCGGGGGCGCTGAGACATTGACCCGAGAGGCGCTGGGCCGCCGCGAAATAGGTGGCTGTTCAACCAATCGGGTTCGAGTCTCCCGGGTGAGCGACTTGCGGCCAGGCCTGGCTACAGGGGTCTCCTGGTTAGCGGCGCCAAAACGGCGGGCGATACTTCCACTAACGACTTTTAGATGCATCGGTCCTTAGCGCCGCAAGCCCGAAAGACAGCTCGCCACGTCAAGCTCCTCACGACTCTGCCTCCCTCGATACGAAGGATGGTAGGCAACGGAACCACTTCACCCAGCGTGGCGACGGACGTACTCGTCTAGGGCGTCCCGGCTGACGTCGGCCAGCCGGCGGCCCTGGGCCGCTGCGATCCCTTCCAAGGAGGCCCGTGTGCTGCGCGGAACTCGTACCGTCAGGCTGGGCGTGCGCTCGCGCCCGCCGCTGACCGAGGGACGGCCGCGGTGGCGGGCGATGGCATCCTCGGCGATCTGCTCGGCGAGTTCGTTGGTCAAGCGGGTGCCGTCAGCGAGACGGATGTCTTCCACGTCGAGGTCCACATCCGGACCGATCGGCCCCGGGGTGATCTTGCGATGACGGGTCACGAATCCTTCTCTCGGTAGTGGGTGGGCATCACGTGGATAACGAGGATGCAGTCCGGGCGGTCAAGCGCGACCACTTCCAGCTCCCGCCCCCTCTCATCGGCCCCGGTCCAGGTGAAGCGCGTGTCTTCGGTCGGCGGGAACGTGTCCTCGACGGCGGTGGTGTGCTCGATGACGTGGCGGGCGCTCGCTCGGCCGATCCGGTGCTTGCGGCTGTTCCGGGTGAACCGGACCGACTTCACTCACTCATTGTGCCAGACACAAAGGCCGAGCGCAAGACACAAAGCCGCTGTGAGGAGCCCCTACGGGAGGCGCCCGTAAGGGGAAGGGCTAGCGCGACACTGGATCAGGGCGGGCGGCACTGCATGCACACCCCCATCCGCCTATGATCCCGATTCCCGTAAGACCCGCCCGCAATAATGCCCGGTGAAGGTGCCCCAACCGCTACGGTCGTTCGGTGGCCAGAATGCTCGTCGGGTACGCCCGCTGCTCCACCGACGCCCAGGACCTCACCGCGCAACACGACGCGCTGATCGCGCTCGGCGTGAAGCCGAACCGGATCTACGTCGACCACGGCCTCACCGGCACCAACCGCTCCCGCCCCGGCCTACGAGAAGCACTCGCCGCCTGCCGGGCCGGCGACACGCTCGTCGTCACCAAGCTTGACCGGCTCGCCCGCTCCCTGACCGACGCACGCGATATCGTCGCCCAACTCACCGAGGCTGGGGTCAAGCTCAACATCGGCGGCTCAATCCACGACCCGACCGACCCGGTCGGGCGGCTGCTGTTCAACGTGCTGGCGATGATCGCCGAGTTCGAGTCGGACTTGATCCGGATGCGGACCAGGGAGGGGATGAAGGTCGCCAAGGCCAAAGGACGGCTGCGCGGCAAGCAACCCAAGCTCAAGCCCGCCCAGGAGAAGCACCTCGTCGAACTGTGGCGGGACGGGCGGCACACCAGCGCCGAGCTCGCCGAACTGTTCGGCGTCGCACGCTCCACCATCTACCGGGCCGTGCAACGCGCCGGCGAACCCACGACCATCCGGGCCCGCGGAGCCTAAGCGGCGGCCCCGTCTTCGTCGACGAAACCAAGCGCCGGGGCTACCTCGTGGTCGCCCGCCTGATCTATCGACTAGCCACCAAACCTCCCGATCTTCAAAACAACCAGATTCGTTCCGTTGCTAAGCCGACCCCCAGTAGGAGGCGGATATCATCGTCGCGGGCCGCGACTGGCGCTGAGGTGGAGCACCACCGGGGAGCGGCCCTGTCCGGCATTGCCGGGCAGCAACGAGCCGAGCGCCTGGGCGATCCCAGCACCCACCGACCCAGGGAGGCTCATGCCACACGAACCGTCTACCGCCCAACTGATGGATGGCACCACCGTCTCCAAACAGGTGCTGGCCGAGACCGCCCAACGAGCCCGCTGGTTCAGCGAGAAGGCCGGGCGCAGGCCGTGCCTGGCCGCCGTGCTGATCGGCGAGGACCCCGCCTCGGTCACCTACGTGAAGATGAAGCGCAACCGAGCCGAGAAAGCGGGCATCGACTCCCGAGTTGTCCAACTGCCAGCCACCGCAACCACGTCGGAAGCGGTGGCGGCCGTCGAGCAGCTGTCCGATGACCCCGCCGTGGACGCCATCCTGGTCCAGCATCCCGCCCCGGTTCAGGTGGACGAACGAGCCGTGTTCGAGGCCATTTCGCCGGTCAAGGACGTGGACGGAGTCACCATGCACTCCTTCGCCGCGATGGCTTTCGGACTACCCGGGCCGGTGTCGGCCACGCCGGGCGGGATCCTGCGGCTGCTCGACGCCTACGACGTGAACCTTGCCGGCAAGCACGCCGTGGTCATCGGACGCAGCCCCATCCTGGGCAAACCCGTCGGGATGCTCCTGCTGGCCCGAGACGCCACCGTCACCTACTGCCACTCCCACACCCGCCGCCTTCCCGAGATCGTCGCCGGCGGGGATGTCATCGTGGCGGCAGCGGGAAAGCCCAGGTTTGTGCGCGGCGACTGGCTCCAACCAGGCGCCGTGGTCGTCGACGCCGGCTATAACGACGGCAACGTCGGCGACGTGGCCTTCGACGAGGCGGTTACCCGGGCCAGCCTCATCACCCCGGTACCCGGTGGTGTCGGCCCCATGACCATCGCAGTCCTGCTCGACCAGACCGTCACCGCCGCCGAGAACCAGCAAAAGCGGTAGCCGCCGCAAAAGGCGCCACAGGCCACGATCACGGCTAGCCGGATAAGGGTCATCGTGCGTTCTGAGCCGGGCTTGATCTCGGACGGAGTGGGCGACGTTCTCGTTGATGACAGAACGGCCCTCTCGTCACGGGGCGTCGAGGGCGTCTTGGAGATACGTGGCGTTGAACAGCACCTCCAAGTGTTGATGCTCGCTAGTTTGCGGCTGGGGCTATGGCTAGGAGTCGGGGGCCGACCTGGACGACGACGGGCTGCGCGACACGGGGCCATTGCGGTTGTCACGCTCGGGGGCCAGGATGAGCGCCCGGGCGGTCGACCTGGTGGTGCGCCGCCTCGGCCTGTCGGCCCACACGCTTCGTCACACTTGTTTCATCGGGGCCGGCGGCCGGGGCCAGCCCGGCCAACCCCAAGTTGAGCCGCATATCCGCGGCGCGCCGGGTCGATGGTCTTGCGGCCCTGGTCGGCGAGGAGGGTGTCGCGGGCCCCGGTCGGCGACGGCGACCTGTTCGGGACGGGCGCGGATTTCCTGATCGTGTCCGATCGCGGCCCGGGCCCCCTGGCGGACTAGAACGGCGCGGCCGGTGTTCCTCCCGAGGGTGTCGCATAGCGGCGGCCTGGTCAGTGACTTCGCCGGGGGCAGCCCGAGCAGGCTGGAGACCTCTCTACCTGGATACGTATCTACGTGGGTACTGATTGTTAGAGGCCGAGGCTGGGGCCGTCTGGTTGGATGCGGGGGGCGATGTACTGGTGCTGGGCGGCTTGGCGGGCTTGTTCGGCTTGGCGGGCGGCTTGGGCTTGTTGGCGTTGCCGGGCTTGGTCGGCGAGGCGGGCGTCTCGGGCGGCGTCGGCGCGGGTGACTTGTTGGGGGGTCATGGTCTCGGCCCGTTCGGTCCGGGCATTCCGGTGGTGGGCGATGGTGGCCCGGTCGGCTTCGGTGGTCGCTTGGAGGGTGTGGCGTTGGCCGGCCCGGTGCTGGTTGGTAGTCCGGGCTGCCTCCTGGGTGCGGTCTCGGTCGACCACTTGGCGGTCGAGGCCGGCCGCGGTGTGTTCCTCCCGGGCGGCTTGGTCGGTGTGGTGGCGGACGCCGGCGGTGACGATCCGGTCGGCGGCGCGGGCCGCGCTGTGGTGTACCCCGTCGTCGCTCCATTGGGCGCCGGGGGGCTGCTGGTCGCCCCAGCGCCGGGCGGTCTGGTCTCGGCGGGCCTGGGCGTGCTCGACGCGTTCAGCTCGCCGGCCGAACCGGCCGGGACCGGCGGCGATGGTGCGGGCGTCGTCTCGGGCGGCCAGGTAGTCGGCGGTGGCCGCCTCGACCAGCTGGGGGCGGCGGGCGGCGATGCGGTCGGCTTCGGCCTGGTGCTGTGCGGCCCGGCCGCGGGCCTCGGCGGCTGCTTGCCGGTCGGCCTGGTTCTGTTGTTCGCGCACGTCGTCGGCCATAACGGGCAGGTCGGCCAGCGCTCGCAGCTGGCGGGCGTAGCGGGCTTCGACGGCTCGGGTTGCGGCGTCGAGCTCGGCCGCGCTGCGCCAGTCGGCTGGGTGGAGCTCACGGCGGTCGGCTGGGTGGAGCTCACGGCGGTCGGCGGGCCGGTCCTGCTCGGCCGGGCGGGCGACCTGGACGGCGGCGGCTTCGGTTTCGGCCCGAGCTCGGGCGGCGTCGAGGCCCCGGTCGGCCCGGTCCCGGCCCATGCCGGCCACCAGCCGCTCATGGGCGTCGGCGGGGTCGTCGGCCACCACGTGCAGCATGTTGTGGTAGCGGCCTCGGCTGGCGCCGACGTACAGGCCGCCGGCGGTGGTGGCCTCGGTCACCCAGGTGATCGACCGGTCGGCGGTGACGCCCTGGTTGCCGTAGTCGGTGGTGGCGTAGCCCAACTGGACCGCCTCGGCCGTGTAGCCGGGGTCGAGGCGGACGTGGCGGTCCCCGTAGTGGGCCAGGACGGTGCCGTCATCGGTGACGGCCTGGACGGTCCAGGTCTCCCGGTTGGCCACGTCCCGGCTGGTGTCGTTGCGGCGGGTCACGATGCGGTCCCCGGCCCCGATCCGTTGGCCGTCCATGCCGATGGTGGTGCGGGTGTCGTCCACCGCTCCGGCGGCGACCCGGAGGTCCCGGACGGCCTGGTTGACCGCTCGGGCGTCGTCGTTGGTGGCCACCGTGACGGCCAGAGCCTGGTCCCGGCCGCCTTGGGCGACAACCTCCGCCGCGATGGCCTCGACCGCCTCGGCCTGGGTGGCGTGGATGACCACCGCCCCCCGGTCGGCCAGCTGGTCGGCCACCCCGTCGGGCTCGACGCCCTCGCGCAGGCGCAAGGTCAGCTCGGCGTAAGCCACGTCGGGGCCGGTGACTGGCATCCCGGTGTCGTCGGCGGTGACGGCCAGGAAGCGGTGGACCTGGTCGAGGGTGACCGGCCCCCCTTCAGCCCACCGGCTGGCGGTCTCCATGACCCCGCCTCGGCCGACCGCGCCGAGTTGGCGGGGATCGCCGACCAGGCGCACCGCCGCCCCGGTCTGGGCGGCCACGTCGATGAGGGCGTTGGCCTGGTCCACGGTGAGCAGGCCGGCTTCGTCGACGACCACCACCGACCGATCCGACAGCCGGAACGGCTGGCCGGGACCCGGGTAGGGGCGACCGGCGGCTGGGTCGGTCTGGCCGACCTCGAGGCGCGACCACCGGCCCAGAGCATCCCAGCGCCACCCGTGCTGGTAGAGCAGCTTGGACAGGGATGACCCGTCGGCGCCGACCTCGGCCGCGGCCACCTGGGCCGCTTTGCGGGTGGGGGCGACCACGGCCAGGTCCCGGCCTTGGCCGTCCAGGCGTTGTTTGGCCACGGCCAGCATCGCCGTCTTGCCCGTGCCGGCCGGGCCGATGACGACCTCCAGGCGCCGACCCCCGCAGAGGGCTGCCACCGCTTCGACCTGGCCGCTGTCGAGGCCCTGGCCGGCGGCCAGGCGGCCCCCGTCCCGGTCCCGGCCGTCGCTGCTGGTGACGGCGCGGTCGCCGGCGAGGCCGGCCAAACCGAGGTTGAGGCGCAGGTCGGCGGTGATGACCGCCTCGGAGGTGAGGTGGCGGGACATGGCGGTCGGGGTGTGGACCTCGGGGTCGAGGACCGACCGGCACCGTCCGGCTGCCCTGGCTCGTACGTCCTCGACCAGTTCGGTCACCGCCTGGGGGTCACCGACCACCCCGCTGCCGGTCACCGCCGTTTCGACCTCGGCGGTTAGATCGGCGTTGCTCCATGCGCTCTTGTTGGCCGACAGGAGGGCGACCGTCTCTTCGGCCAACACGTCCCGGTCGATCTGACCGACCGACAGCCCCCTTTTCGCCTGGACGGGCTGGCGGGCCCCGGGGGTGAAGTCGAACCCGGCCTCGGCCAGTTCCACCCGGATCCGCTCGGCCAGCTGTTGGGGGGTCTCCGGCTCGCCCGGTTTGGCCGGCCGACCCTGCTCCCAGGCCTGCTGGTCCCAGCCGTTGCGGACCCGCTGGGACGGCTCCCGCCCGGGATGGGCAGCCCGCCATTCGGCCTCGATCCGGTCCCGGTGGGCCGCCACCACGGCCGTCCGTTTCGATAGCAGCTCGACCGCGCCGCGGGCTTGGTCGATCTCCCCGTCCGCACCCAGGGTGTACCCCTGGCTGGCCAGCACCGCCCGCAGCTGGTCGTCGGTGACCAGCACCCGCGTCCCGCGCTCGTGGATGGCCCGGATGTGCTGGCGGATGGCCGCCGAATGGACACCGTGCCAGGTCCCGTCGGGGGTGCGGACTCGGGTGTTGAGCATCAGGTGCACATGGCGGTGGGGGTCGCCGTCCCGGCTGGTCAGGTGGGTCACCCGGGCGGTTTCGACGGTCAGCCCGCCCACCTCCCGCTGCGCCCCCCTGGGGCCGATTCGGGTCACTGCCACCGCCGACAGGTAGCGGGCGATCTCGTCCGCCTGGCGGCCCAAGGTGCCGTCCAGGGCAGCGGCCACGGCCGGGTTCTGCGAGGCCACGATGCTGAGCGACTTGGGGTTGTTGATGACCGTCTCCACGAACCGCAACGGCTGGCGGTCCGCCCCGCCGGAACGGATAACCCCCTTCACCTCCCCCGTCGCCGGATCGACACCCTCTACCCACTTGATCAGGTCGCCGGGCTCGGCCAACACCGTCGTCCCGGCCCGCTCCCCTCCTGCCCAGGTGTCGATCGCCACCGTCACCCGTTCCTGCTCGCTGTAGTAGGCCTCCGCCCCCCGATGGCCCTCCTCGAAGTAGCGGGCCGCCCCCGCCCCACCGCCCCCGTA
>Ga0213875_10001242_pt1 | contig 17190 bp, 19 predicted proteins | sample BarmaccomBMRX_R8_FD_160105 | JGI IMG/M metagenome (GOLD analysis project Ga0213875, IMG submission 160105) | Root-associated microbial communities from Barbacenia macrantha in rupestrian grasslands, the National Park of Serra do Cipo, Brazil - RX_R8 | ecosystem: Host-associated > Plants > Roots... | reverse complement strand
GGAAAGCGACGACTCGGGGAGTGCAAGGCAGAGATGCGACTCGTGAAGACTGCGGTTGACATCGCAAGGGAGGTCGGCTATAGTTCTGAAGTACTGAACTATCAATGAGTTGACGTCCTGACTCGACCTCCTTCGCAGGCGCCGCGACTTTAGAATTGAACAATGACATATGGCCGGTCTATCTGACGAGTATGTTGAAACGCCGGGAACCGTCGATAGCAATGACTATCAAGCCTTCCTAGATGACTACAGCAGTCATTTCACGCCCAATCACCACGAGATACTGCACGGCAACGTTCTGAGCGTTTCCGATAAGGAAGTGATCGTCGATATAGGCCGCAAGATTGAAGGACTCGTCCCGGCATCGCAATTTCCTCAAATTGAAGGCAAGCCGGTTGTGAAAACAGGCGATGTGATCGAGGTGATGTTCGATCGCAGCGGCGAACAGGTAGAAGGTTACATTCTCCTGTCGTACGAGAAGGCACATCGGCTTCAGATTTGGGAAGATCTCGAAAAGGCCGCGAGCGACGGTGCGGCTGTAACGGGGCGCGTGGTCAGCAAGATAAAAGGCGGCTTGGCCGTAGACATCGGAATCGTTGCGTTCCTGCCGAGCTCGCAGGTGGAAATACGCCCCATACACAATTTGGACTCTTATCTCGGGCGTGAAATTGAAGTCAAAATTCTAAAACTAAATCGGCGGCGCGGGAATGCAGTGGTTTCGCGTCGGATGCTTTTAGAAGATCAACTGCAAGCCAGGAAATCCGAAGCGCTGGCAAATATACAGGAAGGCGCGGAAATCACAGGCACTGTAAAAAACCTGACCGATTACGGAGCGTTCGTGGATTTGGGGGGCATCGATGGTTTGCTGCATGTCAGTGACTTGAGCTATGGGAACGTGACTCATCCATCTGCGGTGGTGCAGGCGGGCGATCAGATCACGGTCAAAGTTCTGAAATTCGACCGCGAAAAGGAACGCATTTCGCTCGGGTTGAAACAGATGCATCCGGACCCTTGGGCGGACATCGAGAGCCACTACCGGCGTCAGAGCCGCGTGATCGGGCGGATTGTGAGTGTAACTGACTACGGCGCTTTTGTCGAACTCGAGCCTGGAGTGGAAGGGCTGATCCACATATCGGAGATGAGCTGGAGCCGGAGGATGAGGCATCCGGCGAAAGTGGTGAAGCCGGGCGACACGGTAGAAGCTGTGGTTCTCGATATAAAACAAAAGGAGCGGCGCATCTCGCTAGGGATAAAACAGCTCGAGCCCGATCCATGGACTACCGTTGCGGAACGATACAGCGTGGGCTCGGTGGTGGAAGGGCGAGTGCGTAAACTGACGGACTTCGGCGCATTTGTTGAAATTGAAGATGGCGTGGATGGTCTGGTTCACGTGTCGGACATGTCGTGGACGGCGCATGTGAAGCACCCCTCGGAAGTGGTCAAAAAAGGTCAGGTGGTGCAGGCCGTCATTCTGCATATCGATGCTTCGAACCGGCGGCTTTCTTTAGGCATGAAGCAGCTGCAGCCCGACGCTTGGGAAACTTTTTTCCGGAGCCATCAAGTGGGAGATGTTGTGAGAGGACGGGTGTGCCGCGCGGTGGAATTTGGCGTTTTCGTGGAGCTCTTGCCGGGTGTGGAGGGGCTCTGCCATGTGAGCGAGATCACGGGAGAATCGCGGAAACGGCATAAGGGGAAGCGTGGAGTAAAGGAAGAACCGGCGTTGCCCATCGGGCAGGAAACTGATTTCAAAATCATCAAAATGAGCGAGGGTCAAAAGCGAATCGGGTTAAGTGTCCGAGCGGTTACGGAGGATGATGAGCGCAACCGCCTGCACGATTACAAGCGCCAGGCCGCCGCGGCCAGTTCCAGTGTCGGGAACGTTATGAAGCAGCACAAATCAAGAGGACAGAACAAGGAATCGCAGGCATGACGAAGGCTGAGCTGATCGAGGAAGTGTCGAAAGTAGTGGAGATGACGCGGAAGGATTCGGAAACGATCGTCGAGACAATTTTCGACAGCATTGTGAACAGTCTCCACAAAGGGGAAAAGATCGAGATTCGCGGGTTTGGCAGTTTTCGAACGCGGCAGCGGCAGCCGCGGGTTGGGCGAAATCCCAAAACGGGTTCTCGCGTGGAAGTGCCGTCGAAACGGATTCCTTACTTCAAGCCGAGCAAGGAGCTGCGCGATTTAGTGAACCAGGGGACGCAAGCCGACCACTCGACCGGGGGTTCCGAGGCCGAAGGTCCGGTGATGTTCGCGGACCGGAACAATTTTGGATCGTAAGCGCGGCTCATGACTCACTTGTGGACGCCCTGGCGTTCCACGTACATGAAAGAAAAAAAGGACAAGACGCGGTGTCTGTTCTGCGATGCAGCAGCCGGTAGTGCGGATGAGGAAAATCTGGTGGTGCATCGCGGCGCCTGGAGCTTAGTGATGTTGAACCGCTATCCCTACACCAGCGGTCACGTGATGATAGCTCCGTACGAGCACGCGGCGAGGCTTAATCAAATTAGTGAAGCAACGGCAGAAGAACTCATGCGAACCAGCCGCCGCGCCGAGCAAATTCTGGAAGATGCATATCATCCGGACGGATTGAATTTGGGCATGAATCTAGGGCAAGCGGCGGGCGCGGGAATCGATCAACACATCCATCTGCATGTATTGCCGCGGTGGAATGGAGACGCCAATTTCATGACCAGCGTGGCCGATACGAGAGTGATACCGGAAGCGCTGGAAGATACCTTCAAGAAGCTGAAGAGTGGATTCGCAAAGCTCGCTCATCAATAGTGGGCTGAGATTCTGTTCCCGAATCGCTGGGTATCAACCGATAAGGCCCTTTAGGTACTTTTCATGTTTGATTGGCCCCTCGATCCGAGGGCGCGGCTCGCATTGTTGTGCCTAGCGACCGCGCTAGTGTTTTGGAACAACGATCTGCTGTTCTTCACGTTTGCGAGCCTTGCGGTTTGCACTCGACTCGCCGGATAACACACGGTGAGTTATCGTAACCGGTGTGAGACTTCGCGCTGGTACGCTCTTCATTACTCTCATTTGGCTTCTGCGGGCAGCGCCCATTCAACTTCATCCGAAGAACCCGCACTATTTTCTGTACCGCGGGCGTGCGGTCGCCCTGATCACGAGCGGCGAACATTACGGAGCGGTGATCAATGCGGATTTCAATTTCAAGCGCTATCTCGCAACGCTTCAATCCGATGGGTTCAACTACACGCGTTTGTTCGCTGGAAGCTATGTCGAGATGCCGGAGAAATCGTTCGGGATTCTTCGGAATGATTTGGCTCCTCAGCCGGGGCGATTCATAGCGCCATGGGCCAGAAGCGAATCGGCAGGATATTCAGGGGGAGGGAATAAATTCGATCTGGATCGCTGGAACCCGGAGTACTTCGAGCGTTTTCACGAGTTTCTGTCCGAGGCGGCGATGCGAGGCATCGTTGTCGAAGTGACGCTGTTTTCCTCGCAATACGGTCAAATGCAGTGGAACTTAAGCGCTCTGAACCCGGCGAATAACATTAGCAAGACTGACGCGATTGACTGGGAAAAACTGCACACGCTCGAAAACGGCAACATCCTCGGCTATCAGGAGCGATACGCGCGAAAGCTGGTCCGCGAAGCTAATGCATTCGAGAATGTGATTTTCGAAATCCAGAACGAGCCGTGGTCGGACAGGCCCGTGCTTGCGGATGTAATCAATCCATATCTCCCGTTGCCCGCACGGGATCAGTATCCGAATTCGATTGATGTAGCGGACCAACTCTCCATGAATTGGCAAGCGCGCGTAGCGGAATGGATCACGAGCGAAGAGGCTTCGCTGCCCAAACAGCACATGATCGCGCAGGATTACAGCAACTTCAGGTTGCCCGTGCGGCAGCTTGTAACGAATGTGAGTATCGTCAACTTTCACTACGCTTACCCGGAAGCCGTGCTGTTGAACTATGGCCTGAATAAGGCGATTGCTTACGACGAAACAGGATTTCTGGGGCGCGATGACGAGGCCTACCTGCGGCAAGCCTGGAACTTCATGCTCTCGGGTGGAAGCACGTTCGACAATCTGGATTACTCGTTCACACCGGGGCACGAGGATGGGACGGATACGCAACCGAATGGGCCGGGTGGCGGGAGTCCTGCCTTACGTCGCCAGCTTCGAGTGCTAAGTGAATTCCTGGGAAAGCTTCCTTTGGCGGAACTGTCTCCGGACCTGCGCAGTATGAGACATGCGTCGGGGGCGTACGCGCGTGTTCTCTCGAATCCGGGGCGCGAGTACGCGGTGTACTTGGACGGAAGTGGTCCGGTCGATTTGCAATTCGAGCTTCCAGCCGGCGAGTACTCGGGCGAGTGGGTGAACGTCACGACTGGAAGCATTCAAAAGCTGGGGAGGTTTCAGCACTCTGGAGGAGAAAGAGATTTGCGAACACCCGCGTTCCAGAGCGGGATTGCGCTGCACTTGCGGGCGGAAGCGCGGTGAAGTGGGCGTATTCTACGCCCGCACTGCAATGAGCGACTTGGGGAAGCCGAGGAGGCGCTCGGCGAGGATCTTCGAATCAGGAAAAAGCGTTTGCAGTTCGCGCGAATCGAGCAGATTGAGCTCGTCCAAGAAATGCTTCACGTAGAAGGCTCGCTGATCCTCGCTAGGTTGGACGAGTAGTTCCCAAATGGTGAGCCGACTGACGATTGGGCGTTGCCAGCCCTTCGGCAGATAGTGAATGAAGGGAAGCATGAGATGGTGTTCGACTGGGAAACGACGGTTAGGCGTCTGGACCCAATAGCGCTGGCCAACGCGCGCGATTTCCTGTGCGAATCTCTGCTGGCTTACGGCATCGCCAACGTGCTCGATGACCGAGTTGCTGAAAACGATGTCGAACGAGCCATCGCGAAAGGGCAGCATACGGCCATCGCCCGCGACCTGGTGTGCTCCATTGGAGCTCTTTTGTAGAGCGGCAGGAAGATTCAGGAACGTGAGGTTGGGCTGAACCTTGGCGAATTGCCAGATGAGCGGAGAGCCGCCCACATCGAGAACACGCGTGCGGCTGGAGATCTGAAAAGTTTGTTCGAACAGCCGCATTCGTTGGGAACGAAAATGGCGAAGGAGAGTTTCTAGCAGAGCGGAGTGGCGCACATTTAGCGAGAGGGATCTCTTCGAAGAATAAGCCAACACCATCGCTACAATAAGGCGATGGCCGAGGAAAAAACGATCTCGCCCAATTTTGAAGCGAGTTTGGAAGAACTGGAGCGCATCGTCAAGGAACTGGAAAAGGGCGATTTACCGTTAGAGCAGAGTCTCACGCTGTTTGAGAGCGGCATGCGGCTGAGCGCGGAATGCAAACGGCAGTTAGAAGAAGCGGAATCGCGCGTGGAGATTCTGATGAAGAGAGGCTCCGAGGTTGTTCCAGTCCCATTTCATCCAGAAAACCCGGTGAAATGACAAAGACGGACGCACCCGGCTTGCAGGAGTATCTAGCCGAGCAAGTACTGCTGATTGATCGCGTCCTGAATGACTGGGTGCCGGAAGAAACAGTCGAGCCAGCTTCCATACACCGGGCGATGCGATACAGCCTGTTTGCAGGCGGGAAGCGGATTCGGCCGGTGCTTGCGATTGCGGCAGCACGCGCGGTTTCCGATTCGCCTGACGGTGTAGAAAACGCGGCTGCCACGCTCGAATTGATCCACACGTATTCGCTGATCCACGATGATCTTCCCGCTTTGGACAATGACGATTTGCGGCGGGGAAGGCCGACCTGTCACAAGGTGTTTGGCGATGCGCTGGCAATTCTGGCCGGCGACGCTTTGTTGACGCTCGCTTTTGAAGTACTGAGCCGTCTCAAACACATTCCGGCCAATCGAAAAATTCGGCTTGTCGAAGAATTATCGCAAGCGGCGGGAACGGTTGGGGGGATGATCGGCGGTCAAGTGAACGATATAGAAGGTGAAGGGCAGACGCCGACCACGCTTTTGTTGGAATCAATTCATCGGGCGAAAACAGGCGCTCTGCTGCGGGCGAGCGTGCGCATGGGGGGTATCTATGCCGGCGTGAGCGGCGACGAATTAGCAGCTCTGTCTCAATATGGCGAACATACGGGACTGGCGTTTCAGATCATCGACGATGTGCTTGACGTGGAAGAATCTTCCGAAGCGTTAGGAAAAACAGCCGGTAAAGATGAGGCGCAGCAGAAGATCACGTTTCCCGCAGTTTATGGTTTAGAACGATCGCGCGAGATGGCTGAGCAGGAGCGTCTGGCGGCTCATGTCGCGCTGCGCATTTTCGACGACCGAGCCGAGCGCCTGCGGCAGATTGCGGATTTTATCGTGCAGCGCAAGATGTGAGAGCGCAAACCAAACAACGCCTGGACATTGCATTAGTCGAGCGCGCGATGGTGGACTCGCGCGAGAAGGCGCAGGCGTTGATTCTGGCGGGCAAGGTAATCGTGGACGGGCAGAAGGCAGAGAAGCCCGGCCGCGCAGTTTCGAGCGAAGCCCGCATTGAACTGGAGCAAGCGCCCAAATACGTCAGCCGCGGCGGTCTGAAGCTAGAAGCTGCGCTGCTTCATTTCGGCGTTGGGGTAAGCGGTAAGGTGTGTCTGGATGTGGGGACGTCGACTGGAGGGTTCACCGATTGCCTTTTGCAGAATGGAGCGGCGCGTGTACACGCAGTGGATACCGGCGCGGGACAAATCGATTGGAAACTGCGCAGCGACCCGCGCGTGGTTCTGCACGAACGGGTGAATGCCCGTTTTTTGAGCTCGGAAGAGATTGGCGAAACAGTGGATCTGATCGCTTGCGACGTGAGCTTTATTTCCGTGACGCTGGTGATTCCGGCTCTGGTTCCTTTGCTTGCTGCGCGAGGGGACTGGATCATTCTGGTGAAACCTCAGTTTGAAGTTGGACGGGAGCTAGTCGGGAAAGGTGGAATCGTGCGCGATCCCGCGGCGCATCGGCAGGCTTGCGATAAGGTCGCAAACGCGCTGCAGGCGGCAGGTTTTTCTACCGCGCTGATGGATAGTCCCATTCCCGGCAGGGAGGGCAATCGAGAGTTTCTGCTACACGCTCGTGCAAGGATTTCGTAGTATGGACGGGTCAGGATGCAAAAGATCAAGACAGCCGGGATCATATCGAAGCCCAAGATCGCGGAAGCGAGAGAGATTGTCTGCGGTCTGCTCGAGTGGTTAGAGCAGCATGATGTCGGCTACCGCTGCGATGAACAGACGGCTGAATACGCAGGCACAAAAGAATTCTACGCGCGGGAAGCGGTGCCGGAAGGCGCGGATCTGGTCATCGTACTTGGCGGGGACGGCACTCTGCTTTCGGCGGCGCGGGTCGTAGCGGGCCGGAACGTACCGTTATTTCCTGTAAATTTCGGGCATCTCGGGTTTTTGACAGCCATTCGCATTGAGGACTTATACCCGGAATTAGAACGCGCACTGCGAGGGGAGCACAGGATCGGCCGCCGCCGGATGGTGGATTGCCAATTGATGCGCAAAGGCGAGACGGTAGCCACCTATTCAGCTCTGAACGACATTGTGATCACCAAGCTGGAGCTTGCCAGAATGATCGACCTGGATGCGCACGTCGACGATCATTTTGTCGCAGCTTACAAGGCCGATGGTCTGATCATCTCTACTCCTACAGGCTCGACTGCGTATTCACTGTCAGCCGGCGGACCGGTCATTTTCCCCTCAGTGGCGGCGTTGTGTATTACACCGATCTGCCCGCACATGCTGACCAATCGTCCGGTGATTGTGCCGGACACGAGCGTCATTCAGATCCTCAATCATGGAGAGGTCGGGACATTTCTTACGATTGACGGCCAAACCGGAGAGCCGCTTTCTAAAGGAGACCGGATCACCTGCCAGGCTTCCGCGAAGACCATCCAACTGATTCGGCCCCCCAAGATGCTCTTCTTTGACGTTCTGAGGGAGAAGCTGAAGTGGGGAGAGCGCTGAGCGGATGCGGAAGATCTCGCTCACATCCTGGATCTTCATTGCGTTAGTTGTTGGCGTCCTAGTCGGTATTTTCTTTCCGAATTTCGCAAAAAATCTTACGCCCGTGAGCAACATCTTCCTCCGGCTGATCAAGTCGATCGTGGGTCCACTGCTGTTCGGCACGATCGTGTACGGCATTGCCGGCGCCGGTGAATTGAAGACCATGGGGCGCATAGCGGTCAAGTCTCTGGTGTATTTCGAAGTGGTCACAACGCTGGCGCTGGTGATCGGGCTTGTTGTCGTGAACGTGACAAGTCCGGGCAGCGGATTGACGTTCGCGGGGGGAGGTGCGGCGGCGGGCCCAGCCGCGCCGAACGCTGTGTCACTGGGCCAGATTATCGAGCACGCGGTTCCCAGCAACATCTTTGAATCACTGGCCCAGAATGATGTACTCCAGATGGTCGTTTTCTTTTTCCTGTTTGGCGCAGCGTGTTCGGCGATTGGAGAAAAGTCCCGGCCCGTAGTGAACTTCGCGGGAGCGGTCGCCGAAGTGATGTTCCGGTACACAAAATACGTCATGTATGTCGCGCCTTTCGGAGTAGCGGCGGCCATTGCGGTGACCATCGGCTCCAAAGGGGCCGGGGTGTTGTTCGGGTTAGGGAAACTGATTGCGGCATCGTATTTGGCGTTGGGGATCTTCGTCGTACTGGTGCTTGTGCCGACGCTCGTGTTGGCGAAGGTACCCATCGCGCGATTCTGGCACGCGGTGCGGCAGCCATTCCTGATAGCGTTTTCGACGGCCTCGAGCGAGGCGGCGCTTCCGTTGGCGCTCGAAAACATGGAGCGGCTTGGCGTGCCGAAACATATTGTGGGTTTCGTGTTGCCTACCGGCTACAGCTTCAATCTGACCGGTACGACTTTATACCTCTCGCTGGCGTCGGTCTTCATTGCTCAAGCAGCAGGCGTTCACATGACACTCGGAGCACAAATTACGATGATGCTGACTCTCATGCTGACCAGTAAGGGCGCTGCAGGTGTTCCGAGAGCGGCGCTGGTACTGTTAGCGGGAACTGTAGCGACGTTTCAGCTTCCGCCGGAAGGGATTACGTTGATTCTGGGTGTGGATGCGCTTATGGATATGGGGCGCACTAGCGTGAACGTGCTTGGAAATTGCGTGGCAACAGCCGCGGTGGGGCGATGGGAGCACGTACCGCTGAGCAGCACCGGAGGCGAAGTAGAAGTAGAGATTCAGGGGGTTTGATGAGGCGCGGCCCTGCTTTTTAGAAGAGGTGTTTGATTCCGCGGCCAATGCCTTTGACAATCTTGGCGGAACCCTTCGTGGTCCCAACCGCCACATCCTTGCCCGCGGTCACACCACCTTTGCCGACGGAGGTGGCCGCATCAATGGGGTGCAAGGTAGCCAGGTCGACTGCGCCCTTGCCCACGCCTTCGGCAGCACTGCCGGCGCCTTTCGCTGCGCCCTTCCCGATGTCTCCCGTGCCGCTCGCTACGTCACCTCCGGCACTGCGGCCGTTCTTTTTGGTTTTGACGGTTTTCTGCTGAGCGACTGTAGTCTGGTCGGTGCTCGATTGAGACCAGCTGGGAGCGGCGAGAACGATCGCTGCAAATGCAAAGGTAATCAGGCCAGATCTGGTTTTCATGGTTTGCTCGAGTTCCCCTCATCTGTTGGATGCACTCGGGGCATCACGGAGTTCCTGGAAACTACTTCAGACAAGAGACTGGCTGAATGGAGATGGCTCTTCCTGTGTGGTCGTCAGCCGTGACGACGGCGCCGTGTAATTCGATGCCGCGCCGCGCTGCTTCCATGCGGCCGGTCAGTCCTGTCAGAAACCGGCGGATGATGGTATCCTTCTCGATCCCGATAACGGAATCGTACGGGCCGGACATACCTGCATCTGTCTGGTAAGCAGTGCCGCCTGGAAGAACGCGCGTATCGGCCGTCGGGATGTGGGTGTGAGTCCCGATCATCGCGGTCGCGCGGCCATCCAAATGCCACCCCATGGCCATTTTTTCGCTGGTCAATTCGGCGTGGAAATCGACAATGCGAATTTTGATTTCCGGATCGAGCGAAGCCAGGAGCTCGTCGGCTTTTCGAAAGGGGCAATCGATATTTGCCATGTGAGCGCGGCCCTGCAGGTTGAGAACGGCGTAAGAACGGCCATTGCGGGCTTTCGAGGTGAACACGCCGCGGCCGGGCAAGCCGCTGGGGTAATTCGCAGGCCGCAGAAGGCGCGGCTGGTGCTCGTAATAATCGTGAATTTCCCGCTTATCGAAGCTGTGATTGCCGCCCGTGAGGACATCGAGACCAAGTCCCAACAACTCTTCGGCAATCAGAGGTGTAATGCCGAAGCCTCCCGCGCTGTTTTCCGCGTTGGCGATCGCCAGATCTATTTTGTATTCCTCGACCAGCCGGTTTAGATTATCAGCGACAATGCCGCGTCCACCCGAGGCGAAAATATCGCCAATAAAAAGAATGTTCATGAACCGGGAGACAGAAAAGGAAAGCGTTCCCTCGACAAGCTGCTTGTCTGGCCTCCGTCATTGACCCCTAAGAGTGCAGGGGGGAATCCTCCGAGCGCCTTTAGGCTTCTCCATGGCATCCGAGAGGACACCGGAGCCTGCACACCAGCGCTTCATTCGAGCCGGACTCCATGACATTGACTATCGGATCAATTAATTGGAGACCAGAGGGGCGCTCTTGCGGGGAACGCTTCAGAAAACAGAATAGCAGAGGAAGGTCCGGATTGCTCGAAACGCGAACCTCTTCAACGCAAGTTGATGTGACGTCTGGCCATTCAACAGGAGCAAAGCAGTAGTCTTGTAGACTCAATACAGCGTGCCCTAAGGTCGGCGGAGTAGGAAAATGCTTCCCGCTTTTCTATCGCGGCTATTTACGACACTGCGGCCGCACGGTCGCGAGCGGCAGCGGTTTCACGGCCTCGAAAACATATTCCGCGACTTCCGTTTTGCCCTTCGCCAATGCCGCAAGAACGCTGGTTTCACCGCGGCTGCGGTGCTTTCGCTCGCGCTCGGGATCGGAGCCAATACGGCTCTGTTCTCCTTTGTGAATGCTATTTTGCTGAAGCGCTTACCGGTACCAGCCGCGGACCGGCTGGTATTGCTCAAGAGTTCGGGCACGCGGCAGGCGCTCAGCTACAACGAACTGAACGAGATCGACCGGCAAGCGACAGAACTGGACGGAATGTCGGGAAGTTTTGCCGTCGATATCAGCGCAATATTCGGCGATCAACCTGAATGGATCTCTGCCGAGCTTGTAACGGGAAACTACTTCCGCACGCTGCAGATTAAGGCGGAACGCGGCAGACTACTCACTCAAAGAGATTTGGATGATGCAGCCGGCAATCCTGTTTGCGTGATCAGCTATCGCCTGTGGCAACGCCAGTTCCGAGGCGCGCCGGACACCCTTGGCCGCAGTATACGGTTAAACACGCGTCCCTACAAAATCATTGGGGTCACGGAACCGGGATTTGCAGGATCCGATTTACAACACCCCGCGGACCTCCAGATACCCGCAACCAGACTGATCGATTACATGCCCGCATTCGTGGGCGTTCCGCATTTCGATTGGAGATCGCGGCTCTACCTCTTTGCAACCATCGGGCGCCTCGCGCCCCATGCCTCCCGCGCCAGCGCCGCGGAGCAATTGAGCCGGCTGAATCGGGATTATCTGAAATCGCAGAAAAAGGACCACGAAGGAGATATTCAAGTGGCCGACGGCAGCGCTGGGGTCCAGAGCTCATGGCAATTCGGCAAGCCCGCTTCGATTCTTCTCGCCGTATCCGTAATCGTGCTGCTCATTGCCTGCGCGAATCTGGCCACGCTGCTGCTATCGCGGATGTCAGCGCGTTCCTCCGAGTTCGCTCTGCGGCTGGCCATTGGTGGTTCGAGAGGCCGTATTCTGAGTCAAGTATTTGTGGAGAGCGCACTGCTCGCGGTTTTCGGCACGGCTTCGGGCATCGTGCTCGCAGTCGCAATCCAAAAAATCCTGCTATCATTCTTGAACCGGACGGTTCCTGTAATCCACCAGCTGCACCTCGCGCTAGACGGAAACGTGCTTGCATTTGTCGCCGCCGCCTCCGTGGTTAGTGTGTTGCTGTTTGGAAGCGCGCCAGCTTTACAGGCAGCGCGAACGGCGGCACTCGGCTCGTCTACGGGCAATACGCGCGCCGGAGCTGGTCTCCGCAAAATGTTTGTAGTTGCGCAGATCGTACTATCTTTCGTTGTTGTACTTACGGCAGGGCTTCTCGTGGGAACGCTGCGGAATTTGAGAACTTTGGATTTTGGTTACCAGCCCGATGAAATCGCGGCGATTGATATCAGGCCCGCCTCAGGCGGCTATACGGGAATACAGGCCGACCGATTTTATGCGAGCGTCGTGGACCAGATTCGCAGTCTCCCAGGTGTCTCCGCGGCGGCAACAGCGTTTGGGGTGAATTTCCAAGGCGCGATGAAGATGAAACTCGATTCGGATCCGCAAGGCGCCGCTTCCCGCCATGTGAATATTTATGGGGTCGGCCCCGGATACTTTAGTACCTTTGGAGGGCGCGTTCTCGCGGGCCGTGATTTCAATGCGGGCGACACGCCGGACAAACCCCAGGTCTACATCATCAGCGAGCATCTGGCGAAGACATATTTCCGCGATCAGAACCCGATCGGCCGTTATCTCCTGCACGACGGTCGAAAGCTGCCGGTGATCGGAGTAGTGCCGAATATCCGAGATCAGGGCCCGCGCGAGACGAGCCTGGACACCGTCTACCAGAATGCTGGGCAGTTACTTGCGTCCAGCCTTACCATATTTGCGCGATGCGGTGGTCCGTGCGGGCCGTTGCTGCCCAGCTTCAGAATAGCGATTCGGAAGCTGGACCCAAACACACCGATTCTCAACATGCGCACCGTGCATACAGAGATTGAAGGCGCGTTTTCCTCGGAAGCAGTGCTCGGATTTTTGTCGACGATGTTTGCCGTGCTTGCGATGCTGCTGGTCGCCACGGGAATTTATGGAATTCTTTCGTATTCGCTCACCCGGCGTACCCGGGAAGTAGGACTCCGGATGGCTCTAGGTGCGTCGGCAAGAGACATCGTTGGCTTATTCGCATCGGAAGCTGCCGCAATGATCGTGCTCGGGACATCGATCGGCGTTCCTGCTGCGCTGGCGGCTGTCACGATGCTCAAATCGCAACTGTTCGGCGTCGCGCCCCACGACCTTGCCACGCTTTCGGCTTGCGTGTTATGCATCATGGCCACTATTATTGTGGCTTCCGCTGCCCCCATCCGCCGGGCGCTTCGGATCGCACCGCAGCAGGCATTGCGAATCGAGTAGTGCGTAGGCAGCGATGTAACGCTCTGGCCGCCGCGCCCTTCGAAATATCCGCGGCGGAGACAGAAAGAAAAGCGTTCCTTTCGAGAAGCTGCTTGTCGCCGGCATTGACCCCACAGAGTGCAGGGGGATCCTCCGAGCGCCTTAGGCTTCTCCATGGCATCCGACAGCACACCGGGATCTGCACACCAGCGCTTGATTCGAGCCGGACTCCATGACATTGGCTACCGGATCAATTAATTGGAGACCAGAGGGCGCTCTTGCGGGAACGCTTCAGAAAAAAGAGTAGCGTAGAAAGATGAATGGGCGCAGACGGGTGAGGGGTCGCGCAGCCAGCGAGGTTTGCCTCTTATTCTGGCGTTAGCCGAAACGCAACTTAGCTGATTGACACGTTGATGCATGTCTAGCCGATTCGCTTTGCGATATGGATTGCTTCTTGCGTGTTCTGCATGCCAGGTTTTCTCGGATCCTCCCGGCACCCGGTGGCCGGGGCGGACTGCGCCGTACACACGAACAACAACAGCAAGAACAGGCCAGAAAGTCGCTTCATTCAGCGCTCGTGAAATGGGGGCGCGGAAGAGGGCGTTCTTTAGTTCTCGTTCTAAACGATCTTTTTCCACCGTTTGAATGCTTTTACGTCTTCCTGAGTCAGAACAAACCATTCCCCTTGACCTCGCTTGTCGGCGAAGCGCCTGTGCCAGTATGCTTCAACTCCAATTGGGTCGTCCGTTTCGATGCTGTGAATCGTCGTTGGTGGAACCGGAATCTTGATCGCTAATTCGCTGCCGCGCCTGCCGACAGAATTAGTCCTCCCGATTTTGTAGTGAGTGCCTGATTTCATCAGGTAGACAAACTCAGTGGCTATCCTTGGCTCCGATTTCCGTATGGGTGAATGCGGGTGCGGGCCATTTTTTCGCAAGTCGCAGAGCGCCAGAACATCTTCGTAGCCGGTTCTTTTTTGGCCATACGCTGCAACCGCGTTTAAGAGCTTTTGCTTTCCACCAAACCGCCTGAATACCGAGTGAGAAGGGAAGGATTGATCTTCTCGCCCCTTCCGTCGAATTTCGCCTTCAACCGGGAATCTGCCCAACTCGCGTGTGAACGCGATGTACCTTTCCAAAAGCTCGTCATCGCCGGTTTTCGCTTGAAATGAATTCGGAGCGTATCCGGCTTCGGCGAGGGCATCGCCCCAGCGTAGCCAAGTGTGCGGATACCATTGCGACATCTTGACGCCCGTGGCGTTCTCGAATGCTTGCCTCCCTGGAGCCTGTCCGCCATTCTCAAGCGCCAGACGTTTTATGTCCTCTAGGATTTGTTGCCTGTCCATTCTGTTGCTTCCAAAATTATAGAGACGGCACGGCGCACGTTCAACCGCCCTCTGCGTTCCAATAAGCCCTCCGCTGTACTGCATAGACGAGGCGAAATGCCGTCTCCAGCCCTGGAGAGTTGATGTTACGGCGCCGCCGCTAATTTTAAATAGAAACAACTGAAGGGGTCTGTGCGAGCCCTACCGAAAGGCCTTGACTTGATATAGTGAAATCACTATATTGAACCGGCGATGACTGATGAATCGGAGCAAACGCCTTTCAAGCCAGTGGTGTGGGTCGGGTCGAGCCTCAAAGATTTGCGCGAATTCCCCGACGCGGTACAAGACCATATTGGTTATGCGCTTTTTGTCGCGCAGCAAGGCGGTAAACATCGGGACGCGAAGCCGTTAACCGGATTCGAGGGTGCCGGGGTGGTGGAAGTCGTCAAGGACCATCGCGGCGATACGTTCCGCGCCGTGTACACGCTGCGATATGCGGGGGCGGTGTACGTGCTTCACGCCTTCCAGAAGAAATCGAAAAGAGGCCGCGAAACGCCACGCGGGGATATCGAGTTAATTAAACAACGGCTGCGCGAGGCAGAGCGAATAGCGAAAGGAGAAAAGGCATGAGCAAGAAAGGCCATGAAGTCGGGGGACGGAATGTGTTCAAGGATATCGGTGTGTCGAATGCGGATGAGCATCTGGTCAAGGCGCAATTGGTGTACAAGATCGACACCATCATGAAAAGGCGGCGCATGAAACAGACCGAGGCCGCCGCGCTATTCGGCGTCCGCCAGCCCGACATATCGAACATGCTGCGCGGTGAGTTCCGGCAGTTTTCGGTAGAACGGCTGCTGCGATTCCTGGTGAAACTTGATCAGGATGTTGAAATCGTCGTGCGTCCGCGGCGGGACCTGCAGAGCCCTCCGGCACTGCATGTTTCGTAAAGCGGGTAGATCAGAATTGATCTGAAACTGCTACCGGTCGGTCTGGTGCCGTCGCGATCCTGCCGTCCCTTGCCGATTCCAGCCATATGAACTGCTTTTTGGTCAGCCATTTTCTTAATCGACACTGCAGGCATGGCTGGCTTACAGCTCTTGGTCTATCGCGACGGTATATCAACAAACGAGATGGCCCGTCTACCTGATCGGTGTCCTCTCCCTGTGTTAATCTGAAAAGAGCAAAAATCGAGATTAAGGAATAGACGAGGAGTATCGTTCTCTAGCATGGCTTTGGCGGTAGAGCAAAAATCCCAAGTGATTGGGAAGTACCGGATTCATAAATCCGATTCCGGTTCGCCAGAGGTCCAGGTTGCCCTCCTGAGTCAGCGTATTTCTGAATTAACTGAGCATCTGAAGACACACCAGAAGGATCACCATTCACGGCGCGGTTTGCTGACGATGGTGTCCCGCCGTCGAAAGCTGATCAAATATTTGAAAGACCGCAGTCCGGAGCGCTACAAGACTCTCATCCAGAGCCTAGGCATTCGCCGGTAGGAATGGTTCTCAGGTAAACAGGCCCGTTGCTTTAAAACATACGGCTCAAGACCACTTTGGTAAGTGGTTTTTCCCTCCTTCCAAGTCATCACTTAATCCTGAGGTTGGCACCGCGAGCCAGCACCTAGTTGGGCGCGTGCAAAGGAATAAGGGATGCGAATCACGCATCAGGAATTGGAAAATGTCACATATAGTTGAAATCGACCTGCAAGGGTCAAAGGTCTCGATTGAGACCGGCAAAGTTGCCAAACAGGCCAACGGGTCTGTCGTCGTTCGTTCAGGAGATTCGGTGGTGTTAGTCACCGCGTGCTCGACCGGACAGCCCAAACCGGGGGCCAGCTTCTTTCCGCTCACGGTGGATTATCGCGAGTATACCTACGCCGCGGGCAAGTTTCCCGGCGGCTTTATCAAGCGCGAAGGACGACCTTCGGAGAAGGAGATTCTCACCAGCCGGCTAATCGATCGCCCTGTACGGCCGCTTTTTCCCGAAGGCTTCACTCATGAAACGCAGATCATCGCGATGGTGCTCTCGGCTGACCCGGAACATGATCCCGGTGTACTGGCGATCATCGGGGCAGGCGCGGCGCTCGCCATATCGGAGATACCGTTTCATCATGTTCTGGCGGGCGTCAGAGTCGGCCTGATCAAGGGAACGTATCGCGCGAATCCGAGCTACGACGACACAAAAGATGCGAAGCTCAACATCGTAGTTGCGGGAACGGAACAAGGAATCGTTATGGTCGAGGCCGGCGCAACTGCCGTGTCCGAGGCTGAGGTCGTCGAAGCCATCGAATTCGGCCACGACTGCTGCAAGAAAATCATCGCCGGCATCCGCGAACTGGTAAAGCAAGCCGGAAAACCCAAGAGCGAATTTACACCAGCGTCTGTCGATCAGGCCATGGTGACGAGAATCTCCGATTCTATCCGGCTGGATTTAACCGACGCTCTGAATACGGAAAAATACGCAAAGCTGGATAGCTATAGCCGCATCGACGAGGCTAAGCACAAAGCTCTCGAGCTGTTCACGGAAGAAGCTGAGTTGTCACAGGCGGGGAAGACTTTCGATTATTTGAAAGAACAAATCTTTCGCGATCAGATGTT
>Ga0213875_10001241_pt1 | contig 17201 bp, 18 predicted proteins | sample BarmaccomBMRX_R8_FD_160105 | JGI IMG/M metagenome (GOLD analysis project Ga0213875, IMG submission 160105) | Root-associated microbial communities from Barbacenia macrantha in rupestrian grasslands, the National Park of Serra do Cipo, Brazil - RX_R8 | ecosystem: Host-associated > Plants > Roots... | reverse complement strand
GCTCTTGTTCGCGCTCGGGGTGGTCGTTTATTACGGGCTGGTGCGCGAGGTCATGCGTGGGCCGATGCTGGCCCAGATCCTCTCGACCTTCGGGCTCGCCCTGTTTATCCGATACACCGCCTTTTGGTTCTTTTCCGCGACTTTCGTCACCCTGCCGCAAGGCGTGCTCGGCGGGACAGTGGATCTCGGCGGCATCTTCGTCGGCGTCGCGCAGCTTGTCGCGGGCGCGGTCGCAATCCTGCTGACCGCGGGCATGTACCTGCTGCTGTCGCACACGGCGATCGGCAGCCAATTGCTCGCGGTGTCGGAGGATCGTCAGGCGGCGATGCTGATGGGCATCCGGCCCGACCGAATGCAGGCGCTCGCCTGGGGGCTCGCCTCCGCCGCGGCCGGTATCGCCGGGGCGCTGATGGCGGCGATCTATCCGATTTCGCCGACGGTGGGGGAGACGCTCGCCATTACCGCCTTTGTCGTCGTCACCTTCGGCGGCTTTGGCAGCGTGCCGGGCGCGCTTGTCGCGGGGCTGGTGATCGGGGTCGTGCAGTCGCTGTCGGCCTATTGGTTCGGCCCGATCTACCGCGATATCGCCGTGTATACGCTCTTCGTGCTGATGCTGTGGGTCCGGCCGCAAGGTCTGATGGGGAGCGTGTGAGCCGTTTCGCGGGGCGCTGGGGCATCCTCGCCGCCATCGTCGCCCTGCTGGTCTATCCCTTGGTATTCACCGGCGATTTCGCGGAGCGGCTTGGTGCGCTCGTGCTGCTCTCCGCGATCGGTGCCTCCGCCTGGAACATCCTGGGCGGCTATGCCGGACAGATTTCGGTCGGACATGCGATCTTCTTCGGCGCCGGCGCCTATGTGCCGCTGCTGGTCTACAAGCTGTGGGAATTGCCGCCCTTGCTTGGGGTTCCAGGCGCGGTTCTGGTCAGCCTCGCGATTGCCGCCGCGATCGGGTTCCCGACCTTCCGGCTGCTCGGCCATTATTTCTCGATGGCGACGATCGCGGTGGCGGAACTGGTGCGCATCGTCGTCAGCAACTGGGATTTGCTCGGCGCCGCGGTAGGGCTGATGGGTCCGGCCGTATCGCGCACCGTCTTCGATTTCTCGTTCAAGAGTTCGCTGCCGTATTACTACCTCTTCTTGGCCGTCCTCGGCGTCGTGTTGGCGGTGACCTGGCAATTCCAGCGCAGCCGCATGGGGTATTATCTCCGCGCGATCCGGGCGGGCGAGAGGGCGGCACGCAGCCTGGGGGTGCCGGTGCGCCGGTACAAGCTGTTCGCGCTGCTGTTGAGCGCCGGCTTCACTTCGGTCGCCGGCTCGCTCTACGCGCTGATGGTCGGCTTTATCGATCCGGATAGCGGGCTCGGCATCCTCGTCTCGGTCGATATGGTCATCGTCGCCGCGCTGGGCGGGGCGGGCACGCTGTTCGGCCCCTTGCTCGGAGCGGTGATCCTGGTACCGCTGCGCGAATTCACCAATGCCGAATTTGGCGGCGCCGGCACCGGTCTCACCTACATCCTGTTTGGCGGCATCATCATGGTGATCGCGCGTTTCGAGCCGGGCGGGTTGATGGAGCTCTGGCACCGTCTCGCCGGCCGACGAATGCGGCGGACGGCGAGTCCGGGGACGGCGGATCGTGCTGCTTGAAGCCGACAAGGTTTCGCGCAATTTCGGGGCGTTCCGAGCCCTCGATGGCGCCGATCTGCGGGTTGAGGAGGGCGAGATCATCGGGCTCATCGGCCCGAACGGCGCCGGCAAGTCCACCTTTTTCAACTGCCTTGCAGGCGATTTGACGCCAAGTTCGGGGCGGGTCGCGTTTCGCGGTCGGGACGTGACCCGCGCCGCGCCCGACGAGCATGCCCGGCTCGGCATCGGCCGCACGTTTCAGGTGCCGGCCACCTTCGAGGACATGACCGTCCTCGAAAACGTCATGGTTGGGGCCTTTCTGCGTCACCCGCACCGCAATGACGCGCGCGAGGCGGCGCGTGCCATTGTCGAGCGGGTCGGCATGGCGAGCCAGGCGGGGCTGCGCGCCCGAACCCTCGGGACACCCGGGCGCAAGCGGCTTGAAATCGCCCGCGTGCTGGCCACCGAACCCCGGCTCATGCTGCTCGACGAGGCGCTCGCCGGGCTGAACCCGTCCGAGATCGCGCGCGCGATCGAGCTGGTACGTGACATTCACCAATCCGGCATCACCCTGGTCATCGTCGAGCACATCATGGAGGTGATCCTGTCCTTGACCGAGCGGGTCATCGTCTTCAACCAGGTCCGCATCATCGCGAGCGGCTCGCCGCGCGAGGTCGTCGAGGAGCCGGCGGTCATCGAGGCCTATCTCGGTCACAGTCTGAAGCGCGGAGCGGCGCCGCCATGAGCGAGCTCAGCGTCCGCCACCTTGAAGTGCGCTACGGCGATCTGGTCGGCGTCGCCGATGTCTCGCTCGAGGTGGGCCAGGGCAGCGTCGTTGCCTTGCTTGGGTCGAATGGTGCGGGCAAGACGACGACCTTGAATGCGATTGCCGGGCTGGTTCCGAAAAGCGACGGAACGATCGGCTGGGAGGGGGTCGAGATCGGCGGCTTGCCGGCCTATGCCGTGGTGCGGCGCGGCCTGGCACTGTCGCCGGAAGGCTGGCGGCTGTTCGTCGGGCAGACGGTCGAGCAGAATCTCCGGCTCGGGGCGACCGCGCTCGGCAACAGAAGCCGCACAGCCGACGCTCTGGATAACGTCTTCGAGATTTTTCCGCGCCTCAAGGAGCGCCGGCGACAGCGCGCCGGAACCTTGAGCGGCGGCGAGCGGCAGATGCTTGCCATGGGTCGCGCTTTGATGAGCGAGCCTCGGCTGCTGCTGCTCGATGAGCCGAGCCTCGGCCTCGCTCCGGCGATCGTCGAAAGCCTGTACGAGACCTTGGCTCGCCTGCATCGCGCCGGCATGACCCTGCTGATCGCCGAGCAATCCGTGTCCCTGGCCTTGGAGATTGCCGATTACGGTTACGTCCTGCAGACAGGCCGCACCGTCCTCGAAGGCACCGCCCGGAGCCTTGCCGAAAACCCCGAGGTGCAGCGCGTCTATATGGGGATCAGCGCCGCCCCGGCTTTTGCCCATTGAGCCCCGGCCGTTGCCGGTCGAGAACGCCGGAGACCGAATCACGGCCCGCTCGGGGAAGCGCGGGATCGCCCGCCGCTGCACTGGACCGGCGGCGCGAGGCCGCTTGCCGCACCCAGTCTTGCCGGGCAGGAGAATTCCCGGTTTCTCAGCCGCGCATGCGAAATTCGACGAAGCTCCCCCCCGCCGAGGCGGCTCAGGCCCAATGCTTGCGCGAAACCATGCTCTACGCGCCGGTGAAGGCGTTCCTCGAAAGCCGGGGCTACGAGGTGAAGGGCGAAATCCGCGGCTGCGACCTCGTCGCTTGCCGCGGCGCCGAGCCGCCGATCATCGTCGAGCTGAAATTGCGCCTGAACCTCGCATTGCTGCTGCAGGGCATCGACCGGCTCGCGCTAAGTGAGCGCGTCTATCTCGCCGTGCCGCGGCCACCCTCCCGCCGCAGCCGCGGCGTCGCCCCGGATTCGGCGGCGATGCGCAGATTGTGCCGGCGGCTTGGCCTCGGACTGTTGGTCGTGGGCGGGCGCAGCGCCCGGGTCGATGTGGTCGAAGAGCCGGTTCCGTACCGACCGCGCCTCGCCAAGCGGCGGACCGAGCTGTTGCTGCGCGAGTTCACGCGTCGGCTTGGTGACCCGAATGTTGGCGGCGACAGCCGGACGCCGGTCGTCACCGCCTACCGCCAAGACGCGCTGCGCTGCGCCCGCGCCCTGGCCGATGCCGGCCCGATGCGGCTCGGGGATTTGCGCGCGGCGTCGGGCGTGCCGCGGGCCGCGCAGATCCTACAGCGGAATGTCTACGGCTGGTTTGCGCGAGTGGGGCGCGGCACCTACGCGCTGACTGCAAGCGGCGATAAGGCACTCGCTCACTTCGCAGGGGCGGTCTCCGCCCTGGCGGCGCACGCCCCCGCCTCGGTTCCGGCTGCGCCCACCTGATGCGCACCGAACTCGGCGACCAGCGGCTGCGGCGACTGATCTACAGCTATTTCGGAGACGACACTCGAATCCGCGTGTTGCGCCCGGCGCGCACCTTCGGCGCCCCGGTGTTCGTTGTCGATTTCGATCGCGGTACGCGCCATTACCGCACCCTGGGCTCGTTCGGTACGCAGGCGCAGGTCACCGAGCAATCGACGATGGACCTGCTTTACCCGGCCCATCTGGTGTTCCACTACGAGAGGCTGATGTCGCTTGCCTTCGCCCTCGCCGAGCAGCCGCTGCGCGCATTGCTGCTCGGGGTCGGCGGGGCCGCAATGTGGCGGTTCATGCGCGCCTACCTGCCGGAATGCGCGCCGACCCTCGTCGATTCGGATCAGAGCGTGGTGGCGATCGCACGCCGGTGGTTCTACTTGAAACAGGAGGTCGTGATCGAGACGGCGCAGCGCTTCCTCGCCGAGACGACTCACCGCTTCGATGCGATCCTGGTTGACCTCTACGATGCCGGCGGTCCGGCCGACAACGGCGAGACATTCTGGGCAGAATGCCTGCGGGCCTTGGCGCCGGGCGGCTGCCTCGCGACCAACTGGGCAGATTTTGCGGTAAATGACCGGGTGCGGCCGATGGCCGAGGCGCAGGCGGAGGCCGCGCGCGCAATCGGGCTCGGTTGCTTCTATGCGACGCGGCGCGGCTTCCGCGACAATCTCGTCCAATACGTACCGACCGGAGCGTTGCGCGAGCCCGAGATGTTGACCGGCGCGCTCGAACGCTTTGCCCGCGACCGCCGGATTCCGGATCGTGGCCGCGGCATTCTCGAAAATTGCGTGATCACGACCGGGTTTCCCGTCTCGAACTGGTAATAGTGCTCTGAAGCGGGCCGTGCTCTGGTCGAGAGACGGCGCGATCTCGTCAAGGCGGCTCCGGGGAGGGTTCGATGTCGCAGCACCACGTCCTGCCGTGCAAGCCCGAGAATTGCCAATGGGGGATCTTCGATGCGGCGTTGCCGCCAGTCCTGACCATCGCGTCGGGCGACACGGTGACGGTCGATTGCGTCTCAGGCGCGGCGGATGCGCTGCCGTCGGAAGGGCGGTTCGACATTCTTCCCGACCATCTGGCGATCCACGCGGCGCTAAAGCCCGGGCCGGGTCATATCCTGACCGGGCCGATTGCCGTCGCCGGCGCCGAGCCCGGCGACGTGCTGGAGATCCACATCCTGTCCGTCGATTGCCGGCAGAATTGGGGGTACACCCGGATCCGGCCGCTGGTCGGGACGCTTCCGGAGGACTTCCCGGTCCGCAAGACCTGGCATAGCGCGATCGACCGCCAGCGCGGCGTCGCCACACTGCCCTGGGGCAAGGAAATCGACCTTGCGCCCTTTTTCGGCGTGATGGGAGTCGCACCACCGCCGGTCTACGGTGCTCAAACCTCGATCGTGCCGCGCGAATTCGGCGGCAACATGGATCTCAAGGAGCTGGTCGCGGGGACCATCCTTTATCTCCCGGTCTGGGCGCCCGGGGCGTTGTTCTCGGTCGGTGACGGCCATGGCGTACAGGGCGATGGCGAAGTGTGCATCACGGCGCTCGAAACCGCACTCAGCGGGACCTTCCGCTTCGCCCTGCGCAGGGATCTCAGCTTCCGGCTGCCGCGCGCGGAGACGCCGACCCACCACATCACGATGGGCTTCGACGAGGATCTCGACGACGCGGCGAAAACGGCGCTGCGCCAGATGATCGGGCTGATCGGCGAACGGCTCGGTCTGACGCCGGAGGACGCCTACATGTATGCCAGTCTGACGGTCGATATGCGGGTCACCCAGCTGGTCGATGGCAACAAGGGCATCCACGCAATGCTGCCGAAGCGCTACGCGACCCGATGATCCTGTCCAGCCTTGGTTCGGCGCCGCGGTAGCTCCCGCCCGAACGCCGTCCTTACCGACTGCTCTGCAGCCCGAACGCCTCGGCGAGCAGCGTGTAGGAGCGTTTTCGCGCTTCGAAATCGTGGGTGATCGTCAGGATCACGATTTCATTGACCCCGTACTCTTGCGCGAGCTGCCGCAGCTTCTGCTGCACCTGCTCCGGTGTGCCGACGACCTGGCGGCGACGGTGGTATTCGATGCGGCGCAGCTCGGCCGGCGTATAGGGATAGGTCAGCGCCTCCTCGGGCGGCGGCACCGGGGCGAGAATGCCTTGGTCGAGCCGCAGCCGCCACAGATCGCGGCTCGCCGCCAAATGACGGGCTTCTCCTTCGCTGTCGGCGCAGATGACGAACACGCCGATATTGCCAAGTGGCGCCTGGAGCCGGGCCGAGGGCCGGAAGCGGTCGCGATAGGCCGTCATGATCTGCGGCCCGCCTTCGTCGTTGATGAAATGCGCAAAGGAGAACGCACAGCCGAAATAGGCGGCATATAGCGCGCTCTGATCGCTCGATCCGAGCAGCCAGAATTCCGGCTGCGTGTCCCCCGCCGGCATGAGCTTGATGCGCGCGAAGGGGTGATCGGCCGGGATCGTCCCCTCCAAATAGCCGAGCAAATCGGCGATCTGGTTCGGGAAATGCTCGATGCCGAGCGCACCCGGCCCGTGCTGCAACGCGACCGCGGTCAGTTGGTCGCTGCCCGGCGCACGGCCGATGCCGAGATCGATGCGTCCGGGATAGAGCGTCTCCAGCATGCGAAAGGTCTCGGCGACCTTTAGCGAGCTGTAATGGCTCAGCATGACCCCGCCCGAGCCGACCCGCAGGCGCCCGGTTTCCGCTGCGACGCGCGCAATCAGGATCTCCGGCGCGGTGCTGGCGAGACCGGGCGAACCGTGATGCTCCGCGAGCCAGTAGCGATGAAAACCGAGCGCCTCGACATGTCGGGCGAGCGCGATCGTCTCCTGCAGCGCATCGCCCGGGGTCACCCCCTGCCGCACCGGCGATTGGTCGAGGACGCTGAGCAAGATCATCGGGGTAGAAGACACGCCGCTGCGCTAAGCGCGAATTGCGCTAGCGGACACCCATCAGCAGGCGGCCATAGCGGACCGCAAAGGGCCAGCGCCACAATTCCCACAGGCGGGCCGAACCATCGGTCGAGAAGAACAGAAACTCGGCACGTCCGACCAAATTCTCAGCCGGCACATACCCAACCGCGGACAAGACGCGGCTGTCCTCCGAATTGTCGCGATTGTCGCCCATCGCAAAGAAGTGCCCTGCGGGCACGTCATAGACCCGGGTGTTGTCGAGCGGTCCGTCATCGCCGTGCTTCAGGATCTGATGGGCGACGCCGTTCGGCAAGGTCTCGATATAGAGCGTGCACATTTCGAAAGGCCGGTCCGGGCATTGCTCGTCCTGCACCTTGCGGCGCGGAACCGGGTGATCCATGTCATTGATATATAAATTTCCGTCGCGCATCTGGATGTGATCGCCCGGCAATCCGATGATCCGTTTGATGTAATCGGTCGAGTTGTCGGTCGGCAATTTGAATACGGCAACATCGCCGCGCTCCGGCGTATGGTACAAAATCCTGCCGGAGAACAGCGGCAGCCCAAACGGCAATGAGTAGCGGCTGTATCCGTAAGAGAACTTTGAGACGAATAGGTAGTCGCCGATCAAGAGTGTCGGGATCATCGACCCAGACGGGATATTGAATGGCTCGTAGGCGACCGTCCGAACGACCATTGCAATGAGAATGGCGTAAACAATCGTTTTGAGCAGGTCGAGTACCCCGCCGGACGATTTCTTCCTGACGGCGATTTTAGAAACCGATTTGGTTCTCATATTTGGCCTAGGCGGCGGGAGAAGCGCCGGATCAAGCCAAGCGAGCGCCGCCAAGTCAAGGCCGCACCACCGCCATCCTCATCAACGACCGGTGGCCGCGACCGCCGGGAGAGCGCTGATGATGACGAGCGCCTGGGCGATAGGGGGCTCATCCGTCAGGGTCACGTCCAATCGTGCGGTCATGCCCGAAGGCGTAATCGCCTCGAGCCGGCGCAACGCCCCTCCAGTAAAGTGCAGTGTCGGCTGTCCCGAGGACAAATTGACGACCCCGAGGTCGCGCCAGAATACGCCGGCGCGGAACCCGGTGCCGAGGGCCTTCGAGGCGGCTTCTTTGGCGGCGAAGCGCCGGGCGTAGCTCGCGGCTGGGTGGGCGCGGCGTTCGCATTTGCGGCGTTCGGCTTGCGTGAAGATGCGGTCCAGGAACCGGTCGCCGTAGCGCTCGATCACGTGCTCGATCCGGCGAATGTCCACGAGATCGCTGCCGAGCCCGATGATCATCGCGACTGCCGGGCTTCGGTCATGATCGCGCGCATATGCCGGATCGCCGCGTCGAGGCCCAGGAAAACGGCTTCCCCGACCAGGAAATGCCCGATGTTGAGTTCGACGATTTGGGCGATTGCGGCGACCGGACCGGTGGTGTCAAAGCCGAGGCCGTGTCCGGCATGGCATTCGAGCCCGTGGCGCTCCGCCGCTAACGCCGCTTCGCGGATACGGGAAAGTTCGGCGTCGCGCTCGGCGCCATCCGCCTCGCAGTACCGACCGGTGTGCAATTCGACTACCGAAGCCTCCAGTCGCGCCGCGGCAGCGACCTGCGCCGGATCGGGATCGATGAACAGGGAAACGCGGATCCCGCCCGCCTTCAATGCCGCGACGACGGGCGCCAGCCTGTTTTCACCCCCGACCGCATCGAGCCCGCCCTCGGTGGTTAGCTCCTCCCGGCGCTCGGGGACAATGCAGGCGGCATGCGGCCGGTGCGCCAGCGCGACCGCAACCATTTCCTCCGTGGCGGCCATTTCGAGATTGAGCGGCAGCGGGATCTCGCGGGCGAGCCGGCGAATGTCGTCGTCGCGAATGTGTCGCCGGTCCTCGCGCAGATGCGCGGTGATCCCGTCCGCCCCCGCTTCCGCCGCAATGCGGGCGGCGCGAAGCGGATCGGGATGCCGCCCGCCGCGCGCGTTCCGCACGGTCGCGACGTGATCGATATTGACCCCGAGTCGGATCGGCCGGACCGCACGCTCCGGGGCTCGGCCGCCGGCGCCGATCTCGTCGGCTCGCGTCTCGCTCATTCGAATTCCTCGCTGCAGGCAGCCTAGCCGCGCGCGCGTTCGACCGAATTGATGACGGGCGTCGCGCGAAGCGCCGCCATGATTGTCGTCAGGTGGCGCACATCGCCGACTTCGATGTCGACCATGATCTCGAAGAAATCCGACGACCGGTTCGTTATCTTCAGATTGCTGATATTGCCGCCCTGTTTGCCGATCACGGTCGTCAGGCTGCCGAGATTGCCCGGTTCATTGGCGATCGTAACGTTGAGCCGGCCGACATGAACCCCATCCGCGTCGCTGTTGCTCCAGGCGACATCGAGCCAGCGCTCGGGCGTGTCGGCGAAATTGTCGAGGATCTCGCAGTCGATCGTATGGATCGTGACGCCCTTACCGGTCGTCACGATGCCGACAATGCGGTCGCCGGGCAGCGGATGGCAGCAGCCGGCGAAATGCACCGCCATCCCCGGGATCAGCCCGCGGATTGGAACCGCCGTCTCGTTCGGCCGCGCCTTGCGCCGCGCCTTGGCGAGCGAGATTACCTTGGTCTTCGCTTCGCCGCGGAGCTGCGGGAAGGCGGCGTTGACCACTTCGCGCCCGGTAACGAGCCCCTGGCCGACAGCGACGTAGAGATCTTCCGTCGCCGCGCAGTGGAATTGCTTCAGCACGGCTTGGAGCGGCCGTTCCGAGAACTCCTGCCCCTCCTGGCGGAAGATTTTCTGAAGGATCGCGCGACCGAGATCGAGATATTGCGTGCGCTGCTGGGTCCGGACAAAGCGGCGGACGCGGGCGCGTGCCTTGCCGGTGACGACGAAGCGCTCCCAGGTCGGGGACGGGGTCTGTGCCTTGGATGTAACAATCTCGACCTGATCGCCATTGCGCAATTGTGTGCGCAGCGGCACGAGCCGGCCGTTGATCTTGGCGCCGACACAAGTATCGCCGATCTGGGAATGCACGGCATACGCGAAATCGACGGGGGTGGCACCGCGCGGCAGGTCGATCAGGTCGCCCTTCGGCGTGAAGGCGAAGACCTGGTCCTGGAACATCTCGAGCTTGGTGTGCTCGAGAAACTCCTCGGGTCCCGAGGCGTGCTCCAGGATGTCGAGCAGTTCCCGCAGCCAGCGATATTGCGGACCTTCCGTCCGTCCGACGCCTTGCTTGTACGACCAATGCGCCGCGACGCCGAGTTCGGCGACCTCGTGCATGTCGCGGGTCCGGATCTGGACTTCGATCCGCTGGCGTTCCGGCCCGATCACGCCGGTGTGAAGGGAACGGTAATTGTTCGGCTTCGGGGTTGAAATGTAATCCTTGAAGCGACCCGGGACGAGGTGATACGCCGAATGAATGATGCCGAGCGCTTGGTAGCACTCGCCGACGTCATCGACCAGCACGCGAAACGCCATGACGTCCGAGAGCTGCTCGAAGGGCACGTCTTTGTGCTGCATCTTGCGCCAGATCGAATAAGGCGATTTTTCGCGTCCCGAGACGACGGCCTGCATGCCGCCTTCCTTGAGCTTGCCGTTGAGCTCCGCAATGATCCGGGGCACGACCTCACCGCTCTGATCGCGCAAGAACTGCAGCCGCGCGACGATGCTGGCCCGCGCATCGGCGTAAAGCTCGGCAAACGCCAGATCCTCTAGCCGGTCCTTCATTTGGTGCATGCCGATGCGCTCGGCGAGCGGAGCGTAGATCTCCATCGTTTCGCGAGCGATCCGCCGTCTTTTCTCGTCGCTTTTGATGAAATGAAGCGTCTGCATATTGTGCAGCCGGTCGGCCAGCTTGACCAGGAGTACGCGGATGTCCTCCGACATCGCGAGTACAAGCTTGCGGAAATTCTCGGCCTGTTTGGTCTGGTCGGATTGCAGTTCGAGGCGGGACAGTTTTGTCACGCCATCGACGAGGCGGCCGATCTCCGGGCCAAACAGGCGTTCGATATCGTCGAGGGTGGCGACGGTGTCCTCGACCGTGTCGTGCAGCAATCCGGTCACGATCGAGGCGCTGTCGAGCTTCATCTGCGCCAGCAGCCCCGCCACCTCGACCGGATGCGAAAAATAAGGGTCGCCCGAGGCGCGCAGCTGCGACCCGTGCGCCCTCATCGAATAGACGTAGGCCCGATTGAGTGCATCCTCATCGGCGTTCGGGTCGTAGGATTTGACGAGCTCGACCAGCTCGAACTGCCGCATCATGGCGAGGCTGCGCCGGCGTCAAAAAGGCCGGTCGCGAGCACGCGTCCGGGCAAAGGGAGAAGGGGTACGGAAAGAAAGCTGGGCAACCGCACCCGGTATCAGGGCTCCTCGTCGAGATCGCTCGGCTGGGCATCGGAGTCGTTGACGGCGGGTGTCTCCGAGAGACCGATCTCGTCTTCGTCGGCAAGCGACAGCAGGTCCTCCTCGAGCTCTTCCTCGATCGCCTCTTCGTCGACCGAATCCTCATCGACGACCGCGCCGGTCGCCTCCACGATCCCGAAAAGGTTCTGATCGAGCTCCAGCTCCGGCGCCTCTTCCGGCTCGTCGATCTCGACATGCTTCTGCATGCCGCGTACGACGGAATCCCGCAAATGATCGAGCCCGACCGTTTCGTCCGCGATTTCGCGCAGCGCCACGACCGGATTCTTGTCGTCGTCGCGATCGAGCGAAAGCGGCGCTCCCGACGTGATCTCGCGCGCGCGCTGTGCCGCTAGCAGGACCAGTTCGAACCGGTTGGGAACCTTAACGACGCAGTCTTCGACCGTAACGCGCGCCATGCCGACACTCTATCTCTGAGGAACCGAACCTCAATATATGGGGCAGTATCCGAGGGGACAACAGCGCGGCGGCCGCGAATTGGCGCAAACCACCAGCCCGGGCCAGGGCCGTTGCTTGACCCTCGCGCCGACCGCCGCCTATATGACCCTCGCCAATGCCCCTCCCGGGCCGGCCGGATGGCAGAGTGGTGATGCAGAGGACTGCAAATCCTCGTACAGCGGTTCGATTCCGCTTCCGGCCTCCACGCTCGCTGGGCCGCGCCTGTCTGACGTGGTTTGCGCCGCTCGTTTTTGTCGTCGCGCTCGGGGTCTGTGCCAATCCGGTCCCCGCGCAGCAGCTCGTGCATTTCCCTTCGGCCGATGACAACGGTCCCGGCGCGCCCGCGACAACGCTCGACGGCTATCTTTACCGTGCTCCCGGGGACGGGCCGCATGCGGCGCTCGTGGGCCTCCACGGATGCAGCGGCATGTTCAGGCCCACGACCGGCCAAGTGTCGTCGAACTACCGGGCATGGGCGACCGAGCTCGGCCGATATGGCTGGGATTTGTTGATGGTGGACAGCCTGCGCCCGCGCAATCACGGCGAGATGTGCTCGATCACCGGTTTCGATCCCGAGATTTATCGCAAGCGATCGAACGATGCCTATGGCGCCTTGCGCTATCTCCAAACGCAGCCTTCCGTCCGCGCCGATCGGATTGCTGTGATCGGCTGGTCCCAGGGCGGCGGGGTGGCGCTGACCGTTATCGACGCCGCGTCCGCGGCGGGCTCCTCTGCCGATTTCCGCGCTGCGGTCGCGTTTTACCCCGGACGCTGCGCGCCCGGCCGGCGCTCGGCTTCCTGGACGACCGCGGTCCCGCTGCTCGTCCTGCTCGGCGAGGCGGATGTATGGACGCCGGCAGCGCCGTGCGAAACGTTTCTCGACGGCGCCGCGGCGCGGGGTTCTGCGATCGCCTCGGTCATATATCCCGGCGCCTATCACGCCTTCGACTCGCCGAGCCAGCGTTTGATTGAACGGCCCGAATACCGCACCCGAGCCGGGGTGGTGCCCGTTCTCGGCACGGATCCGGCGGCACGCCAGGACGCTCTGCAGCGAGTGCCCGCCTTTCTCGCGCCCTTTCTTGGCACTTGAAGCGGCAGACCGGCGATCCGTTGCCATCGCCGGCCGTGCGCTCTATATGGGGCCGGCAGGGAAGAGCTCCGCGGCGCTTCGAGTTGACGGCGCCTTGATCCCCGGTAGCTCAGTGGTAGAGCAAGCGGCTGTTAACCGCTGGGTCGCTGGTTCGAATCCGGCCCGGGGAGCCACGAACGGGGGGTTAGGCCGAAACGCCTAGCCCCCTCGCCGCGAGGCCAGGGTTGCCGCCACCAGACCCGCCGCCGCAGCCGCTACGGCACCGCATGCCAGCATCATTGGGAAGCTCGGTTTTCTCGCCGACCCCCGCCCAGGCGCCTCGCGCGCCAGCGGGGATCGATCGAAACCCGCGAGCATTTCGGCGAGGTCGCGATAGATCGCGATGCAGCCGGCCCGGCGCAGATCCTCCGCAGGAAAGCCGCCGCACAGCACCCCGATCGTGCGCAACTTGAGTTTGCCGGCCGCTTCCGCGTCATAGGGCGTGTCGCCGATCGCAACCGCCTCTTCTGCCGGGATGTCTCCGAGCCGGTCCAGCGCCGCGGCGAAGATGTCCGGGTGGGGCTTCGACTTCTCGGCATCGTCCGACGACGATTCCTGCTCGACCAGATCCTCGATCCCGGCGATCTTCTTGTAAGCGGCGAGCTCGTCCTTTTTTGCCGAGGAGGCGAGCGCGATGCGCTGCCCGTTCGCCTCGACCCTCTCGACGAATTCTCGGACCCGCGGAAAGGCGCGCACCTGCGGGAAATAGCGCCGCTTGAACAACTCGCCGCGGTACTGCTCGATCTCCTCGCCTCGGACCTCCAGCTCGTCTTTCGACAGGAACACCGGCATCAGCTGGTCGCCGCCTTTGCCGATTTGCGCGCGGATCGCGGAAAAATCGAATCGATGGCCAAAATGCGCGAAGGCCTCCTGCCACGCCTCGGCATGCAGGTCGACCGAGTCGACGAGCGTCCCGTCGATATCAAAGATAACCGCGCGAATCATGCGCTGCTCCCCCGCCTCTCAGACCGCCCATTGAACGGATCGCAGGTTGTTCTTATCCTCAACGTGCTCGCGACTGCCGCGGGATTTAGGAGTTTGCTCGATGCGTGTCGATGCGCGATGGGCCGGGTTGCTCGCCGTTGCGGTATCGTTGAGCGGCTGCATCGGTGCGATGGCGCCGACGGTGCCGGTCATGCCGGGACCGGGCAAGCCGTTCGACGCCTTCAACGCCGACCAGGCGATGTGCCGGCAATATGCGGACGCGCAGATCGCGCCGCTGCGCGACCAGGCGAACAACCAGACGGTCGGCAGCGCGCTGCTCGGGACGGCGCTCGGCGCGGGCCTCGGCGCGGCGGTGGGCGGCGGCCGTGGCGCGGCGATCGGTGCGGCGTCGGGCGCCGTGGTCGGGACCGGGATCGGCGGAGCGAATGCCCAATGGGCCGGCATGAGCCTGCAGCAGCAATACGACGTGTTCTTCTCGCAATGCATGTACGCCCGCGGCAACCAGGTGCCGGGCTTCGCGCCGGGCCAGTACCCCATCGCCCCCTACCCCGGAGCAGGCGCCCCGGTCCCGCCGCCCCGCTATTGACCGCGGCACGCGATCGACCTGTCGGGTGACCTCTAGCGGGCGAGTGCGAACCGGATCGTCACGGTCACCTCGATGTCGGCTTGCGGCATATCCGTCGGGAACCGCGGCAACTGCGCGCCGCGGATCATCTCTTCGACCGCCTGATCGAGATCCGGGTAGCCGGACCCTCTAACGACCGCATAGTCGAGAACCCGGCCGGAACGATCGACCCGGAAGCGCAGCAGCGTGCGCCCCTCCTCGCCGCGCTGACGGGCGCTCTCGGGGTAACGCTTGTGACTTTCGAGCCAGGTGCCGAGCGCGGCGCGATAGCCCGGGCTGACCTCCGAGGCCGCCGGCGCTATGACCGGTGGCGGGAGCGATGCCACGGTTTGCGGCGGTGCGACCGGCGCTGCCGGCGCCGACGCGACCGGAGCGGCTGCGATCGGCGCGACGGCCGGCGGCAGGCGGGGCGGCGGGCGCTCGGCATGGCGCACCACCGTCTTCGGCGCCGATTTGACGACCGGCGTCGGCGCCGGCGGCTCGGCGACGGGCGGCGTTTGCGGCGGCAGCGCGGGGGCGGGTGGCGGCTCGGCCGACGCGGCGGGGGGCGGAGCCGGCTCCTCGGCGGGCGCGAAGGTCACCGTGATGGCCGGCTTCTCGGCCGGCTCGGGCGGCGGCGAGACGCTCACCAACGCGGCGATTGCCGCGAGCGCCGCCGCGTGCGCGGTCAGCGACAGCGCGAGCGGCCATCGCCCGCCCATCATTGCCGCGCTCTCACCGCGGCCGCGTCATTGCGGGCCGGCCGCCTCGGCCAGCAGCGAGACCTTGACGAAACCGGCGCTGTTGACCATCCCAAGCAGGTCCATGATTTGGGCATAGGCGACGGTGCGGTCGCCTCGGACATAGACGAGACGGTTGGGGTCCTCGGCGGCGAGAGCGGCGAGCCGTGCTTTCACATCCGCCAGCGCGATCCGCTCCTCGCCGATGAAAACGGCTCCTTCCCGGTCGAGACTGACGACCACCGGTTTCTTTGGCTCGGTCAGCTGCGCGGCGGAGGTCTTCGGCAGGTCGAGCGGCACGCCCACCGCGAGGAGCGGCGCGGTCACCATGAATATGACCAGCAGCACGAGCATAACGTCGACCATCGGGGTCACGTTGATCTCGGCCAAAGGCTGGTATCGTTCCTCGCCGGACTCGCCCGGATTGAGCAGGGGTGCGGGCATCTTCGCCGACCGTTAGTGACTGAACAGCCGGCCGGAGCGGCCGATCAGCGCCTGCATCCGTCCGGCGAAGCGGCCGAGTTCGACGGTCAGCTTGTTGTAAGCGATGACCGCCGGGATTGCCGCTGCGAGCCCCATCGCGGTCGCGAACAACGCCTCGGCGATGCCCGGTGCGACAACGGCTAGGCTTGTGTTATGCGCCGCCGCGATCCCGGCAAAGCTGCGCATGATGCCCCACACGGTGCCGAACAGGCCGATGAACGGCGCCGCCGAGCCTAGCGTCGCGAGAAAGGGCAGCCGCGCCTCGAGCCGGCGCAACTCGCCGCTCAAGGTCAGACGCATCGCTCGCTCGATCCGATCGCGTCGCTCGCCCATGCTCTCGGGCTCCCCCAGCGCGAGGCCGCTCTCGGCCGCGCCGGCCGCGAGCACCAGCCGCGCCGGGTCCGCCGGGGCGGCGGTTTCCGGCGCCCCGATCAGGGAATCAAGGCCATGCGCGCCCTCGATCCGGGTCTCGTAGCCGCGCGCGGCGCGCGAAGCCGCGCCGAGCTGCCACAATTTTTCGATGATCACCGCCCAGCTCCAGACCGACGCGAACAGCAGCAGCAGCAGCACCGCCTTCACGACGATATCGGCGTTCAGGAACAAGGTGGTGATAGCCAGCGACGATGCCGGCTCGTTCATGCGGGCCTCCATGAGTGATTGCGCACCGAATTGTCTCCCTAGAACCGCTGCGTCAGGCCGGCAAGGATCGTGCGGCGCGGGCCGTATTGCGGGGCGCCGACGCCGACGCCGGTGCCGGTGCGGATCTGATAGATGCTGTCGAAAAGATTGATGATGTCGAGCCGAGCTTCGGCACCCTTCATAAAGCCCGTATCGACCTTCTGCACCAGACTGAGATTGATTTGCGCGTAATCGGGCAGGCTGTTGCCGTTCGGGTGGTCGCTGTTGGCCCGCAACCCGCTGCCATAAATCAGGTCGGCGGAAGCCCGCATCTTCCACGGGAAGGTGTACGCCGCGCCGGCCGAGGCCGTATAGGTCTGGTCGTGGTCGAGATGGATATAGTGGCCCGCGATATACGCCAGATCATTGGGCGAAAAGTTGAACTGCCCGGAGATGATGTTTTTGCCAAGGGCTTCCGAGACAGCGAAATTGCCGTATAGCGACCAGTTGTCGATATCGTAGCTCGACGTGAATTCGGCACCTTTGACGATCCCGTATTGATAATTGAACGGGGTCAGGATGATCGGCGCTCCGAACTGGCCCTCGTCGATCAGGTCGTGAGCACGCTTGTAATAGGCATCGATCCCGAGCTTGAGGCCGGGCAACACGATCTGCGTGCCGCCGATATCGAAATAGTTGTCGCGCTCCGACTTGACCGGGGAATCCTCGGTGATCGCGGGCGCCGCCGTAGTGTTGGCGAAGAGCGCGATCGTCGTCGGGGCGACGAGTTCGAAGGGCGGTGGCGTGAAATAGCGCGCGTAGCCGGCATGCAAGGTGGTCGTATCGGTCGGCTGCCACACGA
>Ga0213875_10001240_pt1 | contig 17231 bp, 15 predicted proteins | sample BarmaccomBMRX_R8_FD_160105 | JGI IMG/M metagenome (GOLD analysis project Ga0213875, IMG submission 160105) | Root-associated microbial communities from Barbacenia macrantha in rupestrian grasslands, the National Park of Serra do Cipo, Brazil - RX_R8 | ecosystem: Host-associated > Plants > Roots... | reverse complement strand
CTACGGCGGCGCCCAGCCCGTGCACGCCCTCGGCCCGGTGGACCTCGACCTCGCGCGGGGCGAGTTCTTCGCCGTGGTCGGCCCCTCTGGCTGTGGCAAATCGACCCTGCTCGACGTGCTGTGCGGCCTCGGCCAGCCCACCGAGGGCACCGTCGCCTTCGAAGGCAGCGTGCTGCGCGGCACGGTGCCCGACGGCGTCGGCGTCGTCTTCCAGGAGGACGCGAGCTTCCCCTGGCTGACCGTCCGCAAGAACGTCGCCTTCGGCCTGCGCCGCAGTGGCCTGCCTGCCGCCGAGGTCACCCGCCGGGTCGAGCACGCGATCGGCTTCATGGGCCTCGCCGCCTTCGCCGACCACTACCCCGCCCAGCTCTCCGGCGGCATGCGCCAGCGGGTCTGCATCGCCCGCACCCTGGTGCAGCAGCCCCGCCTGATCCTGCTCGACGAACCGTTCGGCGCGCTCGACCAGCAGACCAGGCTGCTGATGGGCGACGAGCTGCTCCGCCTCTGGCGCGAGACCGGCGCCACCGTGCTGCTGATCACCCACGCGCTCGACGAGGCGGCCATGCTCTCCGACCGCGTCGGCGTTATGAGCGCCCGGCCCGGCCGCTTCATCGACCTCGTCGAGACCGGCTGGCCCCGCGACCGCGACAGCCGCGTCGTCTCCGACCCGGCCTTCGGCGCGCTCACCTCCCGTCTTTGGTCCTCCCTGCGCACGGAATCGCTGCGGACGCTGGGCCGTGCCGCCTGACCGCAGGCGCCTTGCCGCCCTGCTGGTCCGGGTCGCCGTGCTCGCCGGCGCCGTGCTGCTGCTCGAGGCGGCCTGCCGCGCCGGCTGGATCGACCCGCTGGCCGTGATCCCGCCCAGCGACATGGTCGCCTCGATGCTCGAGCAGCTCGGGACCGAGGAGATGCACGACAACATCGTGCAGACCTTCTCGACCATCGCGCTAGCCTTCGTGCTGGCGGTCGGGCTCGGCACGCTGCTGGGTGCGGCGATCCACGCCGTCCCCCGGCTGCGCCGCGCCCTGGACCCGCTGCTCGCCTCCTACTACTCGGTGCCGACCTTCGTCTTCTACCCGCTGCTGGTCGCCATGCTGGGCCTCGGTCAGGCGCCGCTCGTGGTCCTCGGTCTGCTCTCGGCGACGCCCGCGGTGGTGATCAGCACGCTGGCCGGGCTGGATGGGGTGTCGCCGGTGCTGCTCAAGGTGGCGCGGGTGCAGCGCCTGAGCCGCGCCCGCACCCTGACCGCGATCGTGCTGCCCGCCGCCATGCCGCGTCTGTTCAGCGGCTTCAAGCTGGCCCTGAGCTACGCGCTGATCGGCGTCATCGCCGGCGAGTTCATCCTTTCCGGCAGCGGCCTCGGCTACGCCATCTCGTTCGCCTATCAGAGCTTCGACAACCGGGCGATGTACGGGCTGATGCTGTTCGTGCTGCTGGTGGCCGTGACCGCCAACGGCCTGCTGTACGCCTATGAAGGCCGGCTCGCCCGCAGGCGCGCGCGTTCATGAGCGGCGTCGCCCTGCCGACAAGGCGACCGCCCCGCTCCGCCGCGCTCGGCCGCGTGCTCGACCCGCTGCTCGTGCTCGCGGTCATCCTGGCGCTCTGGGACGCGGCCGGCCGCTGGACGCAGGGCATCGCGCTGGCGACGCCCTGGGAGACGCTGCTCTATTTGGCCGACCTGGTGCGCACCCCGATGTTCTGGGGCCACGCCGGCGCGACGATGGGCGCCTTCCTGCTCGCCTTTGCCCTCTCCGCCGTGCTCGGCCTGGGCTTGGGCCTGATCCTCGGCCTGCGGCGCTTCGCCGGCGAGGTGGCCGAACCGATCCTGGCCGGGTTCTACACCATCCCCAAGGTCACGCTGTACCCGGTCGTGCTGCTCCTGTTCGGCCTTGGCATCTCGGCCAAGGTCGCGTTCGGCGTCATGCACGGCCTCGTCCCGGTCACCCTGTTCACCCTCGGCGCCGTCCGCAACCTGCCGCCCGTGCTGGTGCGCACCGCCCGGGTGATGCGCCTCTCTGCCGGCCAGGCGATGCGGAGCGTCCTGATCCCCGCCTGCCTGCCGGACATTGTCGGCGGCCTTCGCATCGGCTTCGCGCTTAGCCTGCTCGGCGTGCTGATCGGCGAGATGTTCTCCTCGCAGCGCGGGCTGGGCTTCCTGCTGGTCAACGGCCTCGCGCAGCACAACGTCCGCCTCACCACCGCCGTGGTCTTCGTCATCGTCACCGGCGCCGTGCTGGCCAACACGCTAATGCTCCGCCTCGGCCGGAGCATCACGCACCAGCAATAGGCTACTCCGCCGCCCGCGCCGGAGCTTGCGGGGCGTCGCGGAACTGCGTCCGCAGCGCGTCCCACTCATCCGCGCCGAACCGGCGGAACGCGTCGCGCACGCTGCTGTCGAACAGCGGCGTCGGATGCCGATGCGTCTCCTTCAGCGCCGAAAGCGCCGCGTCGCAGGCGCCGCAGACCGTCTTGAGCAGCACCCCCGGCAGGATCGCCAGCTTGTAGCCCATCGCCTGCGCGTCCCGCATGTCCACCTGCGGCGTCTTGCCGCCCCAGACCACGTTCAGCAGGCACGGTCCCTTCACCTCGCGCGGCACCGCCCTCACCTCGTCCAGCGTCTCCGGGCTCTCCACGAACGCCATATCGGCGCCGGCCTCGAGCGCCGTATTGGCCCGACGCAGCGCCTCCTCGAACCCGAGCACGGATCGCGCGTCGGTTCGCGCAATCACCAGGAAATCCGGATCCCGCCGCGACGCCACCGCCGCGCGGACCTTGGCCACGAACTCCTCCGTCGGCACCAGCTCCTTGCCGTCCAGGTGCCCGCACCGCTTCGGCGAGACCTGGTCCTCGATATGGATGCCCGCCGTCCCGGCCCGCTCATGCGCCTGCACCGTGCGCACCACGTTCAGCTCCGTGCCGTACCCCGTATCCCCATCCGCGATCAGCGGCAGCGTCGTCGCCGCCGCGATCCGCGCCGCGTTGCCGACCATCTCGGTCATGGTCAGCAGCCCGTAATCCGGCAACCCGAACGACGCCGACGTGCCCGCCCCCGTCATATACACCGCCGAGAACCCGGCCTGCTCGATCAGCCGTGCCGTGATCCCGTCATAGGCGCCCGGGGCGACCAGCATGTCCGGGCCGGAAAGGAGTTGCCGTAGCCGGGCTGTCGGGGTCATGCGCGTTGCTCCCTGTTCGCCGATGGTCACCGGCTGAAACTTGTCCTACGCATAGGGCATCCGGCCCGCAGCTTCAACGCGGCCCGGCGGGAGTGACTTCCATGGCGGAGACCCTGTTCGCGAAGGTTTGGAACGCGCATGCGATCGTGACCCGCGACGACGGCGCCACCCTGCTCTGGATCGACCGGCACTTCGTGCACGAGGGCAGCTTCCACGCCTTCGGCATGCTCGACCACGCCGCCCGCCCCCTAGCCCGGCCGGACCTGACCTTCGGCGTCGCCGACCACTACGTCCCCAGCCACTCCCGCGCCCTGCCGATCCGCGACCCCGAGGTGGCGGGCATGGTGACGACGCTCCGCGGCAATGCGCGCCGCCACGGGCTCGACCTGCTCGATCTCGACGACCCACGCCAGGGCATCGTGCACGTCGTCGGGCCCGAGCAGGGCCTGACCCTGCCGGGCCTGACGATCGTCTGCGGCGACTCCCACACCTCGACCCACGGCGCGTTCGGCGCGCTGGCCTTCGGCATCGGCGCCTCCGAGGTGAGCCATGTGCTGGCCACCCAGACGCTGTGGCAGCAGCGCCCGCGCACCATGCGCATCACTGTGGATGGCGTGCTCGGCGCCGGGGTCACCGCCAAGGACGTCATCCTGGCCATCATCGGCAAGATCGGCGCGGGCGGGGCAGGGGGGCACGTCGTCGAATACGCCGGCAGCGCCATCCGCGCCCTCGGCATGGAGGCGCGAATGACGATCTGCAACATGAGCATCGAGGCCGGCGCGCGGGCCGGGATGGTGGCGCCGGACGAGACCACCTACCAGTTCATCGCCGGCCGCAAGCATGCCCCGCGCGACTTCGACGCCGCCGTCGCCGCCTGGCGCAAGCTGCCCAGCGACCCCGACGCGCACTTCGACCGCGAGGTCGCCCTGCACGCCGACGCGATCGCCCCCACCGTCACCTGGGGCACCAGCCCGGAAACCGCCCTGCCGATCACCGCCAGCGTCCCCGACCCGCAAGCCGAACCCGACCCGGCCAAGCGCGCCCGCATCGAGGACCAGCTCGCCTATATGGGCCTACGCCCCGGCGCGCCGCTCGATGGCACCAAGGTGGACCGGGTGTTCATCGGGAGCTGCACCAACGCGCGCCTGCCCGATCTGCGCGCCGCGGCCGCCATCCTGCGCGGGCGCCGGGCCGCGGTGCCGGGGCTCGTGGTGCCGGGCTCCGTGCCGGTCAAGCGCGCGGCCGAAGCCGAGGGGCTGGACCGCGTGTTCCAGGACGCCGGGCTCGAGTGGGGCGAACCGGGCTGCTCGATGTGCGTCGGCATGAACGGCGACCTGGTCCGACCCGGCGAGCGCTGTGCCGCCACGAGCAACCGCAACTTCGTCGGTCGCCAGGGCCCGGGCTCGCGCACGCACCTGATGTCGCCGGCGATGGCCGCCGCCGCCGCCGTCGCAGGCAGCATCACCGATGTGCGGAGGCTCGCGTGACGCCGTTCATCACGGTCGAGGGCGAGGCGGTGGCGCTCGACGCCGCTAACATCGACACCGACCAGATCATTCCGGCCCGCTTCCTGCGCAAGGACCGCAGCGCCGGCTACCAGAACTTCCTCTTCCACGACGTGCGCGCCGAGCCCGGCTTTCCGCTCAATGGACGCCAGCCCGTCATCCTGGCTGCCGGCCCGAATTTCGGCTGCGGCTCCTCCCGGGAAGGCGCAGTATACGCGCTGGTCGATGCCGGCATTCGCTGCGTGATCGCCGCCAGCTTCGGCGACATCTTCGCCGGCAACGCCGCCAAGAACGGGCTGCTGACCATCGTGCTGCCCGAGCCGGACGTCGCCGCCCTGCGCCGCATGCTGCCGGCGACGATGCGGGTCGACCTGCCCTCCCAACGGCTCCTGCTGCCCGATGGCAGCGAACGCCGCTTCGAAATCGAGCCGTTCCGCAAGCGCTGCCTGCTCGAGGGCCTCGACGATATCGGGCTCACCTTGGAGCACCAGGCGCGCATCGCCAGCTTCCAGGAACGCGACCGGGCCGCCAGGCCTTGGGCCACCCCGTAGCGGATCACCCCGCCCGCTTCACGTTCCAAAACGCCGGCCACGGCATCGGCGAGAAGCCGGTCAGGTTCTTGGCGATGCCGTACGGCGAGAAGAACTCGCCCACCTTCAGCGAGGGCGCCTCGCTGTAGAACAGGTCGTGCAGCTTCTTCCAGCTCGCCAGCCGCTTCTGCTGATCCGTCGCGGTCACGAAATCGTTCGTCACCGCCCGCTTGTCCGGACTGTCCCACCAGCCCGGATACTCCGGGTTGAACACGTTGACCTGCGACGGATCGGTCTCGCCGCCCTCGCCGGTGACGAACGCCTCCCACTGATCCGGCTTGGTGCGCACCTGCAGCACGGTCGCCCAGTCCATCACCTGCAGGTCGATGTTGAACCCGACCTCCGACAGGTTGGCAAACGCGACCTGCCCGACCTTGATCATGTAGTCATATTGCGGCGAGCACAGCAGCCGGATCTTCTCGCCCTTGTACCCCGCCTGCTTGAGCAGCGCCCGGGCCTTGTCGGGGTCGCGCTGGTTGTAGCCCGCCGGGTTGGGGATGTACCATTCGGTGCCGACCGGAAAGATCGAGCCCTCCAGCTTCCATAGCGACTGATCGCTGAAGGTGGCGGCCATCATCTCCTCCGGCACGATCGCCGCCTGCGCCGCCAGGCGCAGCAGCGGGTTGGCCATCGTGCTCTGCTTGGTGTTGAAGATGATGATCGGCCAGTTCGGGATGGTGAGCGTGCCGGGGGTCACGCTCTGGGCGGTCTTGAGCGTCTGGTAGCTCTCGGCCGTGAGCTGATCGGCGAAATCGTACTGTCCCGCGATCAGCCCATCGGCGCGCGTCGTCAGGTTCGGCACCGGAATATAGCGCAACTCGTCGAAATACGCCTGCCGCGCCCCCGCATACCCGTTGGGATCCCCCGGCGGCGACGCGTACTGCTCGAACTTCACCACCCGCAGGTAGCGGTCCGGCACGTGTTCGAGGTATTTCCACGGCCCGGTGCCGATCATCTCCTTGATCGGCACCGGCTGCTCGGCCAGCCGCTTCGGCAGGACGACCAGCGCGCTGTTCGGGAACGCCAGCAGCGCCAGCAGCGGCGCGTAGGCCTGCTTCAGCACTAGCTCCATGGTCTTGGCGTCAACCGCGTTCACCTCCGTCACGTATCGCGCAGCCAGCCGCCCCCGTGGCGAGACGTTGATCCAGCGTTTCGTCGAGGCCACGACGTCATCGGCCGTCATTAGCGTGCCGTCATGGAACCGCACGTCGGTCCGCAGCGGGATCCGGTAGTGCAGCCCATCGGCCGAGATATCAGGCAGCGCCGCGGCCAGAACCGGCGCGAACTGCAGCGAGGGGGTGAAGATGTAGAGCAGCTCGAACATCGGCAGCAGCAGCTCGGACAGCAAGGCGGAAGTGTCGGCCATCGGGTCGAGCGAACTCGGCTCGCCGACTGTGGCGATGTTGAGCACGCTGGTGCCTTGCTGCGCTGCCGCCCGCCCAAGCGGCAGCAGCGAACCCAACGCACCAGCCAGCACGAACCGCCGCTCAACTGAGGCAAGGCCGTTCATCGCATCCTCCCATCTCGCGCCCGTGAACGGGCGAACCGCCCCAGTATTTCGTATCAGGCGATTGGTTTCCAGCCCGACGGCCTTCTTGGTGGCGATTTCGCCCTGGACATTCGGTTGCCGCCAAACGCTCACGACGGTACCATCGGAATAGCTCTCGCCAGGAGGAAACATTGCCGCAACGGCGCACGCAGCTTGGCCCGATTTCCCCGGCGATCATCGCCTCAGTGCTGTTCACCGCCGTCACGGTGCCGCTCGCTCGGGCTCAAACGTCTCCTGCGTCGCCGCAAAGCACCGAGCCCCGATCCTGCTCGCAAATGGCATCGCTCGCCGTGCCCCAGGGAACGATCACCCTTCCAGCGGGAGGCGTGCGCATCACCGGCGCGACGCCTGTCGCTGCTTCAACCCCTGGGCCTCGTGCCGTTGGTCCCTTTTGCCATGTTACCGCCGAGATCGCCCCTGTCGACCCGGCGGCACCTCCCATCAAGCTGGAGATCAACCTTCCCGAGACCTGGAACGGCAAAGCCCTCATGTATGGCGGTGGAGGCTACAACGGGACCATCCTGAGTAGCCCCGGGACGATCCGCCTTCAGCCGACCGACCTGCCCATTCCTCTCGGCCGCGGCTATGCTACGTTCGGCAGCAACTCTGGCCACGACGGCGCCGCCGATGACGGGTCCTTCGCTGTCAATGACGAGGCGCTCCGCAATTATGCTTACGAAGCCCTCAAGAAGACTCGCGACCTTGCCGGATTCTTGATCGTCGCCAGGTACGGCCGCCCCGCGAGCAAGATCTACTTCCACGGTAGCTCCAACGGTGGAAAAGAGGCGCTGGGCCTGATCCAGAAATATCCCGCCGACCTGGACGGCGCGATCATCTTCTGGCCCGCTGCCTTGTTCACTCGCCTCACTCTCCAGCATGCCCGCGCTTCTCGCGCTCTCCTTGAACCCGGCGCCTACCCCGGCATTCCCCAGCGCAAGGCCCTCCTCACCGCCGGTGTAGCAACCTGCGACAACATCGATGGCGCCCCCGACGGCGTCGTCAGCAACTCCCGTCAATGCCAAGCGGTCTTCGACCCGGCCACCGCCACCCTCGACGGAAAGCCCCTCCGCTGCCCAAATGGGCAAACGGATGCCTGCCTTACCGACCAACAGATCAACGCCTTCAAGACGATGGAGACCCCGATCACCTTCGGGTTCGCCTTGGGGGGACAGTATCCCGGCTTCAACGTGTGGGGCACCGATCTCGGGGCCAGCACCTCGGACGAACTTTCTCGCGGCATCACGGCTCAGGGATTGGGCACGGTCCCGCCAAGCCTGCCGGCTAAGCCGGGCATGCCATTCATGCACGTCTTTTCCGACCAGTTCATCAAATACTTCATCACGCGCGACCTCCAAGCCGATTGGCGGAGTCTCGACCCCGAACACCCGGGCGCTGGGAGGCAAGGATCGTGGAACTTTCCCGACTGCTCGATATGAGCAAGACCGACCTCTCCGACTTCGCGCGGCGCGGCGGCAAGATCATCATGCTGCACGGAATGGCAGATCAGATCATTCCTGTTCAAGCGACCGAGCAGTATTTCGACGCCGTAGTGAAGACGATGGGCCGCGAGGCGGTGGCGCAATTCTTCAAGTTCTATGAACTTCCCGGAACGGCCCATGGCGGCAACGGCACCGCCTTCACGCCCACTTGGGACGTTCTCGGCGCGCTCGATGCATGGATCACCCAGGGCACGCCACCAGCCAGCCCCATCGTGACCGACATCTACGCCAAGCCCGGCCGCACTCGGCCGCTCTGCGAATATCCAAGCTGGCCCAAATACAACGGCACCGGCGACCTTGCGACGGCATCGAGCTTCACCTGCGCCCAGTGAACCCCCCGGTCTGGAGATCCACATGCACGCAACCACCCGGCCGAACCTCCTGATCGCCGCCGCCATCCTCGCCCTGGTCCTGCCAAGCGCCGCGCGCGCGCAGAGCGGCGGCAACTTCTCGCGTGCCGCCGATTCCCCGCTACACTACACGCTGGCGCCCGAGCATCCCTCGCGCTCCTGCGCCTCGTTGCGCGACGCGCTTCCAGCCGATACGACGGCAACCTCAGCTTCGATCGTCCCGGCCCACGGCGAGGTGCCGGAGCATTGCCGTGTGCGCGGCCTGATCGCGCCGGCGATTCGCTTCGAGGTGAACCTGCCGACGGATTGGAGCCGGCGCATCTATATGTTTGGCAATGGCGGCTACGCCGGTGAGGATCTCGACGCGCCGGCACGCCGTGACCTGAGCGACGGCGCACTGCGCCGAGGCTTCGCGACCACTCAAACCAACACCGGCCACGACGCGCGCCGGCAGCCGCTCGGGACCTTCATGGGCGACGATGCGAAGCTGGTCGATTACGCCTTCCGTGCGGTGCATCGGACGTTGGACACTGCCAAACGCCTCGCCGCCGTCTATTATGGCCGGCCCGCTGCCTTCTCCTACTGGGACGGATGCTCGACCGGGGGGCGGCAGGGCCTGATGTCGGCGCAGCGTTTTCCCGACGATTTTGACGGCATCCTCGACGGCGCCCCGGTGTTGAACTTCGTGGATACGATGATCGTGTACGTGTGGAACGCGAAAGCGCTCGCTGGTACCGGGCTGACCGTGGATAAGGCCAAGACGATCGCCCGCGCCGCCTACACGCGCTGCGACGCCGAAGACGGGCTCGCAGATGGGCTGATCGCCGACCCGCGCCGGTGCGACTTCGATGTTGAGCGGGACGTCCCGCAATGCCCGGCCGGACAGGATGGGGCCGATTGCCTCACGCCGGCGCAGGCCGAGGCCGTCAGCAAAATCTACGCTGGGATCACCCGGCCTGACGGATCGCACTATTTCTTTGGTTACCCAAAAGGGGCGGAAGTCGTCGGCGCCGCCTCCGATGGATCGGATCGCCAAGTCTCCGGCTGGGAGCGCTGGTTCATCGGCGTGAACGGCGAACCGAGCCAGCAGACGCTCTACATGAGCAGCTTCATGCGCTATGGCGCTTTCGGCCGCGAGGAAACCGACTTCGACCCCGCCCGCTTCGACTTCGGCCGCGATCCCGCGCGCATGGACGAGATCCGCGCCCTGCTCAACGCCAACGACCCCGATCTCTCCGGCTTCCGCCGGCACGGCGGCAAGCTGCTCATGTATCACGGTTGGGCCGACACCGCACTCACTCCGTTCATGAGCATCGATTACTATGAACGTGCAACGAAGATCAACGGACCGGACACACCCGATTTCTTTCGCCTGTTCATGATCCCCGGCATGGCCCATTGCCGCGGCGGGGTCGCAACCGACCGGTTCGACGGCATCTCCGCCCTAGTGAACTGGGTCGAGAACGGCGCCGCTCCCGACCGCATCACCGCCGAACGAATGCTGGACGGCAAGCTGGTCCGCAGCCGCCCGCTCTGCCCCTATCCGCAAAGCGCCGTGTACTCGGGCACCGGCAGCATCGACGAAGCGGGCAATTTCGTGTGCAAGGACCCCCGATGACGCGCGCGCGGGATCGGATTCAAAGAATATCGTCCCGAATGCATGCCTTTACATGGTCCGGCCCAACCGGCGTGACCGAAGGCGTGACCTGGGCGCAGGCCTCGATCGCGTACGGGCACCGGGTCCGGAACACACACCCCGATGGCGGCGCGAACGGGCTCGGGATCTCGCCTCGCAGCGGCTCCGACCGCCGCCGCGCCGCCGGATCCGGCTTCGGCACGGCTTCCAGCAACGCCGCCGTGTACGGGTGCCGCGGGCGCTCGTACAGCGTCTGGCTCGGCGCGATCTCCATGACTCGGCCGAGATACAGCACCACCACCCGGTCGCTGATGAACTGCACCAGCCCAAGGTCGTGCGCCACGAACAGCAACGTCAGCCCCAACGAGCGCTGCAGCCCCAGCAGCAGGTTCACCACCTGCGCCTGCACCGAAACGTCGAGCGCCGAGACCGGCTCGTCCGCCACCACCAGCTCCGGGCCGACCGCGAGCGCCCGCGCAATGCCGATCCGCTGGCGCTGCCCGCCGGAGAATTCGTGCGGATACCGGTCCATCGCATCTCGCGGCAACCCGACCCGGTCCAGCATCTCGGCAACCCGCTCCGCCCGGTCCCCCCGCGTGCCAATCCGATGGATCTCGTACGCCTCGCCGACGATGTCGCGCACCTTCAGCCGCGGATTGAGGCTGGAATACGGGTCCTGGAAGATCATCTGCATCCGCCGCCGGTACGGCCGCAGCGCCGGCTTCGGCAGGTGCGTGATGTCCTCCCCGCCAAACCGGACCGCCCCGCCACTCGGCTCCAAGAGCCGCAGGATGGCCCGCCCGATCGTGGTCTTGCCGCTGCCGGACTCCCCCACTAGCCCGAGCACCTCGCCCGGCCGCACCGCGAAGCTCACCCCCGCCACCGCCCGCAGCGCCGGCCCGCCGCCGCCAAAGAACCGCCGCGCGCCGAACGTGACCTCGAGGTCCCTGACCTCGACCAGCGACGCGCTCACGCCTCCCTCCAGCGGATGCAGCGCACCAACCGCCCCGGCCCGGCCGCCTCCTCCGGCGGCACCGCCGCCCGGCACTGCGCCGTGGCCAGCGCGCACCGCGGCGCGAACGCGCAGCCCGGCGGCAGCGCCGCCGCACTCGGGACCTGACCGGGTATCGCCGGCAGCAGCCGCGCCGGGTCGCGCCGCTCGCCCGCACGCGGGATCGCCCGCAGCAGCGCCCGCGTATAGGGATGCAGTGGCCGCGCGAACACCTCGCCCACCGTCCCCTGCTCCACCACGCGCCCCGCGTACATGACCGCAACCCGGTCGGCGACCTGCGCCACGACGCCGAGATCGTGCGTGATGAACAGCATCCCCATCCCGAGCTCCGACTGCAGCGCGCGCATCAGCTCCAGGATCTGCGCCTGGATGGTCACGTCGAGCGCGGTGGTCGGCTCGTCGGCGATCAGCAGCGGCGGCGAGCAGGCCAGCGCGATCGCGATCATCACCCGCTGGCGCATGCCGCCCGAGAGGTGGTGCGGGTAGTCCGCGGCGCGCCGGCGCGGCTCCGGGATGTTGACCCGCGCCAGCATCTCCTCCGCATGCCGCCACGCCGCACTCCGCCCCAGCCCGCGATGCAGCCGCACCGTCTCGGCCACTTGCTCGCCCACCGTAAGCAGCGGGTTCAGGCAGCTCATCGGCTCCTGGAAGATCATGCCGATCTCGGCCCCGCGCACCCGCCGCATCTCGCGCTCGCGCAAGCTCAGCAGGTTGCGCCCGGCCAACAGCACCTCGCCCCCGGTGGTCCCCCCCGGCGGCGGCACCAGCCGCATGATCGACAGCGCCGCCACCGACTTGCCGCTGCCGGACTCGCCCACCACCGCCAGCGTCTCGCCGCGCGCCACGTCGAAGCTCACCCCGTCCACCGCGCGCGCAACCGCGTCCTCCAGCTGGAACTCGGTCCGCAGCTCGCGTACCTGCAACAAGCTCACCGTATGCGCCGCAGCTTCGGATCGAGCGCATCCCGTAGGCCGTCCCCCACCACCTGCAGCGCCAGCACCGTCAGCACGATGCACAGCCCGGGCGCCAGGATCAGCCACTGCGCCCGGTCCATATATTGCTGCGCCGCCGCGATCATGTTGCCCCAGGTCGGCACCGTCGGCGGCACGCCGGCGCCCAGGAACGACAGGCCGGCCTCGGTGAGGATGCTGGCGGCGAACAGGAACGTGCACTGTACGAGCAGCGCCGAGAGCAGGTTCGGCAGCAGATGCACCAGCATGATGCGGCGGCCACCCGCCCCGAGCGCCTCGGCCGCCTCGACGAACTGCAGCTCCCGCAGCACCAGCGTGCCGCCCCGCGCCACCCGTGCCACGCGCGGGGTGTAGACCACACCGAGCGCGATCACCACGTTGGCCGCCGACGCGCCGAGTGCGGCCATCAGCGCGATCGCCAGCAGGATGTCGGGGAACGCCATCATCGCGTCGGTCACCCGCATCAGCACGCCGTCGAGCCGGCGGAGATACCCCGCCGCCACGCCCAGCGCCGTGCCCGCCAGCCCGGCGATCACCACCACGAGCAAGCCGACCGTCAGCGACGTCCGCGCACCCCACAAGCAGCGCGACAACACGTCACGCCCGAAATCATCCGAGCCGAACCAGTGCAGCGCCGAGGGCGCCGCGAGCCGGTGCAGGATGTCCATCCGCTGCGGCGCATAAGGCGCGACCCAGGGCGCCGCCGCAGCGGCCGCGAAGACCAGCGCCAGCACCAGCAGGCTCAACAGCACGAGCTTGCGCCGGACCAGCCGCCGCAGCAGCAGCCGCGCCGGCGAGACGTGCCGCGGCGCCGCGGCGGCGAGGGTCGCGGACACGCTAGTACCGAACCCGCGGATCGAGTGCCGCATACAGCAGGTCGATCACGAGGTTCACCAGCACGTAGATGCCCGAGATCACCAACAGCGCCCCCTGGATCACCGGATAGTCGCGCCGCAGCACCGCCGAGACCACCAAGTTGCCGACGCCCGGCAACCCAAACACGGTCTCCGTCACGATCGCGCCCCCGAGCAAGCCCGATACGACCAGCCCGAGGATCGTCAGCACCTGGGTACGCGCGTTGCGGAACGCGTGCTTGATGATCACTGTCCCCGGCGCCAGCCCCTTCGCCCGCGCCGTGCGCACGTAATCCTCATGCAGCACGTCAAGCATGCTGGTGCGGGTGAAGCGGATGATCAGCGCCATGTTGGGCAGCCCCACCGCGATCGCCGGCAGGATCAGGTAGCGCATATGCGTGAGCGCCCCGGCATCCGGCGGCCCGTATCCCGCGACCGGCAGCAGGCGCCACTGCACGGCCAGGTATTCGATCAGCGTGAGCCCGATCCAGAAGCTCGGCACGCTGGCGGCGGCCATCGAGACCGCCGTCACCGCCTGATCGAGCACGCTGCCGCGCTTGACCGCGGACAGGATTCCGACCGGCACGCCGATTAACGTCGCCAGCGTGGCGGCCATCAGCGTCAGCGTGAGGGTAAGCGGGGCGCGCTCCGCCAAGGCGGCGGTGACGGTCTGCCCCAGGAACACCGAATCACCGAGCCGCAACGCCGCGACCGAGCGCAGGAAGTCGAGGTATTGCAGCGGCAGCGGCGCATCCAGCCCGAGCCGCACCCGCAATGCGGCGATGTCGGCCGCCGTGGCGGACGGGCCCAGCATGACGGCGGCCGGGTCGCCCGGGATGACGTGGGCGATGACGAACACCACCGTGGCCACCAGGAACATGACCGCGGCCATCCCGCCAAGGCGCCGCAAGACGTAGGACCGCATCATTGTTGCCGCTCAGATATGGCCGCAGCATAATGGCTCGCCGGGCAAAATGGAGCGGCGGAGTGGCCGAAAATTCCCCCGAAAAGCCGAAAGAAGCACCGCCCGGCGGCCTATGGCTCGGGGCGCTCGGCCTGTCGCCCTCCCTGCTCCTCGTGGTCGCCCTGCTCGCGCTGCTGGTCTGGTGGTTCTACGACGCGAACGGCATGCCGCTCACCCTCCCCGAGACGGCGGTCGTCGTCCTTGCCATCGCCCTGGTCGTCTTCCTCTGCCGCCTGGCCTGGCGTGGGTTGCGCGGGAGAGCGCGGCTGTGACCTTCGCCCGCCTCGTCGCCGCGCTCGGCTTGCTTCTGTTCGGCGCCCGGGCCGCCACCGCCGCCCCGCCCGCACTCGCCTGCTTCCCCGACCGTCCGCTCGCCGCCGCCGGCCAACCCGTCGCCGTGCACGCCGCCTCCGAGGTCGCCCAGCCGCACTTCCGCTGGCGCGCCGGCTCGGGCCGTTTGACCGTCGCGCCCGATGGAGCCACCGCCACCTGGATCCCCGACCGCACGGCCGCCGCCGTCAGCACGATTACCGTCGAGGCCGACGCGGCCGAGTGCACGGTCCAGATCGCGGTCAGCGCCGTCCCGAATCGCGGCGGCGGCGAAGAGATCCTGCCCTCGCAAACCATCCTGCCGCGCGACGGCGCCGAGGCGCCCGGCTTCGGGCTCTACAGCTACATCCTGGTCGCGAGCCGGCCGCAATCCGCCGCCGAGCGCCAGTGGATGGACGCCCTGCTCGCCGCCTTCCTCGCCTACCCCGACGCCGAGACCATGACCCGGCTGCTGCACGGATCCCGCAGCGCGCTCAACGCCACCTATCTGCCGGTCACCCGCCCGCTCCCCGACGACTTCGACCAGCGCGACGACAAGCTGGCGGTGCTGCGCAACCGCTACGACCACGAGCGCGCCAACGCCCTGCTCCTTCGCCTGCACGCCCTCGCGTCCGGACCGCTCGCCACCGCCAACGGCGCCTGGATCATCTCCTGCCTGCGTCCGCTGTCCGACGTCGACGACCCGGGCTGCACGCTGGGACAGGAGCTGACCGGCGTGCCGGAGCGGTTGGTCGGCCCCTGGGTGAAGCGCTTCCTCGCGGTCACCAGTCAGCCGCATCGCTACGGCGCCGGCATGATGGGCGATCTGGCACTCGACCTGCGCCTCGCCATCGCGCAGCTCGGGGACGGGCTGCCGAACGTCGCCGGCGCCTTCAAGCTGCTCGCCGGAGGCTGACGATGCGGATTCCCTTCGCCCCGCTGATCGCCGGGGCGTGCCTGCTCGCCGCCTCCGCCGCGGCCCAGCCGGCCACCTGCGACGGCACCGGCCCGGCCGCCGCGCAGGCGTGCCTCGAAGCGGCCGGGCGTGAGGCGCAGGGCCACGGGCAAGCCGCCTTCGCCGACGTCGACCGCGCACGAACCCTGTTCCACGAGGCGGGTGACGCGCGGGGCGAAGGCATCGCGCTCTTCTACGCCGGGGTCGGCTACGCGCTGCTGAACACGCCCGAGGGCAACGCCAAGGCGATCGACGCCTACCGCCTCGCCATCCCGCTGCTGCAGGCCGCGCACGACGAAGCCGACCTTGTCATCGTGCAGGGAAGGCTGGGTCTGGCCGAGCTGAGGGCAGGACGCCTGGCCGAGGCCCGGACCCAAGCCGAGGCAGCGCTCCCGCTACTCACTGGCCCGGCCAACGCCATCGCCCGAAGCAACGCGCTCTTTGTCCAGGGCTCCGCCTGCGAGGGCCAGCAGGACTGGCCCTGCGCCGGCGACGCTTTCGCCGCCATGGCGGACATCCTGCATGCCGCGAACCCGCCGCTCGAGACCACCACCCATGCCCGCGCCGCACTGGACCTGCAGCGTTTGGGCATGCGCCTCCGGCCGACGGACGCCCAAGCCGCCGCTGCGGCCTTCGCGCGCGCCGCGGATCAGTATCGCGCCGCGGGCGACAACACCGCGCAATCGATCGTGCTGATGCAGCTCAGCCTGGCCAAGGCCGACATGGACGACCTGGACGGGGCGCTGGCCGCCGACGAGGCCGCGCTCGCCGCGGCCGGCGACGGCCCCAACCGCGGTTTCGCACTCCACGCCCTGGCCGCCGACTCGCTCCGGCGCGGACGCTACCCGGCGGCGCTCGACTACGCGAAACAGGCGCTCCCGCTGTTTCCCGCGCCGGAGCGGGCCGCCCAGCGCGCCTCGGTCCTGCTGGAGGCCGGCAACGCCGCCGCTGGCATCCACGACAACGCCAGCGCGCTGCGCTACCTCGAGCAGGCCCAGGGCTTCGCCGCCGCCAACCCCAGCGTCGCTGCCGCCGCCCTCGCCGCCGAAGGCGAGATCGCGACCGACGCCGGCGACCCCGCGCGCGGCGCCGAGCTCGCCCGGCAAGCGATGGCGCAGCACCAAAGCCTCGGCCTGCCCGAGGCGGCCAACAAGGACCGCAACGATCTCGGCCTCGCCCTCTCGGCCATGGGACGCCGCGCCGAAGCGCTCGCGACCTTCGAGCAATCGCTCGCCGAAGCCCACGACCCGCAGCAGCAGGGCGCGAGCCTCAGCAACCTCGCCATGGTGCATCAGAGCTTCGGCGACTTCACCGAGGCCGCGTCCCTCTATCGCCGCGCGCGCGACGCCGCGCGCCGGGCCGGCGACCAGGACGCCGAGACCGCCGCCACCAACGGCCTGGCCATGGTCGAGCACGCGCTCGGCGATGAGCAGGCGGCCCTGGCCGATCTCGAAGCCGCCATCAAGCTGAGCCACGACGCCGGCAACCGCCGCACGGAAGCCATCGCCATGTCCGATCTCGCCTTGGTGCGCAGCGCCATGGGCGAGCCGCAGGCGGCGCTCGACACGCTGGCGCGCACCCGCGCCATCTTCGCGGCGATGGACGACTCCTACCACGAGGCCGCCACCGCCGACACGACCGGCAGCATCTACCGCGGCCTCGGCGCGCTCGACGAGGCCAAGCGCTACTTCCAGCAGGCGATCGAGATCGACGAGCGCACCCACGACCAGGACAGCCTCTCGACCGCGATCAACAACCGCGCCGTGGTCGAGCAGACGCAGGACCACTTGGACGAGGCCGAGGCCGATCTGCAGCGCGTGCTCGACATCCAGACCGCGCTTGGCAACCGGATCGCGCAGCT
>Ga0213875_10001239_pt1 | contig 17233 bp, 18 predicted proteins | sample BarmaccomBMRX_R8_FD_160105 | JGI IMG/M metagenome (GOLD analysis project Ga0213875, IMG submission 160105) | Root-associated microbial communities from Barbacenia macrantha in rupestrian grasslands, the National Park of Serra do Cipo, Brazil - RX_R8 | ecosystem: Host-associated > Plants > Roots... | reverse complement strand
GCACCGCGCAGGGCAAGGTCCGCAAGGCCGATCTGCGCCAGTCGCTCGTCGTGCAGGAGGCCTGATGGATCTCGAGATCAGCGAGCGGGAAGCGCGCTTCCGGCAGGAGGCGCGCGCCTGGCTCGAGGACAACGTCCCGAAGGACAAGCGGCCGCCCGACGGCAAGGACGCCGCTTCCTACGACCGCGCCTGGCAGCGCAAGCTGTTCGACGGCGGCTGGGCGGGTGTCGCGTGGCCGAAGGAATATGGCGGCGTCGGCGGCTCGCTCACCGAGCAGGTGATCTGGTACGAGGAATGTTCGCGGGCGCAGGCGCCGGCGGTCGGCGTCTGCTTCGTCGGCATCAACCATGCCGGGCCTACCCTGATCGAATGCGGCACCGAGGCGCAGAAGGCGTTTCACCTCCCAAAGATCCTGAGCGCCGAGGCGGTGTGGTGCCAGGGCTTCTCGGAGCCGGGCGCGGGCTCCGACCTCGCCAACATCCGCACGCGCGGCGAGATCGACGGCGCCCATCTCGTCGTCACCGGCCAGAAGATCTGGACCAGCAACGCGCACCACGCCAGCTATCAGGAGCTGCTGGTGCGCACCGAGGCCGGCTCGCAGCGCCATCGCGGCATCTCCTGGGTGATCGGCGACGTGACGCTGCCCGGCGTCGACATCCGCCCGATCCGGACGATGGATGGCGCCGAGCATTTCTGCGAGGTGTTCTACAACGAGGCGCGCATCCCGCTTGCCAACGTCGTGGGCCAGCTCAACGACGGCTGGCGGATCGCGATGGCCAATCTCGGCTTCGAGCGCGCCACCGCGCTCACCGCCGCGCAGATCGATCTCGCCCGCACCGTCGAGATGATCGTCGCCGCCGCTGCCGCGCAGCCAGGCGGTCGCGGCGGCAGCCTGCTCGACGACGATGACGAACTGCGTGTGCGGATCGCCGAGGCGCGCGTCGACGTCGCCGCGCTCCGCTCGATGAGCTACGGGATGATCTCGCGGCTGAAGCGCGTGCCGGTGCCGGGTCCCGAGGGCTCGATGGTCCGGCTCACCTTCACCCAGCTCGTCCAGCGCGTGAACCGGCTGGCGATGGACGTGCTCGGCATCGACACCCTCGATGCCGATCTAAAAAGCGCCGAGGGGCGGCCGTGGGTGCGTGACTATCTGCTGAGCTTCAAGGACACGATCAGCGGCGGTACCAAGGACATCCAGCGCAACATCATCGCCGAACGCATCCTCGCGCTGCCGCGCGGGCGCTGAGGGACAGCCTATGGACCTGCTCACCAACGATGACCAGCAGCAGCTCGCCGACGCCTTCGCCCGCGCCGCACTGGAGATGTTTCCGCTCGCCGATGAGCATGCGCGCGCCACCGACGCGCAGTGGCTCCAGGTCGCCGAGCTCGGCTGGCTTGGCATCGCCGCGTCCGGGGCGGCGGGCGGTAGCGGGCTGTCGCTCGCCGAGACCGCGTTGCTGTTCCGCGAAATCGGGCGCCAGCTCGTGCCCGGGCCGCTGCTGTCGAGCGTGCTCGGCGCGAAGGCGGCGGCGATCGCCGGCGATACCGCGCTCGCCGCTGCGATCATCGCAGGCGAGCGCCGCGTCGCCCTGCTGTCCCCGCCCGACGCCCGCGCCGTTGACCGCCGGCTGCGCGTGATCGACGGCGAGGACGCGGATCTCGGCCTGCTGCCGGCGCCCGACGCAACCCGCGTCTACGCGCTGCCCGCCGATCGCGAGGTGCGCGTCTCGGTCGATCCCGCCGCGTCGCTCGCCTTGTGCAGGCTGCCGCCGGAGCCGCTGCTGACCGTGCCAACCGGCACCGCCGACCTGTTCGCCGAGGCGGTGCTGCTGATCGCCGCCACCGCCGCCGGCATGTGCGAGGCGATCCGCGACGAATCCGCCGGCTATGCCAAGATCCGCGAGCAGTTCGGCCGCCCGATCGGCATGTTCCAGGCGGTGTCGCATCGTTGCGCCGACATGGCGGCGCGTGCCGACGTCGCCTGGCTGCAGGTGGTGATGGCGGCGCTCTGCCATGACGCCGACGCGGCCGACGCGCGCTTCCAGATCGATGCCGCGCGTATCACCGCGGTCGGCGGCGCGCTCGCCGGCGCGCAGGACAATGTCCAGAACCACGGCGGCATGGGCTTCACCGAGGAGCTGCCGCCGCACCGTTTCGTCAAGCGTGCCTTCCTGCTTGATCAGCTGCTCGGCGGCCGGCGCGCGACGCTCGACCGCATCCTCGCCGTGCCGAGGGCGGTGGTGCATGGCGATATGCGCGCGGCATGAGCGACAACGGATTGGCGCCCGAGACGGACGACATCCTGCGCGCGGTGGGGCGCGTGCTGCCCGATCGCGCTGTCGCCCGCGCGATCGCCGACGGCAAGGATGGCGGCGGCGAGGCCGTCGCAGCGCTGGCGGAGCTCGGCATCTTCGCCATGACCGTTTCCGAGGCGCACTGCGGCGCCGGCCTCGGCCTCGCCGATCTGTGCGCTGTGATCGAGGAGCTGGCGCGCAACGTTGCGCCGGCACCCTTCCTCGCGACGGGCCTCGCCGCCTGCGTGCTGGATCGCGGCGAGGGGGAGGGCGCCGCGCGTCTGCGCGATGCGCTGCTCGGCGGTGCGGCCGACGTCGGCGTCGTGCTGCCAGCGAGCGGCCGCTCGTCGCTCGTCGTCGCTTCGGCGGACGGCCGGACGCTGCTCGACGGCGCGATCGAGCAGGCGCTCGACGCGACCGGGCTTGAGGTGCTGCTGGTGCCGGGGGACGGCGCCTGGTGGGCGGTCCGGCGTGGCGAGGGCGTGACGGTCTCCGCGCTCGAATCCTTCGATCCGACCCGCCCGCTCGCCACCGTCACGCTGAGCCACGCACCCGCCGACCGCATTTCCGATATGCCGTTGGACGACGTCGAGGCGGTCGCCTGGACGCTGATCGCGGCGGATGCGATCGGCGCGGCGCGCGAGGCGCTCGATCTCACCTCGGCCTATGCGCTCGATCGCACCCAGTTCGGCCAGCCGATCGGCCGCTTCCAGGCGATCAAGCACAAGCTCACCGATGCGCTCGTCGCGATCGAGGGCGCGCGCTCGGCGCTCACGGGCGCGCTGCGCTCGGGCGCGGACGGCATCCCGACGACACGCACTGCTCGCATGGCCAAGGCGACCGCGACTGCCGCCGCCGCCGCCGTGCTCGCCGACGCGGTGCAGATCCACGGCGCGATCGGCAACACCTGGGAACATGATCTCCATCTCCTGATGCGGCGCGCCAAATTCTGCCAGCTTGTCCTCGGCAGCCCCGACGCGCATCTCGATCGCATCACCGACGATCTCGTCGCCCATGCCGGCGCGAAGCGCGAGCGATCGCGCGAGCTCGATTTCGGCTTTCGCCTCGATGCCGAGGACCAGCGCTTCGCCGACGAGTTCCGTCAGTGGCTCGACGAGAATTTCACGCCCGACGTGAAGGCCTCATTCCGCGGCAGCGACGGCCGCCGGGCGCGGCGCGACTGGCAGGCGATGCTGGCGGACGGCGGCTGGGCCGGGATCCACTGGCCGAAGGCCTTTGGCGGGCGCGACGCCAGCTTCACCCAACAGGTGATCTATCATTCGATGCTGGCGAGGCGCGGCGGTGCGCCGCTGATCGGCAATCGCGGCCTCAGCCTTACCGGCCCGACGATCATCGCGCACGGCACCGAGGCGCAGAAGGCGCGCTTCGTCGAGGCGACGCGCTGCGCCGACATCCTCTGGGCGAGCGGCCTCTCCGAGCGCGGCGCCGGCTCGGACCTCGCCTCGCTCAGCACCCGCGGCGTCGTCGACGGCGACGAGCTGGTGATCACCGGCCACAAGATCTGGACGACCAGCGCGCAATATGCCGACTGGCTGTTCGCGCTGATCCGCACCGGGCCGCTCCATCCCAAGCATGAGGGCATCAGTTGCGTGCTGATCCCGCTGGATGCCGAGCGGCTCGAGATCCGCCCGATCAAGCGGATGAGCGGCGATCATGACTTCAACGAACTGTTCTTCGACGAAGTGCGCGTGCCGCTCGCCAACGTCGTCGGCGCGATCGACAATGGCTGGAAGGTCGCACGCACGACGCTGTCGCACGAGCATCTCACCAACTTCCTCGGCCAGCAGCTCGCCCAGGCGCGCGTCGTCGATCGCGTGATCGGCTGGCTCGCCGAACAGGACAACGTCGGCGGCCTCGCCGACCCGGGCCTGCGCAAGCGCGTCGGCCAGGCCTGGGTCAACTCGCAGCTGCTGCGCCTTCATGGCCTGCGCAACGTCGCGCGGATGGTGGCCGGCGAGGATCCCGGCGCCGAGGGCTCGATCCAGAAGTTATTCGGGCAGGAGGAGGACAAGCGCCTGTTCGAGCTCGCGCTCGACATTCAGGGTGCCGGCGGGCTCACCGCGACGAGCTGGGCCAACGCCTATCTCAGCACGCGCGCCTCGACGATCGGCGGCGGCACCAGCGAGGTTCACCGCAACAAGATCGCCGAGCGCGTGCTCGGCATGCCGCGCGATCTCTGGGCGAGCGATTGATCGCGGGCTGCGTTGAACTCCGCCGGACGCTTCGATATGCCTGCTCACAAATAGCATGCGGATTCTCGCGCGCATGCTCCATACGGATTGGAGCCTGATCGATGAATGTCGCGACCGCTCTTCCGCCGCCGCGCCTCGAGGACCTGGCGGACAAGAGCTTCAATCCGTTCGCGCTCGAGCGGCTTTCGCACGGCGACGCCGACGATCCCTATCCGACGATCCACCAGCTTGCCGCACAGGCGACGGTGCACAAGGGCTCGTACCGCAACCTGTTCACCACCGTGCCCTATGTGCAGATGGGCCCGCTCGACCATTATATGGTGTTCGGCTACGAGGCGGTGACGCGCGTGCTCACCGAGCCCGAGACCTTCACCAACCACGAGGCGTTCAAGCACAATCTCGGCGTGTCGTTCGGCCTGTCGGTGAGCACGATGGATGCGCCGCTGCATTCGCGCTACCGCAACATCTTCCAGAAGGCCTTCCTGCCCAACATCGTCGCCAAATGGGGCGAGAGCGTGGTCGATCCGGTTGTCGACGAGCTGATGGGCAAGTTCGAGACGACCGGCGAGGCCGATCTCGTCGAGCAGTTCACGCATCACTATCCGTTCGGCGTCGTCTATCGCCAGCTGGGGCTGGAGCCCGACCAGGCGCCGATCTTCCACAAGCTGGCGATCGCGCAGGTGCAGTCGGCGATCGGCTTGCCGCAGGGGGCGGAGGCTTCCTCCAAGCTGGGCCGCTTCTTCCAGGGCCTGCTCGACCTGCGCCGGGCCGAGCCGCGCGACGATCTCATCACCCATCTCGCCACCGTCGAGGCGGATGGCGAGCGGCTGCCCGACGAGGTCGTGATCTCGTTCCTCCGTCAGCTCATGAATACCGGCGGCGATACGACCTATCGCGGCACCAGCGTGCTGCTCGTCGGCCTGCTCTCCAACCCCGACCAGCTCGCCGCGCTTGCCGCCGACCGTAGCCTGATTCCCCAGACGATCGACGAGGGCCTGCGCTGGGAGCCGCCGGTGCTCTCGACGTGGCGCTATGTCTCCAAGGACGGCGTCGAGATCGACGGCTACCCTGTGCCGAAGGGGGCGACGATGAACGTCAATATCGGCTCGGCCAACCGCGATCCGTCCAAGTTCAAGGATCCCGACGCATTCGATATCTTTCGCGACCGTAAGGTGCGCCACCTTGCCTTCGCGAGCGGCCCGCATGTCTGCATCGGCCAGCATCTCGCCCGCGTCGAGATGACGCGCGCGCTGAACGCGCTGCTCGATCGCCTGCCCAATCTGCGGCTCGATCCCGACAAGCCGGCGCCCGATATTCGCGGCCATCATCTGCGCGTGCCAGATCATATCTACGTGCGGTTCGGCTGAGATGCCGGGACGCGTCGAGGGCAAGGTCGCGCTGGTCACCGGCGCCGCGAGCGGCATCGGCGAGGCCTGCGCGACGCTGCTCGCGCGCGAGGGTGCGTCGGTCGTCGTCACCGATATCCGGCAGGAGGCCGGGCGCGGCGTCGCAGACGCCATCAGTGCCGCCGGCGGGACGGCGGATTTTCTCCTGCTCGACGTCACCGACGAGGCGGCGTGGACCACGACAATCGGCGATGTGCGGCGGCGGCAAGGCCGGCTTGACATCCTGGTCAACAATGCCGGCTTCGGCATCGCTTCCGCGATCGTCGACTTCCCGCTCGAGGATTGGCGGCGACAGACCGCCGTCGTCTATGACGGCCCGTTCCTCGGCATGAAGCATGCCATCCCGCTGATGCGGGAGGGCGGCGGCGGCAGCATCGTCAACATCTCGTCCGCCAACGCCTTCCTGCCGGTCGCGATGATGCCGGGCTACAGCGCGGCCAAGGCGGCGCTTTCCAACCTCACCAAGTCGGTCGCCCAACAATGCGGTGCGGCGCGCGACGGCATCCGCTGCAACGCCGTGCTGCCCGGCATGATCGATACGCCGATGCACGCGCCCGATCGGCGCGGCGCCGCCATGGCGGAACGCGCCGCCGCCAATGTGCCGCTGGGGTTGAAAGGCGAGCCGATCGACGTCGCCTATGGCGTCCTGTGGCTGGCCTCGGAGGAAGCTCGCTACGTCACTGGCGCAGAGATCCCCATCGACGGCGGGTTCACGACGCGCTTCCTGCCGATGCCGCCGGCCGCCTAGGGTCAGCCTGCGGCGCGGCGGACGCCGCGTACCACAGACACCAAGGTGCAACCCTCCGGTCCCGCCCGCCATTGATGCTCGAGACCGCTCATCAGGATGGTGTCGCCGGGCCGCAGGCGGACTTCGCCGTCCCCTAGGATCACGTCCGTCTCGCCCTCGATGACGATGTTGAAGTCGAACGTGTCGGTGTGGTGCATCTGGCTCACATGGTTCGGCGCCATCCGGAAGGCCGTCCAGCGAACGTCGCCCGCGGCGACGTCGATGCGGTAGAAGGCGCTGTCGTTTGGTTCGCCATCGAGCGGGGTCTCGAACAGTGCTGCTGGATAGAAACCGAAGCGCGCGATCGCGGTCGCCTCGTCGGGCCCTTCGAGCTCGACATCCCTGGATATTGCCACTCTCGATTTCCCGTCCGCGCCGCGGCCGACCTGATAGTGGTGCACGATCTCTCTCCTCTGGTTGGTTCGACTCTCGTTGGTACATTATGACGTGTCGGAACATGGCGCCGCCGCATCGAGATTACGCGCCGGCGTGCGAACCAAAGGGGACAGATCGTGCCCACGAATGTCGAAACCGTGACTCGCTTCCTCGGCGAATGCGGCAAGGGCAAGTCCGAGCTGCAGGCGGCGTTCCGCCGTTATTTCACGCCCGAGACGATCTGGGAGAATGTCGGCACGCCATGACGACCGGGTCCGATCAGGCTCTGGCGCTGATGGAGTCGTTCGAGGTCGCGCAGGGCGTAACCCATTTCGGCATCGAGATGCTTGCTATTGCCACGCAGGGAAAGGCGGTGTTGACCGAACGGATCGACACGATGCTCGGCCGGATGGACGGGGTGGAGACGAAGCTGCGGCTGATGGGCATCTTCGACGTCGAGGACGGCCGCATGACGGCGTGGCGCGACTATTTCGACACCGCCGCGCTCGGCACCCCGGGCTAGGCTTCGACGCACCGCTCGAGCCGAATGCCGATCAGCCGCCGCTGCCGGACTGCGGCGTGAAGGTCGTCACGAAGGTGAAGTAGCCGCCGATGATCGCAGTGTAGGTCGTCATTAGCCGTCGCGCGAGGCCCTCGTCCCCGGCGTCGACCGCCGCCGTGATCTCCGCGAGCAGCGCGATCATCCGCTCCGGCACGGTGGGGCTCGATACCCGCACCTTGAAGTTGAGCAGATAGCGGGCGATGATCAGCAGCAAGATGCGGAGCGCCTCGTTCCGCGCGACATCAGCCAGCGCGACATAATATCGCGGCAGCCCGGTGCGATATTCCTCGAAGGTAATCGTCTGAATCTGCTCGGAGGCGGCGCGCAGCGTCGCCATATGTTCTGGATCGGCGCGGCGCGCGGCAAGCTGGGCGATCGTGATCAGCAGGTTGAACCACAGCTCTGCGAAGGGGTGCGGGCCGATCTCGGTGGCGTGCAGATAGGTCTGCGCGGTCGCGATCGTATATTCGGGATCGGGCGTGTCGACGGTGAGGCCACCGCCCTGGCCGCGCTTCGAACGCAGGATCGCGTGGACCTCGAGCTTGCGCACCGCCTGACGGATGATCCAGCGGCTGACGCCGTAGCGTTCCATCAGCTCGGTTTCCTGGCCCAGTCGGTCGCCGGGCCGCCAGCCATGCCCGCGGATGTCGTCGACGATCGCGCGGGCGACGCGATCGGCCGCCTTGCTCTCCGGCACATGCGCGCCGGTCTCGCCGCGCGGCCGCGCGGCCGGCTTCGCGCGCTTGATCAGCTGCATCTCGCTGTGGAACGACTGGCTGCGCACGCCGACATTCTGCCGCACGATCTGGTGCGCCAGCGAGGCGTCGCCGGCGACGATCGCCTCGACCATTTCGGCGATATGCCCGCGAGTCTCGCGCAGCACCGGCGTGACCTTGGTCGCGGGCGGCATGTTGCGCCAGACAAGATGGGTCAGCACGCGCACCAGCACCCGCATGAACAGCGCGAGCGCGGGATTGCCCGAGGCGTCCCCGACCGCGAGGCGGACCGCCATCAGCTTGCGCTGATAGTCGGCGGGCGGCAGGCCGTCCGCGATCTCCGCGACCATGGCGCGCAATCGCACGATCTCGTCGCTGCCGATCGTCTCGGCCGCCAGCTTCACCGAAAGCGTCTCGATGACGTCAAACGCCTCGAACAGTTCGACGAAGGAAACATCGCGAATTCCAGATAGGTAGCGATCGTCCTTACGATCGTCTCCCGCGCCGGCGCCGCGACGATCAGGCCACCGCGCGGGCCGCGCTGCATCTGCGCCGCGCCCTGCGCCTCGACCTGGCGGATCGCCTCGCCGAGCGTCGCGCGGCTCGCCTTGAAGCGGCCGATCAGCTCGAGCTCGGTGCCGAGCAGCGTGCCGATCGGCCAGCCGCGCGCGCGGATGTCGTCCATGATCTCGCCGGCGACCTTTTCTGCGAGCTTGATCTTGCGCCTGGGCGCTTCGGCAGGGGTGGCCGCGGGAATGTCCGTCGCGTTCATGCGCGGCGCGGCGCGTACGCGCCGGTATCTGGTACGGTTGTGAAATAGGATGCCTTCAGCTGGGCTTTCACGATCTTCTTCATGTCGTTTCGCGGCATTTCATCGACGAACAGCCAATCCGTCGGAACCTTGTACCTCGCGAGGGCCGCCCCGCACCGGTTCCGCAATTGGTCTGCCAGTTTTACCCGATCCACGTCGCGATCAACCGGCTGGATGAAGGCGGCGACGGTCTCGCCGAGCCGGGCGTCGGGCTTGCCGGTCACCGCGCAATAAAGAACCTCGTCATCCTCTTGAATAACTCGCTCGATTTCGGCCGGATAGACGTTGGAGCCGCCGCGATTGATCATGTCCTTGAGGCGGCCGGTGATGAACAGGTCACCGTTCGCGTCGAGCCGGCCGAGATCGCCAGTGTGCAGCCAGCCGCCGGCGAGCGCGGCGGCGCTGCTCTCGGGATCGTTCCAGTAGCCGAGCATCGGCCGCCAGGCGCCGCGCCACGGGCCGTCGACGGCGGCGGCGAGGCCGATCTCGCCGTCCTCGCCCGGCGGCAGCGGCGTGCCCTCCGGCGACAGGATGGCGAGCCTCAGATGCGGCAGCGGCCGTCCCACCGATCCTGGGGCGAACGGTTCGCCCGGCGTCGTCGAGGCGACAACGGTCGGCGCCTCGGTCAGGCCGTAGGCGTAGCTCACCTGATCGCCGAAGCGGCGCTCGAAAACGGCGCGGAAATCCTCCGGCACATGCGCCGATCCCATCGAGATGCTCTGGACGGAGCGAACCTGCTCCGGCCGGATGTCGGGCCGGGTCATGAGATCGTGGAAGATCGCGGCAGCGGCGGAAAGCGAGCGGATCGATTCCCGCTCGACCCACTCGGCGAGCTCGGGCGCATAGGTGCTGTCGACGCAGATCGTCGCGCCGCCGCTCGCCAGCGAGGCGAGCGGGCCGACGATCATCAGGTTGACGATCGTCATCGGCGTGCAGACGCCGTGCCGCGCGGTCAGGCTCCACGGTCGCGTCAGCCGCGCGGCGACGGCAAGCGCGATATTATGCTGGCTGTGGACGACTGCCTTGGCCCGTCCGGTCGTGCCGCTGGTATAGGCGAGCACGGCGGGCGCGAGCGGATCGGGGGCGAAGATGAGGCGCGGCGCACCGCGGTGCTGGTCGACGCGCTCCTGCCATGCGTCGCCGCGCTCGGGATCGACCTCGGCGATGTAGCGCAGGTTCGGCAGATCGCCACGAGCGGAGGCGAGCTCGGCGGCGGCGGCCGGCTCGGCGATCAGCAGCGATGCGCCCGAATCGCGAAGGATGTGGAGCTTTTCCGCCGGCGCCAGCGCGCGGTTGATGCCGAGCCAGACGGCGCCGATGCGCATCGCCGCGAGGAAGGCGACGACGATCTCGGGATGGTTGGGCAGACAGGCTGCGACGCGGTCGCCGGGCCGCATGCCGGCCGCGCGCATCGCGGCGGCGGCGGCGTCCGCCTCTGCGTCCAGCCCGGCGAAACTCAGCCGGCGGAAGCGACCGACGATCGCCTCGCCCGCGCCATGGCGGGCGAAGGCGTCGTCGAGCAGCGCCAGCAGGTCGAGCGGGGGCGGCGCGTCGTCGGCGGATTGCGGCGAACGATCGGGTTCCACCTCGGCTCCTTCGCCACGGCCAACGCTTGACTCGCCGCCGCCGGTTACCCGAAATGGTATGCAGTTAATGGAGCGCGCTGTGCAAGAGCTTCTCGGAGCAGTGACCGACGGCGTCGCGCTGGTGACGCTGAACCGGCCAAACTCGCTCAACGCGCTCAACGTCTCGCTGCATCACGCGCTGAACGAGGCGCTGCACGAGCTCGCCGGCAATTCCGACGTTCGCTGCGTCGTGTTGACCGGGGCGGGGCGGGGCTTCTGTTCGGGTGGCGACCTGCGCGCGATCAACGCCGCCAACATTGGGGGCGAAGACGGCGCCGCGCCGCGCCGCGCCGGGATGCTCGGCCGCGTTGACATGGTGCGCGAGCATATGATCGCCTCCCGCCTGCTGCATCGGATGGGCAAGCCGACCGTCGCGATGATCAACGGCCCCTGCGCCGGCGCCGGGTTGAGCCTGGCCGGCGCCTGCGACTTCCGGGTCGCTGGGCGCAAGGCGGTGCTGCTCGCGGCGTTCACCGGCGTCGGCCTGTCCGGCGACGGCGGCGGCAGCTGGTTCTGGACACAGATCCTCGGCACCGCGAAAGCGCGCGAGCTCTATCTGCTCAATGAGCGGTTCGACGGCGAGCGTGCGCTGGCCTTCGGTCTCGTCCATCGCCTGGTCGACGACGAGCGCCTGTACGACGAGACGATGGCGATGGCTCGCCGCATCGCCGAGCTGCCGCCGGTCGCGCAGCGGCTCGCCAAGGAGGTGCTCAACGCCGCTGAGGACGGCAGCTTCGAGGCGGTGCTGGAGCGCGAGGCGCTGGCGATGGCGCTCGCCGCCTCGGCACGAAAGCCGCCGAAACCGACGTGAAACACACCGCTCCCGCTTTACTTCGCCGATAATCCGCTTACTAATTGCGCCGCCTTTGAGGGGAATGACTGTGGCCGAATTGGCGGAGAGCGAAACCACGGAATCGGCGCCGCGCGCGGGCGAGATCAGCGACGCCGATATCGAGCGCGCGACCCGGCAGATCGGCGTGCCCCAGTTCATGCGCCAGCCGCCGTTCAACGAGGTCGCCTCGCACGATGCGATGCGCCACTTCGCCTTCGGGGCGGTCGGCGATGACAATCCGCTGTGGCACGATCGCTCCTATGGCGCGAAGACGCGCTGGCGGGGCACGATCGCGCACCCGCTGTTCGTCTCCACGATGGGCCTGAGCGAGACCCCGAAGCCGACCCCCGAGCTCAAGGAGCTGTTCCGCGGCCTGTTCCGCGGTACCGGCAAATATCATTCCGGCACCGATTGGGAATTCTATCGCCCCGTCTACGAGGGGGATCGCTTCTACATGGAATATACCACTGCCGACGTGCAGGTGAAGCAGTCGGCCTTCGCCGGCGGCCGCTCGGTGCTCGACACCTATCAGAAGCTGTTCGTCGATCGCGACGGCCGGCCGGCCGGCCGCTCGCGCGATCTGTTCGTCAACGCGGCGCGCTCGGGCTCGAAGGAGACCGGGCGGTTTGCGTCGATTAAGCGTCAGACCTACACGCCGGACGATATCGCCCGGATCGACGCCGTCTACGACGCCGAGCGGAGGCGCGGCACCGAGCCGCGCTGGTGGGAAGATGTCGAGGCCGGCGAACCGCTAGTCCCGGTCGCCAAGGGGCCGATGACGATGGTCGACCTCATCTCGCGCCATGTCGGCACGGGCGTCGGCAGCATGTACAACACCGGGCCGCTCGCCTATTCCCGACGGCTGCGCAAGCAGATGCCGGCCTTCTTCGATCCCGATACCTATGGCGTGCCGCAGGTCGCCCAGCGCGTGCACTGGGATCATGACCGTGCTGTCGAGCTCGGGCTGCCGACCGCCTATGATTATGCCGCGATGCGCTTCACCTGGCTCGCCCATCTCGTCACCAACTGGCAGGGCGACGACGCCTGGCTGTGGAAGATCAGCTTCGACGCGCGCTGCTTCAATTTCATGGGCGATACGCACATCTGCGAAGGCGAGGTCGAGGAGACGCGGATCGAGGAGGGCCGCCCGGTCGCGATTCTCGCGCTGCGCGCCGCCAATCAGCGCGGCGATGTGACCACGCGCGGCCGCGCCACCATCATCCTGCCCTCGCGCGAACATGGCCCCGCGCTGCTGCCGGCCCCGCCCGAGACGCTGGCGCGCCGCGGCGCCGCGATGATGAGCGAGGCGGCGGCGCGACGGCGCTGAGCTAATCCCGATCGAGCGGACCGCAAGGCTATCGGCCTCGCTAGCAGACTGTCGATCCGCAGCCTGCGAAGGGTCATGTTCGATGCGATCCAGCTCTCGCCGATCGCGCTCATCCCACCAGCGTCGGCGTGCTGTCGGTGGCGAAGCCGCCGGACGGCAGCTCGCCATGCGTGAGATTGTCGAGCCCGAAGTCGGGATAACGGCCCAGCGTCGCGATCAGTGTGACGCTCACCACCAGCGCGCCGCTCAGCACCGACAGCATGCCGGTGTAGGAGCCGGTCCGGTCGTAGAGCAGCGCCGCGATCATCGGCGCGACGCCGTAGAAGACCGAGTTGCAGCCCTGGATCAGGCCGTAGAGCGCGCTGAAGCTGCACAGCCCGAAATAGCGCGCGGTGAGATAGCCGGTGACGTCAACCTCGGCGCCGCCGGCGATGCCGATCAGGATCGGGATCAGCACGCTCATCGCCGGCGATCCGTCATAATTGATCAGCAGCAGATAGCCCGCGAGCGCCAGCGAGAAGGCGGCCGCCGTCACGAACGGCGCGAACAGCCGATCCATCAGCGCCGCAGATCAGCCGGCCGGCGATCGAGGCGGGGCCGAGCAGCATGAGATAGGCGGCGCCGCGCGCGGTCGAGATGCCCCTGTCGGTCATGATCGGCACATAGTGGTCAGCAGCGTCGACGAGCAGCCCGCGACGATCAGCATGGCGAGCGAGAGGCGCCAGAAGCGCGTCGTCTAGAGCGCTTCTGTGAAGCGCAGGCAATGCTCTCCTGCGGCAGCGCCGGGCCGCGATGCGGGCGCGCGGGGCGCGTCGCGGAAGAACAGCAGCCCGGTCGGAAAGCAGCATAGGAAGGCGACGCCGGCGAGCAGGAAGTAGACGTGCCTGAAGCCGACCAGTCCCAGCGCGGCGGTCGTCAGCGCGGGCGTCGCGCCGAGCGACAGGCCGAGGCCGGACAGCGCCACCGACAGCGCGAAGGCGCGCCGCTGATGGAAGCGCCGCGCCACCGCCGAGATCCACACCGTCGCCCCCGCCATCGCCATACCGACGCCGAGGAAGGCCGAGGCGACGTACCAGCTCCAGATCGCCGGCCCCGCCAGGCTGAGCGAGGCGAAGCCGAACGCCAGCACGAAGCAGGCGACAAGCACGATCCGCCGCGCGCCGTGGCGATCGACCAGCCCGCCGATCAGCGGCGACAGCGTCAGCATGAAGATGGTGACGATCGTGATCATCGAGGTGATCTCGGATCGCGACCAGCCATAGCCGTCGCTCAGCGGCTTCATCATCACGCCGAGCGTGAAGCTCGGCATCGCCGAGGCGGCGACGCCGAGGAAGGCGGCGAGCACGGTCGGCCAGCTGTCGCGCCATTCGGTCTCGCGGTTCATCCTCACCTCAACTGGGCGCCGCCGGGACGTGCCTCCCGGTCGCCGCCGGTCATCAGGCGAAGGCGTAGCGCCCCGCCAGCATCGCCCGCACCTCGGGTCGCGCGATCTTGAGCGAGACGGTGCGCGGCAGCGTCTCGACGAACTCGTAGGCGGCCGGCACCTGATAGGGCGGCAGATGCTCGCGCAGGAAGGCGTCGAGCGCCTGCGGCGCCGGCCGCGCCGCGCCGGCGCGCAGCTCGACCACCGCCAGCGGCAGCTCGCCCAGCCGCTCGTCCTTGACGCCGAGCACCACCGCCTCGTTGACCGCCGGGTGGCGCTGAAGAATCTCGCCGACCACCTCGGGGATGATCTTGAAGCCGCCGCGGATGATCACGCCGTCAGCGCGGCCGCGGATGAACAGGAAGCCGTCGCTGTCGATCGCAGCCAGGTCGGTGGTGCGGATCCAGTCGGGCCCGAAGCGGTCCGAGCGGATCTCGAGGATGCCGGTCTCGCCCACCGCCAGCTCGGCGCGATCGTCGTCGGTGACGCGCAGCGCCACGCCCGCCTTGGCGCGGCCGACGCTGCCGCGCTTCGCCGCGCCGAACTGGCGATGATCGCGTAAGGACCAGCCGGCGACGCCGCCGATGAACTCGGAGGCGCCATAGTCGATCAGGATCGGAATGCCGTAACGATCCTCGAACAGCTTCTGCGTCTCGGGATCGAGCGGCGCGGTGCCGCTGCGCACCGCGATCAGCGAGGCGAGCGCCTCGCGCGGCACCTCGGCATCGAGCACCATGCGCAGCATCGCCGGCACGAGGTTCGCGACCGGGGCGCGGAAACGCCGCACCGCCGCGCTCCACTCTGCCACCTCGAACTTCTCGTGCAGCGAGATCGTTCGTCCGAAATAGAGCGCGCCGACGAGGCCATAGATGCCACCGGCATGCGCGAAAGGATTGAACATGATTGCCGGCGAGGCCGAGCGGCGCACCTCGCCGGCCTTGGCCGCTTCGGCATCCTCGCGCGTCGGTGGCCCGGCGAGCAGGCCCTCTTCGAGATCGGCGAGCTTCAGCGGGACGCGCTTGGGGCGGCCGGTGGTGCCGCTGCTCATCCGCTCCATCGCGTAGCCGGGCATGGTGGCGCGATGCGGGCCGGGGCCGAGCGTCTCCAGGGCGGGGACGAGGCGCGCCGGCACATCGGCATCGATGTCGACGAGGATGCCGAGTGCGCCGGCCGCGCGTGCGGCGTCGACGAAGTCAGGCGCCCGCCAGTCCTCCGCCAGCCCGACCTGGGCCGCCATGGCGAGATCGCGCACTTCCTCGGTCAGCCGTGCCGCCGGCTGGTGCGGGTTGACCGGAGCGAGATAGCGGCCGGACTGAAGCAGACCGAGCGCGGCGCCGACCATGTCCGGACGGTTGTGCGCCATCCAGCCGACCGGCACCGCCGGCGCGACGCCGGCTGCAATCAGCAGCGCCTCGACCGCGTCGGCGACGCGGCGCAGCCAACCCCAGTCATGGTCGCGGCCCTGGAATTCGACCGCCGTCTGTTCGGGTGCGAGGCGGGCGATGGCCTTGAACCGATCGGCGAACTCCATCCGGCTTATCCTCTCCCGCTCCGCCGCCCGGCATACAGGTGGCAGACGAGGCTGTCCATATTCCGCATACCAATTCCGCGGACAGCCCTGGCTCGCTGCCGGACCGCTCAGCGCAGCGATTCGATCTCGCAGATCCGCTGGCTGAAGCGCCAGCGCAGATCGTCGCAGCGGATCATGTCGTCGAGGTAGCGGCAGAAGCCCGTGATCACCCGTTCGCCGGCGAGATGGTTGACGCGCATCCCTAGGACGCGACGTGTGCCGAGCGCCGGTCCGGCGCCAGACCGATCTGGGGTTCGACCAGGATATGCTTGTGCCAGGCGTCGGGGGCGTGGCTGTGCTGGTCGACGAAGGCGCGCAGCGCGGCCGCGCCGGTAAAGCGGATGCCGTCCTCCACTGGCTCGCCATAGGGGAAGGCCGCGAGGCCGAAGCGCTCGCGATCATGATATCGCAGCTCGTAGGCGCCGTCGGCCGTGAAGCAGTCGACCCAGCCGGCCTTGTCGCCATAATCGATGCTGTCGATGCGGTCGCGCGGCCCGCCGGCTTCCTCACCGTCAATGCCGGCCTGTCCTATCTCCACGCACGTTCGCGCAACCCGCTGGCGCCGGACGTTACCTATGTCGACCTGACACCCACCTGGACATGGAACGTCGGCAGCACAGTCGACGTTCCGATCTCGGATGAGTTTTCGGGCCGTCTGCGGCTCGATCTGTCCTATCGCGACAAAATGCACGATTTCGATCCGATCCGGGCGGACACCGGATCGATCGTTGGCTTCGGCATCTACAATGACGTCACCCTGCTCAACGGCCGATTTACCGTTCATGATAAAAGGACCGGAATCGATCTATCGGTATACGCTCGCAATCTGCTGAACCAGTATTATGAGTCCCGCATCTCCAGCATCAATGGATTGGCGATCGACTTCGCTAATATCGCGGAGCCGCGCGTCGTCGGCGTCGAGCTGCGGTTTCCATTCGGGGCAATGCGGCGCTGATCGGCAGGGGTTGACGGCGGTTCGGCGTGCCTGTGCCATGTTCGTCGTTTCGACGTGGTGCGGATGGAGAAGATCGGCATGAGCGAGCCCCGGAATCTGCTGCTGGTCGATCGACCTATCGATGGCGTCGAGCGGATCACGTTCAATCGGCCCGACCGCCTCAACGCATTTACCGCGGAGATGTACGACGGCCTGATCGCCCATATCGATCGCATCCGGCGCGATCCGCAGATCCGCGTCGTCGTCCTCACCGGTGCGGGGCGCGGTTTCTGCTCGGGGAACGAGCTGGCCGGGGCGGGCACACTGCGGGGTGTGCCGGACGGTGTGGGTGTCGTGC
>Ga0213875_10001238_pt1 | contig 17238 bp, 10 predicted proteins | sample BarmaccomBMRX_R8_FD_160105 | JGI IMG/M metagenome (GOLD analysis project Ga0213875, IMG submission 160105) | Root-associated microbial communities from Barbacenia macrantha in rupestrian grasslands, the National Park of Serra do Cipo, Brazil - RX_R8 | ecosystem: Host-associated > Plants > Roots... | reverse complement strand
CCTGCAGGTTGAAGTCGTCGACGAACCGCCGCACCGTCGCCTTGGCCTCGGCCCGCCGCTGCTCCAGCTTGCGGCGGCGATCGTCCATGAGCCCGGCCCGGCCCATCAGCAGCGCCGGGGCCAAACCGGCCACCGGGAGGAACACCGGAAGGATCACCAGCCCCGCCAGGTGGGTCAGCATGGTGAACATCAGCATTCCGCTGTAGGCCTTCTGGAACGTGGCCAGGCCCGCACCCTTGGTCTTCCGGCCCAGGAACTTCGAGTCGACGGCGAACTCGCCGATCAGGTCGACCGGGGCCGCGACCTCGCGGACCCGGATGACGTCGGCCTCGGCCAGCGCGAGGTGGTCGCTGACGTCGACCGCGACCTCCTTGGCCCGGCGCACGAACATCGCGTAGTTCTCCAGCGCCTCGGCGGCCAGCCGCTGCCGCAGCCACGCCTCGAACTCGTCCCAGTTCTTGGCCGGGTCGCCCTCGCTGATCGCGGCCTCCGCTTCGTGCAGCACCGTCCGCGCCCGGTCCCGGAGGTCGAAGTCGATGTCCGAGGCGATGTCGGAGAACCCGTCCTGCAGCAGCTGCTGCCATCGGGCGCTGCGCTCGCGCAGCGCGTCGGCCCGCTGCTTGGCCGCGGTCAGCTCGCTGATCAGTGCGGGCAGGGCGGCCGGGTCGACCAATGCGGCCCGGTGGGCGCGGGCGATGACCTCGAGCTGGTCCACGGCCGAGAGCACCTGGGTCGCGACCGCGTCGAGCGCCAGCCGCTCCGAACTGGTGACGACCTCGCCGAGCTTGCGCACCAGCGGCGGGAACCCGGACTCGTTGTTCATCTCCTGGTCGCTGGTCCGGGCGGCCCGTCCGCGGACCTCCGAGGAGAGCGGCAGCACCTCGATCGGGATCTGGCGGCGCTCCAGGTGAGCCTGGTCCAGCCGGAGCATCTGCTCCCAGTGCGCGTACAGGTCGGTCTTGCTGAGGATCATGACGATCGTCGGGCACAGGTCCTGCACGGTGCCCAGGAACCGCAGCTCGGCCGCGGTCAGCTCCTGCGATGCGTCGCTGACGAACAGCACCGCGTGCGACTGCGGCAGCGTGCTCAGCGCGGCCGCGTTCTGGATCGAGCCGAGCCCCCCGACCCCGGGGGTGTCGACGAGGACCAGGCCCGACGCCAGCAGCGGCCGGTCGATACCGACCGTGACCGACCGCAGCCGGCGGCAGTTGCCGGGGTTGCCGGACTCCGATGCGTAGGCGGCGATCTCCGACGGGGAGATGGCCTCGGTCCACCCCGTGCCGCCGGAACCTTCCAGTGATTCGAAACTGGCGCTGGCGCAGACCTGCTCGGCGTACCGCACCTCGGTCGACACCGCGGTCGCGATGTCGTCGTCGACCGGGCAGATCGGGGCCATGAGCAGCGCGTTGACCAGCGAACTCTTGCCTTGTTTGAACTCGCCCACGACGTGGACCATGACATTGGAATCCGACAGCAGGCGCCGAGCACTGGACAGGCGTTCGGCGAGATCCTCTCGCTCGTACGCCCGGGCCCCCTGGATCGCCAGATCCACGGTCTCCAGCGCGTGCCGTGCTGCGCCGCTCGGCGCCTGCTGACCGGACATCGCGGTTTTCCTCCCCTAACGAAACCAACGGGCCAGTTCAGGCCCGGTCAGGTGTGGTGCAGCTCGGTACCCGCGTCGTCGTGCCCGGCGTCCGCGGTCTCGGCCGCGTCCGCGTGACCGGCGTCCTCGAACGAGTGCTCATCGGAGACGTGGAGCGGCTCCTCGTGCACCACCGGCTCGTGATCGAAGTGCACCGGGTCGATGTGGTGCACCGCGGTCTGCTCGTTGAACGCGCCGGTCTGGCCGCCGTGGCCGCCGTCGACCTGCTGCTCGTTCTGCTGCGTCCCGTGGAAACCGTGGGCCTGCTCGTTGAAGGCACCGGTCTGGCCACCGTGACCGCCGTCGACCTGCTGCTCGTTCTGCTGCACGCCGTGGAAGCCACGGGCCTGCTCGTTGAACGCACCGGTCTGGCCGTGGCCGTGACCACCGTCCACCTGCTGCTCGTTCTGCTGGGTCCCGAAGCTGTGACCAGCCTGCTCGTTGAACGCGCCGGTCTGGCCGCCGTGGCCACCGAGGACCTGCTGCTCGTTCTGCTGAGCACCCGGGCCGGCCTGCTCGCTGAAGGCCCCGGTCTGACCGCCGTGACCCCCGTCGACCTGCTGCTCGTTCTGCTGGGTGTCGCCGAGACCACCGGCCTGCTCGCTGAACGCGCCGGTCTGGCCGTGGCCGCCGCCGTCGACCTGCTGCTCGTTCTGCTGAGCACCCGGGCCGGCCTGCTCGCTGAAGGCACCGGTCTGGCCGTGGCCGCCGCCGTCGACCTGCTGCTCGTTCTGCTGGGTGTCGCCGAGACCACCGGCCTGCTCGCTGAAGGCCCCGGTCTGGCCGCCGTGACCCCCGTCGACCTGCTGCTCATTCTGCTGAGCACCCGGACCAGCCTGCTCGCTGAACGCGCCGGTCTGGCCGTGGCCGCCACCGTCGACCTGCTGCTCGTTCTGCTGGGTGTCGCCGAGGCCACCGGCCTGCTCGTTGAAGGCACCGGTCTGACCGTGGCCACCGCCGTCGACCTGCTGCTCGTTCTGCTGGGTGTCGCCGAGACCACCAGCCTGCTCATTGAACGCGCCGGTCTGGCCACCCTGGCCGCCGTCGACCTGCTGCTCATTCTGCTGAGCACCCAGACCACCGGCCTGCTCGTTGAACGCGCCAGCCTGGCCACCCTGGCCGCCATCGACCTGCTGCTCGTTCTGCTCGGTACCCGGGCCGGCCTGCTCGTTGAACGCGCCGGTCTGACCGCCGAAACCGCCGTCGACCTGCTGCTCGTTCTGCTGGGTGTCGCCGAGACCGCCGGCCTGCTCGTTGAAGGCGCCGGTCTGACCGCCTGCGCCGCCGTCGACTTGCTGTTCGTCTTGCTGCGTACTCATTTCTGTCCCCTGTCGGTCGGGTCGTGCCTGGTGGTTGATCACTTGGGTGGTGGGTGGAGCCGATGCCCCATCGGTGCTCCGGTAGCGTCCAGCGATAAGTCAGCGTTCGTTCAGGAACGCCCCGAATGTGATACGCGCCTCGCGGCGGCCAAGATGGAATGAGCCGCGGACAAGCGGATAATGCGGCCGCGCGGGCGGCGGCCGGGCATCCGAGTCGAAGACCGGTGGCGGAACGCCGAGGTCAGGACAATGTCAGCGCCATGAAACCCCCGCTTCGGTGTCGTTCGTTGGGCGGCGCATGCGGCTCCTACACCCCGTGCCGCTGGCCACCCTTTGATTGGCGGAGTGACGATCGGCGCCTTAGATACACGTTCGTGACAAAAATTTGGATTCGCACCCGGAAGCGCCTGCATCGGGACGGTCCGCTGCCGGCTGACCTGCGGGGATGACGTCCCGGCCGGTATCGCCGTCGGCCTCCCGGCCGCTGCGGAGTGAGCCTGCGCGGATTATTCGGCCGGGCCGGACAGTGCGTGCGGGAGATGGCTCTTTATCCGGGGTTGGGCGGGTGACAGGCTGCCCACATGAGCAGCACTGTTACCGCTTTGGCCGGACCGGGTACCACGCCGCGGCCGCGCCGGATGCCGCCGAACTTCCTGGCCATGGCGTTCGGGGCCTGCGGCCTGGGGGGCGCCTGGGAGGCGGCCCGGCCGGTGCTGGGACTGCCCAAGGCGGTGCCCGACGTGTTCCTGGCCGTGGCCGCGCTGGTGTGGCTGGCGCTGACCGCCGTCTACCTGGCCGAGGGCCGTGACCGGATCCGGGCCGACCTGCGCGATCCGGTGCTGTCACCGTTCGTCTCGCTGGCGGTGATCGCGCCGATGATCCCGGGGGCGGCGCTGGCCCAGGCCAGCCTGACCGCCGGGCGGGTCGTGGTGGTGGTGTTCGCGGTCGCCACCGTCCTGCTGGGCGGTTGGCTGACCGGGCAGTGGATCGTCGGCGACCTCGACCAGGCCAAGGCCCACCCCGGTTACCTGCTGCCGACGGTGGCGGGCGGCCTGATCGGCGGGTTCACGGCCGCCGAGGTCCAGCTGCGGCTGGTGGCCGAGGGGCTGTTCGGGATCGGGTTGCTGTGCTGGCTGCTGCTGGGCTCGCTGGTGCTGAACCGGCTGTTCTTCTCCAAGGCGCTGCCGCCGCCGCTGGTGCCGACGCTGGCCATCGAGATGGCGCCGCCGGCCGTGGCCGGGCTGGCCTGGTTCGCGATCAACGGCGGGACCATTGACCTCGGCGCCCGGGTGCTGGGCGGCTACGCGATCCTGATGGCGCTGGTCCAGCTGCGGCTGATGCCGACGTACCGCAAGCTGCGCTTCTCCCCCGGCTTCTGGGCGTTCACGTTCTCCTCCGCGGCGGCGGTCAGCGACGCGCTCACCTGGCTACGGGTCAGCGCCACGCCCGGGCGCACCGCCATCGCGATCGTGCTGCTGGTGCTGATCACCGGCCTGGCCGGAATCGTCGCGTACCGGACGATCGAGCTGGCGCGGCGCGGTCAGCTGCTGCCCGCGGCGGCGGCCCCGGCGCCTGCCCCGCCCGGGCCGGCGCCGCTCGTGGCCGACGGGCACCCGGTCGCTGATCAGTCGGTCTCGGCGGTACCGCCATCAGCCGTATAGCCCTCATCGGGGGCGAGCGGGTCGCCCTCGCCGCTGATCTCGCCGACCACCCGCGCCTCGGTCACCACCACCGCGTCCATGGTGCCGGCGTCGGGATCGGGCTGGCCCCGGCGGGCCAGCGCGCCGGCCACCGAGGGGAAGACCAGCACCGACAGCACGCCCGCGCCGACCATGGCGGCGGCGTTGGCGGGGATCATGATGCCGTCGCTGAGGCCGATCTCGGCCAGCGCGATCAGCAGCGGCATGGTGGTGGCGGCCACGAACGTCATCTCCAGCCGCTCGCGCAGCGGCAGCGCCCGCCGGTACACCAGCAGCGAGGGCAGACCGCGGACGACCAGCAGCAGCAGGAAGAAAATGATCAATCGCAACGGGTGCTCGACGACCGCCTTGATGTCCAGCGTCATGCCCGAGGTGACGAAAAAGACCGGAATGAAAAAGCCATAGCCGAGGGCGTCCAGCTTTTCCTCCAGGGCGGTGACGGCCACCCCCATCCGCCGCGTCCAGCGGCGCAGCACCATGCCGGCCAGCAGCGCGCCCAGCACCACGTCGAGGCCGAACCGGGCCGCCACCACCAGCAGCAGGAACAGCAGCACGACCGACCACCGCAGGGTGGTCTGGGCGGTGGCGCGCTGGCCCTGCTCGATGACCGCCCGCAGCCGGGCCGCCCCGATCACCCGCGGCAGCGCGGTGAGGGCGAACGCGACCACGGCGACGGCGGCGATCGAGATCAGCGCGGCGAACTGGGCCCGGTCGGTCAGGAACAATGAAATGGCCAGGATCGGGAACAGCTCACCGACCGCTCCGGCCGCCAGCACGTAGCGGCCGAACTTCCCGGCCAGCATGTCGTTGTCGTGCAGGATCGGCAGCAACGTGCCGAGCGCGGTGGTGGTCAGGGCCAGCCCGATCGGCACGAAGTCGCGCACCAGCCCGAACGAGCCGAGCAGGGCGACCGCGCCGACCGCGATGGCGGCGCTCAGCACCCAGCCGGTGATGGCCAGCTTGCCGGCCTGCTCGCGCAGCAGCCGCGGATCGAGCTCGTAGCCCGCCAGCAGGAACAAAAAGCCCAGGCCGACGTTGGAGATCAGCTTGATGCTCGAGGTGTCCTCGAGCCCCAGCCCCTGCTTCCCGATCAGGATCCCGCACAGGATCAGCAGCACCACCTGCGGAACCCGTGGCCGCCGGAGCCCGGCCACGATGGCCGGCGCCAGCGCCGCGATCAGCGAAACGGCCAGCAGCGTCTGCAGGCTCTTGATGTCCATCCCGGCAATCCCCCCAAACCCAGCACTCAAGTGTGACATGGGGCAGTGGGCCAAGATCAACGACTACTCAAGGTTACGCGCTCTTACGTTGTTTACTGACGCTTTTTGAGCATTTAAAACGCTTTAAACATGCCCGTATCCGTCTGACTGCGCTTTATTTCGATATGGCGGGGTACTCCATCGCGACGCACGGCAACTGGATATGTCAATTGAGTGAGCACCTTTTCTGATCTAAATGAAAAATCTATGTTTCATGGCCACAATGCCTGCTAAACCCCAATTCGAGCCATTAAGATAATCCTCGGACGCAACCGTTCGCGGGCCCCGCTTACCCCAACGGAAGCGATACGAAGGATCGATTTCTGAGAGTTGGGGGGTGGGATCAATGCGTGCAGTGGTGACTGGCGGAGCAGGTTTCCTCGGGTCACATTTGTGTGACGCACTGCTGGCCCGAGGTGACCAGGTGGTCTGCTTGGACAACCTGTCGACCGGCCGTATTGAAAACGTCACGCATCTTATTGGCCTGCCGGGATTTGAATTCCGTCAGACCGACGTCAGCGAGCGCATCGAGATTTTCGGTTCGGTCGATGTGGTCGCGCACTTCGCGAGTGCTGCTTCGCCACCTGATTACCAGCGAATGCCGCTGGAGACCTTGGCGGTTGGCAGCAAGGGTACAGAGAATGCCCTGGCCCTGGCCGAGGCCAACGGTGCCCGGTTCGTCTTGGCATCGACCAGCGAAGTCTACGGCGATCCGGCAATTCATCCGCAGACCGAAGAGTACTGGGGAAATGTCAACCCCATCGGCCCGCGCAGCGTCTACGATGAAGCGAAAAGATTCGCCGAGGCACTTACCCGGGCGTACGGCTCGGCCCGGAAAGTGAACGTCGGCATCATCCGGATCTTCAACACCTATGGCCCGCGTATGAGTGCCACCGATGGCCGGGTCGTCACCAACTTCATCATGCAGGCGCTGAACGGTGACCCGATAACCGTTTACGGCGACGGCAGTCAAACGCGCAGTTTCTGCTATGTCGATGACCTTATCCGGGGAATCGTCGCGATGATCGACTCAGCCGAGCCCGGTCCGGTCAACCTGGGAAATCCCGAAGAATTCACGGTTGGCGAGTTCGCCGAACTTGTCCGGGAAATCACCGGCTCAACATCACCCATCGAGTACCGGCCGCTGCCGGTCGACGACCCGACCCGGCGTTGCCCGGAGATTGCCCGCGCCAGGAAGGCACTGGGCTGGCAGCCGCAGGTACCGGTCGCCCAAGGGGTCAGCTGGACGGCGGGATGGTTGCGATCACAGGTGCCGGCGAGTCAGCCCGCCGTCGCTGGTGCGTGAGCGATTTATCAGGCCGGGGCTGCGGGATCTGTTCCCGCGGCCCCGGTTTTTGCTGGTCAGGTAGATGTGGGTCACATCGCGCCGACGTTGGGATGACCGGCCGATACCGGCTGGCCGGCGTAGTTGGCCTGCCCAGATCCAGCTTTCAGGCCAGTCAGGCTGAGACCCGTACCGATGAGCGCCGATCCTGGACGCAACGCGAAGCCGCGCCCCGCCGTACCGGCGTCGGTGGCGAGCTTGGGCTGAACACCGACCACTGGCCCCACCGTTCCGGGGTCCGCCGTGAGGCCGGTGGCTCGACCGCCCGCGGTCTCCTGCGAACTGGCGGAACGCCATTCACTCAGTGAGCCGTAAGATGCCGAACCCCAAGTGATCGACCATGGGCCAAAAGCAGTGAAGTAGTCATTGCCCTGCAGGTTCGCCAGCGCCGGCTTCAAGGCGGTGGTATCGGCGACAACCGGCCCGTAATTAGTGGCGAAGATGTTGTTCTGCACCTTCACACCGCTCAGTTCGGCGCTCAGCCTGAGGGCGGGCGGGGAAATACCAGGCGGCAAAAAGGGCGGCGGCGTCATTATGACGGTGTTCTGCAAGATATTCACATTGGCCGCGACTCCGTCGATGGTTATGCCACCGTAGAAGGTGGTCCCGTCCCGGGCGTCGTTGCTGCTTATGTTGTACTGCACAAGGTCGTTATTTTCGGAGTCGTTTTTGAACGAGCTGAACACCAGAAAGCCGGTCCCGGCATTGCCGTATGACAGATTCCTTTGCATTATTGAATCTGATGTGTTCTGGTCCAGCCCGAATCCGTTGCCGTCGACCCGGTCCGGCGTAGTGTTGCCGTACGAGAGGTTCCGCTCAATGTCGACTCCGGTCGAATCGTAGGTCCAGATTCCGGCCGGCCCCTCGTGGTCACCACCGGCGCCGCCGTTGTCATAGGCGGTCGACCCGGCGATGGTCCCGTCGCGGACACTTCCGAGCACGATGCCATTCCCGGTGTTGTGCGTCTTGACCTGCGGGTCGCCGTGGTTAGAAAACGAGACGACGTTCGACACGCTCACGTTCTGGTTGGCGTAGCTGGGCGACTGGGCATTGAACATGGGTCCATAGCTGGCCAGCCCGGTATCGACATTGTTGCTCAGCATGCAGTTACTGATGTGAACGTCTCCGAAGCCCGCGGCGGCGTTCAGGCCGCCGAGAGAAATACCGTTGTCGAACCCGCTCACGTTCACGTGGTCAATCATCACGTGATCGAGACGGTGCCCAGCAGAAAGGTCGTTGTAGAAAATGAGACCGCCACCACTGTGGCCCGCCGGTGGCTTGCCCACCAGGTTCAGGTTGCTGATGTTGATTCCGGCGGTGTCGTGCACATAGACGGCGGCGCCGGTGGAGGTGATGGTCGGAGTGCCGGAACCATAGGAACCGATCACCAACGGCCGGCCCGCGTCGCCGGCATCCCCGCGACCGATGGTCAGCTGACCAGGGAACTGCCCGCCGCCTTTCAGCAACAGACGGTCGCCGGCCGGCAACGGGACCCGGCTGGCGTGGCCGAGCGTGCGCCAGGCGGTCGTGGGCGAGGTGCCCGCGGCGGCGTCATTGCCGGCCGGGCTGAGGTAATAGGTCGTACCGGCGGATCGGCCGGAGGCACCCGCCGGGACCGACGGATGTGGAGAGGATGACGGCAGCAGTGAGCCGCAGGCAGCCGTCAGCCCGGCCAGGATCAGCGTGAACACCGCCCGGACGGCCAGCCGCCCGGATCGTGGCCGGCCTGCCGTTGTTGCCTCTCGCCCTACGCCGCGCCACCTCATGCGGGCACTGCCACGCCCATCGATCGCACCGTCCAGCCGGCCGCCTTCCATTGGGCCCGCGGCAGGGCATTGCGGCCGTCCAGAACGCGGGGGGTCCGGACGACAGCCAGCAGGCTGGCCGGGTCGATCTCCCGGTAATCGGACCACTCGGTCAGATGGAGTACCAGATCCGCCCCTTCGCAGGCCTTTTCCGGCGTGTCCGTGTACTCCATCTCCGGATGTGCCTGGCGGGCGTTGTCGCTGGCCCGGGGGTCATGGATGCGGACCGTGGCACCTTCGGAGTGGATGGTGGAAGCGACGCTGAGCGCGGGCGAGTCGCGGATGTCGTCGGTTTCCGGCTTGAACGCGGCCCCCAGCACGGCCACGTTCTGGCCGGCGAACGTGCCTCCGACAAGATCACGGGCCATGCTGACGGCCCGATGCCGCCGCGAGTCGTTGAACTCGTCGACCTGCCGCAGGAACTGCACCGAATCGGCGGCGCCGAGCTCGGCCGCGCGGGCGACGAAGGCCCGGACGTCCTTGGGCAGGCAGCCGCCTCCGAAGCCGAGGCCCGCGTTGAGGAACCGGCGGCCGATCCGGCTGTCGTGGCCGAGAGCATCAGCCAGGGTCACGACGTCGGCGCCAGCCGCTTCACAGACGTCAGCCACCGCGTTGATGAACGAGATCTTGGTCGCCAGGAAAGCATTGGCGGCCACCTTGATCAGTTCGGCGGTGGCCAGGTCAGTACTGATGTAGGGCGTGCCACTGGCCAGGATGGGAGCGTAGACCCGCCGCAGAACGGCGTCGTCCTCGGCCGAGGTGACCCCCACCACCAGCCGGTCCGGGCGGAGCGTGTCCTGCACGGCGAAGGCCTCACGCAGGAACTCAGGGTTCCACGCCAGGTTCGCGGTCACGCCCTCGGCCGTCAGGGTGGCCAGCCGCGCGGCCAGCCGGGGCGCGGTCCCGACCGGGACCGTCGACTTCCCGACCACCAGGCAGTCAGCGGTCAGGTGCGCAGCCAGACCGTCGATGACCGCTTCGATGTGACTGAGGTCAGCCCCCAGCGAGCCAGCCAGCTGAGGCGTCCCGACACAGATGAAATGCACGTCGGCGAAGGCGGCCGCGTCGGCCAGCGAGGTGGTGAAGCGAAGCTTCCCGGAAGCAACCGCGCTGACCAGGATCTCGGGCAGTCCTGGCTCGTAGAAGGGGGCTCTTCCCTCGGTCAGAGCGGCGATCTTCCCCGCGTCTGTATCCACCCCGAGTACGTCGTGACCGAGTTCGGCCATGCAGGCGGCGTGCACCGCACCGAGGTAACCGGTACCAATAACAGAGATGCGCATTTGTTTTCTCCTTGATCACGTGCAGAAAACTCAGTAGCCCTGCGGGTGCAACTGCTGGAACCGCCAGGCGTCCCGGCACATCGCCTGCAGGTCCCGGCTGGTGGACCAGCCCCACGTCTTCTCAATGCGGCTCGGGTCGGCGATGAGCGTGTCCACGTCACCGGGCTGACGGCCGACCATCCGGTACGGCACGCTGACGCCGTTGACCTCGCTGAAGGCTGCCAGCAACTGCAGGACGGAGACACCAGCGCCGGTGCCGAGGTTGAACGCCCGCATCCCGGGCTCGTCGGTGATGTGGCCCAGCGCCAGGCAGTGGGCCTCGGCCACGTCCATGACGTGGATGTAGTCGCGGACGCCGGTGCCGTCGACCGTGTCGTAGTCGCCGCCGTAGACCTCGAGGCACTCCAGCCGCCCGACCGCCACCTGCATCAGGTAAGGCAGCACGTTGCTGGGTACCCCCTGCGGGGCCTCGCCGAGCTGGCCGCTCGGATGGGCGCCGATCGGATTGAAATACCGCAGGGCGACGACCGAGAGGTCCGGATGACGCCGGCAAGCGTCGGCCAGGACCTGCTCGCACATCAGCTTCGTGCGGGCGTACGGGTTCGTCGGGCCCGTCTCGTCGTCTTCGGATATGGGTGCGCTGTAGCGCCCGCCGTAGATAGAGCAGGACGACGAGAAGACCAGATTATGGACGCCGTACTCGACCATCGCCTGGACCAGGCTGATCGTGCAGCCGACGTTGATGCTGTAGTAATCCAGCGGTATCTGAAAGGACTCGCGCACAGCCTTCTTGGCCGCGAAATGAATGACCGAATCAATCTCTTGGGTACGGAACAGTTCCGCCATCGAGTTCTGGTCACGCAGGTCCATCCGGTGCACGGTCAACTGGCCACCCGACACCTCCCGGATTGCGTCGGCAGCCGCTGGTGAACTGTTCGAATGGTCGTCGGCGACCACGACCTCGTTACCCCGCCGCAGCAGCTCAGCGCAGGTGTGGCTGCCGATGAAACCGGCGCCTCCGGTGACCAAAATAGACACGACTGTCCTTCCATGCCGGAATGGCAATGACTAAGTTCGGCTCGGGTCGGCTGTTACCGGACGCCGAAAACGTGAAGCGCGTAGGCCGGGTAGTGAATGATGGCCAGCGATATCGGCGCCAGCGAAAGAAAGCCCACGAGGAGCGGCAGCAGGCTGGTGCGCCGCAGCGTCCGCATAAAAGGGATGCCGTTCAGCAGCGATGATTCGTGCGCGTGCAGCAGGGGCACCACGATGCACACCAGCGAATACATGAAACCGGCCGCGATGCAGAGGAAAACGTAACCGACCGAGCTGGGTATGCGCTCGCCGGCCAGCGCGGCCGCCGCCGACCCCACACTGATGAAGAAATACGGCAGGACCAGCCGGGTGGGCAGCGGTTCAAGGCCGCTGGCCCCCTTCGGGGTCACCTTGAACGTGGTGGGCCGGGGGAAGATGCGCTGGACGATCGACGACAGGATGCCCCGGGCTATGTAAGGCCAGCGGGCCAGCGTGTAGAGCCAGTTTTCCCAGCTGATGATGGGGGCGTGCTGGGGTCGGAGCAGGCCCTTGTGCCGCAGGAACAGCGTCATCAGTACGAGCCAGATCGAAATGGACCACCAGTGCAGCAGAAACGTTCCGTAGTTGACGTTGATCCATGGTTTACCGGTCACCGCGGCGTAAGGGGCCAGCACCAGCCCGCCGAGGGTGCTGATGACCAGCAGCGAGTAGAAGAACAGCGCGTAGAGAAAACGCAGCCGGAGTGACCAGGAGAGCCGCCCGAAGTTGCGGGGAACCAGGCTCAGCAGCACCGTGGTCAAGCTGCGGGACCACTGGAACTCCTGGACCAGCATGGCGGCGAACGTATTGGGGCCGTCGCCGTGCGCCTCGGCGTTGATGGCGAACGCGCCGTGCCAGCCCGCCGCGTTGAACAGAAAACTGGTGGAGAAGTCCTCAGCCAGTTCGGGGCCGATTCCGCCGATATCGCGCAGGGCCCGGGTCCGGACCGCGTAGTGCGAACCGATGCACGCCGGTGCCCAGCCGTCACTGTGGCCCAGCTGGAACGCGCCGTGGAAGGTGGCTTCGCGGTGCAGGCGCCCACGGGCCGCCCACGAACTGCCCGCGTTGGCGTCACAAACGCTGGGAGCCGCGACGTAGCCAACCGCCGGGTCCGCAAACGGGCGGACCATCTCGCGCAGGTAGGTCGGCGATGGCACGTGGTCGCAGTCGAGTTGGGCGACCACGTCGTAGTTCCGGTAACCCCAGTGGTCGTAGAAGTAGGCCAGATTGCCTTCCTTGCACTTGGTCCGGCGCGGCCAAGTGGTGCGGTGGTACTTCTGCTTACCGTTGCGGGTGGCCACGGTGACGCCGTGGCTCTTGCACCAGTCGATGATCTCTGCGGTCGGGGCCTCGTCGCAGATCCACACGTCATAAGGCAACGGGAAGTCCTGGCCGAGCATCGCGGTCAGCGTCACCTCGGCCACATCCCACGGCTCCGAGGGCGCCCTGGTGACCACGAACGCCGCCCTGAGCAGCGGGACCGTCACCCGCGGCCGGACGTTGCGGAGCCGGTTGGCGGCGACGACGAAAAACACCGGGTAGCAGGTGATGTAGATCAGGATCACGCTGTTCAGCAGCGTTCCGGGCAGGGTGATGCGGTGAGCCGGCTCCAGCCACCACCACCAGAAGTCAGCCAGGCCGAGGAACCAGGCCAGGGACAGAGCGGCGACGAAGGCCCGGCCCCGGCCGCTGAGCACGGGCTCGAAGGTGCTGTCCCGCAGACGCCGCCGCTCCCGGTGCGCGGCCAGGATGGGCCCGTTCGGGGAGATCTTCCTGACCATCCCGCCCGAAAGCCGGTACACGTCCATGGCCAGAGCCGCCACCATGGAGTCGGCCACCGCGCGCCGCGCGAGCGGACGGTGCCGGCCGGCACTCAGCTGGGGATCGGCCTGCAGCACCGGATAGTCGCCGGATTCCGCCGCACTCGGATGCTCATGCAGCCAGGCTGGCGCCTGGACGGCTGGCTGGGGCACCGACTCGATCAGCTCACGGACCGCCATGGCCCATTCGCGTCGGCCGACCCGGTGGAACGGCTCGGTGCGCCAGTCCGCCTGGTCCGTCTGACCGGCCGACGGCCGCGACCGGGTAACCGATGGGGGCCGAGTTCGCCCGACATCCTGATGGGCTGGGCCGGCGGGCCGACCGGGCCGGGGCAAGACGGCCGGTTCATCGAGGTACGCCGACGCTTCGCGCTGAACCGGCTCGGCTCGGTAGACCGGCACATCGCGGTGGACGGGCTCGGCCCGGTACAGCAACTCGTCGCGGTAGACCGGCACGTCGCGGCGGACGGGCTCGGCTCGGTAGACCGGTTCGTCCCGGTAGACGGGTGAGGGCGCGGTCCGGGCCACGGGTTCATCGCGGTAGACCGGCACATCGCGGTAGACGGGCTCAGCCCGGTAGACCGGCACGTCCCGGTAGACCGGCGGCTCGCGGTACACCGCGGCCTCCGGGGCCGCGCCCCTGGAGTCATGATGAACCGGTGGCCGGCGCCAGTCCTGGTCAGGATCGCGCGGGTACGGCGCTGGGTGGCTGCCACGGTTCGGGGCACGGTAGCGGTCGCCGGTGTCGTACCGATCGGCTCCCGAATCACCGTCCGGCCGCCACTGGCCACGCTCGGGATACTGGCGCGGGGGCTGAGCAGGACGGCGTTCGGGTCCGGGGTGGTACGGCCCGGCCTCCCGGCCATAACCTCCGGCGTCGTGCCAAGGCGCCTCACGGTAGACCGGAACGGCCTCGCCGGAAACGTCCGGAGCGCTCCAGCCGAAGTCGTCGGCTGCAGGTCGGTGCGGGCGGTACGGGTCGGCTTCGACCGGCCAGCCCGGCGCAGGCGACGACCAGCGAGCAGGCGCACCGGCAGTCGCACCGGGTCGCCGCGGGTCGGGCACGGCCGGATCCGGCCGCTCAGGCCGGGCATCAGCCGACTGCCTCGCTTGGCGCCCAGGATGGCGTTTCGGCACGCTGCCGTCGTCCGTCACCTGCTGCGACACGGTACTCCCCCCACAGGCACACCGTTGAGAATCGTCCCGCTCTGCGCTGAGCGTCCTTTTTTACCTGAATGAACCGCTTGGGCCGTTATCTGATGGACGCTCAGATAGTAATGGCGGTTCACAGAAACGCATGAGAAGTTCTTGATTTCCCTCTAATCCCGGACGTCCGGAAGATGAGGTTTTACAGCCCTGTAACCAGGGGATTCTCCGCAGTTACTTAAGATCGGACATTATTTACGTTTATTGCTGCAAACGTTCTCAAAGGATTCCATGGGTCGATGGCGTACGGAACGCGTTATTGTTATTAAAAAGGACATTCATAGCTATAGATGTCCACTCGGGCTGACACCGGGCCTCCTCGGTGCTCGCGTGGGTGGCGGCCTCGCTCATGACGATGGTCCAGACCGCTGCCGAGAAGAACCGCAGGTCAATATCCCGTGGTCCTAGTGGATGGCGCCGCGGCCGACGGGACGGGGAGGTTGAGATCCTGTCGCCGACAGCGCTGAGTGGCTAGCGGAGGATCTCGACCAGCAGGACCCAGGCGTAGGTGACCGACGCGATCAGGCCGCTGACGATCTCGGCCAGGGCCCAGTAGAGGCCGCCGCCCGCGCTGGCCAGCAGCGAGATGCCGGTGACGACCATCGGGGTGGTGCAGAGCAGGCCGATGATGATGTGGCTGATCTGCCACCAGCGCTGGAACTCGCGGTCCTCGTCGTCCTCGGCGGGCGGCTGCCTGGGGTTCATCGTGCGGATGGTGGTGATCGTCACGCCCGCGAACAGCACCACCCCGACCACGAGGATCTCGGCTCCCAGGGTGGTGCGCGACTGCCCCGGGGCCAGCGCGAACGTGCACATCAGGACCAGGGCGATGAGCACCGCGAGCGACCGGGCGGCCAGTGACGGGAGCGCGGCGCCCTTGAGGATCTGCCGGAGGTTGATCGACACCGCCACGAAGATCAGGCCGGCCAGGGTGGCGGCCGAGCCCGCGATCGCCACGAACAGGTCATGCCACTGTTCCGGCTGGTAAGCCATCTCGCTCCCTGGTCCCCGAACGGCCGCGCAGTTCCTCGAAAGTACCGGTCAGCGGTGATCGGCCGGGGCCGGCCCGCCCGCGCGCGTACCAGGCTGAACGGGGATGAACCGGCCGATGTCGAGGTCATGGCCCTGACCCGGCGGATGCGCCCAGGCGGGGACAGGCAGGTTTTCTTTGGACAGACGGGCATAGAGGGGAACCGATCAGGGAAGTGAAACCGTCGGACTGTTAGGCCTGGGAACAACCGGCCCGGCGGCACGTGCGGATGTGACGCTGGGCGATGAGGCGGAAGCGAATTGGGGTGACTTGTGGCGCAGGGGTGGCATCGGGCGCCGGTGTTGGTGTCGAATAGGAGCGTCTTCGACCGAAAGGCACCTGTAAACCCCAGAAGCACACAACATCCCGGAGAGTACGTTCTCCGGCCGCGATAGCCACAACAGACAGGGTGTCCTCATGCGATCCGCGCATTCGCGACCGGTCACCGTGGGCTTGGCCACCGGTCTCTTCGTCCTCGCCAGCGGCGTGACGGGGACCGCGATGGCCGCCACGTCGCCGTCCACGACGGCCACTCCGTCCTCTTCCTCCTCCGGCACCGCCAGCGCCACCACCAAGGCCAGCGCCTCACCGTCGGCCAGCAGCTCACCGTCGGCCGACGTGTCCAAGGCGAGCGCGTCGCCCTCGGCCACCGCCAGCAGCACACCGAGCACGGCCAAGGCCACCACCTCGGCCACCCCGACGCCCACGGCCAGCAGCACCAAGTCGGCCACGCCGAGCCCGACGGCCAGCGCGACCTCGACCGCCAAGCCGGCCGCCGACATCGCGGTGACCGCCTCGGCCACCAGCGCCGAGCCGGGGGCGACGATCCTGTTCCGGATCTCGGCCTACACGAACCTGACCGCCAGCGCGACCGGCAAGGTCACCTCCGCGGTGGCCCCCAGCAAGACCACCCCGGCGTTCGCGGCGCCGGTGTTCACGGTGGACAACTGCACCAGCACCAGCGGGACCACCTGCACCCTGACCGTGCCGACCGCCAAGCCCTCGCAGCCCCAGGTGGAAACCCAGATCACCGTGCCCAAGACCGCCCCCGCGGGGGAGACGGTCAAGTACAGCGCCACCGTCACCGTGACCGACGGCAGTACCACCCTGACCGAGACCGTGGACGCCCCGACGATCACGATCAAGGCGGCCGCCTCGGCGTCGGCCAGCAGCTCGGCCAAGAAGAAGAACTCGGCCGCCCCCGGCAGCTCCACCTCCCCGTCGACCCCCAGCTCGGCCGGCGCGACCGTGAACATCCCGGGCCTGTCCGGCACCACCGAGAACGTCGGCGCCGCCCTCCCGCTGGGGGCGCTGCCGGCCGTGGCCGGCATCTCCACGACGATCCCGGCCGGTAACGCCTCGAACCTGTTCCCCCAGATCAGTCCCTCAGCCTCGCCGTCCCCGGCGGCCGGCACCCAGGCCGCCGTCCCGGCCAAGGCCGAGCCGGTGGCCGATTCGTCGCGGATCCCGCTGTCGCTCGGCAGTTCGGAGTTCGGCGCTCAGATCATCGGGCTGATCGTGCTGCTGCTGGGCGTGGCGGCCGCCGTCACCCGGCTGTCACTGCGTAAGACCCGGCCCAACAGCAACAAGTAGACCGGTCTGGCTGGGAGTGCGCCAGCGGAGCGGGGTCGGCCCCTGCTGATGACAGCATCTGCTGTCGCGTGCGGGAGGGCAGGTCGATGGGGCTGGTGGGTTGGCTGGCTGGGAGCGCGCCAGCTGAACGGGCGGCGGCTCCGCTGATGACAGCATGTGCTGTCG
>Ga0213875_10001237_pt1 | contig 17240 bp, 14 predicted proteins | sample BarmaccomBMRX_R8_FD_160105 | JGI IMG/M metagenome (GOLD analysis project Ga0213875, IMG submission 160105) | Root-associated microbial communities from Barbacenia macrantha in rupestrian grasslands, the National Park of Serra do Cipo, Brazil - RX_R8 | ecosystem: Host-associated > Plants > Roots... | reverse complement strand
GAAGCGAGACACCGTGGCCCGGGCGGTGGCCGCCCGGCGGCGAGCCGGGAGCCGGGTCACCGCCACCACCGCGACCGTCGGGGTGGCCAGCGTACTGGCGGCCGGCGCGGTCGCGCTGGCGCTGCCCGGGTCGACCAGCAGCGCGGCCAAGTCCGGCACGTCAACCAGTACCGGCAGCACCGGCCGCACCAGCTCCGGGTCGTCGGGCTCCACGTCGTCCGGCTCCAGCTCCACGGGCTCCAGCTCGTCGAGTTCGGGCACGTCGGGCACTTCGGGCTCCAGCTCCAGCGGATCCAGCGGGTCCAGCAGCTCCAGTACCGGTTCGTCCAGCTCCAGCGGCCTGAGCAGCCCGTCTTCCACCCCGTCGTCCAGCTCCGGCTCCGGCCACGCCACCTCGGGTGGCTCCTGATGAGCGGGATCGCCGCCAGCACGCTGCCCTGGTACGTGAGCCGGGCGACCGGCGTGGTCGCCCTGCTGCTGCTGACCGCGGTCATGCTGATCGGCATCCTGATCAACCGGCAGGGCCGGCTGCCGGGCCTGCCCCGGTTCGCGGTCACCAACCTGCACCGCAACCTGTCGCTGATGGCGGTCGTGTTCATCGTCATCCACGTGGTCACCGCGGTCCTCGACGGCTACGTGAGCATCCCCCTGATCTCCGGGGTCATCCCGTTCACCTCGCACTACGAGGGGTTCTGGCTCGGTCTCGGCGCCGTCTCGTTCGACCTGATGCTGGCGCTGATCGTGACCAGCCTGGTCCGCGGCCGGATGAGCCAGCGGCTGTGGAAGGCGGTGCACTGGCTGGCCTACGCGAGCTGGCCGGTCGCGTTCGCGCACAGCATCGGCTCCAGCAGCGACCTGCAGGGCGGCCTGCTGCTCGGGCTGGCCGTGCTGTGCGCCGCCGCGCTGGCCGCCGCCCTGGTCTGGCGGCTGGTGCGGATGGCCCGGGAAGTGCCGCGGGCCCAGCGGGTCGGCGCGGTCATGAACACCCTCGCCCACCGTCGTCCCGGCCCGGACACCACCGGCCGTCACCTCGTGGAAGCAGATCGCCGATGAGCGCACCCGCCATGTCCGCCCGGCCCGGCCCGGCGTCCTGGGCGCCCGGATCCGGCCCGCGGCCCGGCGGCCTGCCGCGGCTGCTGCCGCCCGGCCCCGGCCAGCCCGAGTCGCTCGGCGCCCACTTCGGCCGCCTCGGTCACCTCCCGTACCGGAACGCCCCCCGCCAGCTCATCCCCGAGCTGGAGGCGGCCGGGCTGACCGGCCGGGGTGGGGCCGGGTTCCCGGTCCACCGCAAGCTGGCCGCGGTGGCGTCGGCCGGCGGCCGTCCGGTCGTGGTCGGCAACGGGGCCGAGAGCGAGCCCGCCAGCAGCAAGGACGTGGCGCTGCTGTGGCTGGCCCCGCACCTGGTGCTGGACGGGCTGCAGCTGACCGCGGAAGCGGTCGGCGCCCGCCAGGCCTGCCTGTACGTGCACGAGGCGGACCACGGCCCGCTCGGTGACCGCCTGCGCCAGGCCCTGTCCGAGCGCTGGGCGGCCCAGGTCGACCGGGTCCCGGTCCAGCTGGCGTCGGCCCCGGCCCGGTTCCTGGCCGGTCAGGAGACCGCCATGGTCAGCCTGCTCAACGGCGGCGAAGCGATTCCCAGTTACGCCCCGCCGCGGGTGTTCGAGCGCGGCGTGGGTGGCGCGCCCACCCTGGTCCAGAACGTGGAGACGCTGGCCCACATCGCGCTCATCGCCCGCTTCGGTCCCGGCTGGTTCCGCCAGCTGGGCACGGCCGCCGAGCCCGGCAGCATGCTCTGCACGCTGCACCACGCCGACGGCTCCACCCAGGTGACCGAGGCGGCCCTCGGCACCCCACTGTCGGCCTTGCTCGCCCCCGACCTGGCCCCGGGCCAAAATCTCCCCCCGAGCCCCGCCTTCCCCGCGGGACCCGCCAACCCCAGGCGCCCGACCAGCCGGGCCCAGGCCGTCCTCATCGGCGGCTACCACGGCGCCTGGCTCCCGGCCGATCGCGCCGCTCACCTGACCCTCGACAACGCGGCCCTGCGGGCCGGCGGCGGCTTCCTCGGCGCCGGCGTGATCGCCGCCCTGCCCGCCGGCCGGTGCGGCCTGGCCGAGACCGCCCGGGTGGTCCGCTACCTGGCGCTGGAGTCGGCCGGCCAGTGCGGCCCCTGCCTCAACGGCCTGCCCCGCATCGCCGGGGGCCTGGCCGAGCTGGCCGGCCCCCGCCCCGGCCCCCAGGTCCGGGCCGACGTCGAGCGCTGGGCCGGGCTGGTCAGCGGGCGGGGCGCCTGCGCCCACCCGGACGGATCGGTCCGCTTCGTGCGCAGCGCGCTGACCGTGTTCGCGGCCGAGCTCCGCCAGCACGCAAACGGACGCTGCCCGGCCACGACCACTAAGCCGTTCCTGCCGCTGCCCGACCCGGCCACCGGCCACCATTCGAACGGGAGCCGACGATGAGCGCCCAGAAGCAGCTGAAGGTCAACCCGATCGCCTGCGTCGGCCACGGCGCCTGCGCGGAGCTGCTGCCCGAAATGATCAGCCTGGACGAGTGGGGCTACCCGCTGCTCGATCCCCGGCCGGTCCCGGCCGCGCTCGAGCGCCAGGCCCGCCGGGCGGTCGGCGGCTGCCCGGTGCTGGCCCTGCGGCTGGCCCGGCTCACGCAGCCCCAGCCCGCCGCCTGACCAGCCCCGGCGTCTTCGGTCAGAGCACGTCGTGACCGGGGTGGGGCTCGGCCGGCACGGTCGCGGGCGCGGCCGGGATGCTGCCCAGCCGCCCGGCCTGGAAGTCCTCGAACGCCTGCATCAGCTCGGCCCGGGTGTTCATCACGAACGGCCCGTAGGCGGCGACCGGCTCGCGGATCGGCTGGCCGCCGAGCAGCAGCACGTCCAGCTGCTGGGCCGGCCCCTCCTGATGAGCGGTGGCGGCCACCGTCAGCACGTCGCCGGGCCCGAACGCGGCCAGCTGACCCGCACTGACCGGCCGCTGGTCGGCGCCGACCGTCCCCGACCCCGCCAGCACGTAGGCCAGCGCGTTGAAGTCCGCCCGCCACGGCAGCCGCAGCTGAGCGCCGGGCGAGACGGTGGCGTGGACGATCGTGATCGGCGTGTGGGTCACCCCTGGTCCCTGATGCCCGCCGAGCTCACCGGCGATGACCCGCAACAGCGCCCCGCCGTCCGGTGAGCTGAGCAGCTTGACCTGCCCGGCCCGGATGTCCTGGTAGCGCGGGTCGGTCATCTTGAGCGTGGCGGGCAGGTTGACCCAGAGCTGGAACCCGTGGAACAGGCCGCCCTTCATGACGACCTCCTCGGGCGGCTCCTCGATATGCAGGATCCCGCCCCCGGCGGTCATCCACTGGGTGTCGCCGTTGGTGATCAGCCCACCGCCGCCGTTGGAGTCCTGATGCCGGAAGATCCCGTCGATCATGTAGGTGACGGTCTCGAAGCCGCGGTGCGGATGCCACGGCGTGCCCTTGGGCTCGCCCGGCGCGTACTCGACCTCACCCATCTGATCCATGTGGATGAACGGGTCGAGGGCCTTCAGGTCCACCCCGGCAAACGCCCGCCGCACCGGGAACCCCTCGCCCTCATAACCCTTGGGCGCGGTGGTGATCGTCCGCACCGCCCGCTCGCTCGCAGTCCCGCGGTCCGGTTCGCTCACTCGCGGCAGCACCAAAATGTCCTCAACGGTGACGGCTGGCATCTGTCCTCCTCAGGTCCGATGCCCGTCCAACGATACTTGAATTTTCAAAATTCCGCCCGCCTGGTCCGCCCCGCATAGGGGCCGCCCCGGACCTGCGACGCGCTGTCGGTGGCGACGGGGAGGCTGGGGCTATGCGACCCACAGCACTGCTGCAGAAGCTCGACGCGGTCACCGTCCCGGTCCCCGATCTCGACGCCGGCCTCCGCTTCTACCGGGACGCCCTCGGGCACGAGCTGCGCTGGCGGAACGATGAGATCGGCCAGGCGGGCCTGGCCATGCCGGGCAGCGACACCGAGATCGTGCTGGCCACCGGCCTGGAATACGCGCCCAACTGGCTGGTGACCTCAGCCACCGAAGCCGCCCGCGAGATCGTCTCAGCGGGCGGCCGGGCCATAGCGGGCCCCATCGAGATACCGGTCGGCCAAGTCATGATCGTTGACGACCCGTTCGGCAACCAGTTGGTCCTCGTCGACCTGTCGAAGGGGCTGTACACGACCAGCCCAGATGGCCGGGTCACCGGAGTCACCGCCCACGGCCAGGGCTAGAGGCGGAGGCCTTCTTCGAGGACGCCGAGGGCCTCGTCGACGCGGTCGAACAGGCTGTTGCTGACGAAGTCTTCGCGGTAGCCGTCCCAGGGGGCGGTGGCGGCCAGGATCGACCCGAAGATGGCGCCCGCCGCGGTGCGGACCCGCAGGTCGTCCGGGCTGAGGCCGGTCCGCCGGGCCACCACCTCGGCCATCACGGTGATCGTGCGGGCGAAGTCGTCCATGGCCCGGGCCCGGACCTCGGGGGTGGTCATCGACAGCTCGGCCTGCTGGCGCATCCGTTCCCACTGCTGCTCGTCCATGGTGCCGAACACCGTGCGCATGGCCGCCCGGATGGCCGCCACCACGCCCAGCTCCGGTGGCTGCTGCTCGATCGCCTCGGCCAGCAGCGGCTCCATGTCGTCCTGCAGGACCACGTCTTCCTTGGTCGGGAAGTAGCGGAAGAACGTGCTGGGGGAGACCTCAGCGGCCGCCGCGATCTGCTCCACGGTGGTCGCGTAGTAGCCCTGCTCGCGGAACAGGCGCAGCGCCTCCTCGCGGATGGTGGCCCGGGTCCGGGCCTTCTTCCGCTCACGGAGACCGCCCGGCTGGCCGGTCTGGCCAGCCGAGCGGCCCAGGGTCTCTGTCATAGTCCCAATTCTGCCCGCTGAACTGCTGTTTCATCATCCACCGGCGCGACCGTGACCGCGGCCGGGTCGCGACGGGTCCGGCGCGGCAGGAAGATCACCCCCAGAATCGCGCTGGCCAGGGCGATCCCGCCGCAGACCCAGAGCATGATGTCGAGGCCGTGCACGAACGAGTCCCGCACCCCGGCCAGCAGGACCGCGGAGTGGGCAGCGTGGGCGACCGCCACCCCGGCCGCCACGCTGCTCTTGGCCGCGCTGGTCACCGCGGCCGGCAGCCCGACGCTGGTCAGGTGGCTCTGGTAGACGTTGTTGAGGATCGTGCCGAGCACCGCCACCCCGATCGTCGCCCCGACCTGCCGCATGGCGGTGATCAGGGCCGACCCGGCCCCGCTGCGCTCGGCCGACAGCGCCCCGAGGGCGGCGTTCATCGCGGCCGGCATGGCCAGCCCCAGCCCCAGACCGGCCACCGCGAACCAGGCGGCGGTGAACCCGGTCCCGGAGGAGACGCTGGTCAGCGCGCCCACTCCCAGCGCCACCGCCATCACCGCGAAGCCGATGCTCACCATCGACCGGGCGTTGGCCCGCGGCTCCTGCGGCTGCCCGTCCGCGTCCTGGCGCGGGCTCTGCAGCCGGGTCCCGCCGATCATCCCGACCAGCATCCCGCCGATCAGGGGCAGCATCCGCAGGCCGCTGCCGAACGCGTCGGCCCCGCGCACCTCCTGGAAGTACTGCGGCATCGCGAAGAAGATGCCGAACATCGCGAACGACACCAGCGTGGCCAGGATCGTGCCCCAGGCGAACCCGGCCGAGCGGAACAGCGGCAGCTCGATCAGCGGCCGCACCCCGGAGGCGACCGAGCCGTCGGGGCGTTCGCCGCCCCGGGTCAGCCGGCGCTCCCAGCCGATCAGCCCGGCCAGCACCGCCGCCCCGCCCACGATCGTGCCCAGCGCGACCCCGTCGGTCCAGCCGGCCTGGCCGGCCTTGATGACGCCGTAGGTCAGGGCGATCAGCCCCACGCTGGAGATCAGCACGCCCCCCCAGTCCACCCGCGGCCGGTCGCTGCTGCGCGACTCGGGCATCAGGAAAGCCACCGCGACCAGAGCGAACAGCACGACCGGGACGTTGATCAGGAACACCGCGCCCCACCAGAAGTGGTCGAGCAGCGAGCCGCCGACCAGCGGGCCGATCGGGAAGCTGAGGAACAGGGTGGAGGCCATGACCGCGGTCGCCCGCTGCCGCTCCTCCGGCTTGAACAGCACCGGGATGATGGCCAGGGCGAGCGGCATGATCGCGGCCGCGCCGAGGCCGAGCACGGCCCGGGCGGCGATCAGTTCGCCCGACGACGCCGCGTACGCGCAGGCCGCCGAGCTCGCGCCGAACAGCGCCAGCGAGGTCATCAGCACCTTCTTGCGCCCGATGCGGTCACCGAGCAGACCCGCGGGCAGCACCGCCGCCGCCAGCACCAGGCTGTAGGCGTCGTTGAACCACTGCAGGTCGCTGGTGGACGCGTGCAGCGCGTTGGCGATGGTCGGCAGGGCCAGGTTCAGGACCGTGAGGTCGAGCCCGACGCAGAGCATGCTCATCGCCACCGCGATCAGTGCCCACCATCGGCGGGCCCCGCTTACCCCCGTCGTCCCCATGACAGTCACATCCTTTCTGAGGTTCATTCGAAATGATAGTAACTGTCAATATCAAGTACAACTCATTTTCTCGGTGGGATTGCACCAGGACACAGACCGGAGAAGGGGCCGGTGGGCCCGCTGTGACCTCGTTACCGGCGATAGGGCACCAAAGCCGGGCATTGCTCCGGTCAATCTCGGGTTCCCGCGCCCGCGAACGGCGGCGGCGCGCCATGATGGGGCTGCCGTTGCACGTCCCTCAGTGGGCGTCAGCAGGTTCCGTGCATGGCCCGCTTACATGGCCTGAACCGGTCGGCACCCCCATCGCTCGTGCCCCCTCCGCGGGCGGTGGGGCCGCCCCGGCCGCGTCGCGGTGGTGCGGGCGGATCGGGGACTGGCCGGTCGGAGCGGGCCAGCTCGGCCAGGGCCCGGCCGATCTCGGCCCGCCAGTGGAGCCGGGGCCGGGCGGCCACGTTGCGGCTCAGCCGCCGCGGCGTGGTGAGCCCCTGGGCGATGGCCCGGACCAGCCAGCTGAACGCCTCGCCGAAGCTGGCCGACGTCTGGGTCAGGTCGATGACGGTCTCGTCGATCCGGGTATGCGGCGGGCGGCGGCCACCACCGGCCCCGGCCGCCCCGGCCCGGTAGCCGCCGTGCCCGGCCCGGTCCGACCGGTGCACCACGATCCCTGGCATCGTGCCCGCCCGGGCCGGATTGCGGCGGGCCGGGACGGTGACGTGGATGACCGGGCCGGGCCGGGGGAGCAGGCCGTGCAGCTCGGCGGCCGTCTGGTGGCTGAGCACCGCGTCCGGGCCGGCCCGCAGCAGCGCGGCCCAGAGCAGTGCGTCCGGCGACGGCGGCCCGGGCGCCGTCGCGTATATGCCGCGCGCCAGCCGGGTCCAGCGGCCGCGCTCGGCCCAGGACTCCACGGTGGTGGCGGGGAGCCCCGCGGCCAGCGCCTGGCGGCGGGTGATAACGCCGCACTGCCGGCTGATCAGCAGCCGGCCGGGCGACGGAATTTCCATGGACATGAATCCAGCCTGGGCGGCCGGGCCACCCGCCACCAACGGCGCGGCCCGGTCTGTGGATAACCGCCTCGTACCAGTACAGACTTGTGGATAGCGATCACCGGGCTCACTCGTGTGCTAGAGGAGCCCCTACCACTGGGGGTCAGCATGAAGGTCGTGCTGTTCACGCTGGGCGGGACGATCGCCAGCACGCCCGCGGCCAGCGGCGTCGTCCCCCGGCTGACCGGGGCTGACCTGCTGACGTCGGTGCCCGGCCTGGACCGGGACGGGATCAGCGTCCAGGTGCGTGACTTCCGCCAGGTGCCCAGCTCGTCGCTGACCATTGGCGACATCCTCGACCTGGCCGCCACGATCCGGGCCGAGGTCGCCGCGGGGGCCGACGGAGTAGTGGTCAGCCAGGGCACCGACACCATCGAGGAGACGGTGTTCCTGCTCGACCTGCTGTACGACGGCGCCGCGCCGGTGGTGTTCACCGGCGCGATGCGGCACCCGACGCTGGCCGGCGCCGACGGCCCCGCCAACCTGCTGGCGGCGGTGACGGTGGCGGCCAGCCCGGCCGCCCGCGACCTCGGCTGCCTGGTCGTGTTCGGCGACGAGATCCACGCCGCCCGCTTCGTCCGCAAGGCCCACACCACCAGCGTCACCGCGTTCATCAGCCCGCCGACCGGCCCGCTGGGGGTGGTGGCCGAGGGCCGCCCGGTGCTGCTCACCCGCCCGGCCCACCGCCCGGCGCTCCCCGCGCCCGGCCTGGCCGCCCGCCCGGGCGGCGGCCGGGACATCAGGACCGGGCTGGTGACGATGGTCCTCGGCGACGACGGCACGCTGCTGGACGCGGCCGCCGGCCGGTTCGACGGGCTGGTGGTGGCGGGCTACGGGGCCGGGCACGTGCCCGCCACCCTGGTCGCCCGGCTGGACGACCTGGCCCGGCGCATCCCGGTCGTGCTCGCCTCCCGGACCGGGGCCGGGATGGTGCTGACCCGTACCTACGGCTACCCGGGGTCCGAGCTCGACCTGCGCGACCGGGGGCTGATCGGGGCCGGCTTCCTCGACCCGATCAAGGCCCGCCTGCTGCTGCACGTGCTGCTGCTCGGCGGGGCCGAGCGGCCCGAGATCGAGGCCGCGTTCGCCGCCGTCGCCGCCGATCTGGCCGCCACCCGCTGACCGCTACCCCGGCGGCTGCCCGCCGACCCTTACCCGCAGACCCCTACCCGCCGACCCCTACCCGCAGCCCGTTACACGCAGCGCAGCTGGAGCACGCCAGCCTCGACCGCGTCCTGCACCGGGCCGACCCCGCGGTCGGTCAGCTCGACCAGGACCACGCCGCCCGGGAACGTCAGCGGCCCCTTGGTCACCCACTGCCCCTGGCTGCTCTGCTGGTCGATGCTCAAGTCGGCCATCCGGTTCTCGGGATTGTCCGAGCCGGTGCTGATCCAGTAGAACGCCGACGAGGTGGCGTGCGCGGACGGCGGGATGTAGAAGCTCATCGTGCACGAGGCGACCTTGCGGCCGGTGTGGAAGATCCAGGCGTAGTGGTCGTGCCAGTCACCGGAGGCGTCCCGCACGTTGGCCAGCAGGCTGTAGGTGAACGAGCTGCCGCACGGCCCGCTGCGGCTGGCGGTGGCGGACTGCCAGCCGTCGCCGTCGGGCGCCTGGTACGGGAACGTGATCACGCCGTTCACGCTGCTGCAGCCGGGACCGGCCGCCAGCGCCAGCGTGGCCGCCTTGGCCCCGGCCGCCGCTCCGCTCGTCGCCCCGTTCCCGCCGCCCGGGCCGCTGCTGGCCGGCGCCGGCGCCCGCGCCGACGGGGAAGCAGCCCCGGACGACGCCCCCGGCGAGGCCGCGGTACTGGGGGCGACCGCCGTCTGGCCCTGGCTGAGCTGGCTCGGCGCCCCGGCCGGGGCGCTGGCCGGGGCTTTGATCGCGCTGCCGTCGGCCATCGGTGACGTCGTCATGGCCGGGGCCGGCCGGTCGGCCAGGGTCCGCACCCCGAGGATGCCGAGCGGCACCGCCCCGGCCAGCGCCAGCGCGCCGGTCAGGGCGAGCAGCGCCCCGCTCCAGTGACTCCGGTGGTCCCGCGGCGCGGGACGCCGCCCCGGCCGCGCGTGCCGGGGGCCGTCCCAGCCTGCTCCCACCGTTCGCCGCGGCGGCCACTCCCCACTACCGCCACTACCGCCGCTACCGCCGGCCCGCACCAGCGGCAGCTCCACCAGTTCCCCGGCCGGCTGGTCGTCGAACTCGGGCGGCAGCGGCGCGTCCCACCACGGGTCGGCCGGTCCGTCCGGCGGGTCCCAGGCCTCGAACAGCACGTGGCTGCCGGCCAGCTCTTCCTCGGGGGGCCCGGGGACCTCAGGAGACGGCAGGTAAGCCTCGGAGTGATGCGTCTCCGGGGGAGCGGCCGGGGCCGGCCGCGGCATCCCCGGCGGCCGGGGTGAGGAACGCGGCCGCGAGAACTCGCCGCCGGGCTGGTGGCCGCTGCGCCGGGTGCGCCGGGGCAGCGGGGCATCGTCGTCGGAGGGATGAGGATCTTTCGGGTGTTGCATACTGCCTCCGGCCCCCGGCTAGCACGTCCCTCTGCCCATGACTACGGACGGCGGCCGGGCCCGGTTCACCATGCCCAGTCGAAGCCCACCCCGGCACGACAACGGGGCCCGGGCCACCGGCCCGGGCCCCGCTACCTCCTGATAGAAGTCAGGCGCCGTAGATGTCGAACACGCCTATGTAACCGTCGTTCGGATTGGGCAGGGTGACACTGGCCACGGTCTTGCCGGACTGCAGCGCGGCCGCGAACGAGTACACGTAGGTCGTGGTCTGATCCGACGTGCCGTCGTCGATGTTCCGGTACGGCGTGGTGACCGCGACCGTGTCCCCGGACAGCGGCTGGTAGGCGCCGGCCCCGAGGGTCCAGTCGCTGAACGCGACCGGGATCTGCTGGGTGCTGCCGTCGGTGTAGGTGACGGTCAGCGTCCCGGTCGCGCCGCTGGCGGTGGCGTCGGTGGCGCTGCCGAGCAGGCCGATCTTGGTCGCCCCGGACGGGAGCGACACCGGGATCGTCTGCCCGGACGCCTCGATCGAATCGTTGGTCCCGGCCGGCTCGTTCGGCCAGGTGTAGCCGATGCCGTCCGCGGTCACCGTCGAGCCCGGGGTGACCCCCTTGGCCGCCAGCGCGGTGGCCGAGTACAGCCACGAGTCACCGTTGTAACCCGAGGACGTGACCTGGCCGTCGTCGGACGTGCCGATCGAGGTGTAGTAGGGCCACAGCTCGCCCGGCTTGGCCACGTCCACGCCGACCGCGGTGGCCGGCAGCGCGGTCCCGTCGCTCAGCTTGGTCGCGAACGACACCGAGTAGGCCCCCTCGGTCGACCCGGCCGTCACCGTGACCTTGGCCGTCGCCGACGAGGCGGCCGGCACGGTCAGGGTCCCGCTGGTCGGGGTCAGCGTCAGGTTGCTGCTGGACGCGGCCGCGGTCCAGTCGGCGGTGATCGCCGAGCTGGTCAGGTTGGTCACGGTCAGCGTGGCGGTGCCGGTCGAGCCGGGCGCCACCACCAGCCCGCTGGCCGGGCCGGCCGAGGTCAGCGCGGTCTGCTCGCCGGTCGAGTCCGACGGCGGGGCGTCGGCAGCGCTGGCCGCCCAGGACTTGTCGGGAGTAGAGGACAGCGTGTAGTTGATCGTGCCGCCGGCCGACAGGGTGCCGTAGTCCAGGTACGCCTTGTTCCAGGCCTGGCCGTTGACGGTCATCGACTGGATGTAGGGCGCGGAGTCCTGGGCCCCGCTGGCGTTGATGGTCAGCGTGTTGCCGCTGCCCTCGTGCACGACCGCCTTGGCGAACACCGGGCTGCCGAGGGCCAGCGTCGGCGTGCCCGGGGTCTCCGGGTAGAAGCCGAGCTCGTCCCAGACGTAGGCGGAGCTCATCGCGCCGAGGTCGTCGTTGCCGTCCTGGCCGACCGGGGCGTCGAAGTACAGCTCGTCCTCGACGTTCCGCACCGTCTGCTGGGTCAGGTACGGGGCGCCCGCGTAGTCGTACTCGTACGGGATCTCCAGGCTGGGCTCGTTCGACAGGTCGGCGCTGGTGCTGCTCGGGCTGGTCAGGTTGGAGGTCAGGCTGTTCAGGTAGCTGACCCAGGCCGCGTCACCGCCGCGGGCGTTGATGAGGGCCTGCAGGTTGAACGGCACCATCGGGGTGTACTGGGCCGAGGTGCCCTCCACGAAGCCGGCCGAGGTCCCCGGGGTGAAGCCGGGCAGCCACTGGCCGTTGGACAGCTTGGCCTGCATGTAGCCGCTGCCCGCGTTGAACGTGTTCTGCCAGCTCTGGGCCAGCGTCGCGAACTTGGTGTAGTTGGCGGTGTCGCCGGACGCCTTGGCCAGCGCCGCGATCGCGTAGTCGGCGCTGTCGTACTCGAGCTGGGTCGACACCGGGCCGTAGAAGTTACAGCAGCCGTAGGTGCCGTCGTAAGGCAGGTAACCCTTGGCCAGCAGGGTGGAGTTACCCGGGCGGATGTTGTCGGTCGAGGTCGCTTCCGCCTCCATGTCGGCCAGCGCGGTGCTGACGTCGAAGTCGCGAGCGCCGAAGGCGTAGGCGTCGGCGATGATCGAGTCGGACGGGTCGCCCACCATCACGTAGGACTCGCCGCCGTCCAGGTTCCACTTGGGCAGCATCCCGGTCTGGCTGTAGTCGGCCAGCATCGAGGTGACGATGTCGGACACCTGGGCCGGAGCCACCATGGCCGCCAGCTGGACCTGGTCACGGTAGATGTCCCAGCCGGACCAGTTGGCGTAGGCATGGTGGCCCTTGGCGACCGTGTGCACCTTGCCGTCGAAGCCCATGTACTGGCCGTTGTCGTCGCTGAACACGTTGGGGTGCAGCAGCGCGTGGTACAGCGCGGTGTAGAACTCGGTCTGCTGGGCGGCGTCGCCCCCGCCGATCTGGATCTTGCCCAGCAGCGCGTTCCAGGCGGCCACGTTGGCCTTCTGCACGGCGCTGAAGTTCCAGGCCGGGATCTCGGTCGACAGGTTGGTGGCGGCGTTGGCGTCGCTGGTGTAGGAGATACCGACCTTGGCCGTCACCGTCTGGTTCTTGGTGGTGTCGAAGGTCAGGTAGACGCCGTCCGGGTTGGTCACGGTGGTGGCCGGGGCCGCCGTCTTGGCCCCGTGGACCGTCGGCTGCGGCTGGGTCCGCGGCTTGAGGTCAGGCGTCTTCCCGGCGAACACCTTGGTCGAGGGGGCGGTCGCCTTCGGGGTCGCGGCGGGTTTGTGGGTCACCTTGTTCTGGCTGACCTGCTTGGCGCCCTTGGTCACCGCCGAGGACGAGGAGCTGGATCCGCCCCAGGTGCCGCTGGCCGTGAACGGCTGGCTGAACACGATGTCGAAGTGCATCGTGTAATCGTTCTCGGGCGGCGAGGACTGGCCGCAGAAGTGGCCGCCGGTGACCGAGCCGGTCACCTGGTTGTCGCCCACCACCGCGGCGCTGGTGCCGTCCACCTGGTCGGCGCTGCCGGACAGCTTGAGCAGCAGGTTGGCCTGGCTGCTGGCCGGGAAGTTGAACGACCCGATACCGGCCCGGGTGCTGTCGGTCAGCTTGACCGTCACCCCGTTGCCGAGGGTGTCGGCGTAGTAGCCGGCCTGCGCGGTCTCGCTGGCGTGGGAGAACGAGTCGGTCGTGCCGCTGGGCGAGCTGCCGATCGCGCCCACCGTGGGCAGGATCGGCAGGTCACCGGCGGCGCTGCAGCCGGGCCCGCTCACGTGGGTGAGGCTGTAGCCCATGAGCTGGGAGTCGTTGTACTCGTAGCCGCCGCCGTCGGGGCGGTCGGGCGAGGTGTCCGGGCTCCACTGCATCATCCCGAACGGCATGTCGGGGCCGGGGAACGTGTCCACCGACCCGGACGTGCCGATGAACGGGTTGACCAGCGAGGCCGGGCTGGTGACGAGCTTGGCGGCGGAGGCACTGATGGTGGCGGCGGAGCCTGCGCTGGCGCCGGCCACCGTGGTGCCGAGGGCGGTGGCCGCCGCGGCCAGCGCGTAGACGATGCGCCGGGGACGACAACGGGTCATGTCGGATGCCCTTCGTTGGGTAATGGGGACATAACAACGACACTAAACACAAAGCCACGCAACCACGAAGGCGACAACGATGTCAACGGTCCAAGAATGATCAATATTTGGGGTCTCTGGCTGGTTTAGACCTTTTATTAAAATTAAAGGGGTTCAACCGAAACGGTCGCGGGCGCTACCGGGGTCCCCACGGCGGGGGGCGCCCGCCCGCCCGCACTGACCGGGCCGCGACCGGGAATCTCCAACGGTCACGCGGTGTTCCACTGTCTGGCACACTAGAAGCCGCGACCACGCGGTACCGGTTCACGCCGCTGAAGGCCGGCCCGTCCCCATGACAGGTGACCTGGCGACCCGGCGACCGCACGAGGCAGGAGAAATCGTGAAGCCTGAGATTCACCCGAGTTACGGTCCCACCACGGTGACCTGTTCCTGCGGGAACACCTTCACCACCCGGAGCACCGCCCCGAACGGCGAGATCCACACCGACGTCTGCTCCGCTTGCCACCCGTTCTACACCGGCAAGCAGAAGATCCTGGACACCGGTGGCCGCGTCGCCCGGTTCGAGCGCCGCTTCGGCAAGAAGGCCGCGGGCACCGACAAGAGCAAGTAACGCGCCCGCGCGCTGACCACGCACTTACCGTCCGCCTGGCGTGCCCCGCACGCCAGGCGGTTACTTGTGTTACCTCACGGAGGAAAGACAGTGTTCGACCGGCTCGGCGAGCTGGCGTCCGAGCACGCGGAGCTGGAGCGTGCCCTGGCTGACCCCGGCGTGCACGCCGACCCCGACAAGGCCCGTGATTTCGGACGGCGCTACGCGGAGCTGACCCCGATCGTCAACGCCTACGCCGAGTACCGGCAGGCCGGCGAGGACGAGGAAGCCGCCCGCGAGCTGGCCGCCGAGGACCCCAGCTTCGGGGCCGAGGCCGACCAGCTCAAGGCCCGTCGGGCCGAGCTCGAGCAGGAGCTGCGGCGGATGCTGGTGCCCAAGGACCCCAACGACGACCGCGACGTGATCCTGGAGATCAAGGCCGGCGAGGGCGGCGAGGAGTCGGCCCTGTTCGCGGGCGACCTGCTGCGGATGTACCAGCGCTACGCCGAGCGCCACCACTGGGCCACCGAGGTGCTCGACTCGACCGTCACCGGCCTCGGTGGCGTCAAGGCCGCCACCCTGGCGGTCAAGGGCAAGCGCGGGGCCAGCGGCCAGGGCGCCTGGTCCCGGCTCAAGTTCGAGGGCGGCGTGCACCGGGTCCAGCGGGTTCCGGTCACCGAGTCCCAGGGCCGGATCCACACCTCGGCCGCGGGCGTGCTGGTGATGCCCGAGGCCGAGCAGGTCGAGATCGACATCGACCCCAATGACGTGCGCACCGACGTGTTCCGGTCCTCCGGGCCCGGCGGCCAGAGCGTGAACACCACCGACTCGGCCGTCCGGCTGACCCACGTGCCGACCGGCATCGTGGTGTCCTGCCAGAACGAGAAGAGTCAGCTCCAGAACAAGGAGCAGGCCATGCGCATCCTGCGCGCGCGGCTGCTGGCCGCCGCCCAGGCCGAGGCCGACGAGAAGGCTTCGGCCGAGCGCCGCAGTCAGGTCCGGACGGTGGACCGGTCCGAGCGGGTGCGCACCTACAACTTCCCGGAGAACCGGATCTCCGACCACCGGGTCGGCTTCAAGGCCTACAACCTCGACCAGGTCATCGACGGGGACCTGGACGCCGTGATCCAGTCGCTGGCTGACGCCGAGATGGCCGAGAAGCTCAGTGACGACAGGACCGCGGGCGCGTGACGGGTGCGGGGCACGGAAGCGGGGGCCGTCCAGGTGAGCCTCTTGCTGGATGAGATCGCCTTGGCCACCACCCGGCTGGCCGAGGCCGGGGTGGAGTCACCGCGGGCCGAGGCCGAGCTGCTGGCCGCCCACGTGCACGGGGTCAAGCGGACCGAGCTGCACCGCGTCGCCGACGCCGACTTCGACACAAGGTTCTGGGAGAGCGTCAGCCGCCGGGCCGCCCGCGAGCCGCTCCAGCACATCACCGGCTGGGCCTACTTCCGCTACCTGGAGCTCGAGGTCGGCCCGGGCGTGTTCGTGCCCCGGCCGGAGACCGAGGTGATGACCGGCTGGGCCATCGACCGGCTGCGGGCCATGGACGTGGCCGAGCCGGTGGTGGTCGACCTGGGCACCGGGTCGGGCGCGATCGCGCTGGCCATCGCCCAGGAGGTGCCGCGCGCCCGGGTGCACGCGGTCGAGGCCGACCCGATCGCCCGGACCTGGACCGAGCGCAACGTCAAGCGGGTGGCGGCCGCCGCCCCCTACACCGCGGGCCGGGTCACCGTCCACGGCGGCGACTTCGCCGATGCCCTGCCCGAGCTGGACGGCCAGGTCGACCTGGTCGTCACCAACCCGCCCTACATTCCGGTCGGCGCGACCGTACCGCCGGAGGTGGGAGAATACGACCCGCCGGCTGCGTTGTGGAGCGGTGCGGACGGGCTCGACGCGATCCGCGTGGTGGAGCGCGTCGCCCGCCGGCTGCTGCGCCCCGGCGGCCTGCTGGCCGTCGAGCACGGCGCCCCCCAGGGGGCCGCCGTGTACTGGGTCTTCCCCGAGGAAGCCGGCTGGCGAGACACACGCAACCACAAGGACCTGGCGCGACGAGACCGTTTTGTCACGGCGGCGTGGCCTGGTGAGCACCCCGACGCATGACACCTCGGATGACGGGATGAGCGGCAATGACCGAACGTTTCGACCTTTCTGACCCGGAGCAGCACGCGGCCGGCCTGAAGGCCGCCGCCGAGGCGATAAGCAAGGGCGAGCTGATCGTGCTGCCCACCGACACGGTCTACGGCGTCGGCGCCGACGCGTTCACGCCGTGGGCGGTCAGCCGCCTGCTGGCGGCCAAGGGCCGCGGCCGCGACATGCCGCCGCCGGTGCTGGTCGGCACCGTCCGCGCCGCCAGCGCCCTGGTCGACGACTTCGGGCCGTTCGGCCAGGACCTGATCGACGAGTTCTGGCCCGGTGGCCTGACCCTGGTCGCCCGGTCCACCCCCACCCTGGCCTGGGACCTGGGCGAGACCAAGGGCACGGTGGCCGTCCGCATGCCGCTGCACGCGGCCGCCCTCGACCTGCTCAAGAAGACCGGCCCGATGGCGGTCAGCAGCGCCAACACCACCGGCCGCCCAGCCGCGACGACCGTCGACGAGGCCATCGAGCAGCTCGGCGACTCGGTCGAGGTCTACCTGGACGGCGGGCCCTGCGGTGGGGGAGTGGCCTCGACCATCATCGACCTGACCGGTTCGGTCCCGCGCCTGCTGCGGGCGGGCGCCATCTCCATGGATCGTCTGCGCGAGGTCGCCGCCCTGGTCACCGGCGAAGAGGTGTCCCCACCCGGGGAAGACACCGCGGCCGACGCTGACGCGGCCGCAGCCACCGACGACGCGGCGGTCACGGCCGACGACGCGGCGGTCACGGCCGACGGCCAGCTCGACGCCCCGCCCGACATCCCCTCCGACTCCCCGGCCGACGCCCGCGCCGAAGCTCTCACCGCCGCCGCCTCCGTTCCAGCGGCCTCGCCGAACGCCTCAGCCCCGGCGGACTCGGCCGACGCCCCAGCCCCGGCGACCTCTCCCGAAGCCCCGACCTCAGCGGACACCCCAACTTCTCTGGCCTCTTCTGCCCCGGCGGCCTCTCCCGAAG
>Ga0213875_10001236_pt1 | contig 17242 bp, 15 predicted proteins | sample BarmaccomBMRX_R8_FD_160105 | JGI IMG/M metagenome (GOLD analysis project Ga0213875, IMG submission 160105) | Root-associated microbial communities from Barbacenia macrantha in rupestrian grasslands, the National Park of Serra do Cipo, Brazil - RX_R8 | ecosystem: Host-associated > Plants > Roots... | reverse complement strand
GCACTGTCGTGACGATCTCGAGCGTGGCGGCCTTGCGCAGCAAGGGCTCCACGGTTTCGAGGTATCCGAGTGTCTCGGCGAGTTCGGCCAGATCCTTGCCGTATCGATTGGTCGTCCTCGTCCGCAGCCGTTCGACGAGGATCTCCGCCGGAGCGCTGAGCAGCACGATGTGGTCGAAGCGCGGATAGAAGAGCACCTGGTTCCGTGCGGTGCCCTGGATGAACAGAACGCTCCGCGACGCCGCCGAGTCGCCGGAGAGCAGTGCGCCGATCCGGTCTTCGCGCCACAGTCTCTCGCCGTCGACCATGTGGTAGTAGCCGCCGTAGTCGGTGTCCACGGTCTGGTAGCCGCGCGCGGCCAGCTCACACAGCAACGAGGACTTGCCGACGCCGGACATCCCGGTGACCAACACGCGTTTCACACCACGCGAGGATAGGCACCCGGCGAGGACAGGCACCGCCCGGCTATGGCTGGTAGCAGGTGACGTACACGGTGGCCATGTAGTTCGAGCCGAACGGCTGGACGCTCTGGGACGACACCGGACACTCGCCGAGCCGGTACCCGGCCGCATATCCCTGGGACTGGGCGTAATAGGTGGCCTGGGACAGCGCGAACGAGGCCGTCGACTGCACCGATGTCGCGCTGTAGGTGTTGCTCCTCGCGTCCGCGACTGCCGTGCTGGACAGGATCGCGATCACGGCCGCCGACGTCACGACGGCGATGCGGCCGATTCCACGCATCGGCACGCTCCTCTCCGGGTGCCGTGCTCCGTCTACTCCAGATATCCGTTGCGGCACAGGGTATCCAAGCGTCTTCCGGGATAGCTATGGAAGGCAACCGTTCGGCGCAAACGACAAGGCATCCCGCCGGGTCGTCACATTCCTCCGCCGCGGTTCGTCAGACAGGTGGTGGAGGAGGCTCCGTCAGCGTGCGACACGCGCTTGGGGCTCTTGAGCGTGATGACAGGAATGAGACATGGCCATGAGCACAACGAAGACGATCATTTTCTGGACGGCGACCGGGATCATCGCCGCCACGTGGCTCGGCGGTGGCGTTGCCGACCTGATCCGCTGGCCGGACACGGTGGCGGACATGTTGCAACTCGGCTATCCGCCCTATGTCATGACGATTCTCGGAATGTGGAAGATTCCCGCCGCCATCGTGATCCTCATGCCGGGCTATCCCCTGCTCAAGGAGTGGGCGTATGCCGGCACCTTCTTCGAGATCTCGGGCGCGTTCGCGTCACACCTGGCGGCCGGCTCGGCCTTCCACCACCTTTTCTGGACGGGCCTGTTCACCGTGTGCACGGTCGTCTCCTGGGCGCTTCGGCCGCGAAGCCGGACCCTCGGCGCCCTGATCCCGAGCAGGACGTGGGCGCCGGCGGCCGGCACCGCGGCGTCGTCCCGCTGACCACCAAGGCGCTCACGGCTGGCCGAACTGGGCCCGCCTGTGGTCGCCGAAGGGCTCGTCGCGTTCCCGGACGGCTGCCCGGAACCCGGCGGTCATCGCGCGCCGCTGGAACGCGTATCCCTCGCGGGTGTGCCGGGCGATCCCGTCGAACACGGTGCCGATCATCGCCGAGTTCTGCACGCCCTGGGCCGACAGCGCGCTGGTGAGAGCCAGCTTGACCATCATCAGCTGGTTGACCGGCATCATCGCGATCTTGTCCACCAGCCGCTCGGTCACCGCGTCCAGCTCGTCCGCGGGCGCGGACTCCACGGCGAGGCCCCACCGCTCGGCCTGCGCACCGCTGATGCAGTCACCGGTGAACAGCAGCCGCTTGGCCCGCTGGTCGCCGAGCCGATGGGCCCACATCCCCGAGGCGGGCACACCCCAAACTCGGGCGGGCGGATAGCCGATCTTGGTGTCCTCGGCGGCCACGATCAGGTCGCAGTGCAACGCGATGTCGGCACCTCCCGCGACACAGAATCCGTGCAGCTTGGCCACGGTGGGCTTGTTCGCGTGCAGCAGGCTGGCGAAGCCGCGGGTGAACCTGCTCATCATGGCGTAGTCGGCCATCGGGTCCCACTGGTTGCGCGGGTCGTGGTTGCGGGCCTGTACCACCGGGTCGAGCACGGTGCCGGTGAACCGGTCGGGACCGTCGGCGGGCTGGTCGCCGTGTTCGGCGAACATCGACAGGTCGTAGCCGCCGCAGAAGCCCTTGCCGCGCCCACTGAGCAGGATCACGTGCACCCGAGGGTCGAGATCGGCGTGCTCCACGGCGGTGGCAAGATCGATCGGAGTGTCCGGGGTGATCGCGTTGCCGCGCTCGGGACGGTTGAAGGTGATCCGCGCGACCCGCCCGGTGACCTCGTAGGTCAGCGTGCGGTATTCGGGATCGCCCGCGGGGCGTGGTCGGCCCGCGAACAGGGACTGCTCGCCGCCGTCCCATCCGTCGCGCCAGGCCGGCTGATCCCCGGTCACCGCGTCACCGACAGGGCCGCTCGGTCGAGGATGGCGGTGACGTCGGCGGAGGCGGGCAGCGTGCCGAACGTGTGCCCCCAGTCCCCGCCGAGGCGGGTCGCGCAGAACGCGTCGGCCACCACGCTCGGGGCGTGGCGGACCAGCAGCGAACCCTGCAGGGTCAACGCCATCAGTTCGACGAGACGCCGCGACCGTGCCGCGACGCCGTCGAGGTCGGCCAGTTCGGTGCCGATCCGCTTGACGGCGGCGTCCAGGTGAACGTTCGCGCCGCGCGCCAGTGACAGCTCGGCCATCAGTGCCTCTCCCGTGTCCGGTTCCTTGGCCAGTGCGCGCGGCACGTCCAGGGCGTTGACGTTGCCCGCCCCCTCCCAGATGGAGTTCAGGGGAGCCTCCCGGTACAGCCGCGGCATCCCCGATTCCTCGACATACCCGTTGCCGCCCAAGCACTCCAATGCTTCCGCGGTGAACGCCGGCACCCGTTTGGTCACCCAGTACTTGCCGACCGCGGTGGCGATCCGCCGGAAGGACCGCTCGTTCTCCTCGCCCCGGGCCGCCCGGTCCGCCGCACCCGCAAGGCGCATCGCCAGCGTGGTGGCGGCCTCGGACTCCAGTGCCAGGTCCGCGAGCACCGCACGCATCAGAGGCTGGTCAATCAGCAGGGCGCCGAACGCGGCCCGGTGTGCGACGTGGTGGCCAGCCTCCACCAGCGCCTTGCGCATCAGGGCCGCCGAGCTGGCCACGCAGTCCAGCCGGGTGCAGTTGACCATGTCGAGGATCGTCTTGACGCCCTGGCCCTCCTGACCGACAAGCCAGCCGAGGGTGCCGTCGAACTCCGGTTCGGCGGACGCGTTGGACCTGTTGCCCAGCTTGTCCTTGAGCCGTTGGAGGCGGAAGGGGTTGCGGGTGCCGTCCGGCAGGATCCGCGGCACCAGGAAACACGACAGTCCGCCAGGCGCCCGCGCCAGCACCAGGAACAGGTCGCACATCGGTGCGGACGTGAACCACTTGTGCCCACGCAGCATGTGCGCACCGCCCGTGCCGGCCGGGGTCGCCACGGTCGACGTCACGCGGACGTCCGAGCCGCCCTGCTTCTCCGTCATCCCCATGCCCGCGAGCAGACCGCGCTTGGTGGTCGGCACACGCAGGCCCGGATCATAGGTCCGGCTGGTCAACAGCGGCTCGTACACGGCGGCCAGATCGGCTTGGTGCCGAAGAGCCGGCACCACGGCGTAGGTCATGGCCACCGGACAGCCGTGCCCCGCGTCGGTGTGTCCCCACACCATCGTCTTCGCGTAGCGCGCCACGTGGGCACCGGGCCGGCCGTCGGCCCACGGCGCCGCGGCGAGCCCCTCGGCCACCGCGACCCGCATCAGGTTGTGCCAGCTCGGATGGAACTCGACCTCGTCGATCCGGTGGCCGTACCGGTCATGCGTGCGCAGCACCGGCTCGACCGTGTTCGCCTGGTCCGCCCACAGCTGGGCCTCCACACCGCCGGCATGGCGACCCAACCGGTGGATGTCCGCCTCCGCCCAGGCCGCGCCCTCCCGGCGCAGTCCCTCAAGCAGGGCCGGGTCCTCGGCGGCGTCGTACGGTGTGATCGGCGGCGGCTGGTTCGTCACCTCGTGCGTGGCGTGCTCTGGCGGCGCGGACACGGATGTCATAGTCCGACCTTACGAAGTCGGCGCGGGAGCTCCAAGGGTGCCGTCTGGTTGGCGCGCGCCCGCATGGAGGCCACCGCGGCCCCAATCGTCTCACCGTAGAGTGCGCCTGGTCGGGATTCGGCCCAGGAACGGGAGCCATGAAACAGATTCTGCGTCGCATCAGGCCCTTCGCCCGGCTCCCGCGTCCGCTGAGGTGGCTTGCCCGAAGCCTGGTCACCGCGGTGGTCATCGTGCTGGCGGCGACGGGATTGGTCACCTACCAGGTGCGGGCGTCGTTCCCCCAGGTCGACGGCGAGTTGCGGGCTCCGGGACTGCACGGTGGTGTCACCGTCGCCCGCGACCAGTACGGAATACCGCAGATCTACGCCGACGACCCCCATGACCTGTTCCTCGCCCAGGGGTACGTCCACGCGCAGGACCGATTCTGGGAGATGGACTTCCGCCGCCATATCACGGCGGGACGGCTGTCGGAGATGTTCGGTGCCGCGACACTCGCGCAGGACAAGGCGGTGCGCACCATGGGCTGGCGCCGCGTGGCCGAACAGGAGCTTCCCCTGCTCGACCAGCGGACTCGCGATTACCTGCAGGACTACGCACGCGGTGTGAATGACTGGCTCGACCAGCATCCCGGGCGTGCGGAGAAAAGTCTGGAATACGCCGTTCTCGGATTGACCAACGCCGACTACGTCCCGGAGCCGTGGACCCCGGCCGACTCGCTGGCTTGGTTGAAGGCGATGGCCTGGGACCTGCGGTCCAACCTTGGCGACGAGCTCGCCCGAGCCAGTGCCGCGACCACGATGCCCAAGTCCCGTGTTGACGCGCTGTGGCCCGACTATCCCTACGACAAGCATGAGCCGATCGTCACCAGCGGTGCGGTCCGTAACGGCGTGTTCGACCAGGCCGCACCGGTGACCTCGGCCGCACAGCCCGCGAGCTTCGCACAGGCTCTGAGCTCCCCTTCGGTTGTACGGCGGGCCCATCAGGCCCTCGACGCGGTGCCCGACGCACTCGGCCGGGCCGACAGCGGGTTGGGCTCGAACTCGTGGGTGGTCAGCGGAAAACTCACTACGACCGGCAAGCCGTTGCTCGCGAACGATCCGCACCTGGGTGCCGCGATGCCTTCGGTGTGGTACCAGGCGGGCCTGCACTGCCGGACGCCCGGACCGGCCTGCCCCTTCGACGTCACCGGATTCACGTTCTCCGGCCTGCCGGGAGTGGTGATCGGACACAACGCCCGCATCGCGTGGGGGTTCACCAATCTCGGCCCGGACGTCACCGACCTGTTCCTGGAGAAGGTCACCGGCGGCACCTACGAGTCGGCCGGGAGGCAGAAGCCGCTGGTCACCAGGACCGAGCAGATCAAGGTCGCCGGGGCGGATCCGGTCACGCTGACCGTCAACACCACCGACGACGGGCCGCTGATCACCGACGTGATCGCAGGCGCCGGGGACACGCTGAAGGACAGCGGGGCCAACGCGGTCGCGCTCCGCTGGACGGCGCTGGATCCCGGACGAACCGCCGACGCCCTGTTCGCCCTGGACACCGCGCACGACTGGGCCTCCTTCCGGGCCGCGCTGCGCACCTTCCAGGTTCCCGGGCAGAACCTCGTGTACGCCGACACCGATGGCAACATCGGCTACCAGGCCACCGGCACCGTTCCGGTCCGCGCGCGCGGTGACGGGCGCTGGCCGGTCCCGGGGTGGACCGGGGAGTACGCCTGGACGTCGACGATCCCGTACGACGAACTGCCCAGCGTGTTCAACCCGGCCGAGGGATACATCGTCACCGCGAACGACGCGGTCGTCGACCCGCAGCGGTATCCGTTGCTGCTGACCGAAGACTGGTCCTACGGCTATCGCTCCCAGCGGATCCTCGACCAGCTCCGAGAGGCCGTCGGAGCGGGCAAGGTGGACGCCGACGCGATGGCGCGGATCCAGGGCGACACGCACAACCCGGTGGCCGAAGCCCTGGTGCCCGCCCTGCTCAAGGCCGGTGTCACCGGCGATGCCACCAAGGCGCTCGACCTGCTCAGGGGCTGGGATTTCAGCCAGGACAAGGACTCTGCCGCCGCGGCGTACTTCAACGCCGTCTGGCGGCACGTGCTGACCGACACCTTCAACGACGATCTGCCGCCCGGCGCTCGTCCCAGTGGTCGCGATCGCTGGTTCGACGTTGTCACCACACTGCTCACCCGCCCCGACGATCCCTTCTGGGACGACGTCACCACCCCGGTGCGGGAGACACGGGACGACATCCTGCGCAGGGCGATGAGCGAGGCGTTCGCCGAGCTGTCCGGCAGCCTCGGGCCGGATCCGACGCGGTGGCACTGGGGCGATCTGCATCAGCTCACCCTCACCAACCAGTCGCTGGGCACCTCGGGCGTCGGTCCGGTCGAATGGCTGCTGAACCGGGGCCCCATTCCGGTCGGTGGGGGACCGGACGCGGTCGACGCGACCGGGTGGGACGCCCAACAGGGTTACGCCGTTACGTCCCTGCCGTCGATGCGGATGATCGTCGATGTCGGCGATTACGACAGGTCGCGCTGGATCAACCTGACCGGAGCCTCCGGGCACGCCTTCAACGACAACTACTGGGACCAGGCGCGCCCGTGGTCGCAAGGCGCGACCGTGGCGATGGTCAGCAGTGCCGACGCCGTCAGGACCGCGACCGTGCACACCCTGACGCTGCGGCCATGAGCTGGACCGCGTTGCCGCAGGCCCTGTCAAACGTGGGGTCGTGATCGATCCCAGACAGTCCGCCCACGGTCGTCCCGGCGACCCGCATCCCGTCCGGCAGCGTCTGCACGCGGGTTCGACGAGGCTGCCGGTTCTAGTCGGCGTGTGCGGGCAGGGTGTCGCCGGTCTCCAGCAGTGTCTTGAGGTTGGACAGGATCCTCGGCCAGCCTTGGCTGACAATGTCGTAGAGGGTGCCTGCCGGGTCGCAGTCGATGGTGAGGGTGAGCTTGACCGTCTCGCCGGCTGGCTCGATGTCGAACGTCAGCGTTGAGCGTCGTTCCCTGGCCAGTGCGGCGTATATGTCCTCGCCAAGTCCGAAGGCCTTGGCTACGTCGGGAGTGAAGGAGCGTCCGGTGTAGGAAAGTCGCCGGTGGGGCGTGGCCTCGAGGACCACCTGTCCCGGATCGGCGACTCTTGTTCCCTGTTCTGACCACACCATCGCGGAACCGGGAGTCCAGTCGGTTTCCAAGGTCACTCCCCAGTAGCGGCCGACGTCGTCAGGATCGGTCAGCGCTCGCCACAACCGTTGCGGGGTGGTCTTGATGTAGGTGGTGTAGACGAACTCGAGGGTGGTCATCGACTGCGGCTCCCAAACTCTCGGTGGTTTTTCGGACGCCCGTGTGCCCGCCAGCGCGGGCCAGCACCAAGATGGGGCTATCGGGGCTGCGTTCCAGATTAGGCAGCCGTAGGGCTGCATGTCCATGATGGTGGTGAGAGCGTGAGGCTCCTCACCTATTGAGCCGCAATGCCTGACAGGTTGTTTCTGAGTCGAACGTGTGTTCGAATGTGGTGATGCGATGGGATCGGCAGCGGACAGACCGTGAGGAACCCGCCCTTGTCGGGCTGGCCGGCCTTGTCCGGTCGGTGCGTCCGCCGGACTTCGCTGGCGTGGTGTTCCACGAGGTGCTGGCCAAGACGGTGCTCAACCGGGTACCCGAGTCCTCATCCATGCCGTTCCGGTGGACGGTCAATCCGTACCGCGGCTGCACCCACGGGTGTGCCTACTGTTTCGCCAGGAACTCCCACACCTATCTCGACTTCGACTCCGGACGCGACTTCGACACCCAGATCATTGTCAAGATCAACGCCGCCGAAGCGCTCGCGACCCGGCTGCGTTCCCCGCGTTGGGGACGCGAACACGTGGCGATGGGCACCAACACCGACCCGTACCAACGGGCCGAAGGACGCTACCGGCTGATGCCGAAGATCATCGCGGCGCTCGCCGACTCCGGCACGCCGTTCTCAATCCTGACCAAGGGAACCCTGCTCGCACGGGACCTTCCGTTGCTGCGGGCGGCCAGTGAACAGGTCGATGTCGGACTCGCGGTGTCCATCGCACTGGTCGACAGGGATCTGCAGCGCAGCCTGGAACCGGGAACTCCGAGCCCGCAGGCCAGGCTCGAGCTGGTCCGCAGGATCTCGGAATCCGGTCTGCGGTGCGGAGTGTTCGTGGCCCCGGTCCTCCCCGGCCTTACCGACTCGGTTGAACGGCTCGACTCTCTGCTCGCCGACATCGCGGAGGCGGGCGCGACCGGGGTCACCGTGCTCGCGCTACACCTGCGGCCTGGGACGCGGGAATGGTTCGCCCAGTGGCTGCACCGCGAGCATCCCGGCCTGGTTGACGGCTACCGGGCGCTGTACGGCTCCGGGAGCTACGCCGACCGCCGCTACCGCCGCCGGCTGGCGGCAAGGGCGGAACCGTTGCTGCGCAAGCACGGTTTGCTGCCGAAACAGGGCAGGGACGTGTCCACCGGTGTGCCCGGTGCCGAGGACGACGCCGCGTGGCCGGCAGGGGCCCTGCCCGCGGGTCTGGCCGGTTCTCGGCAGCGGGTCGACCAGGAACAGCTGACCCTGCTGTGAATCCGGCCAGCTGCGATCTTCCCACGGGCCGGACTAGGTAGTTTTTCGGATGGCGAGCTGACTTTCCGGCACTAGCGTGCCGACCGTGATGCCTTCCGAACCAGATCCACGACCGCGCTCCGAACTAGGTCCCAGACCCGGAGGAAAACCACAGCGGGAGCCCGGGGACATTCTGCGTCGCGTGTTCCTGACATTGGGATTCGCGCTGTTCATGGTGTTCGCCCTCGGCGGCCTTGCCTTCTTGGCGCTCTTCGTGACCCTCTTCACCGGACTCAACACCTTCGGGAGCAACAAGTGATCCGACGGATGCGGTTGGTTCTGATCGTGGCGCGACCCGCGGTGGCCGTGCTGCTCGGTAGTTACGCGGCCATCGGCCTCGCCGACGCTGGTCGGGGTGAGGACCCGGCGCTACTGGCGCGTGTGCTGGTGGCCGTCTGCGGATTCCTAGTGTTTTCGGTGGCGTGCAACGACATTGCCGACGAACGGATCGACCGGGTGAACCTGGCCGGAGACCGCCGTCGGCCGCTGGTGGCGGGAACGGCCGGACGTCGCGAGATCCAGATCATCGGTGCCACCGCGGCGGTGCTGGCACTGCTGGCTGGCGCCACACTGGGATGGCCGGTGATGCTCGTGCTCGCTGGCGGACTGGTGGTCAGCGCCGGCTACTCGGTGCGGCCGGTGCGGATCGCCGACCGGGGAGCTCTGGCCGCGCTGCTGCTGCCAGCCTGCTATGTGGCGGTGCCATACCTGGCCGGACAGTTCGCGGTCGGGCCGATCCGGTCGGCGGCGAGCCTGGTGACGTTGGCCGGTCTCTACATCAGTTTCATCGGGCGGATCCTGCTCAAGGACTTCCGCGACGTCCGTGGTGACGCGCTGTTTGGCAAGCGAACCTTTCTCGTCCGACACGGCCGGCGGTGGACATGTGTGTTCAGCGCCGTCTGTCTCGGGGCCGGCGCCGCGCTGTTGCTGTTCAGCGTGCCGTCACCGTCGGTGGCGTTGGTCGCCGGCTACATCGGTGGTGCCGCGGTCACCCTCGGCCTGCTTCGGATGCTGGCGGCCGACCGCGGACACCGCCGGGACGAGGTGGTCATCTCGACCATCGCCATCCTGGGACGCGGCATGCTGCTCCTGGTGCTCGCGCACCTGGAGATGCGGCAGGCGCACTGGGCCGCCCCAAGGTACGACGTGATGATGGCCGCGCTCGCACTGGTCGTCGGCGGCCAGGCGGTGGTGATGTTCCGGCACGGCCCCAGAACCCGGTACACGGTTGCGGTAACCGGCGAGAAACAGCTGGCCCCGCTGTGAATCCGGTCAGCCGCGGATACGCCGCCACCGTACGGGGCGTGACCCTGTCGCCGGCCGTCACCGCGTTCCGCCAACTGCTCCGCGTCACGGCGCACGCCGAGCCGCGCCACGGCGGTGCTCGGCCGCCCGGCCAACGCCCAAGGCAAACGCCGTAGGCTGGTCCGGTGGTGAATCTGCCTCGCGTGGCGCTGGTGGCATTCGTGCCCGTGCTGTTCCTGCTCACCGCCTGCGGCGGCGAACTGGGTCCGACCCAGCAGCCGGCGGTCCGGGTCGGACCCGAGTTGGCCGATCTCGGAGTGAAGCTGCGGGCCCTGCAGGCCGACCAGTGCCAGACCGTGCCCGCGGACACCGTGTTCGGTGACTGTGAACGGTTTGTCACCGAGGTGGTCAACCTGTCCGCGAGTGTGCGTACCGCCACGGCCACCACCCCGCGTGCGGGCGACGTCGCGGCCGCGGCGGACAAGTTGGCCACCGCCGGTGACGACTACCAACGGCGGCAGTGCGGTGTGAGCACGCCGGCGCCCGACGCCGGTACCTGTGCGCGCGACCTCACGACCGTGCGTGACACGCTGACCGGACTCGGATCGATCATCGATCAGCTGGCCGGCCACTAGCGTCCGTTCGCCCGCCTTGACCGGTATGGGCGAGCCACCACCGGATCTCGTCCATGAGCGGCACCGGCGCGTCGTAGTGCACCAGATGTCCGGCGTCCTCGATGACGCGAAGTGTCGCACCGGGAATGAGCTTGGTCAGGTTGCCGGCCAGATCGGCGGACAGCCACGCGTCGTCGGCACCCCAGAGCACGCGCACCGGAATGTCGACCCTGTCCAGGCGTTGCTCGTTCTCGACAAGGAAACGCTCGTCATAGTCGGCGATCTGCCGGTAGAACGCCGGTTGGCCGTCCGCGCCGGTCCACGGCCCGACCAGCGGGTCGAGCTGATCATCGCGCAGGCCGCGGTGGCTGGCGGTGCGGATGTAAGCCCGGACGATCGCGGTGTGGATGTATGCGGGCAGCTCAGCGAGCAGGTCGGGATGTTCGTGCACGAACTGGAAGAACGGCGATCCGCTTGGCGGGATCGCGACCGGGTCGACGAGCATCAGCGACGCGTACGGGACTTGGTTGACCAGCAGGGTCCGCAGCGAGACCGCGCCGCCGAAGTCATGGGCGATGACCTGTGGCCGATCGAGCCGCCAATGCTCCAGCAACGCGGCGAACGCGTCGGCCTGGACGCCGAACCCCACATCGTGCCCGGCGAGCTTGGAGGACTGGCCGTAACCGGGCATGTCCCACAGGTAGACGGCGTGGTCACGACTCAGTGCGTCGGCGAAGGGACGCCACACCCATGAGGAGAAGGGCGTGCCATGGCACAGCACCACGGCTGGACCCGACCCCGCCTTGTCCCAGGCGATGCGTCGCCCCTGCCACGAAAAGCGCTCGGTCAGATCCATGTCCCGCACGTACCCGCCCGTGATCTGGACGAACCGTCGCGGTCGGCACGGAGAGTAACCTGGTGCCGCGCGGCCACCGTCGCCGTGTCCCAGTCGGCGACCACACAAGGATCGATCATGGTAGAGACCTCTCCGAAGGTCGTTGTCGTCGTTCCGACCTATAACGAGCGGGCGAACCTGCCCGTTCTGGCCGGGATGCTCGCCGATCTGCCGGTGCCGAACCTGCACCTGCTCGTGGTGGACGACAGTTCGCCCGACGGCACGGGCGAGGTCGCCGACGCTCTCGCGGCCGAATCGCCGGACACGGTCGGTGTGCTGCACCGCACCGAGAAGGACGGACTGGGGCGGGCCTACGTCGCCGGTATGACCCGGGCCCTGGCCGAAGGCGCCGACGTGGTGATCCAGATGGACGCCGACCTGTCCCACCCGGCCGCCGTGCTCCCCGAGATGGTCGACACCCTGCTGACAACCGACGCCGCCGTGGTGCTGGGCTCCCGCTACGTCCCCGGCGGTTCGACCGCCGAGGAGTGGCCATGGCACCGCAAGGCGCTGTCGGCGTGGGCGAACTTCTACGTCAACGCGATCCTGCGGCTGCGCGTCAAGGACGCCACCGCCGGCTTCAAGGCGTGGCGGGCCGAGACCCTGCGGGCGGTGGACCTGCCGTCGATCCGCAGCAACGGGTACTCCTTCCAAGTGGAGATGAACTATCGGGCCGTCAAGCATGGACTGGTCATCCGCGAGGTGCCAATCAGGTTCTCCGAGCGGGTCGACGGCGCCTCGAAGATGAGCCTCGGCGTACAGCTGGAGTCCGCGCTCACCCCGTGGAAGCTGCTGTTCGGCGGAATCCCTCGCTGAGCGGTGCCGAGCAGCGGCAGCGGCGGCGCGGTCAAGGGCCCATCGGAAACCGGTTGGCGGGCATTGGCTAGCCTTGGGCACCGCGAGTAGCCAGCTCGGCCCCACTGTCAACCACCGAGGAGAGCAGTACCCGTGATGCGCACGCACGAAGCCGGGACACTCCGCGCCGAGCAGGCCGGACAGTCCGTCACCCTGGCCGGGTGGGTGGCTCGCCGTCGTGATCACGGTGGCGTGATCTTCATCGACCTGCGCGACGCTTCCGGTGTCGCCCAGGTGGTCTTCCGTGAGGGCGAGATGGCCGAGCGGGCGCACCGGCTGCGCGCCGAGTACTGCCTCAAGGTCACCGGCGAGGTGGTGATCCGTCCGGAGGGCAACGAGAACCCGGAGCTTCCCACCGGCCAGGTCGAGGTCACGGTCACCGAGTTCGAGGTGCTCAGCGAGTCCGCACCGCTGCCCTTCCAGCTCGACGGGACCCTGGAGGTTGGCGAGGAGGCCCGACTGCGCCACCGCTACCTCGACCTGCGGCGGCCCGCTCCGGCCGCGGCGCTGCGGATGCGTAGCGAGGCCAACCGGATCGCCAGGGCGGTGCTCGGCGAGCGCGGCTTCGTGGAGATCGAGACGCCGACGCTGACCAGGTCGACCCCGGAAGGGGCGCGGGACTTCCTGGTGCCCGCGCGGTTGCGGCCCGGGTCGTGGTACGCGTTGCCGCAGTCTCCGCAGCTGTTCAAGCAGCTGCTGATGGTCGCGGGCATGGAACGCTACTACCAGATCGCCCGCTGCTATCGGGACGAGGACTTCCGCGCCGACCGGCAGCCGGAGTTCACCCAACTCGACATTGAGATGAGCTTCGTCGAACAGGACGACGTGATCGAGCTCGGCGAGCGGATCGTTGGCGCGCTGTGGAAGGAGCTCGCCGGGTATGAGATTCCCAGGCCGATTCCGCGCATCACCTACGCCGACGCGATGGCACGCTACGGTACCGACAAGCCCGACCTCAGGTTCGGGCTCGAACTCACCGAGCTGACCGAGTACTTCACCGAGACCCCGTTTCGGGTGTTCCAGGCGCCCTACGTCGGCTGCGTGGTGATGCCCGGCGGCGCCGACCAGCCCCGCCGCACCCTGGACGCCTGGCAGGACTGGGCCCGGCAGCGCGGCCACCGGGGTCTGGCCTATGTGCTCGTCGGCGAGGACGGCGCGCTGAGCGGTCCGGTGGCCAAGAACCTGTCGGACTCCGAGCGGGAAGGCCTTGCCAAGGCCGCGGGAGCCGAACCGGGCGACTGCGTGTTCTTCGCCGCCGGCACGGCACCGGAAGCTCGCGCACTGCTTGGTGCGACCCGTCTGGAGATCGGCCGCCGGGTCGGTCTGATCGACTCGGCCGCCTGGTCCTTCGTGTGGGTCGTCGACGCCCCGCTGTTCGAGTTGGCCGACGCCACCGACGACGTCGCGGTCGGCTCGGGTCGGTGGACCGCGGTGCACCACGCCTTCACCTCGCCGAACCCGGACTGGATCGACCGGTTCGAACAGGACCCCGGCAACGCGCTCGCCTACGCGTACGACCTGGTGTGCAACGGCAACGAGATCGGCGGCGGGTCGATCCGTATCCACCGGGCGGACGTGCAGCAGCGGGTGTTCGCGGTGATGGGCCTGTCCGAAGCCGACGTACGGGAGAAGTTCGGCTTCCTCCTGGAGGCCTTCTCCTATGGCGCGCCGCCGCACGGTGGGATCGCCTTCGGCTGGGACCGCGTCGTCATGCTGCTGACCGGACAGGACTCCATCCGCGAGGTCATCGCGTTCCCGAAGTCCGGTGGCGGCTACGACCCGCTGACCGCGGCACCCGCGCCGATCACCGCCCAGCAGCGCAGGGAAGCCGGCGTCGACGCGAAACCGGTCGCGATCACGGGCGCGTGACTCTGCTCCGTCCGAGGGGTACGGGCGCCCGCGTTCACCGTATTGCACGAGCCTGTTATCGGATTGTGTTGATCTGTGACGATGCTCGGCAGTGGCGCGGCGGCCGTTGATGCCGCTGTCCACCACATTGGATCTGCCTCGTCGCTGACGGACGTCGCGGGCCGCGAGGGCCGGTGTGGGCCGGTGTGGGCCGAGATTGCTCTGGACGGTTGATTGTGCGCGCGGCACGAGTCAACCTTCAGATGCGAGAGAGTAGGGTCGAAAGGGATGAGCTTGGAGACCACCGCTGGCCGGGCTGATGTCGACGGCACCGCGGACCGTCAGGTCATGGCCGCTGTGTCGGCCGCGGAATCAGTGCTCAGCAGGCGGTTCGGTTCCACCATCAGGCTCGCCGATCCGGAGAATCTGGGCGGCAGCGGCAAAGCTCTGGTCTTGCGGGTGCGGGTCGCCTCGACGCCGTTCACCCTCCCTCGGACACTGGTGGTCAAGCGCTACCAGCCATCCACAGTCGGCGACGGCGTCGACCCGTTTCCGCACGAGGCCGTCAGCTACCAGCTGTTCACCGCACTGGGCAAGAACGACCGGATCTGTCCCGAACTCTTCGCCCATGACGGCGCCAAGCGGCTGATCGTGCTGGAAGACCTCGGCCGGGTACCGACTCTCGCCGACAAGCTGCTCGGGCACGACGCGCGGGCCGCGGAGCGGGCTCTGTTGGCGTGGGCCAGTTCGCTCGGCAGGCTGCACGCCACGACAGCGGGCCGGGAGGCCGACTTCAACGCGCTGACGAGGAGGCTCGGTGCGCACCCCAGCCGGGATCCGGTGGCCCTGCGGGCGTTGGTCGCGCTTGCCGAGCTGCCCACCATGCTGCACGACATGCTCGGGGTGAGGGTGCCGGAGGCGGTGCAACAGTACGCCGAGGCCGCCGGACGACTGTTGACCAGCACGAGGAACCGGGCGTTCAGCCCGTCCGACGCCTGTCCCGACAACAACCTCGTCACCAGCAAAGGAGTGCGGCTGCTCGACTTCGAGGGCGGCTGTGTGCGCGACGTCGTCCTGGACGCCGCGGCGCTGCGCATCCCGTTTCCGCTGTGCGGCTGCTCGTTTCGGCTGCCGGCCGGCATGACCGAGGCGATGCTCGCCGCGTGGCGGGCCGTGGTCAGTCCGGTGTTCCCCGCGCTCAACGACGACGACGTGCTCATGCCGAGGGTATTGAACGCACAGCTGCTGTGGGTGTGGCTGTCGACCTGGATGTACCTGCCGGGACCGGGCGAGGCCGACCGGCCGATCACCAGCCGGCTGCCGTCCCCGCGCCGCAGCAGCGCGCTGCACGCGCGCTGGCTGCGGTTGCGTGAGGACGCCGACCGCGGGGGCCTGCACCTGGTCGCCGACCATGCCGGCCTGGTCGCCGACGCCATCGAGCACCGCTTCGGGGCCGATGCGGTGCGCCTGCCGCTGTTTCCCGCTTTCGCCTGAGGAGACCGACAGGGCAGCCGGTGCGGCTCAGACCGCAAGACAGCTCGGTGGGCCGTCGGCAAGGCCCGCCAGCTCCTGCCGCGCGCGCCGCGGCGTGACCGGCCGCATTCCGGCGCGCACACAGCGGTCCACGATGGCGGGCTGCTCATGCCACAACCGCACACTCCGCGGGAGCAGCACCGACATCGGTTTACGTGCTTCGGCGATGTCCCTTGTCAGCAGACGGACGAACGTCACCGCGGCGGACGGCGCGAGTACCACGGCATCAGCCAAGACTCCCGCGGAGCGGCAATCGTCGACCAGCCCATCGGCGAACAGTCCCTCGGCGAGGAACAGCCGGGCTCCGCAGAGCTCGACAGTCTGGCTGCCGACCCTGCGATCAGCACCGGCCGAGTACACCGGTGTGACCACGGCGCCGACGGTGGCCAGCTCGATGATGGCTGCCAGCGCGTCCTTCCCGTTCCAGGAGTTGGGGTGGTTCCAGTCGGTGCGACCGGCACGGTCGACGGGCAGTAGCGGATCACCCCCCTCACGGTAGAAGTCGTCCAACCGGAGCGCCGGCAGACCCAGATTCGCGGCGAGGGTGGTCTTGCCTGAACCTGACGGACCGGCGAGCAGGATGACACGCGCACGAACGGCGGCTGCGAACACGAGGACTTCTCCGTACTGACCGGAATACTTGTCGCCCGCCGCCACGACGCCGAGCGGGACGTCCCGCGGCGACGACGGGAGCCTACCGCGGCGGCGCCCCGTTTCGACGCGATCCGCGCAAACCGGGGCCGGACTTCGGTCCGAGGACGACTCGCCGGTGGATGCCTTCGGCCGCGTCGTGGCGGAGGATTAGGTTGGCCAGGTGATCGGCATGCAGGCGCCGTCCGACGCGCTCGACGAAGGGTGGCGACCCGGACTAATCGTCGTCGACCTCGACGGCACCATGGTCGGGGCCGCCGGTTCGCCGCGACCGACACCGGCGGTGCGAGCCGCGCTCGCCCGAGTGGTCTCGGCCGGCGTCCCGATCGTCGTGGCCACCGGCCGAAGCGTGTGGAACAGCGTCGGGACCGTCGAGGACTTCGGTGCATCACGGATGCGGCTGGTGTGCTCCAACGGCGCTGTCGGCTACGACGTCGGCACCGCGACCGTCGTCCACCGGGAGACGTTCGACCCCGCTCCGGCGCCCTTGCCCTCGCGGCCGCGCTGCCCGACGCTGGTTTCGCCGTGGAGGAGGGACTTGCCGGCTTCCGCACCACCACGGGCTTCCGCCGCGATTTTCCGTCCAGATTTCTCGAACCGGTCCCGCTGTCCGAGCTGGTCACCCGGCCGACGAGCCGACTGGTCTGCCGTGCCGACGGGCACGCCCCGGCAACCGTGCTCGGCACGGCCGCCCGGCTGCTCACCGGCACCGGTGGCGAGTGGACTTCCCAGCGGGACTGCTGGCTGGACGTCGGACCGGCCGGAGTTTCCAAAGCCACCGGCGTCGCCGTGGTCGCCGACGCGCTCGGAGTGCCGTTCGCCGACGTGTTGGCCATTGGAGACGGAGACAACGACCTCGAGCTGTTCCGCAGGGTCGGTCGC
>Ga0213875_10001235_pt1 | contig 17262 bp, 18 predicted proteins | sample BarmaccomBMRX_R8_FD_160105 | JGI IMG/M metagenome (GOLD analysis project Ga0213875, IMG submission 160105) | Root-associated microbial communities from Barbacenia macrantha in rupestrian grasslands, the National Park of Serra do Cipo, Brazil - RX_R8 | ecosystem: Host-associated > Plants > Roots... | reverse complement strand
GCGTGGCGACGAGCCTTCTTCACGCGGTCGGTCTGCCGGAGCTCTCGACCTCCAGCCTTGCCGAATACAAGGCACTCGTGATCGCCTTGTCTCGCGACAAGCCGCGGCTTCATGCCGTGAAACGCCGGCTCAGCCGTGCGCGGCGGAGCTCGAAACTCTTCGATAGCAAGCGCTACACGAAAGCGCTCGAAGCAAAGCTGATCGAGCTCGTCTCCTGACGAAGAAAGACTTTCATTGCATCGTGCCGTGTCGGCGAAGGGCTGAAGCTCGCGGACCTCAACCCTTCTCTCGCATCAGCCTTCCCTGCTCACGTTTCCAATCGCGGACGCGCTCAGTTTCTCGCTTGTCGTGCAGCTTCTTGCCTCTCGCAAGCGCCACCTCGACCTTGGCCCTTCCACGTTCGTTGAAATAGACCTTGAGCGGCACCACGGTCATGCCGTCGCGCTGCACTGCGCCCAAGAGCTTGCTCACCTCGCGTTTATGCAAAAGCAATTTCCGCGGCCGGCGCGTTTCGTGATTGAAGCGATTGGCCTCGAGATATTCGGGGATGTGCGCGTTGAAGAGATAGATCTCTCCGTCCATCTCGCCCGCATAGCTTTCCCCGATCGTCGCTTTCCCGCCCCGCAGGGACTTCACCTCGGTGCCGGTGAGCACAATGCCCGCTTCAAAGGTTTGGCCGATCTCGTAGTTGAAGCGCGCTTTCCGATTGTCGGCCGCGATTCGATATCGGTTCTCGTTGCGGGCCGCCATCGTCAGCCGTTCAGGACGCCGGCATGCACCATCGCCGCCTTGATCGCCGCGCCCGTCTCGCGACTCACCGGCAGGAGCGGCAAGCGCACCTTCTCCTCGCAACGGCCCAGCAGGGATAGCCCATGCTTCGCTCCGCTGACGCCCGGCTCGAGGAAAATCGCCGCGTGCAGCGGTGTGAGACGATCCTGAAGGCGGAGGGCCTCGGCAAAGTTACCGCTCGCGCATGCTTCGTGCATCGCCGCGCAAGGTGCCGGTGCGACATTGGCGACGACCGAAATGCAACCATGCCCGCCGGCCGCGACCGAGGCCAGCGCCATCATGTCCTCGCCCGAAAGCTGGATGAACTCCGGACCCATGGCGTGGCGCTGTAAGGAAACGCGCGCCAGATTCGCGGTCGAATCCTTCACGCCCGCGATATTCTTCAGCTCGTAAAGACGCTTCATCGTGTCCACCGACATGTCCACGACCGAGCGTGGCGGAATGTTGTAGATGATGATCGGAATTCCGATCGCGTCGTTCACGGCCTTGAAGTGCTGATAAAGACCTTCCTGGGTCGGCTTGTTGTAGTAAGGCGTGACGACGAGAACCGCATCGGCTCCCGTCTTCTCCGCGTCGCGGGCAAGACCGACGGCCTCCTCGGTACTGTTGGAGCCGGCGCCCGCAACGACAGGCACGCGTCCTTTCGCCTCCTCAACGCAAAGCTCGACGACGCGTCGGTGTTCTTCATGCGTCAAGGTCGGGCTTTCGCCGGTGGTGCCCACCGGCACGAGACCCTTGGTGCCGCTCTTGATCTGCCAATCCACATGCGTGCGAAAAGCCTCCTCGTCGATGCCGCCGTTCTCGAACGGCGTCACGAGGGCAGTCAGCGATCCCTTCAGCGATAGCTTGGAGCGCATGATGATATCTTTCCTGGTCTTCGTTCGATATCGAGGTGATGGCTGAGTTGCGAGGCCCGTCACGAACTCAAAAAGATTTCGTCAGGCCTGTTGCCCATTCGGCTCAACGTGACCTGGATCAGCGCGGCCTCATCCGCGCCTGCATTCTTTACAGCGCCGCGGCCACAAGGCAAAGGGGGCGTGTCAAGGGAGGAAGGACAACCATGATCCATGTCGTCGCCGTCATCACGACAAAGCCTGGTCAGCGCGAAGCCGTGCTGCGGGAGTTTCGCGCCATCATGCCGGCGGTTCATGCTGAAGAGGGCTGCATCGAATATGGCCCCACGGTCGACGCCGAAGGGATGGGCGCGATCCAGACCGCGTTCGGCGCCGACACATTCGTGGTCATCGAAAAATGGGCGAGCAGCGACGCGCTCAAGGCGCATGCGAAGGCGCCGCACATGGCAGCTTATGCCGCGCGCACGAAGGACAAGATCGCGGGCCGTGTCATCCACGTGCTCTCACCTGCTTGATCGGCCAATGCCGCAAAGAGGCACGTGACATGCAAGGCGGCGAGAGCGCAGCTTTCCGGTCCGTCTTCATCAGCGCCGCGGATGGCCTGCGCCTCCACGCGCGCGATTACGGCGAGAGATTTTGGGCGACGACCCCCGTCATCTGTCTGCCCGGGCTTGCCCGCACGAGCGCCGATTTTCACGAGCTCGCGGTTCGGCTCTCGACCGATTCGCAAGCCCCGAGACGTGTCGTTGCCTGCGACATGCGCGGGCGTGGCCGATCCGAATATGATCCGAAACCCGCGAATTACGATGTCGCGATCGAGGCCGCCGACATTCTTTCCGTCATGGCCGCAGTTGGCGTGGTCAAGGCCGCGTTCATCGGCGCTTCGCGCGGCGGTTTGCAGATCATGGCTCTCGCGGCGATGCGCCCCACCGTGATCGCCGGAACCGTTCTCGTCGATATCGGTCCCGTGATCGAAGGCAAGGGACTTGCGCGCATCAAAGGTTATGTCGGTAAATTGCCGAGCGTGCCCAATCTCAGCGAAGCGACCGCCATGCTCAAACGGCTCGCAGGGGCGCAATTTCCCGCGTGGAGCGATGCTCAATGGAACCGTATGGCCGAGCGAAGCTTCCGCCAAAGCTCATCGGGACTCTTGCCCGATTATGATCCCGAGCTTGCGAGCACGCTCGGCGCGATCGATCTCGAGGTTCCACTGCCTACCCTCTGGCCTTTCTTCAAAGCGCTCGCCCATGCGCCGCTTCTCGCAATTCGCGGTGGAAATTCCGATATTCTCTCTGCCGCTACACTCGCCGAGATGGCGCGTCGGCATCCCGATTGCGAGACCCTCACGATCGAAGGCGAAGGCCACGTTCCCGATGTCGGAGCTCCGCTCCTCGCGGGACGCATCGCCGAATTTCTGCAGCGGCTCGACAGCGGTGGGGCGTCTCTCCACGCAAGGAATCAGGCAACCCGCCGATAGCCCGCGCTGATCGAGCCCGCGACGTTTCGAGCGGCTCTTGTCCCAAAGGAAAACCCCGGCACGAGGCCGGGGTTCTTGTCGAGTGGAGAAGAAGATCAGAAAGCGCGGGAGATCTTCAGGCGGCTCAGCCATTGCTGGTCGCTGCTCGCGATGAAGGGATATCCACGATTCGGATCGAAGTGCTTATGCTTGTCGTCGTTACCCACATAAATCACCTCGACACCGATATCGAGATTCTTCACCGGCGACCAGGTCAGGTTGGTGCCGACCTGCCATTGAGAGCCGTCCATATAGAAAGGCGAGAACGGATTGAAGCGCGCCCCTGAAGCCAGGGTGACCGTCCCAATGCAGCCCGGGCAAGCCGCGCCTTCAGCAAACCCGGCTTCGCTCCTGACGTTACTCCCGAAGCTCTCGCGGAAGTAGCTGCCGAACACCGCCTGACGGATGGTCGGGGTCCAGTAGTGCAGATAATCCGCCATCACCGACCAGCTGGTCGTGAGCTTGAGCCTACCAGTCGCGTCCATCACGCCATCGTAGGATTCAAGCGTGCTCGACCCGAAGTTCAGACCACCGCCAGAGCCTTGTCCCGGATAGCCGCTATTCGTGAAGGTGAGCGCACCTTTGGAATAGGCAGCCTCGAGCCACAGATCGTCGCCGGGCGAGATCATCGGCAGGTTGATCTTCACACCGCCTTGCACGGCATAACCGTTTGCAGTGCGAGCCCCGAACCCACCTGCGACCGAACCGACACCGGAGGAATTCGGTAGCTGATTGCCCGATGAGTTACCCGTCGTTGAGAACCCCAACGGCGTCGGCGTGTTCGTAAACGAGCCTTGGGTGCTCACGTGGTGCCAAGCGGCCGACAACTGCGCCGAACCCCAGCCTTGATCGACGCGCAACGCACCGACCACGTCCGGCGTGTTCTGACGCTGTCCCGTATCCCAGGAACTGAAGGCACCGGGGAACGCCGAATTGGCGGCGAAGATCGGATTGATCGCGCCCGGGAAGGTGATCGCGTAATTGGTGAAGGCCGCGCTACCGAAGTCGGTCGGGAAGATGGCTCCCGAGGCGACAGGGCCGACGCTCGCGATCACGTTACGACGCTCGATTCCATCTTCGATCGCCAATGTCGCCGAGAACCCGTTCCCGAAGGTGTAGGTGTAGGCGAGGGCTTGGGTCGTCACATCCGAGTCGCCCATGCCGTGATAGTTGTCGTTGTCGGCATAGAAGTCGAAGAACGACTGCACGCGACCCGCCGTCAAACCGCCCCATTGAATGAAGGCCTTGTCGACGTTCACGCTCGATTCGAGCTGGATGCCGCCTGTCGCCGAGTACGAGTTTGTGCCGCCGTAGCTCGGAAAAGAGTTGACGCCCGAGGGTTGGACGCCGCCACCATAACCGACGCCGAAGCCCTGGCGCATCGAAGTGCCCGAACCATACCAAGCGCCATCACGGCGACGGATGTCGAGCTGCACGAAGGTGCGCAGGAGGCCCCAATCGGTCGCGGTGCGCGCATCCAGATTGACGCGGCCCAGCGCGTTGAAGCCGAGCGGAGCATCAGAGTGAGCCCGCGGCTCGTCCCATTCAACATCGAGCTCGGCTTTGCCGCCGATCTTGAGGCAGGTGTCCGTGCCGGGAATGTAGAAGAAGCCCGGACCATAAACGCTACAGATCCGGACGTAGTCGACAGGAGCCGCCTTCCGGGTGGGAAGATCAGCGGCCTGTGCCCCGGTAACCGCGATAAAACCGGCGGCCGATCCGAGGAGAAGGCTCTTACCGAGCTTCATTGAGACCTCCAAAATATTGACCCAACGTAGGATCGGGCTGCCTTGGCATCCCCAACCTAGGATCCGCTCTCGCCTCAGGCTCCCAAAGGAACAGGAAGTCGGTCACGGAAGCGGCAGGACCTTCCCGCCACATCGCCACCATACTCGTGGCGAATGCATGTTCAACCTTCTTGCAGCAGGTTTGCCCCAAGAAAAGGCCGTTTTCGCCGAGATGTTGCAAGATTGTCACGTGAAATGAGCCAGGAACCTTCCTCTGGAAGTATTTGGTTTACTAACATTGCCCTTCGCAGGGTGAAAATCAGGTTCCGAATACTTCAAAAATGTCATCGGGACGTGCGAATCACACCTTCGATTCGGTTCGAATTCTTCGATTTGTCAACCAGGAAGGTGCCGGAGCACGCGGTATAGCAGCGCGGATCGGCAGCTATCTATCAATGAGGCGGGCTCCACGACGCACGAAAAGGGCGCGGGCGACCAGCTTATCGAGTTCGGTTTCTTCCTCGATGTGCATGCGCACCGGGAGTTCGCGCAAGTTCGTTGCGGGCGCCACTGGGTGGCCATTTTGCCGATGAGCTTGATCGCGTGCTGCCTCGAGAACAGCAATCACATCTCGGACGCGGACCATGTCCTTTTCGGTCGTGACGAGAATTGCGTCATGTGCGCCAGCTTCGGCCACGAGCGCCCGAAGTTCGTTCAGCGTGAAGCGATGGTGATCCCCAAAGCCATGCGTCGCGACGAGCACCGCACCGATCGCCCGCAAGCTCGCGAAGAATTTTTCGGGCCTCCCGATACCGGCGAAGCCGACGACGGTCCGGCCGCGAAGCGCCTCGACCACCTCCGGGTCCGGCACGAGGCGCGCCCTCAATGTCGGAATGCCTTGCCCGCGAGCGTCCTCGATGAGCGTTCGGCAGGGTGCGCCGACACTTCCGACCGTCACCATTGCGTGCACGAAGGGCCATTGCGCCGCCAAGGGGGAGCGCAAGGGACCGGATGGTAGGCAAAGGCCATTTCCGATCGCGGTCTCGCCATCGACTATCGCAAAGGAGAAATCCTTTGCCAGCGAGGAATTCTGCAGTCCGTCATCCAGAACGATGACGCTGGCGCCGGCATGCTTTGCGAGCCTTGCACCGGCAGAACGTGTTTTGGCGACGATCGTGATGGCATGGCGGGCAAGCAGCAGGGCTTCGTCGCCGACTTCGGGGACCTTATGACGTGCCGGATCGACGATGAGGGGACCGCGGCTTTTTCCACCGTAACCGCGCGTCAGAAACGCCGGGTTCTCACCCATGCGAACGAGATGCCGTCCAAGCTCGATCGCAAAGGGTGTCTTTCCGGAACCACCTGCGACGAAGTTCCCGACACAGAGCACCGGAAGCTCCGATCGAACGCCGCGCCTCGTCATGCGCTGTGCCGTCACGGCGCCGTAAACCGCACCGATCGGTTGGAGAAGCCTTGCCTCGAGCCCTGGCGCACGCCACCAGAAGCCCGGCGTTCGCATCAAAGAAAGACCCTTTCGGGGGAGGCCAACAAGAAGCGCAAGATGCTTGCCATTATGGACCCCTCACCGGGCTTCGAGCGCAAAATGCACGAGATAAGGCTCGATCGCTCGCATGGTACGATCCACGGCACCGGTGAGCCCTTCGACCGCAGCCGCCGCGGCCCGCACCATCTCTCTGAGGCTTCTCGGATCACCGATCATTTCGGCGAAGGCGACCGCCAGCGTACGACTATCGGAGATCTCGCGCGCACCGCCCGCTTCGTCGAGAGCTTCGTAGACGCTTGCGAAGTTCTGAACATGGGGACCGTGCAGGATAGCAGCACCGAGCTTTGCCGGCTCGATCGGATTTTGACCGCCATGAGGCACGAGGGATTTGCCCATGAAGACGATCGGCGTCAGGCGATAGAACAGGCCAAGCTCACCCATCGTATCGGCGACATAGATGTCGCATGCACTATCCGGCCCGAGCCTCTGCGAACGCATCGCGGGCCGAAGCCCCGCGGCCTGAATGGTTGCGGCGATCTCGGCACCGCGCTCGGGATGGCGCGGCGCGATGATCGTGAGGAGATTGGCGAAACTATGAGCGAGCAATCTGTGCGTTTGCGCGATGATCGCCTCTTCTCCTGCGTGCGTGCTGGCCGCCAAGAGCACCGGGCGACCGGCTGTCATCCCCTTGAGCGAGGCAAGCGCGATCTGATCGGCGGGCGGCGGCGGCACGTCGTATTTGAGATTCCCGGCCGTGACCACCCGGTGCGCGCCGAGGAATCGGTAGCGTTCGGCGTCGGTCTCGCTTTGTGCAAGACAAAGATCGAAGCTGCCCGCGAGCCTCTCGATGGTGCGCGGCACCCGGCACCAACGCGCAAGCGAACGTTCCGACATGCGGGCATTTACGAGAGTGAGCGGAATTTGCCGACGCCGCGCTTCGATGATGGCATTCGGCCACAGCTCCGATTCCGCAAACAGCGCGAGGTCGGGCCGCCAATGGTCAAGGAAGCGGCGGATGAACAAGGGCGCATCGAATGGCGCGTATTGGTGGAGAGCGCCGGACGGCAATCGGCGTGCCAGAACGTCTGCCGAAGTTGTTGTCACGGAGGTGACCAGAACGTTGATCGACCTTTCGCAAAGCCGCGTCACGATCGGCAAGAGCGAGATCGTCTCGCCGACACTAGCGCCATGCAGCCAAATGAGACTGCCGTCGGGGCGCGCGCGTGCGGCAAGGCCTTTGCGCTCATCGGCGCGACCCAAGTCTTCTTTCCCCCGTCGAGCTCGATACGCAAGGAGCGCGCCGGCGAAGGGCTGGGCGAGGGTGGTCGCCGCGCGATAAAGCGCCAAGGTTGCCGGCGTTTCGGCGGTTCTCATAGGCGCTCTCCCCCCATCGCCCCTGGATCGGCGCTGCCGATCAACGCGTAGGCTCGCTCATGCAATCTGTCGAGCCCGTTCTCGAGCGTTCGCCTCGCCTGTTCCATCTCTTCCGGCGAAGCGTCCGGCGTCACGCGGATCGCATCACCCAACGCGATCACGCCTCGACCCAAGGGCAAGCCCATGCTCGCATGATCCCAGGTGTCGAAATCGAGGCGGCGACTTGCGACGACCGCACAGGGCCTGATCGGCCGGCCGGAGAGCTTGGCGAGCAAAATGATGCCGCGGCCCGCGACACGCGCGGTCTTCGGAATATCGGCCGTGACACCGACGATGAGCCCGGAGGCGAGCGCATCCAGCATTTCGCGCATCGCCTGAGACCCGCCTTTTCGGCGCGGATCGCCTTTTCCCGCTCCCGATCCGCGCAGCACGCCGATACCGAGATGGCGCGCGGCTAGAGCATTGATTTCTGCCGTTGCATGTTTGGAGATCAGGCAGGTGCATTTGTCGACATCACGTATCATGAAAGGAAGCATGAGGTGCTGCCCATGCCACAACGCCGCGATGAAGGGCTTGTCCTTGTCGACGTCGAGATAAAGGTCGGGGGGATCAAGCATGAAGCGCGTCGTGCGGCGCAAAAGCCGCAAATAGGTCGCGAAGCTGAAGCCGAGCAGGGCCAGCACCGGGCGCGATCGTGCGATTTGCTTCAGCATGAGATGATTCGCCCTGACCGCCGAAGAGGAAGCTCAGGACCCCTGCCCCGGATCGAGGAGCCGATGCAGATGCACGATGAAATATCGCATTTGCGCGTTGTCGACGGTTGATTGCGCTTTCGCCTTCCACGCCGTGAAGGCACTTGCGTAGTCGGGAAAAATGCCCACGACGTCGAGAGCATCGAGATCCTTGAAGTCGACGCTTTCGATGCTGGTCAACTCGCCGCCAAACACGAGATGCAGAAGCTGCTTTTTGCCGGCACCTCTTGTGTCCCTTTCCGCCATCGCTTCACACCCGCATGAGCCCGTGAATCGATTCCGACGAAGGTGCTCCATCCGTCGGCAGATCGTTCCACGTCACTACAGAGTTGTGGCCAAGCCCTTTCCGAGGAATTGGATCCATTTGTCGGGGGCCGGACCACGACCCCTCCCCTATCGTGGCGCCGATTCGCGATTCGACACAGGGTCGGTAGCGGTCAACACCTTCTCCGGCAAGTCGAGAGCTTGCCTCACCTCTAAGAGCGTGCGCTCGAAGCCACCTGCCGGTGCCGCGAAAAGTCGTCCATGGATGGTGCTCGCCTGATTGTAGCGCGGCACCCTCCCGTCGAGGTCGCTGAGTTTTCCGCCGGCGCGCTCGATGATGAGATGAGCGGCGGCGATATCCCAGTCATTGGCATTCGCCGAGGCAAGTGCCGCATCGAGCGAGCCGTCGGCCAGGCGGCAAAAACGATGCGCGAGCGACGGTATTTTCGCCACGGGCGTGATATGCGTGTGGGCAGCCACAAGCGAATCCAGAAGAAATCGGGGGCCAGCCACGCGCATCCCCGCGAGCGACGGTGCATGCGAAACCCGGATCGGTTTTCCGTTGAGCCGGGCCTCCCCGGTCAAGCTCGCTTCATGTGTCATCGACAAGGCTGGGGCGTGGACGACGGCGACACTCGGCAAGCCGTCATCGACGAGCGCAATCGACACGCACCAGCGAGGATCGCCTTCAACAAAGGCGCGCGTGCCATCGATCGGATCGACAACGAAGACGAAACGGCACGCGAGGCGTTCGGGCGAATCAACTGTCTCTTCCGAGAGCCAGCCGAACTCCTCGCCGGCCATCGCCAGACGCCGGCGCAAAAAGGCGTCGACCTCGACATCCGCCTCCGTCACGGGTGAGCTTTTGCCCTTCGTCCAGACGCGCGCGCCGGTGCGCTCCCCGTGTCGGAACCAGCGCATGGCAAGAGCCCCCGCCTCGACCGCCGCGGCGCGCACCAGCTCATGGAGGTTCGGAGCTGGCCGCGGATCGGCGGACAGCGGCTTGTCTTGGTTCATCCGAGCGCGCCCATGAGGAGCCTCAGCGACGCGGCGATGAGGACGATCATCGTCGCCGCTGCACCGATTGTGCGCCCGACGCTCGCGCCCTCATGTTGCGAAAGACCGGCAGCGTGAGCGACCCGTCCGACGATGAAAACCGTGCCGAGCACGTGAATGAACACGGCGGACACTCCGCTGAGGGCGAGAAGAACATAAGCGGCGATGGCGAAAGGCGCATATTCGGTGAAGTTGCCATGCGCCCGGACGGCTTTCGCCAATGCCTTGTTGCCACCGTCGCCAAGGCCGACGCCCGCGGTGCGGCGACGATTGATGACGAAAATGGCGAGCCCGACAAGCATGAGCATCAACAAGGCCGCGTGTAACATCGCAGCGCCGAGTGGCGCATTCGGAGACATATCGCGTCCTTTCGAAAAAGCTTGCTAATCCTTCGTCAAGCAAGACTCGACGAGCCGGCCCGAAAAAGGCTGAAACACGGTGTCTTAACCACGCCCCTTAAGGTTTCGCCAGCGGTTTCTCTGCAAGATCGGCTCAACAAACGCCGGGCGACTTCTCAAACCATGCCCGGCTGCCTTTGACAGGGGCGTCGAATGTTGGATGGAGCCTGGCCGCGTGCCGGGGCGGATGGTGCAAGCCGATCCGCCCCGGCCGGCGAAATACTCAAGCGCGCGCGGGAAAACCGCGGAGAAGTTGCACACGCCATCGCCGGCGCGACCGGTGAGCTTCTCGTGACGCGCCCACTTTCCTCAACGTCGCTGATCTCGCGCGAGCCGCGCTCGGCATTTCTCGGCGTGATGCTCAAGGTGCCTGGCGCGAACGAGCGCGGGGCTTACGTTGTCGTACTCGCGGCCAAAGACGATCGTGAGGATCTCGTCCTCGCCCGCGACCTCGGCAAGGATGATGTGGTGGCGCGCTGGCGCGGATTGGCCGCTTCGCTCGGCCTGCCGCCTGTGCTCCGCCACGCCAATGGGGAGATCGAATTCCTGCACATGCAGCTCGGCGCGATCGCACTCGGACGCGGCTCTCCAAAGCGACGACGTAGGAATGCCGTCAATCGCAGGTCACGTTTCCTGATGCGTCGAAAGGCAGGGCGCGCGCTGACCGCGAAGGCTTGAGAGCTGGCGCTGAGGAATTAGAAGCTTCATGCGCTGGCGACGAAAGCATCGGCCAAAAGCCCGGCGAACAAGATCAGGCCTGCGGTCCAATTCGAGCGAAACAGCATGAGCGCTTTTTCCGGATTGGCGCTGTCGATCGACGTCGTTTGCCAAGCAAGGTGCGCCGCAAAGCCGGCGCAGCCGAGATAGCCGAAAATGTTGCCGCCCACGAGCATGAGCGACAAGGTCACCAGGAGCACGGCCAGGGCCTGGAATGATCCGACGGCGAGCCTCATGCGCCCGCCGAAGAGCCGGGCCGTCGACCGCACGCCAATGATCGAATCGTCACGCAAATCCTGCAGGGCGTAGATCGTATCGTAAGCGATGGTCCAGGCGACGGCACCGGCATAGAGCAGAAGCGGGGGCCAATCGAGACTGCCGAACAACGCTGCCCAACCCATCAACGCGCCCCAGGAGAATGCAAGTCCGAGAACGGCCTGAGGCCAAAAGGTGATGCGCTTCATCAAGGGGTAGATCGCGACGATGGCAAGCGACGCAAGTCCAAGCCCGATGCTGAAGGCGTTGAAGCTTGCGAGAACGGCGGCGCCCAGCAAGCTGAGCACCCCCATGAACAGCAAGGCTGAGCGAGGCCGCACCTCCCCGGCTGGCAATGGGCGTGCGCGCGTGCGCTCGACCTTCGCATCGATGTCCCGGTCTAGAAAGTCGTTCCAGGTCGAGCCGGCGCCACGCATCGCGATGGCGCCGACCAGGAAGAGCAGGATGTGATAAGGATTGGGCCAGGGATTCTCGGCCGCGATGGCGGCCAGCGCTGCCGACCACCAGCAGGGCAGAAGCAGAAGCTTCCAGCCGATCGGACGGTCGAGCCTGGCGAGCCGCACATAAGGGCGCGCCCAGACCGGCGCAAATCGCCCCGCGAGCGTCCCTGGCGCTGAATCGAGAAGACGGGCCGACGCGCCCGTCGCGCTCACAGCGCGCTCGGGGGAATCTTGACCCGGGGCGCGAGCGGATCGGAATGCATGTCGACGCTGAAGGCATCGTCCTGACTGTTCTTGGCCGCCTGCTCGGCCTGACGCTTCAGCTTGGCGAATTGGGCCGCGGCGGCGCAAGCCTTGCCGCGTATGTTCGAGACATTAGTGGATTCAGCCTCGAGGCCCGCAATCTGGTTATCCTCGATCGAGCACCAATCCTTGTTGGTTTTCGCCCAGGCGAGCACGCGCGCATTCGCGCTGGAGAGATTGTTGAAGAGCGAGCAAGCAAGGACCGGGTCGGCGTGCTTTTTCGGCAACGCCTGGATCTTCTGGATCCAGCCGATGCGGGCCTTGAAAAGATCGCCGCCCTTCAAACAATCCGAAGATACCTGCTGCGCGAAGGCCGTTGCCGGCGCCAACACAAGCACGGCAAGAAGCGTAGCGCCGACGAGTTTTCGGGCGTGACGCAAAATTCTCATCGATGCTGGCATTGAAGATCCTCCCCAAATCGGAGCGGTCAAATAGCGGCGACAATGGCGGAGCGCAACATCGAGGGACGGCGAATCCCGCAAAAACAAGCGCGCCGAAACGGGAGTTGCAGGAAAAAAAGGCGCAATTGAGGGCGTTAGGCGAGGTCGGCCTCCTGCCAACATCGCCGTCGCGTAACGCGGTATGCGGCGCATCGAAGCCCGGCTTGCCATCAAGACGCTCTGCCGGCATGACCGGCCCTGCTCCGCAAACGGGGATTGGGCTCGGATTGGGCATGAGCGAACACGATTTCGGGGCCTGCAGGCTCTTCGTCGAGGCCGATCTTGCCGAGGGCAGGTTCGTCGAGCTTTCGCATCAGCAGGACCATTACCTTCGCCATGTTCTTCGCCTCGCAAGCGGTCGCGAGCTTCGCGCCTTCAACGGACGCGACGGTGAGTGGCTCGCCCGCCTGCTGGAAGAACGGAAGCGATCGGCGAGGCTCGAACTCATCAGGATGGTGCGGCCGCAGACGCCGGCGGGCGATCTTCACCTCTTGTTCGCGCCATTGAAACAGGCGCGCCTCGACTACATGGTACAAAAGGCCGTGGAAATGGGAGCGTCGCGCCTCGTTCCAGTGATCACCAGTTACACCCAGGTCACAAAGCTCAACGAGACACGCCTTCGGGCCAATATGATCGAGGCGGCCGAGCAATGCGGCATTCTTTCGCTGCCCGACGCCCACTCTCCGCTGCCCCTCGCGAAAGCCGTAAGTGCGCTCGAGCACGATCGGCTCCTCATATTTTGCGATGAAGCCGCCGACCGCGCGGATCCCCTTCGTGCTCTCGCAGGCGTGGAACGAGGCCCGCTTGCGGTGCTCATCGGTCCGGAAGGCGGTTTTGCCGAGGAGGAACGGCGCGCGCTCCTCGACAGACCCTCGACGCTTCGCTTATGTCTCGGCCCGCGCATCATGCGAGCCGACACCGCGGCCGTCGCCGCCTTGGCGCTCGTGCAAGCCTCACTCGGGGATTGGAACGTTGGTGAATTGTGACGGGCGACACAGTCCGTATCTTGTCCCGAGAACACGAGATCGTGCGTTTTCGGACGATGGCTCGATGGCGACATTGCGGCGTCACCTCGAAGCACATATGTAGATTTTTCCCCGCGCGAGCGGGTGATCGCCTTGGCGCCCGCCTTGTGGCATCGCCCCATTCGTACCATCGGTAGAGGAGCAGCTCGGCATGGCGCGCGACGTCTCGGATACGACGCCGATCGAAAGCCGCGACCAGCTCGTCGCCTGGATCGCCAAGGGCTGCAAGCCGAGAAGCGACTACCGCATCGGCACGGAGCACGAGAAGATCCCGTTTTATCGCGCAAGCCACGATCCCGTGCCTTATCAAGGCGAGCGCGGCATTGGCGCGCTGCTCGCCGGCATGCAGCAAAGCCTCGGCTGGGAGCCGATCCGCGACGGCGAAAATCTCATCGGCCTCGCGGATGAGACAGGCCAAGGCGCAATCTCGCTCGAGCCCGGAGGCCAATTCGAATTGTCGGGCGCCCCGGTCGAGACCATCCACGATACGAAGGCCGAGCTCAAGGACCATCTCGACCAATTGCATGCCGTTGCGCGTCCGATCGATGTCGGATTCCTCGGGCTGGGACATTCCCCGAGCTGGACGCGCGCCGCGACGCCGATCATGCCCAAGCATCGCTACGATATTATGCGCGCCTACATGCCGAAGGTCGGAACGCGCGGCCTCGACATGATGTTGCGCACCGCGACGGTGCAGGTGAATCTCGATTTCTCCTCTGAAGCCGACATGGTAAAAAAGCTGCGGGTCGGCGTGGCCTTGCAGCCGATCGCCACCGCGCTTTTCGCGAACTCACCTTTTTCGGAAGGTCGTCCGAACGGTTTCTTGTCGACGCGCTCGGAGATCTGGCGCGACACCGACAATCAGCGCGCCGGCATGATCCCGTTCATCTTCGAGGAGGGCATGGGATTCGACCGCTACGTCGATTATGCGCTCGACGTGCCGATGTATTTCGTCAAGCGCGGCGACACCTATCACGACGTGGCGGGCGCCTCCTTCCGGGACCTTCTAGCCGGCAAGCTCGCGGCACTTCCCGGCGAGCGCGCGACCATGTCGGATTGGGTCAACCACGTCGGCACCCTGTTCCCCGAGGTACGCGTAAAGCGATACCTCGAGATGCGCGGCGCCGATTGCGGTTCGGCCGCGCATATCCTCGCATTGCCGGCTTTCTGGGTCGGGCTTCTCTACGACGAGAATAGTCTCGATGCCGCCTACAATATGGTGAAAGACTGGACCGCCGAAGAGCGCCAGGCGCTGCGCGATGCCGTGCCCCGCCTGGCCCTCTCTACACCTTTCCGCGACCGCACCGTCAATGTCCTTGCGCGCCAGGCGCTCGACCTGTCGCGCGCCGGGCTGAAGCAGCGCGCGCACCGCGATCACCATAGCTTCGATGAAGCGCGCTACCTCGCCCCGCTCGAATCCTATGTCGAGCGAAAGCAAACCTCGGCCGAAGCCTGGCTCGAGGCCTATTACCAAAAATGGGGCGAGAAGATCGATCCGATCTTCAATGAAGCCTCGATCTAAGTTGAAATGTACAAGTGTACATTACCCCCTACAGTAAGGGGAACACTCAGATGAGTTCCAATTAAATATTAGCTCTTGATCAGTCAGACCAAATCAAAGTTATAGGTCTAAAAATTGTGAGTCATTCCTCCAGCACCAATTTGCTGTCCCTCATCCTTTGTGGCGACGTTCGCATCACGAGCAATCGAACGATACCCGACCCAGCAAGCACATACATGCGGAAGATCGCGCCGAACTATGGCGCGTCGAGATTTGTTCCAAAACCCTTCAGCATCCGCGCCCAAGCTTCAGATTGCCGCCCTCAAGAGGTCTTTCCGCTCGCGCCCCGCATATAGGCGTTTAGAATGTCCTGCATCGCAGAGACATGAGCGCTCTGTGCCTGCGCCCCGCTCTTGAACATTCCGGTCAAGACATCGAGACCCGCCTGCATGGCCGGATTCATGCCCGGCATTCCGGGCGAGCCGGTGCCAGGTTGTGGGGCCGAAGCCGTCCCGCCCGGTTGGGCGTGCGTCATGTTGCCCACAACGTTGCTCAAGATGTTGCCGAGCGCCCCTCCACCTAGCTGGCCCGTCGTTTGCCCGGCGGGCGCGGTTCCGGCCGCGCCGCCGAAAGCGCCGGAGGCAAGCTGGCCGAGGAGCCCGCCGAGACCTTGGTTCGAGGCGGACTTGAAGAGGCCGCTCATCAACATGCTGGCGATAACGGGCATCATCGCCATGAGAATCCCGGGATTGATGCCCGTCGCCCGCGAAACTTGCTGAGCGATTGCGGAGGTTGCCTGTCCGGGACCAAAAAGTTGCCCGAGCACATTGTTGCCGGCGCTCATCGTCTGCTGGTTGAGATGCGCATTCGGATCGTCAAACGTGGTCGCATGTTGTCCGCCCAGCATCGCTCCGATGATTTGCGAAAGGGACCCCATGTTCTGCGCCTGATTTTGCAAGCCGACAGAAAAGGCAGGAAGCAGCGCATTGATCGCCGATTCTGCTTGCTCTTGAGTCAATCCGAATTGCTTTGCGAGATTTGGGATGGCTTGACCGCCCTGAGCGGACTGCATGATTTCAGACAGGTTGAACATGACGCACTCCTCGATCTTGGCCGGCGGGGCATCGCAGACTTGACCTTAACGGAGCGCGCAGGTCACGCAAGCCGAAGAGCCTCTTGCCATTCTCTTGCCGAGCCGCTCAGCCGAGGGGAATTCGGGTTTCGTATTTCACGCGCGACAGGCTGAAGCTCGTTCGAAAGCGCTTGATGTTGTGCTCGGTGGCGAGCACCCGGCGCGCGAAGCCATTATAGGCTTCCATGTCACGACAAAGGACAGTGAGAAGGTAATCGATCTCACCCGAGACGAAGTAGCATTGTTGCACTTCAGGCTCGAGCGCGATCCTGCGTTCGAAGGCCGCAAGAACATCTTCGCGCTGTCGGTCGAGCTCGACACCGACAAAAGCCACGATCGCGTGCCCGACGCTTTCGGGATCAAGCACGGCCACATCCCTGACGATGACTTTGTCCGCCCGAAGCCGGCGGACGCGCTTGAGGCAAGCGGGCGGTGAAAGACCGATCTTTTCGGCGAGCGCGAGATTGGTGATCTGGTTGTCGTTCTGTAGCACATCGAGAATACGACGGTCGGCGGCATCGAGCGGAGCTGCGCGGTGTCGAATCTTGCGATCCAGTCGGCGTTCGCTTTTCATTTATTTCTCCAATGGCGCTCTCGCACGCGTTCAAACGAAATCAATGGATCGTCAATAAGAAATTTCATGGTCCCGATATCGGCTTAGAATGGGCAAAGGTCGCTTAAGGAGATCCCGATGAACCGTCCGGAACGCCCGAACCGCTTCGAAGTCCATGATGCAGACGCCCTTTCCACGGCGCGGGCCCTGATCGAGGCTTGCGCCGATGCTCGCGAGATGGGGCAGAAAGTGCAAGAGGCGGTGGCACGCAATGCTGCCTGGCGTGGCGAAGAGTGCATCAACCTTCTCGCCCCGGAGGCGCCGACGAGCCCATCGGTGCGGGCTCTTCTTGCCGCGGAGATCGGCACTCGTGCAGCCGAAGGTCATATCGGCAAGGTCAATCGCTGGTTCGCCGGCACGCGCCACATCGACGAGGTCGAGGCGCTTTGTGTCGAGCTCTTGAAGAAGCACTTCCGTTGCTCTTATGCCGATCATCGCTTGTGCGCCTCGATGATCGGCAATGCGGTCGTCTACACCGCTCTTTCCGCGCCGGGTGACGTGATCATGTCGGCGGCGCAACCGGTCGGCGGCCATTCCTCGAACCGCATCGACGGGCCGGCCGGCGCCATGGGGCGAAGAAT
>Ga0213875_10001234_pt1 | contig 17270 bp, 15 predicted proteins | sample BarmaccomBMRX_R8_FD_160105 | JGI IMG/M metagenome (GOLD analysis project Ga0213875, IMG submission 160105) | Root-associated microbial communities from Barbacenia macrantha in rupestrian grasslands, the National Park of Serra do Cipo, Brazil - RX_R8 | ecosystem: Host-associated > Plants > Roots... | reverse complement strand
AAGTCGCGGTCCCCGCGGACCTTCCCGATCTGATCGCGAGGAGCACCGGTGACGAACAAGGCAACGCAGTCCAGGGCGACCGATGAGGTTCTCGTCATCGGGGCCGGCCCCTACGGCCTGTCGATCTCGGCCCATCTGCACGCGCTGGGGATCAGCCACCAGATCGTGGGCCGCCCGAACGGCACCTACCGGTGGCAGGTACCGGTCGGCATGAACCTCAAGTCCGAGCCCTACGCCTCCGACATGGCCGCCCCCCGGCCGGGCTACGACGTGGCCGCCTACTGCGCCCAGCACGGCCTCGACTACTCCGAGCGGCTCGGCCCGCTCAGCCTGGAGCGGTTCAACGGCTACGCCGACTGGTACATCGGGCAGCTGGTGCCGAACATCCGCGACATCACCGTCAGTGACGTCACCCGGATCGGCGACGGGTTCCGGGTCAGCTTCGCCGACGCCGACCCGGTCACCGTCCGGCAGGTGGTGGTGGCGACCGGCGTGCTGCCCTACTTCCGGATCCCGGACGAGCTGGCGGGCCTGCGGGCCGACCTGCTCTCGCACACCAGGGACATCCACCGGCTCGAGCGCTTCCGCGGCCGCCGGGTCGCGGTGATCGGGGCCGGCCAGTCGGCCCTGGAGACGGCCGCGCTGCTGCACGAGGCGGGCGCCGACACCCGTCTGGTGGTGCGGGGGCCCACCCTGACCTGGGTCGATCCCAACCCGGAGACGATCAGCAGGCTGGGCCGGGTGCGGCGGCCGGTCAACAAGCTGTGCGAGGGCTGGCGCTGCGCGGTGTGGTTCTCCCCCGAGGCGTTCCGGCTGCTGCCGGCCCGGGTCCGGGTGGCCAAGGCCCGCACCGTGCTCGGCCCGAGCGGCTCCTGGTGGCTGAAGGACCGGATCGAAGGCGTGGTCGAGACCCTGCTCGGCCACCAGCTGCGGGGAGCCGAGGAGGCCGGCAGCGGCGTCCGCCTGCACCTGGCCGGCCCGGCCGCCACCACCCTCGACGTCGACCACGTGGTGGCCGGCACCGGCTTCCGGGTCGACGTCGACCGGCTGACGTTCCTCTCGGCCACCCTCCGATCCCAGGTCACGACCCTGAACAAGTACCCGGTGCTGTCCCGCGCGGGCCAGTCCAGCGTCCCCGGCCTCTGGTTCGCGGGCGCCCCGGCCGCCGTCAGCCTGGGCCCGTCCGAGCGCTTCATCGGCGGCACCCACAACAGCGTCGCTCCGCTGACCCGCGCCCTGGCCGCCCGCGCCCGGCGCCGCCAGGGTGTGGCTTACGTCACAGGGAACGGCGACGACGGGCCGTCAAGCCGCTCGTTGCCCACCATTTCGGCATGATTCCGGCGTAACCGTGAGTTACCGCAACTTACCCGGTCAACCAGCGCGATGTTCAAGGCGTCAACTATCCGGGGTTGCAGGTGGGGGAACCGCGTGACCCGGTGAGCGGGCCCGCTGTTCGGGCGGAGCCCGGCGGTTTTCGACCCTGAGGGAGTGGGAGCGCCATGCCTTCGGCGACCCCTGACGCCGACATACCGCAGCTGGTCCACGTCGGGCAGAACACCGTGCCTGACATGCGGATACCGGCCGCGGCGCGCGCCAACGCGGCGGCCGACACGGCCGATCTGCCGATCATCACGTCCGGTGACGTCCCCGGCCGCGAGCCGCCGCGGCGGCGCCAGCAGTGGGGCCGCGACCGGCGCACCCGGGCCATGGCGATGGTGCCCAAGCCGGTCAGCGACCGGCGGGTGGCGATGGGGCGGCTGGCCATCATCGTCACCGTCGCGGCCTGGCTGGGCTACCTGGTCCAGTGGTTCTTCGACGACTTCTTCGCGGCCGGCCACGAGTCGGCCGTGGGCCGCGCCGAAGAAGTGCTCTACCTGCTGATCGTCAGCCTGCTGACCGTCTCGGCGCTGGCCTACCTGCTGAGCCGCCTCGGGTTCTGCTACCGGACCCGCACCCACCACCGGTCCAGCCGGGCCATCCTCGACCAGTTCTACGACACCGGCTCCCCCAGCCTGACCACGATCATCCCCTCCTACCAGGAGGACGCCCGGGTCATCCGCAACACCCTGCTGTCGGCCGCGCTGCAGGAGTTCCCGGACAAGCGGATCGTGCTGCTGATCGACGACCCCTACGTGCCCAAGAACTGGCAGGCCCGGGAGCAGCTCGAGGCCGCCCGGGCGCTGCCCCGGCAGATCCAGCACCTGCTGGCCGGGCCCGCCACCCGGTTCACCCAGGCGCTGCACTCGTTCGAGCTGGCGTCCGAGCGCAGCGCCCCGCTCGGCCCCGGGGCCATGGTCACCCTGGCCGGCTACTACGACGAGGCCGCCGCCTGGCTGGAGGACCTGGCCGACGACCAGGAGATCATCGACCACACCGACGCCTTCCTGGTCAACGAGGTCATCCTGCGGCTGGCCCGGTCGCTGCGGGCGATCAAGGACGCGCTGCTCGAATCGGCCAGCGAGGGCGTGGTGCTCGAACCGCTGATGTTCCGGCGGCTGCTGCGGCGGCTGGTCTGGACGTTCCGGGTCGACATGTCCAGCTTCGAGCGCAAGAAGTACGTGTCGCTGTCGCACGAGCCCAACAAGGCGATGAACCTCAACAGCTACATGGGCCTGATGGGCGGCACCTACCGGGAGAAGCGCACAGTCACCGGGCTGGCCCTGGTCCCGTCGCCGCCCGCCTACTGCGACGTCAACATCCCCGACCCGGACTACGTCGTCACCCTCGACGCCGACAGCGTGCTGCTGCCCGAGTACTGCCTGCGGCTGGTCCACCTGATGGAGCAGAGCGAGTACCGCGACGTCGCCATCGCCCAGACCCCGTACAGCGCGTTCCCCGGCTCGGCCACCCGGCTGGAGCGGATCGCGGGCGCCACCACCGACATCCAGCACATCGTCCACCAGGGCCTGACCTACTACGACGCCACGTTCTGGGTCGGCGCCAACGCCGTCATCCGCAAGCGGGCGCTGGACGACATCGCCGAGACGTCCTACGTCGGCGACTGGAAGATCCGGCACTTCATCCGGGACCGCACGGTCATCGAGGACACCGAGTCCACCATCGACATGGGCGTGCGCGGCTGGCGGCTGTTCAACTACCCCGAACGGCTGAGCTACAGCGCCACCCCGCCCGACTTCGGCTCGCTGTGCATCCAGCGCGCCCGCTGGGCCAACGGCGGCCTGCTGATCCTGCCCAAGCTGCACCGGCAGTCGCGGGCCCGCAAGTCCCAGGGCCAGCGCACCCGCTTCGGCGAGCTGTTCCTGCGCTGGAACTACATGGCGTCGATCTGCTGGAGCTCGGCCAGCCTGCTGGTGCTGCTGGCCTTCCCGTTCGCCGCCACCCTGATCAGCCCGCTGCTGGGGGTCCTGGCGCTGCCGTACTTCCTGGCCATGGCCAGCGACCTGCGCTACTGCGGCTACAAGCGGCTCGACGTGTTCCGGATCTACGGGTTCAACCTGGTGCTGCTGCCGGTCAACCTGGCGGGCACGATGTCCTCGATCGTGCAGGGCATCACCGCGTCCAAGGCCGCGTTCGCGCGCACCCCCAAGGTCCGCGACCGGACCGTGGTGCCGCCGTTCTTCGTGATCGCGCCCTACCTGCTGATCGCGCTGGCCGGCTTCACGTTCTACACCGCCTACCGGCACGACCGGGTCGAGAACATGGCCTACGCCGCGCTCAACGTGGTGCTGGCCTGCTACGCGGCCAAGTCGTTCATCGGGCTGCGCAACTCGGTGGTGGACGGGTTCATCCACGCCACCTCGATGCTGTACAAGCAGGGACCGCGGCGCCGGAAGCTGCCGCGCCGCCCGGCCGACCAGCCCGCCCCGCCGGCCGACTGGCGGTCGGTGCTCGAGGTCGGGTTCGAGGAGCCCGATGAGCGACCCGGGACCCGGCGCCGTAACCCCAGCCCGGTCCCGCCGCCGGCCGACGACCCGGCCAGCGCCAAGCGCCGCCTCTCGCTCCTGCGGGTGCTGGTGGCGCTGGTGGTGCTGGCCGGGGCCGGCTACGGCGGCTACACGGCGGTCCACAACCGGGTGGTGACCGCGGCCACCGTCACCCACCAGACCTGGTTCGCCCCCTACGCCGACGCCACCCTGACCCCGACCTACCAGTTCCAGAACCCGGCCGACGACGCCGCCCGGCAGACCGTCCTCGGGTTCGTGGTGGCCGAGGCCAAGGCCGGCTGCAACCCCAGCTGGGGCGGGGCCTACACGCTCGCCCAGGCCGACCAGGCGCTGGCCATGAGCTCCCGCATCGCCCAGGTGCAGCAGAACGGGGCCCAGGCCATCGTCTCGTTCGGCGGCCAGGCCCACACCAGCCTGGACGTGGCCTGCGCCAGCACCGCCAGCCTGGCCGACGCCTACCAGTCGGTGATCAGCCGGTACAGCCTGACCACGATCGACCTCGACGTCGAGGGCGCCGCGCTGAACAACTTCGGGGCCGAGGAACGCCGGGCGGCCGCCATCGCCCAGCTCGAGCAGACGGCCAAGCAGCAGCACCACCCGCTCGCGGTCTGGCTGACGCTGCCGGCCGAGCCGTCCGGCCTGCAGGGCAACGCGCTGTCGGTGATCGAGTCGATGCTCCGCGATCACGTGTCGATCACCGGGATCAACGTGATGACGATGGACTTCAGCCCGGCTCCGGCCGCCGGCACCAGCATGCTCAAGCTGGTCGAGCGCTCCCTCAACGCCACCCACGCCCAGCTGACCGACCTGTACCCCCGGTACGGCATCAAGCTCCAGCCGGAGCAGATCTGGCAGCGGATGGGCGCGACCGTGATGATCGGCCAGAACGACGTCAGCAACGAGAACTTCACGGTGGCCAACGCCCAGGGCCTGACCTCGTTCGCCTCCGCCCAGCGGCTCGGCCGGGTGTCGATGTGGTCGGTCAACCGGGACAGCCAGTGCGGGTCGGCGTTCGCCCAGACCGGGCTGCTGTCCAACACCTGCAGCGGCACCGCCCAGTCGAACCTGCAGTTCTCCAAGGTGCTGGGCGGCCTGGCGGGCAGCGCGACCGCGACCTCGGCGGCCGGCAACGTGCAGCCCGCGGTGGCCAACACCAACCCGGCCGACGCCCCCTACCCGCAGTGGTCGGCCACGGCCGCCTACCCGAGCGGCTACAAGGTGGTCGAGGACGGCGAGATCTACCAGGCCAAGTGGTACAACACCGGCGACGACCCGCAGGCTCAGGTCCAGTACTCCTGGCAGTCGGCCTGGGAGCTGCTGGGGCCGGTGCTGCCCACCGACCGGGCCCCGGCCACGGCCAAGCCGTCGGCCGGGACCTACCCGGCCTGGTCGATCAAGACCGAGTACCACGCCGGGGACCGCATCCTCTACTCCGGGCTGCCCTACCAGGCCAAGTGGAACAACCAGGGCATCGCGCCGCAGAGCGGGGCCGCATCGTCCGACTCGCCCTGGCAGTCACTGGAGCCGGTCCCCGGCGAGCCGACGGTGTCCGCCAGTGCCACCCCCTGAGCCGCCGGCGGCCCCGGCCGCGAGGTTGTAGTCGGGCAGCTCGATGTCGCCAGCCTTGCTGAACTGGCCGGTGAGCAGCAGCTTCATCGGCCAGTGGCCCATCAGCCGCATGTTGAGGTCGCGCAGCCGGATGACCGTCCGCGAGCGGGGCGCGTAGCCGCCGATGCCGCCGGGCGGGAGCTGCTGGGCGCGGGTCACGTACGGGCGCATGACCTGCTCGTAGCGGGCGAAGGCAATGCGGTGGTCGCCGCCCGCGGCGGCCAGCTCGCCCGCCAGCACGTAGCTGCCGACCAGCGCCAGGCTGGTGCCCAGCCCGGTCAGCGGGGTCGGGCAGTAGCCGGCGTCGCCGACCAGCGCGGTCCGGCCGGCCGACCAGCGGTCCAGGTGCACCTGGCCCATCGAGTCGAAGAAGAAGTCCGAGGCCGACCGCATCGCGGTCAGCAGCCGGCCGGTCTCCCAGCCGGCCCCCGCGAACCGGCGGGCCAGCAGGTCCTGCTGGGCGGCGACGTCGCGGCGGTCGTAGGCCAGCGGCTCGGAGCGGAAGCTCAGGCCGCTCTTGATCTCGCCCGGCAGCCGGCCGGGCCGGACCGCGGCCACCCGGCCGCCGGGCGCGTTGTGCATCAGGTACCAGCCGCCGAGGTCGAAGTCGGCGGGCGCGGTGAACCAGGCGGTGTAGGCGCCAAGCGGCCGGACGCAGCCGGATTCGGGCCCGAAGGCCAGCCCGCGCACCACCGAATGCAGCCCGTCGGCCCCGATGACCAGGCCGAACCGCCGCGGCGGGGCCTTCTCGAAGGTGACGTTCACGCCGGTCTCGTCCTGCTCGAGGGCGGTGATGGTGTCGTCGAACAGGTACCCGGTGCCGGGCCGGGACGCCTCGTACAGCAGCTGGCCGAGGTCGCCGCGCAGGATCTCGATCTCGGAGATGATGCCCTCGCCGCCGTGCGCCTCCATCGGCATCCGGGCGGTGATCCGGCCCTGGTCGTTGACCCAGGCGATGCCGCGCTGGTCCAGGGACAGTTCGCGGGCCCGGCCCATCAGGCCCATCCGCTCGATCACGGTGCGGCCGGCGCCGCGCAGGTCGACGGTCTGGCCGCCGGGCCGGGGCGCGGGCGCGCGCTCGACCACGGTCGGGTTGAAGCCGTTGGCGCGTAGCCAGTACGCAAGCGCGGGCCCGGCGATGCTCGCCCCGGAAATCAGGATGTCTTTGTTCTCCATGACTCGGAGCGTACTTAGTACGCAGTGCACTGACAAGCCTTTTATTCATAAAATGTGGCGTGAATGGGAGTTGCCGTACTAGTGCACTTGGGCCCGCTGGGGCGGCCGTTTCGTCGCCCGGGTCCGATCATCCCAGGCAGGCCAGCGCGACCTCGGCCCGGCTAGTGCACTAGTACACTGGATGACGCCGGAGCAGAGGAGACCACGTGGACAGCGCACCCCCCTACGCACGGATCGCCGCCGAGCTACAGGGCCAGATCGAGCGCGGCGAGCTGGCCCCCGGCCAGCGGGTGCCGTCGACCCGGGAGATCACCGCCCGCTGGGGGGTGGCGATGGCCACCGCGACCAAGGTGCTGGCCACCCTGCGGCGCGAGGGACTGGTGCGACCGGTGCCGGGCGTCGGCACCGTGGTCAGCGGCACCGTGGTCAGCGGCGGCGCGGCCCCGCCGCGCGCGCCAGCGGCCGGTGGCCGGCTGGCCGCCACTGCCACCCGGCTCCCGGCTCCCGGCACCTGCGCACCCGGCCCGGCCCGGCCCCCGGCCGATCGCGGACCGGGCGACGCCGAGCGCATCGTGGCGGCGGCGATCACGGTAGCCGACACCGAGGGTCTGGCGGCGCTGTCGATGCGGCGGGTGGCGGCCGAGCTCGGGGCGGCCCCGATGTCGCTCTACCGGCACGTGGCCGACAAGGACGACCTGGTCCTGCAGATGATGAACACCGTGTTCAGCCGGTTCCGGCGGCCGGAGCCGCCGGACGGCTGGCGGGCCGGGCTCGAGCTGGCGGGCCGGACGCTGTGGGCGATGTTCCGGGCCCACCCGTGGCTGGCGTCGGCCATGTCGCTGACCCGGCCGCAGGTACTGCCGGCCGCGCTGCCCTACACCGAGTGGGTGCTGACCGCCCTGCACGGGCACGGCCTCGACCCGGACACCGTGTTCGACATGTACCTGACGCTGATCAACTTCGTGCGCGGCACGGCCGTCAACCTCGAGACCGAGGCCGAGGCGGAGGCGGCCAGCGGGCTCGACAACGAGGAGTTCATGGCCAGCCAGGAGCCGCAGTTCCGGGAGCTGGTGCCGCCGGGTGCGTTCCCGATGTTCGAGCGGATGATCAGCGACCCCTACGACTTCAGCCTGGACCGGATCTTCGAGTTCGGCCTGCAGCGGCTGCTGGACGGGTTGGCCACCCTGATCACCGAACCTGGATAGTGGGCGGTATGCCCGACAAACCAGTTACCCCGCGGGTGCGGGTGCGGCGCATCCCGGAGCAGGCCCACTACGAGCGCGCGGCGGTCGAGGCCGCCCTCGACCGGGGCCTGATCGCGCACGTCGCTTTCACCGACGGTGACCAGCCGTACTGCATCCCGATGCTGTACGCGCGGGTCGGCCCGGTCGTCTACATCCACGGGTCGACCGGCAGCCGGGCCACCCGCACGCTGGCCCGCGGGGTGCCCGCCTGCCTGACCGTCACCCGGCTGGACGGGATCGTGCTGGCCCGCTCGGTGTTCGAGCACTCCGCCAACTACGAGTCGGTGGTCGTGCTGGGCCGGTTCCGCCGGGTCGAGGACCCGGCCGAACGGCTGGCCGCGTTCGCGGCGTTCACCGAGAAGATGCTGCCGGGCCGCTGGCAGGAGGCGCGCACCCCCAGCCGCAAGGAGCTGAGCGCGACCTCGATCCTGGCCCTGCCGATCGAGGAGGCGTCGGTCAAGGCGCGGGCGGGCGGTCCCGACGACGACGATTCGCCCGACGCCGAGCTCGACGTCTGGGCCGGGCACATTCCGCTGACCGCGTCGTACGGGGCACCGGCGCCGTCGCCGGGGCTGCGGGCCGGCATCCCGGTCCCCGGCAGCGTCACCCGCCTGACCGGTGGCCAGGCGGGTGACGGGGCGGCGCCGAGCGGGGCGGCGGCGCCGATCAGGTGACGTCGCGCTGGACCGTGGTCCGGCCCGCGACCAGCGCGACCGCCACCGCCAGACCGGCGATCAGCGCGGCCGCCGCCACGAACGGCAGCGGGCCGCCGCTGCCGGACACCGTCCGGGCCGGCCCGAACGCGGCCGCCCCCAGCGGGGCCCCGGCCAGCGTGGTCGCCGCGGTGTAAGGGAGGAACGGCCGGACCGCGGTGAACAGCCCGCCGATGAGCGACTCGATCACCACCGCCCACACGAAGATCCCGATGACGGCGGCCAGCTGGGAACGGACCAGCGACCCGAGCGCGACCCCGAGCGCCCCCAGCAACGCGCCGCCCGCCACCGCGCCGGCCGCGTGCCCGGCCAGCGCCCCCGCTCCGAGCGCCAGCGGGCCGCCCCGCGCTTCCGCGAAGCCGATGCCGACGCTGACCGCCATGGTGGCGGCCACCAGGCCGAACCCGGCCCCGAAGCAGGCTACGGCGACCGCCTTGGCCGCCAGCACCCGGCCGCGGGCCGGCGTCGCCAGGTAGGTGAGGGTGGCGCTGCCGTGCCGGAACTCACCGGTCGCGGAGACCAGGCCGAGCACGGCCGCCAGCAGCATGCCGAACCCGGTCACGGTGGTCACCGTGAGCAGGCCGGGGGCGGTGGTGATGGGCGCGACGCCGCTGCTGCCGTTGCCCGCCCGGTACGCCTCCAGCGTCGAGAACAGCGCGCTCAGCCCGGCCGCGACCGCGAGCAGGATCCAGGTGACCCGGACGGTGGACAGCTTGAGCAGTTCGGTGCGGATCAGCCTGGTCATCGCAGGGCCCCCTGGTTACTGGTCAGGTTGAGGAAGATGTCTTCCAGGCTCCCGCCGCCGGCCGCGGTCAGCTCGGACAGCGGGGCCTGGGTCAGCAGGCGGCCGTGGTCGAGGATGACCACGCTGTCCACGGTCTGGGCCACTTCGGCGAGGATGTGGCTGGAGACCAGGATCGTGCGCCCGCCGGCCGCCAGCCCCCGCAGCAGCCGCCGGAGCCAGTGCACGCCCTCGGGATCGAGCCCGTTGGCGGGCTCGTCGAGGATGAGGATCTCCGGGTCGCACAGCAACGCGGTGGCCAGGCCGAGGCGCTGGCGCATGCCCAGGGAGTACCCGCCGACCCGGCGATCGGCGGCCGCGGTCAGATCGACCAGCTCGAGCACCTCGTCCACCCGCGACCGGGGCGCGCCGCCCGCCAGCGCCTCGATCCGCAGGTGGTTGCGGGCGGTCCGGCCCGGGTGGGCGCCGGACGACTCGAGCATGGCCCCGATCACCCGCCGGGGCTCGATCAGCTCCCGGTACGGGTAGCCGTTGATGGTGGCGATGCCTGCGCTCGGCTTGACCAGCCCGAGCAGCATCCGCAGGGTGGTGGTCTTGCCGGCCCCGTTGGCCCCGAGGAACCCGGTGACGGTGCCCTGGTCCACGGAAAAGGTCACGTGGTCCACGGCGACGACACTCCCGAAGCGTTTGGTCAGCCCTTCGATCTCGATGGTGGCCATGAGTACGTCCATTCGTCGTCTCTGGTCAGCGGGTTCGCTGGCCACGCCGACGATGCTGCCGGGCGGTGGCCTCATCCGTCGTCGGGCCGTCATCGGCAGTTCGGCTACGCCCGCGGCGGTAGCGGGCGGCGGCCGGCTACGGCGAAAAGAGCAGTCCGATGACCGTCGCGCGGCCGACGCCCGAGCAGGCGGCCCGGCGTTACGTTGAGCTGCGATGAACTACGTAGCAGGGTGGGCGGGCGGCCGCCGGGGCCGGGACTGGCGGCGGGACCTGGTGGTGCCGGCCGTGGTCCTGGTCCTCCAGGTGGCCGGGACGTTCGGTGTCCGCCAGCACCACCCGGCGGCCGGCCAGGGCGCCCTGGACTGGCTGCTGCTGGCGGCCGGGCCGCTGGCCCTCACCGTCCGGCGGTTCCACCCGGTGGCGGTGCTGTGGACCACGCTGGCGGCCACGTTGTCGCCGTCCGGATCCCCGGCCGCCAACTTCAGCCTGGTGGTGGCGTTCTTCGCCGCCGTCCAGAGCGGTCACCGGCGGGCCGCCTGGACCGCCATCGTGGCCGGTTACGCGGGTGCGGTCTGGCTCCAGCCGCTGGCGTTCGGGCGTCCGTTCGGGTCGCTGACGTTCGCGCTGCTGCTCGGCGCCTGGCTGCTGGTGCTGGCGATCGCGGCCGAGGCCGTCCGGCTGCGCCGGGAGCGCCTGGCGGCGGCGCGGACCGCCCGTCACCTGGACGAACGGCGGCAGGCGAGCGAGGAGCGGCTGCAGATGGCCCGCGACCTGCACGACGTCATCGGGCACAACATCTCGCTGATCAGCGTGCAGGCGGCGGTCGGCCTCGACCTGATGGACTCCGATCCGGAGCAGGCCCGGGCGGCGCTGACCGCGATCCGGTCGGTGTCCCGGGAGGCGCTCGGCGAGCTGCGGTCGATGCTGGCCACGCTCCGGCAGCCGGGCGAGCAGCCGCCGACCGCGCCCACCCCGGGCCTGGCCCGGCTGCCCGAGCTGACCGGTCTCACCCGGGCGGCCGGCCTGCCGGTCCGCACCGAGGTGACCGGGCGCGCCCGTCCGCTGCCGGCCGCGGCCGACCTGGCCGCCTACCGGATCGTGCAGGAGTCGCTGACCAACGTGGCCCGGCACGCGGCCCCGGCCACCGCCACCGTCCGGCTCGGCTACCAGGCGGCCGGGATCCGGGTCGAGATCGTGGACGACGGGTCGCCCCGGCCCGGACGGCGGCCGACGGCCGGGACGATCGCCGGGGCCGGCTCCGGCATCGCGGGCATGACCGAACGGGCGGCCGCCCTCGGCGGGCGGCTGACCGCGGGCCCGCGGGCCGGGGGCGGCTGGGCGGTGACCGCCTGGCTGCCCGCCGAGGAGCCCGGGGCGGCCGAGGAAACCGAGCTCGAGGAGCAAACGTGATCCGGGTGCTGATCGCCGACGACCAGGCGCTGGTCCGGGCCGGCTTCCGGGCGCTGCTGGGCGCCCGGGCCGACATCGAGGTGGCGGGCGAGGCCACCGACGGGACCGAGGCGGTCGCCCAGGCCCGGGCGCTGCGGCCGGACGTGGTGCTGATGGATGTCCGGATGCCGGGCCTGGATGGCCTGTCCGCCACCCGGCAGATCACCGCCGACCCGGACCTGGCCGCCGTCCGGATCCTCATCCTCACCACCTTCGAGCTGGATGAGTACCTGTTCGACGCGCTTCGCCACGGGGCCAGCGGGTTCCTGGTCAAGGACACCGAGCCGGCCGACCTGGTCACCGCGGTCCGGGTGGTGGCGGCGGGCGACGCGCTGATCTCCCCGGGCATGACCCGGCGGCTGGTGGCCGAGTTCGCGGCCCGCGCCAAGGAGCCCGCGGGCGGGGTCGACCTGTCGGTCCTGACCGACCGCGAGCAGGAGGTGATGGCGCTGGTGGCCGACGGGCTGACCAACGACGAGATCGCCGGGCGGCTGTACCTGAGCCCGGCCACCGTGCGCACCCACGTGAGCCGGTCGATGATCAAGCTCGGCGCCCGCGACCGCACCCAGCTGGTGGTGTTCGCCTACGAGAGCGGCCTGGTGCGGCCGGGCTGGCTCACCTGACGGCGGCCGCGGGGGTCAGCGGACGACGGTCGGGGTGGGCACCGGCTTGCCGCCGCGGGTCTTGGCCTTGGCCGCCTTGGCCTTGGCCTCGGCCAGCGCGTGCTGGTGGGCGGCGATGGCGGTGTCGGCCTTGTGCGCGTTGAGCTCCAGCTGGGGCGTCATCCAGTGCAGCATCGGGCGTTCGGCCCCGCGCCAGGCGTTGGCGTCGTGCGAGGCCCCGGGCACCAGATCGACCGGGACGTTGGGCTGGTAGAGCGAGAGCTGCTGGGCGAAGCTCTGGGCGGCCTGGACGTCCTGGGCGTCGTTGGCGCCAGCCGCCAGGAAGAAGCGCGGGATGATCGTGCCGGGCGGCATCGCCGCGATGTACTTGTCCGGCGTGTTCCTGGCCTTGAGGGCCGCGTTGTGGCCGAACGGGAGGGTGTAGACCGGCGGCGCTCCCGGCTTGCCGTCCTTGGGGCTGAGGTTGTCCAGCGGCGCGAAGTAGCCGCTCATGGTGCCGGCGAAGCCGTACTGGGTGGGGTACTGGAGGGCCAGGTTGGCCGCGCAGAACCCGCCCTCGGAGAGCCCGGCCACCGCCCAGGCCTTGCCGGGCGGCTGGACCCGGTAGTTGGTGGCCACGAAGTTCAGCACGTCCTGGGCGGTGAACGTCGCGTCCTTGGGGCCGCCGACCGCGTTGAGGCACTGGAGCGAGTAGTTCTGGCCGCCGTTGGTGTCCGGCATGACCAGCACCACCGGGTCGGCCGTGTGGGTGGCGATCATGTCGTCCAGCGTGGGCAGGATGTTCATCGGGTCGATCCACTGCTCCGGGCCACCCGGCGAGCCGTGCAGCAGCTCGATGGCCGGGAACCGGTAGCTGGCGTACTTGGTCATGAAGTACTGCGGCGGCAGGTAGATGTAGACCGTGCGCGAGAGCCCGCTCAGCTTGCCCTTGACCGTCGTTTCGAACAAATAACCGGTCTGGGTGGCCTCCGCCCGCGCCTGCGGGGAAAGCCCGAGCTTGGTGATTGTGTCGCCGCCTTTACCGGCCAGGTGTGGTCCCTGCGGCAGCTGCGCCACCCCCTGGTTGGTGAAGTCAGCTTCGATTGCACCCCAGGTTTGGTAGTAGTTGTAGTACCGGTTAACGGCAGCGACGCCGAAAAGCATCGCCGGGATAAACGCGAGGCAGGCGGCCAGCACCCGGAGCGCTATTTGCTTGGCCACTACCATCCACACGACGAGGCCGGCAAATACCAGCATCAGAACCACGAAGAATGAAATCCCCTGGGGTTCAAACATCTGTTCACCTCGCGGGGGGGTAGGCCGGCAATCCACGTGACGGGATGCGGTCCACCCGCACACGCGTCAAGGCAAGCCTCGACGCCCCCGTCTGACGGCTGAGCGGTGGAGGTGGGATTTGAACCCACGGAGGGGTTGCCCCCTCACACGCTTTCGAGGCGTGCGCCCTCGGCCACTAGGCGACTCCACCGCGGGTGAGCTTACCCGACCGTCGCGGTCCCCGCATCCGGGCCGCCAGGTCACCCCCTGGCTCAGAGCAGAATCAGAGCTTGGCCATGGCTCGCTCAGCGCCTGGTGCTGAAAAAGTCGCGCAGCAGGGCCGCGCAGTCGGCCGCCAGCACGCCCCCGATGACCTCGGGCCGGTGGGCCAGCCGCCGGTCGCGGACCACGTCCCAGAGCGAGCCGACCGCACCCGCCTTGGCGTCCTCGGCCCCGTAGACCAGCCGATCGAGCCGGGCCAGGGTCACCGCGCCCGCGCACATCGTGCACGGCTCCAGCGTCACCACCAGCGTGCAGCCGGTCAGCCGCCACTCCCCCCGGTGGCGGGCGGCCGCCCTCATCGCCAGCAACTCGGCGTGGGCGGTGGGATCACGGTCGGCCTCGCGCCGGTTGGCGGCCCGGCCGATGACCGTGCCGGCCTCGTCGAGCACGACCGCGCCGACCGGCACATCGGCCGCGCCGGGGTCGAGGCCGGTCGCCGTCGTGGCCGCTGCGGCCAGCGCCAGCCGCATGGCGGGCGCGAACTGCGCCTCGTACCCGGTTGTCATCGGGCCACCGCCAGGCTCATCGGGCCACCGCCCCTGGGCGGGCCGCCTCAGGGTCCGAGCGCGACTTCGAGCGCCCGCTCGACCGGCTCACGGAACTTGAGCCGCCCGGCGATGCTGGCCACCGCCTCGTCCGGGAACAGGTCGAGGTCGCCGGCGATCGCGCACAGCTCCCACTCTTCCAGCCCGATGTCGGCGAAGATGGACAGGTCACCGGCCGGCAGCACCTGGTCCAGGTCCTCGTCGTCGTCCGGCACCGGGATGTCGAGCAGGCGCAGCGCCTGGGCGGCCAGCGGCCACTCGAGGGCGGCGGTGACGTCGGACAGGAACACCGACGCTTCCGCGCCCATCAGCCGGACCGCGATGAAGAAGTCGTCGCCGACCCCGACGAAGCCGATCGTGTCGCCCTCGCTCGGCTGCTGCCGCAGCGCCTGGATGAGGCCGCTGAGGTCTTCGGTCAGCGCGGTGGGCAGGACGTCGGCGTCCCAGCGTTCGTCCTCCCGGTACGCGATGACCGCGAAATCAGTGGCGCTCTCGGTCATCGTCATTCCGCAAACATCCTGTGCACGGTGGGAATGCTGCCAGATGGCGGGGCCCCAGGCGGCCAAACTGCCATTTCCGCATAATCGCAGCTTCGGGCCGGGGTGGGCGGCGCGCAAGCCCCCGCCGGAGGCGGGCCGGCCCCGGCCCGAGGCGGCCCGGCCCCGGCCCCCGGGTGGCCGCCGGGATGGCGGCGCGCAGGTCGCCCCGGCTGGACCGAGGCCGGCCACGGCTGGGACCGGCCCCGCCGGTTACGGATAGCGCTCCGAACGGTCACATTTGTCAACCGGGCCGCTACTTGCCGCGGCGCCCGCAGCCCGTCCGGAGCGGGCCGCGACGACCCGCGCGGATCCCGGCCGGCCGCCACGCCGGCGCGGCCCGAATACCGCCCAAACCGGATCCCGGCTGGCAAACTACGACTTCCCTGGTTGCCGGGACCCTCCTGCCGCTGCGCCCCAGACGGCCAGTAGAGTTACTTTCGGTAATCATTGGTAAGCGGAGTACCGTGGGTTAAGCTGTGGTGCCGGCAAAAGTGGACTGGGAACGGGTCCAGGGAGGCGCGTTGAGTCTCAAGCAGATTATCGGCTATGCCATAGTCGCCTTGTTGCTGTTTTTCGTGATCAAAGATCCCACGGGTGCCGCGCACACCGTTAACGATATCGGCGACTTCCTCTCGTCCGTGGCGCGCGGTTTCTCCGCTTTCATAGGTTCTCTGTGAGCGGCCGTAGAGCTAACGTTCAGGCGACGTTATGAGGCTGGTGCCGGGAACCGATACGGTTCCCAACGCCGTTAATAAATACCTTTTGCCGCACGAGCATCAGGTAATTACGGTTCGCAAGCATCCGGCCGTCCTGCTCAAGCCCATCCTCATCGTGCTCGTGGGGCTGGTGATCGCCGCGGTCATCAGCACCACGATCGCCCGCCACCAGGCCGGGGTGGTCGGCTTCGTCTGGATCGCCTGGGCGCTGCTGCTGCTCTACCTGGTGGAGAAGGTCTGGGAGTGGTCGCAGGACTACTTCATCGTCACCTCCCGGCGGATGCTGCTGGCGACCGGCGTCATCACCCGCAAGGTGGCGATGATGCCGCTGGTCAAGGTCACGGACATGAGCTTCCAGCGCTCAACCCTGGGCCGCCTGCTCGGGTATGGTGAGTTCGTTCTCGAATCGGCTGGCCAGGAGCAGGCGCTCCGCGTGGTGGACCATCTGCCGTACCCCGAGCAGCTCTACCTCGAGGTGTGCGGGCTGATCTTTCCCGGCAAGCAAGAGGACGGCGACGACGACCTCTGAGTCGTCGCCGTTTCCTTCCCCGAGATTCGTGCGGCCGGATGAGGCCTGGAGCGCATCATCCGGCCGCAGGAGTCCCGTACCCGTTGGTCACGCTCAGTAATTAAAGGGCCACCCTGACCGCGGGCGGGGTCAGCTGCTGCGCAGCAGCCAGTCGCGGGCGGCCACCGCCGAGCCGCGGGCGCCAGCCATGTCGAGGTCGGGCACCAGCGCGAACTCCGCGGCCTGGGCCTGCTCGACCCGCAGGCTGGTGTGCTCGCGGACGCGGGCCAGGAACCAGTCGCGGAAGTGCGGAGCCGCCTCCACCACCCCGCCGCCGACGAAATAGATGTCGGGGTCGGTGAAGTTGGCCGCGATCGTGAACAGGCGGCCGAGCGCCATCGCCTGCTGCCCGAAGATCTTGAGCGCCATCTCGTCGCCATCCTCGCCGTAGCCGCGCACCAGCTTGGCCGCCTTGCTGAGGGAAACGTCGCGGGCCAGATCGTGACCGGCGTAGCGGGTCAGCCAGAACGGGAGCAGGTTCTTCTGGATCCCCGTCAGCGAGGCCACGCTCTCCACGTCGCAGGGCTGCCCGCAGTTGCACTCCGGCTGGGGCTGGCCGTCCTCGAGCAGGCCCTCCATCGGGATCGGCACGTGCCCGAGCTCGCCCGCCATCCCGGCCGCGCCGCCCACCACCCGGCCGGACTCGACCACGCCGCCGCCCAGCCCGGTCCCGACGATCGCGGACACCGAGCTGTGCTGATCCGACTCGTCGCCGTAACGGGCATGATGCGCGTAGAGGGCGGCCGCGTTCCCGTCGTTGTTGTAGACCACCGGCAGGCCGAGCTGGTCTTCGAGGGCGCCGCGGATGTCGAACCCCCACCACTCCGGCGCCGCGAAGTTGGTCGCCCCGCGCGAGGAGAGCACCCCGGTCGCGCTGGCCGGGCCGGGGGTGTCGAGCCCGACCGCCCGGACCGCCGACCGCGGCCGGCCGATCAGCTCGAGCACGTGGTCGACCGAATCGACCAGCGCCTTGACCGCCTTGTCGGGCCCCTCCCGGACGTAACTCGGAATCTCGGCCAGCCGGTCGATGAGGAACCGGCCGTCCGCATCGAGGGCGGTGCCGTTGTTGGCGGTGCCGCCGTTGTCGACGCCAACGACGACCCACCGGTCCTGACCTGGCATTCCGCCTCCTAATAGCTCTGGCCCAGAGCGTATTGCAAATTGTAAATCCCCACGATCCCGACAG
>Ga0213875_10001233_pt1 | contig 17271 bp, 14 predicted proteins | sample BarmaccomBMRX_R8_FD_160105 | JGI IMG/M metagenome (GOLD analysis project Ga0213875, IMG submission 160105) | Root-associated microbial communities from Barbacenia macrantha in rupestrian grasslands, the National Park of Serra do Cipo, Brazil - RX_R8 | ecosystem: Host-associated > Plants > Roots... | reverse complement strand
GGTCGTGCCGGCGTCGCGAGCGCACGATCGCCGCGCATCCCGCTCGCGCCGCGGAGCGTCCGCGCCGACCTGCGCGCGATCGCTCGCGCGCCGTTGCCCGTCGCTCTCGCAATCGGGTTCACCGGATATGCGGCCGCGTATCTCGCGCTCGTCGGATTCTTGCCGACGATGCTGGCCGGCGCGGGTGCGACGACCGGCGTCGCGGCGATCGTCTCCGCGCTCGTCGTCGTCGCGAACGGCTGCGGCAACGTCGGCGCGGGGTTCATCGCGCGCCGGCGAGGCGCCGCACCGCTCATCGCGATCGCGGCGAGCGTGATGGGCCTGTGCGCCGGGCTGTCGTTCGTGCCGGCGTTTCCGGTGACGAGCCGTCTCGTGCTCGCGCTCATCGGCGCGCTCGCAGGCGGATCGGTACCGGCCTCGATCATGCTGAGCGTGCCGGACGCCGCACCGTCGCCTCGTCTCCTCGCCACCACGCAAGGCCTCGTAGTGCAGGGCTCCAACGCGGGGCAGGTGCTCGGTCCGATCGCCGTCGCCGCTGCCGGCGGCGTCACCGGCAGCATCGCCGCCGCGGCGCTCGTGCTCGTGCTGAGCGTCATGCCGCTCGCGACCGCAGCGGCGCTGGCTCGCGCCGGAGCACGGGTCCGCTGAACCGCGTGCGCGGCACGTGCACGAAGCAGTAGGCGACGCTAGCGCGACGCGATGCGAACCGCCGCGCTCGTGCCGTCGCCCGCGACGCGAACCGTCGGCGGCGATGGTGCGGGCGCTTCCGGGATGACCTGAAACTCCAGCACCTTGACGCCGGAGGGCGGCAGCGCGACGGTCGTGCGGAACGGCGCGCACGCGCGGTCGCTGCAGAACGACGCGATCCAGCGCTTCGGCAAGCCCTGCGCGGTGAGCGACACGGTACGTCCCGGCGCGCCCGCGACGACGAGCCGGTACTTGTACGTGCTCGCGACCGATCCGGGCAGATCGGGCCCGGTCCACGGCGCGAGCGAAAGCGCGGTGCGGCCGTTCGGATGCGCGGCGTCGAGCGCAACCGTCGCTTCCTGCGCCTCCTCGAGATAGAACGCGTAGCGCGAATCGTTCTTCGGCAGCGTCGCCGCCCACGATGACGCGTGGCCGAACGCGGCACGCGCTTTCGCGATGTCGCCGGATTTCACGAAGAGCCGGCCCTCGTACAGATATGCCCACGCGACCTTGCGGATCGCCTTCGCGTCATGCGGCTTCCCCGCGACCGCCGCGCGCGCCGTCCCGATCGCGCGCGCGAAGGCGATCGCGCCGTCGTGGAAGCGCTTCGCGTCGCCGTCGCTGATCCCGAGCTGCACGAGGTTGTCGACGCTCGGATCTTCGGCGGCGAGCGCCGCGTACGCGTCGGCCGCACGCGCGTCGTCGCCGGTGGCGTGCAACGCCGCGGCGTAACCCGCAAGCAGATCGACGTCGTTCGGGGCGAGCGCGAGACCGGTGCGGTACGCCGCGAGCGCGTCCGGCCACGTCTCGCGCGCGGAAGCGGCGTCGCCCTGCAGCCGCGCGAGCAGCACCTTCCGCGCGTCGTCGCTCGCCAGCGGCGCGAGCGCGCTCGCGGCGGCATCGCGCAGCGCGTTCTCCTCCGCCAGGGTGCGCACGTAATCGGTGTCGCCGTCGACGTTGTCCGCGTCGTCGATCGCCTTCAACACGGCCTTGGCGCTCGCGACGACGCTGGACGCGTCGCCGGAGAAGTCGAACTTCGCCGGGTCGAGCAGGGCGTCGACGGTCTTCTGCGCGTCGCTCGCGAGGACACCGTCGCGGCCGGCGCGCGCGTCGTCGACGAAGCCCGCGAGCACGGCCGGCGAGATGACGCCGACGTACCGCGCGCGGAGCACGCCGTCGGCGGAGATCACGAACGTCGACGGAAACGCCGTGACGTCGTACGCCTTCGCGAACGCGCGGTCGGCATCGATCGTCTGCGCGTACGGCATCGACTTGGACGCGACGAACGCGCGCACGAGGGGCGCAGCCTCCGTCGAGTCGACGCCGAGAAAGACGACGTCGCCGTGCACGCCGAAGCGCTTGGCGGCCGCGATGAGGTCCGGCGTCTCTTCGCGGCACGGCGAGCACCACGTCGCCCAGTCGTTGATCACGAGGGTCTTGCCGCGAAACGCCGCGAGCGAGACGCGCTTTCCGTCGACGGTGACGAGATGAAAGTCGGGCGCCGGCGCGCCGACCTGCGGCCCGGTGAGCGCGAGCGCGGACGCGGCGAGAATCGCGTGCAGCATCAGTTCGTCACCGTCGTCGCGACCGTCGCGACCGTACGCCCGCCGCTGAGCGCGTCGATGCGCACGCGCACCGGCGCGGCGTGCGCGGCGAGCGGAACGACTTGGAACTCGACGACCTTCACGCCGTCGCTCGGCACGCGCACGGACGTGCGGAACGGCGCGCACACGCGGTCGCTGCAGAACGAGCCGATCCACCGCGCGGGCAGACCGCCGGCCTGCAACGCGATCGTCGAACCGGGCGCGCCGACCACGACGAGCCGGTACTTGTACGTGCTCGCGATCGAGCCGGGCAGGTCGGCGCCCGTCCACGGCGCGACGGAAAGCGCCGGACGCGCACCGCGCGCGACGTCGAGCGCGACGGCGCCTTCCTGTGCCTGCTCGAGATACCACGCATGCCGCGGGTTGTTCGACGGAATCCGTGCGGCCGCTGCCGCGGCACGCGCGAACGCCGCGCGCGCTCGCGACGGATCGCCGCTCGCCGCTTCCATCCGGCCGTCGTAGAGGTTCGTCCACGCGACGGCCTGCGGCGTCGCGGCGAGCGAGCGCGCGCGCTCGAAGCTCGCGCGCGCGCCCGCGATGTCGTGAACCGCGGCTTGCGCGCGGCCGAGGGACACGAACGTCGACTCCGACGGACTGAGCTCCGTGATGCGGCGGTCCGCGTCGACGACCGCCGCGTCGTCGCCGGCATTCGTCGCCGCGTACGCGAGCCCCGAGAGCGCGGCGAGGTCGCGCGGCGCGACGGCGAGCGCGGCAGCGTACGCATCGCGCGCGGCGCGCCAGTCGCCGTCGGCCGCCGCAGCGTCGCCGCGGAGACGCGCGAGCAGCACGCGGTCGGCGTCGCTCGACGCGAGGGGCGCAAGCGCCGCGATCGCCGCGGCGCGCAGGCTTTGCTCCTCGGCGTGCGTCTTGATCAGGTCGTGATCGCGCGACGGATCGTCCATCGCGTCGTCTTGCAAGCCCTCGGCCGTCGCGATCGCATCGGCGGCTTCGACGACGTTCGCGCGCACGCTCGCCGCGTCGCCCTCGAACCGATACCGCGCCGGCGCGAGCAGCGCGTCGAGCTGCGCCTGGAACGGCGTCGTGAGCGGCGCGCTCTCGCCGCGCTGCGCGGCGACGATGTACGCATGGAGCTGCGCGCGCGGCAGGATGTTGTCGGCGTGACGCGCGCGCAGCACGCCGTCGGGCCCGATCACGAACGTCGTCGGGTAGTTGCGGATGTCGTACGCTCGCGCGAACGCGCCGTCGACCGGCGTGACGGCTTGCGGGTACGGCACGCCCTTCGCCGCCGAAAACGCGCGCGCGACGCTCGCGGGTTCCGTCGTGTCGACGCCCAGGAACGCGACGCCGCGCGGCGCATCGCCCGTGGCTTCCGCGATCAGATCGGGCGTCTCGAGCCGGCACGGCGGGCACCACGACCCCCACACGTTGATGACGAGCGTCTTGCCGCGAAAGTCCGACAGCCGGACGGTCTTGCCGTCGACGGTGGTCAGCGCGAACGGCGGGGCGGGCTGCCCGACTTCCGGCCCCGGCGCGGCCGCAACGCCCGCGACGGCGGAAGCCGCCGCGACGACCGCGGACGCGAGCAGCCACGGGAACAATCGTCTCACGAAAGGTACGGACGCCGGGCGTGCGCGCGCGGTTTCAGGATGCGGCCTACGTGCGGAGCTTGTAGCCGGTCGCCGTCATGCGAAGCGCGACCACGAACGCCGTCGCGGCGATGGCCGCGACGACGCCCAGCGAGACCGCGAGCGGAGCGTCGCCGCGCCCGATGTAGCTGTGCCGCAGCGCGTCGATCATGTAGAACATCGGGTTGGCCTGCGAGATCTCGCGCACCAGCGGCGGCATCATCGAAAGCGTCGTGAAGACGCCGCCCACGAACACGAGCGGCGTGATGAAGAACGTCGTCAGCACGGCGATGTGATCGAACTTCTCGGCCAGCAGCCCGAAGATGATGCCGAGCGCGCTGAACAGCACCGCGACGAGCCCGACCGTCACGACGTAGAGCGCCCAGTTCTGCGGCGCGGCGTGCACGAACACGGCGCCGAGCGCCGTGATCAACAGCGCGATGAAGATCGCGCGCACGACGCCGGCGACGACGTAGCCGCACACGATCTCGGTCGCGCTCAGCGGCGCGATCAGCAGCTCTTGGATCGAGTTCATGAAGCGGCCCTGGAACACCGACGAGGAACTCTCGCTGTACGTCTGGTCGATGACCTGCAGCATGATGAGCCCGGGAATCAGAAACTGCGAGTACGGCACGCCTTGAACCGTCTGCAGCCGGCTGCCGAGACCCAGGCCGAAGATGAAGACGTACAGCAGCGTCTGGATCACGGGCGGCCAGATGACCTGGTTGATGATCGAGAACGTGCGCACCATCTCCCGGCGCACGAGCGTCTCGAAGCCGACGAGGTTCCCCGTCATCGGCGCGTGAGCTCGAGGAACACGTCTTGCAGCGAGCCGTTCGCGACGAGCGTGGCCGTCGGCTCGAGCGCGACGAGCCGTCCCGCCTGGATGATCGCGATGCGGTCGCAGAGCTCCTCGGCCTCTTCGAGGTAGTGCGTCGTGAGGATGATCGTCGTCCCGCCGCGCTTCAGCTCGCGCAGCAGCTCCCACAGCTCGATGCGCAGCTCGACGTCGACGCCGGCGGTCGGCTCGTCGAGGATCAGCAGGCGCGGCTCGTGGATCAGCGCGCGCGCGAGCGTCAGCCGGCGCTTCATGCCGCCCGACAGCTTCGTGAAGACGACCTTCGCCTTCGACGTGAGGTCGAAGCGCTCGAGCAGCGCGTCGGCGCGGCGCTCGACGTCCTTTCCGCGCAGGCCGTAGTAGCCCGCCTGGAAGATGAGCACGTCGCGAATGTTGAGGTAGCGGTCGAAGTTATACTCTTGCGGCGCCAGCCCGACTTGCCGTCGCGCGTCGCGCCAATCGCGCACGACGTCGTAGCCGAACAGCGAGATCGCGCCGCTCGTGAAGTTCGCGAGGCCGACGATCGCGTTGATCGTCGTGGTCTTTCCCGCGCCGTTGCGCCCGAGCAAGCCGAAGAACTCGCCCTCGTGCACGTCGAACGAGATGCCGCCGACCGCCGTGAAGTCGCCGTAGCGCTTGACGAGCCGGTCGATGCGCAGCGCGGGGACGGCGCCGTTGAGCGAGACGCTCACGGGATCAGCGCACCGGGCGCACCGAGCTTCGGATACCGGTGACGCCGCAGCGTCGCGATGCGCTTGTCCGCGTTCGGGATGCCGCACGTGCGTAGCTGCCGCTCCACCTTCGCGACCTCGAACGGCACGCGGCGCGACTGCACTTCCCAGCCGCCGCTGCGCTGCGTGAGGATCGCGTAGTGCGCGTTCGCGTCGCCGTCCTTCGGCAGCCCCGCGGACGCGACGTTGACGAGCGTGCGCCCTCGCCACACGCGCACGTACGACAGGTGCAGGTGCCCGAACGCGACGGTGCGCTGCACGACGTCGCCGAAGAAGCGCTCGAGCGTCGCGTCGTCCGCGTCCGGCCACACGTGCTCGTCGTCGCTCTTCGGGTTCGCGTGGCACACCAGCAGGCCCGACTCGCCGTCGCCGAACGCGAGCGACGCCGGCAAGTCGGCCAGCACGCGCGTCCACGCGGGACCGATCCGCTCGCGCGTCCACGCGATGCCGCGTGCGTCCTCGGGATCGAGCCGTCGCGGATCTGCCGTGCCGATCATACGGTCCGTGTTCCCGCGCAACATGCGCGCGCCCGCGGCGCGCAGCCGCTCCAGCACGCGCTTCGGCCGCGGACCGTCCATGCACATGTCGCCGGCCGCGACGATCGCGTCGGCACCGCCGCGCGACGCGAGGTCGTCGAGACAGCGCCGCAGCGCGTGCGCGTTGCCGTGGATGTCGGACAAGATCGCTACGCGCACGCAAATCTCACGCCGACGCGTGCCGCGGAGCCGGCCGCGGCCCGAACGTCCACCGCTATGCGCGCTTCACCGGGAGCGCGAGCGCGAACGGGCCGAAGCCGGCTTTGCCGAACTCCCACATGTCGATCGCCTCGACGGCGATCTTCGCCGCGCGCATCAACGCGATCGCGCGGCGGAAGCGCAGGTTCCCGACGACGCGCCGTTCGCCGAGCGTCACGACGCCCGCGGCGAGCTCCTCGCCGCGCGGCAGCTCGACGATCCGCAGGCCCGAGGGGGTCGCGTCGACACGGCTCGGCGCCGCGACGGCGAGATCGGCACCGACGACCGAGAACACGTCGCGCAGTCGCGAGATCTCCGGCGAGACGGGAAGCTCGACCACGGCGAAGCCCTGTTGCGTCGCGATCGCCTCGAGCTGCTTGCGCCCCATCTCGTTCGAGCGACGTCGCAGCCCGGGACTCGCGCTCGGCACGCCGACGAAGACGCGGCCCGGCGCCATCGCGACGTCGGTCGCGTCGAGCAGCCCGGGCGCCTCGATGCGCCCGATGACCGGAACGCCGAGATCGGCGAGGTGCTTCTCGACCTCCGCGACCTCCCCGCGACGGTCGATCTGCGAAGGTCGCGCGAGCACGGCGCCGTCGGGAAACAGCAGCGCGCAGTCCGCCACGAGCGAACGCGTCGGCGACTGCTCCGCCGAACGCATCTCGTGAACGACCACGCCGCGGTCGCGCAGCGTGCGCACGAAGATGTCGTGCTGCTCCTCGGCCCGCGACGCGATCGGCGACGGTTCGCCCGCGATGGGCGGCAGCCGATCGATCGCGGCCGTCGGCCGGACGACGAGCGCCGCGGACAGCGAACCGGCATCGCTGGAGGCGTAGGGTCGGGCGTACGGCTTGACGGTCACGACTGGCGCGCGTTCGCCGCGCGCGTTTCGGGCTCCTGAGGCGGCGGAAGCGCCGCCCGCGTGGGAAGAACGTTCGCCATGACCAGCAACCGCGCCGTCGCCGTCGTCTGCGCCGTGGTTCCGGCGCTCGCCCTCACGCTGGGCGTGATCGTGTTCGACCGGCTGGAGCCGCGCATTCTCGGACTGCCGTTCGTTCTCGCGTGGATCGTCGCGTGGGTGCTGCTGACGCCGGCGTTCATGTGGGTCGCGTACCGGAGCGTGCGGGCGTGAACGCCGCGATCGCGCTCGGCATCGTCGCCGTCGTCGTCGTCGCGACGATCGCGCTCGGGCTGCGCGGCGTGCGCGGCGTGACGATGGATCCGCAGGAGTACATCGTCGGCGGCCGGCGCATCGGCGCGCTGCTGCTGTGGCTGCTGCTCGCCGGCGAGATCTACACGACGTTCACGTTCCTCGGAGCAGCCGGCTGGGCGTACGGGCGCGGCGCGCCCGCGTACTACATTCTCTGCTACGGCACGCTCGCGTACATCATCTCGTTCTTCCTCGCGCCGCGCGTGCACCGCATCGCGCGCGAGCGCGGCTACCTCACCGGGCCGGACTTCTTCCGCGACCGCTACGACAGCCGGCTGCTCGGCGCGCTCGTCGCGCTGCTCGGCTTCGTGATGCTCGTGCCGTACGTCACGCTGCAGCTCACCGGCTTGCAGATTCTGCTGCAGATCGCGGGCTTCGGCTCGATCAACGCGCTGGCCGCCGTCGCGATCGGCTTCTTCGTCATCGCGCTCTTCACGTTCGTCGCCGGGCTGCACGGCACGGCATGGGCGAGCGTCGCGAAAGACGCGCTCGTGCTGGTCGGCGTGCTCTTCGCCGGCATCGTGCTGCCGGCGCACTTCTTCGGTTCCCCCGCGGGCGCGATGGACGCGGTGCTGCGCGACCACCCCGGCTGGCTGACCATCGCGGGTCCGGACGTGCCGGCCAGCGGCATCACGTGGGTCGTGTCGACCACGGTCCTCACCGCGTGCGGATTCTTCATGTGGCCGCAGTCGATGGCGGCGATCTACAGCGCGCGCGACGAGGACACGCTGCGCCGCAACGCCGTGTTCCTGCCGTTCTATCAGGTGATGCTGCTGTTCGTCTTCTTCGCCGGCTTCACCGCGCTGGAGGTGCTGCCCGGACTCACGGGGCCGGCGGCGGATCAGTCGTTCATGCTCGTCGTGCAGAAGTACTATCCCGCGTGGGTGCTCGGCATCATCGCGGCGGCCGGAACGCTCGCCGCGCTCGTGCCCGCGGCGGGTCAGCTGCTCGCAGCGGCGAGCATCGTCAGCAAGAACGTCTTCGCGGATTACGGCATCGCGCGCGACCAAGCGGCGCAGACGCGCACGACGCGCATCCTCGTGCTCGTGGTCGCCGCTCTGGCCTTCGGCTTCTGGGCCGTCGAGAAGGTGACGCTGGTCGGGCTGCTGCTGATCGCCTACAACGGCGTGACGCAGCTCTTCCCCGGCGTCGTGCTCGGCGTCACTGCCCGGCGGCCGCCGGCGGCCGCCGTCGGCGCCGGCATCGTCGCAGGCGTCGTCGTGCTCATCGACTTCGCCGCGACGAAAACGGGCCAGCTGTGGGGGATCAACAGCGGCATCATCGCGCTCGTCGCGAACGTCGTCGTGCTCGCGATCGCGTGGCCGATCGCGAACGGCGCTCGGCGCACGACCGCAGCCTAGGTGTTGCGCAGCAGCGCGATGCGCCCCGGTCCGGCGATCACGAGCGCGAGGCCGATGCCGACCATGAGGATGAAGTACTCGATTCCTTCACCGGCCTGACGCCCGGAGAAGTTCATGAAGAAGCCGTTGCGCGCGTGCACGAGCACCGCGGCGACGAGCATGTCGATCGCGATGCCGAGCGCGGCGAGCCGCGTGAGGATGCCGAGCACGAGGGCGATCGGGCCGAGGAACTCGACGGCGATCACGAGATACGCGAGCACCGCGGGAACGCCGGCGTGCGCGCCGAGCATGCTCACGGTCGTCGGAATCCCCATGCCGCCGAACATGCCGAGCGCCTTCTGCGCGCCGTGCGGCCACATGACGACCGCGAGCGTCAGACGGAGGATGAGGAGCGAAACGTCGACCGCGCGCATGCCGTCATGGTACCGCGTTCGGCCCGCGATCAGTCGCAGGCGCCGCGGCCTGCGGCGGCACCGGGATGGCGTCGTACGGCGCCGCGTCTCCGCCGCGCGTCACGAAGAAGTCGCTCATGTCCGTCGCGAGCAGATCGCCGAGCGACAGCGTGCCGAGGTGCAAGATCTGTTCCGTCGTCTTGAGGACCGACACCGTCGAGAGGTGCCGCATGCCGACGTAGTGCGGCCGCGCCCACGGCCCGGCGACGATCGCGTACGTGCGGTACGCCTCGACGTGGTCGCGCGACGACTGCGCGTCGTCCGGCATGACGAACAGCGCCGTCTCCCGCCACGACGGCAGATGCGAGAGGTACTGCACGACGATGCCGAGCGCGCGGTCGCCGTCGGCGACCTCTTCCGCGGCCGGCGGAATGCCGGGACCGGAGCCCGTGCGGTCGTCCGGGAGCCAGATGGAGGTGTAGCGCGGCTGATGACCCTGCGCGACCAGCATACCGTAGTCGCGCACGAACTCTTTCGCGCGCCGCTCGTCGCGGATGCGAAGGTTCCAGCCCGGATAGTTCGGATCGACGTGGCCGGCAAGCACCGCGGGCGCCGGCACGTTCAGCGCGTATAGACCGCCGAGGCCCTGCGTCGGCGCGTCGCGGTCGTCGACGCCCGCATACGGCGGGTCGTCGGCTTTGACGTCGTTCGCGGAGCCCTCGTCGTAACCGCTGACGCGCAGGAGCTCGCCGTAGTCGCGAAACGCCATCCGCGCGCGCGCGAGCGCGTTGAACACGTAGCCGAGACGCGGGTAGTCTTCGGGACCTTCGTCGTCGCCCGCGAGCGTCGTGCGCCCGTCGTTCGCGCGCAGCGACCGCTCCGAGTAGAGCGTCGCGATCCCGCCGGCGACGAACTCGTGCGCGGCGCGCGACGCCTCCGCGTCCGCGAAGGCGTTCGCCGCGAGCGCGTAGCGCCGCGCGAGCGCGTGCAGATTCGGCGTCACGCTCTCGCCGAACGACACGAGGTTGGGATCGCCGTACGGCGCGCCCAGGTCGCCGAGCATCGCGTCGAACGTCTTGCTCTCTTCGACGATCACCACGACGTGCGTGATGCCGCGCGGATACGCCGGCGGCGACGCGAGCACGCGGCGCGTGTTGCCGAGCGCCGCGAGCGTCGTGCTCTTGAGCGCGATCGCGCCGAGGTCGACCTTCTGCAGCGTCGACCACGTCGCGTTCGCACCCGCGTCGAGGCGCGCATCGCCCGCGAAGCCCGGATCGTGGCCGTATCCCTTGGTGTTGACGACGAACAGCGTGCGGTCGTCGGAGCCGAGCGCGAGCGCGGTCGGATACCAGCCCGTCGGAATCAATCCGAGCCGGTGCAGGTGCACGGGGTCGCGCGCGTCGATCACGGCGACCGCGTCGAGTCCGGCGAGCGCGACGTAGAGACGCGAACCGTCTTTGGAGAGTGCGAGCGCGGACGGCTGCGTGCCGAACGGTCCGCGGTCGAACAGGCGCAGCTCGGTACCGCCGACGGCGCGCGCCGTCGGGCGCAGCGCGATCGTGGCGATGCGATCGACGTTCGTCATCGCGACGTACGCGTACGCGCCGTCCGCGGTCGTGACGACGGACGTCGGGTGCGCGCCGCCGACGGTGCGCAGCCCGTCGGGCGTCGGATCGAGCGGCAGCGGCGCGTTCGCGAACGGCGGCGCGTCCGCCGCGGCGGCGGAGAGCTCACCGTCCGCGGACGTCGCAACGAACGACAGCGCCGACGCGTGCTCCATGTCGGCCGCAGGCGTCGCGAACGGCGGCGCGGTCGCCGCCTGCGCGAGCACGCCGTACCGCATCAGCCCTTCGTCGGTGACCAGCACGCGATCGCCGTCGAACGCGGCGCCGAACGGAGAGAACCCGACGCGCGCGGCCGGACCGCCGAGCGTGCGCGTCGCGACGTCGATCGCGCTGATCGTCCCCGCGCCTGCGTTCACGACGTACGCGTGACGCCCGTCGCGCGCGAGCACGATCGTTCCCGGATCGCTCCGGCCTGCGTCCGCGAATGCGGGGTCTCCCGGAACCGGCTGCGTGATGACGTGCTTCGCATCGGGCGTGAGGTGCCCGTTCGCATCGAGCTGCAGCGCGTACACGGCGTTCGACGGACCGCCCGACGCGAGCACGAGCGTGCGCGACGCATCCGCGGGATCGCGCAGCGCGACGACGCCCACCCAAAACGTCTCGTTCGCGGCGCGGTACCGGTCGACGACGCGCATCGTCGCCGTGTCGACGACGGCGAGATCGGAGCCGCCCGTCGCGTCCGGATCGATCAGCGAGTGCAGTTGCGCGCCGCGCTCGTCGTCGTCGCTCACGACGGCGTAGCGTCCGTCGGGCGACAACGCGACGCCCAGCGCGTTCATCCCCGTGACGACGCTCGTGCCGGCGGGCGTGACGATGCGTCCCGACGGCAGCACCGCGTCGTACACCGCCCCGCGCAGATGTCCGGCGGGCATGTCGCCGGCGGGCGCGGCGTACGACACCGTCGCGGCGGGACGACCCGCGGGCTGCCGATGCGTGGTCGCGCGATGCGACGCAGGCTGCTGTGCGGCTCGCGCGGCGGCCGCGAGCGAAACGAGGGACAGCGCCGCGACCGCGGCGACGCGCAAAGAACGGAACGCGAGCGTCACGGGGCGCTAGCGTTCGTCTAAGCGATACCCGATCCCGCGCACGCTGCTGATCGCGAGCGTCGTTCCGACCTCACCGAGCTTCTTGCGCAGCGCGGCGACGTGAACGTCCACGACGCGCGTCGGCACGCCGGACACGTCGTTCCAGACGCGTTCCAAAATCTGCGCGCGCGTGAGCAGCTTGCCGACGTTCTCCGCGAGGTACCACAGCAGGCGGAACTCGAGCGCGGTCAGCGTGACGCTCTTGCCGTCGTTCTCGAGCGTGTGGAAGTCGCGCACCAGGGTCGCGCCGCCGACCTGCAGCCGGCCTTCCTGATCGGTGCGGCGCGAGCGCTCGCGCCGGCGCAGGAACGACTGCACGCGCGCGACGAGCTCGTTGCCGGAGAACGGCTTGCGGATGTAGTCGTCGGCGCCGAGGCCGAGCCCGCGCAGCACGTCGTTCTCGCTCGAGTGCGCGCTCACCATCAAGATGAACGCGTCGGACGAATTCGCGAGCGAGGTGCAGACGTCGAGTCCGGAGATGTCCGGCAGCTCGACGTCGAGCAGCACGATCGCCGGCTTGAAGCCCGGCTCCGCCTCGAGCCCCGCGGAGCCCGTGCTCGCCACCCGCACCTCGAAGCCGTTCCGTTCCAGGATGACCTTCTCGAAATGCGCGACGTCGGCGTCGTCCTCGATGATCAGGATACGGTCGGACACCCGAGCCCTCCGAAGCTAGCAACCACCCCGCTCAGGGTACGGTGTCCCGCGGTCCCGCACCTCGCCGGAGGCACCTAGCGGGTTGCGGCCGCTTCGGTGGAGTCCTCGTCCGGCAGCAGCAGCTCGCGACGCGCGACGCCCTCCTCGATCGCCGCCTGCTGCACGGCGTGCGCGACCGCGTCGACGACGCGCGTGTCGAACACGCTCGGGATGATGTACTCCGCGGTGCGCTCCTCGGCGACGATCGACGCGATCGCGCGCGCCGCCGCGAGCTTCATGCCTTCGGTGATCTTCCGCGCGCGGCAGTCGAGCGCGCCGCGAAAGACTCCGGGAAACGCGAGCAGATTGTTGATCTGATTCGGGAAGTCCGAGCGTCCCGTGCCCACGACCGCGGCGTACGGCGCCGCCGCGTCGGGCATCACCTCGGGCGTGGGGTTCGCCATCGCGAAGATGATCGGATCGCGCGCCATCGTCGCGATCCACTCCGGCTGAAGGATGCCGGGCGCACTCACGCCGACGAACACGTCCGCGCCCGACAGCACGTCCTGCAGCGATCCGCGGCGGCGCTCGCGGTTCGTGTTCTCCGCGAGCCACGTCCAGTGCGCGTTCGCGTACTCCTGGTCGCTGCAGAGCGCGCCGTCGCGATCGACCGCGATGACGTCGCGCACGCCGGCCGCGAGCAGCATCTTGATTGTCGCGGTGCCCGCGGCGCCGCTGCCGGTGAGAACGATCGTGAGATCCTCGATGCGCTTCCCGACGACCGCGGCCGCGTTCATCAGCGCGGCGAGGATGACGACCGCGGTGCCGTGCTGGTCGTCGTGCATCACCGGGATGTCGAGCTCTTCGACGAGCCGCCGCTCGACCTCGAAGCACCGCGGCGCGCTGATGTCCTCGAGGTTGATGCCGCCGAAGATGGGCGCGATGCGCTTCGCGGTCTCGACGATCTCGTCGACGCTTTTCGTCGCGAGGCAGATCGGGAACGCGTCGATGTCCGCGAACTGCTTGAAGAGCATGCACTTGCCCTCCATCACCGGCGCCGCGCCGTACGGCCCGATGTCGCCGAGGCCGAGCACCGCGGTGCCGTCGGTGAGCACGCACACGGTGTTGCGCTTGATCGTGAGCGCGTACGCCTTCGACGGATCGTTGGCGATCGCGCTCGACACGCGCGCGACGCCGGGCGTGTAGACCGTCGAGAGATCCTGGCGCGTCTTCACCGGACGCGTGATGCCCGTGCGAATCTTCCCGCCGAGGTGCGCGAGGAACGTGGCGTCGGAGACGTTCAGGATGCGCACGCCGTCCAGCGCCTCGATCGCGCGGCGGACGGCGTCGCCGACGAGCTCGCTCGGCACGTTGACGGTGACGTCGCGGACGATGCTCGCCTTTCCGACGGATCGGGTGTCGACCGCGCCGACCATCCCGCCCGCGTCGCCGATCGCGCTCGCGAGCGTCCCGAAGGAGCCCGGCGTGTTCGGCGTCTCCAGTCGCATCACGAGCTGCGTGCCGATCGAAGGGGAGGTCGCCATCACGAGCGGGTACGGTGGACCGTACCGCGTGTCCTCGCCTGTGATTTCGGCCGTTTTCTTCTCCCGACGACGACTCCGGGCGCTCGCCGGTGCGATCGCGCCCGCACGCCGCGCCGCGTCGGCATGACGCCCGTCGCCGCCGCCGCATCCGGCGCGCTCGCGATGCTCGCCGTCACCGCGGCGGCCGGCGGGCCCGCGCTGCGGCGACGTCGCGAGTGCATCGAAGCGGCCGCCGCCGCCGCGCTGGCATGCATCGCCGTCGTGCTCGACGGCGACGAAGGCGTGCTGGCCGGCGTCGCGCTCGTCCTCGGTGCGGCCGCCATCGCACGGTTCGCGCACGCGCTGATCGCGTCGACGCGCGACGCTCCCGCGCGCATGTTCGCGACGTTCGAGCGCGAGAGCCAGGCGCGCAGCCGGTTCCTGCCGCGCACGCTCGTCGACCGGCTCGGCCGCAGCTCGCTCGCGGATGTCGAGGTCGGCGATCGCGCGACCGAGACGATGACCGTGCTGTTCGCCGACATCCGCGACTCCACGGCGCTCACGGAACAGCTGTCGTCGGAAGACGCGTTCGTGCTGATCGCGGACTTCTTCGCGCGCTCGGCGCGCGTCGTGCGCGAGAACCACGGCAGCGTCGACAAGTACCTCGGCGACGGCTACATGGCGCTGTTTCCGCGGCGCGTCGAGGACGCGCTCCACGCCGCGCTGATGCTGCAGGCCGCGGTGCGCGACCTCAACCGCGAGGAGATCGGCCCGCCGATCGTCGTCGGCATCGGCCTGCACACCGGCCCCGTGACGTTCGGGACCGTGGGCGACGCGCGGCACATCGACACGACGATCGTCTCGGACACCGCGAACACCGCCAAGCGCGTCGAAGGGCTCTCGAAACGACTGCGCGAGCCCGTCGTCGCGACCGAGGACGTCGTCCGCAAGCTCGAGGACCCCGGGCGCTACCTCGCGCGCCGGCTCGGCTCGCATCGCGTGCGCGGGAAGCGCGAGCCGATCGCGATCGTCGCGATCGAGGCGATGCCGGACCTACGGCGCATCGACACGATCACGCTGCCGCGACCCGCGCACCGCACCTGAAAGCCGTCTAGGCGAAGTCGAGCATCGCGATCGGCGCGCCTGCGGCATCGGGCGATGCCGCATCGCTCGCGACGTTTGCGACGTACGTGCCGCTCGTCTCGACGACGAAGTACGAGACGAGCAGCGCCAGCTCGTCGGAACGGTCACGCAGCGTCGACGCGCTCGCCTCGAGCTGCTTGATCTGCGCGGCGAACTGCACCGCGGACGTCGAGAGCTCGTCAGTGGCATCGGCTTGCCGCACCGCGGTTTCTGCCAGCACGCGCACGCTGTTCGCGATCGCACGGGCCGTCGCGTCGAGCTGGCGCGCCGCCGTCGCGTTCTCGTCGACGACCGCCGACACCGCGCCGACGTTCGACGCCACCTCACCGGTCGCACCGCGCATCGCGTCGCCGCGCCGTGCGACCTCGTCGGCGATCTCGGCCGTCTTCACGATCGCCTCGCGCACGCGGGCGAACGCGTCGTCGACGCGCTCGGACAGCTGACGCCCGTCCGCAACGGCGTTCGCCGACGCGCGCATCGCGTCGTTGGCGTCCAGCGTGCGACGGCGGATCGAGTCGAGGATCGTGGAGATCTCGCGCGTCGCGGACGACGAGCGCTCCGCGAGCTTGCGGATCTCCGCCGCGACGACCGCGAATCCGCGACCGTGCTCCCCCGCGCGTGCCGCTTCGATGGCGGCGTTCAACGCGAGCAAGTTCGTCTGGTCCGCGATGTCGTCGATCGCTCCGACGATCTCGCCCACGCGCGCCGACTGCTCTTCCAGCTCGCTCATCGCGTGCAACGCGGCTTCGGAACGCTCGCGCAGCTGCTCCATCGCGCGCGCGGTCAAGTCCGTCGCGGCGGCGCCGCCGGCGGCCTCCGAGGCGGCGCCGCGCGCGGCGTCGGCGAGCGCGTCGCCGGCTGCGGCGAGCGCGACGATCTCACCGTTGAGCAACGCGACGGCGTTCGACGCGGCCTGCGCCGCCGTCGCCTGTTCGCCCGCACCCTGCGCGATCTGCGTGACGGCCGACGCGACCTCCGCCGTTCCGGTGCCCGTCGCGGTGACACGCGCGGTCTGCTCCTTCGCGCTGCCGACGAGCGTCTCGATCGCGCGCGAGATGTGCTCGATCGCGACGCTGGATTCACCCGACGCCGTCGCCACGAGCGCGCTCGTGCCGGACAGGTGCGACGAGGCGCCCGAGACGCTGCCCACGAGACGCCGCAGGTTCTCGACCATGTCCTTGAACGCGCGGCCGAGACGATCGGCGTCGCCGTGCGGTTCCGGCGCGTGCGTGAGATCGCCGCCGGCGATCGACTCGGCGACGGCGGCCATGCGCCGCTGGTGGTCGACCATCGCGCGGAACGACGTGGCGAGCATGCCCATCTCGTCCTTGCTCTCGCGCGGCAGCGACGCGGTCACATCGAGGTCGCCCTGCGCGAGACGCTGCGATGCGTCCGTGAGCCGCGAGAGCGGCCGCGTGATCGCGACGGCCAGCATCCACAAGAGCCCGATCGCCGCGATCGATCCGGCGATCGCCACCGCGACCAGCACGACGCGCCCGAACGCGGTCTCCGATGCGATGCCGCGCTCGTCGTCGGTGACCGCGCGGTCGATGCGCGCGCGCAGCGTCGTGAACTCGCCCGCGATCGTGCGCGTACGCGCGCGCGCATCGCGGCTGCCCGGCACGAACGTCGCGACGTCCGACTCGAGCTTCGCGAGCATCGCGCGCGTCTCGGCGTTCGCGCTGATCCGCTCCGCCTGCTCGAGGTAGCCGGCGACGATCGCCGCGCGGCCGCCCATCGTATTGCCGCCCGAAAGGGACCACTCTTCGTACGCGTTCGACATCGCGGCCGAGAACTGGTGCGCGCGCGACATCTTCTGCGCGCGCGCGCCGAGATCGGAGAACGTGCGCGAGGCGACCGCGAACGTGGCGATCAGGATGCCGAGCAGCGCGAGGGCGACGAGGGCGATCTTGAGGCGGACCGAGAGATCAGCGACCACCTTGCTATGATCGGAGCAAGCGACCCCAAAGTTTACGTTCCGCCGATCGCCATGTCGGCGACGCGGAACGACGGCGAGGCGACCGCGTCGTCGAGCCGCAGGTCGCCCGCGATGGCGTCGATCCCGGACAGCATGTCGCCGAACGTCGACGCGATCGTGAACTCGTCGACCGCGTAGCGC
>Ga0213875_10001232_pt1 | contig 17274 bp, 17 predicted proteins | sample BarmaccomBMRX_R8_FD_160105 | JGI IMG/M metagenome (GOLD analysis project Ga0213875, IMG submission 160105) | Root-associated microbial communities from Barbacenia macrantha in rupestrian grasslands, the National Park of Serra do Cipo, Brazil - RX_R8 | ecosystem: Host-associated > Plants > Roots... | reverse complement strand
TGCGCCGATCAACATCTGGAACGACCACAGCGACGCCATGTCCCAGCGGGACGCGGGCTGGATCCAGCTCTACGCCGAGACCGCCCAGGAGGCGCTGGACCTGCACCTCCAGGCGTTCCGAATCGCTGAGGAGCTGTCGGTCCCGGTCATGGTGTGCATGGACGGATTCCTGCTGACTCACGCCTACGAGCGGGCCGAGATCCCCATCGCGGAGCAGGTGGACATGTTCCTGCCCCGCTACCAGCCTCGACAGGTGCTCGACCCGGCCCAGCCCGCCTCGATCGGGGCGATGGTCGGGCCTGAGGCGTTCACCGAGGTGCGGTATCTGTCTCATGCTCGCGAATCGCGGGCGCTCGACCTGATCCCGGACGTCGTCGCCGAGTTCGGGAAGGTGTTCGGCCGTGACTCCGGAGGTCTGGTCCGCGGCTATCACCTCGACGACGCGGAAACGGTGATCGTGGCGCTCGGCTCGGTGCTCGGCACGATCAAAGACACGGTCGACGAGCTGCGAGCCGACGGCATGCGGATCGGTGTCCTCGGCGTCACCACGTTCCGCCCGTTCCCGGCGCAAGCGGTGTGCGATGCGCTCGCCATCGGCCGTCCCACCAAGCGGCTCGTGGTCCTGGAACGTGCGTTCGCCACCGGGCTCGGAGGCATCGTTTCCGCCGACCTGCGGATGGCGCTGGCCGGGGACCGGGCGGCTGCCCTCCACCCACCAGTGATGTCCACAGTCGTCGCCGGACTTGGCGGCCGCCCGATCACCCGGGCCTCGCTGCGCAACATGCTCCACGATGCCGCGGCCGGCGCGCTCGAACCACTGTCGTTCCTGGACCTGGACAAGGACCTGGTCCAGGTCCAGCTCCAGGCCGGACGAGCAGGCTGACGGACAAGGGACTCGACCATGCCGTACCAGCACGTCACCTTCCACCAGACCGGTAGCCTCGCGGTCGGGGGACGACTGCTCACCGACGATCAGCGTTCGGTCCAGTCCGGCCGGCGCCGGTCCAACTCGCTGACGCTCGGTCACCGGGCTTGTCAGGGTTGCGGCGAGGCGCTGGGCGCCCGGTACGCCCTGGACGCGGTGCAGCGGGCCACCGGCGGCCAGACGATCGCGGTCAACGCCACCGGCTGCCTCGAGGTGTTCTCCACCCCGTTCCCGGAGACCTCCTGGCAGCTGCCCTGGCTGCACTCGCTGTTCGGTAACGCGCCCGCCGTCGCGTCGGGGGTGGCCGCTGCCCTGAAAGCCAAGGGCCGTACCGACATCCGGGTGGTCGGCCAGGGCGGTGACGGCGGCACCGTTGACATCGGCTTCGCCTGCCTGTCCGGCATGTTCGAGCGCAACGACGACGTGCTGTACATCTGCTACGACAACGAGGCATACATGAACACCGGGGTGCAGCGGTCCGGGGCAACGCCGCCCGCAGCCCGGACCGCCACCACCGAAGCGGTCGGGCCCGAGCCAGGTAACCGGTTCGGCCAGGGCAAGAACGTGCCGCTGATCGCGATGGCCCACGAGATCCCCTACGTCGCCACCGCCACCGTCGCCGACCTTCGGGACCTGGAGGCGAAAGCGGAGCGGGCGATGGAATTCCGCGGCGCCCGCTACCTGCACGTCCTCGTCCCATGCCCGCTGGGCTGGGGCAGCGCCCCGAAGGACACGATCGAGGTGGCCCGGCTGGCCACCCAGAGCGGCGTGTTCCCGGTCTTCGAGGCCGAGGACGGCGAGGTCGTCGGCGTCTCCCCTATCCGGCACCGGGTGGGCGTGCGGGACTACCTGCGCACCCAGCGCCGCTACGCGCACCTGTTCCAGCCGGACGAGCGGACCGACATCATCGACCGCATCCAGCGCGGTGCCGACCGGAACATCAAGCGCTTCGGGCTGCTGCCAGCCGGAGTCCAGGAGGAGTCAGCGTCATGAACAAGCCGTTCGCGATCACCCTGGACGTGGGCTCGAGCCGGGCCAACAAGACCGGCTCGTGGCGGACTGAACGGCCCGTCTACACCGACCGGCTGCCACCCTGCAACAACGCCTGCCCAGCCGGGGAGAACATCCAGCAGTGGCTGTACCAGGCCGAAGACGGCGCCGAGGGTGGGTATGAGGCCGCCTGGCGGCAGATCATGGCCGACAACCCGCTGCCGGCGGTGATGGGCCGGGTCTGCTACCGGCCGTGTGAGACCGCCTGCAACCGGGCCCAGCTGGACGAGGCGGTCGGGATCAACTCGGTCGAGCGGTTCCTCGGCGACGAGGCGATCAAGCAGGGCTGGACGGTACCGGTAGACGCGACCCCGTCGGGCAAACGGGTGCTGGTCGTGGGCTGCGGGCCGTCCGGGCTGTCGGCCGCCTATCACCTGACACGGCTCGGGCACGCGGTGACGATCCGGGACGCGAACGACAGGCCGGGCGGCATGATGCGGTTCGGGATCCCGCAGTACCGCCTGCCCCGCGGAGTGCTCGACGCCGAGATCGAGCGGATCCTGGCCATGGGCGTGACCCTGGAGCTGAAGTCCACCGTGCACGACGGCGAGGCGCTGCTGAAGGAGTTCGACGCGGTGTTCGTCGCGGCCGGCGCGCACATCGGACGACGGGCCTACATCCCGGCCGGCGACTCGGCCCGCATCCTGGACGCGGTGTCGTTGCTGCACGGCGTCGAAGAGGACGAACCGCCGCTGCTGGGCCGCCGGGTCGCGGTCTACGGTGGCGGCAACACCGCCATGGACGCGGCCCGCACCGCCCGTCGCCTGGGCGCGAGCGAGGCGGTGGTGGTGTACCGGCGCACCCGGGACCGGATGCCCGCGCACGACGTCGAGGTCCGGGAAGCCCTGGACGAGGGTGTGACCATGCGCTGGCTGTCCACCGTGGCCCGCGCTGACGGCGGCCGCCTGCTGATCGAGAAGATGCAGCTGGACGACGCGGGCTTCCCGCAGCCCACCGGCGAATTCACCGAACTGGCGGCGGACAGCCTGGTGCTGGCCCTTGGGCAGAACGCTGATCTGTCGGTACTGGAGGGAGTCTCCGGGATTACCTTCGACGATGGCGGGGTCCAGGTAAGTCCGGATCTGATGACCGGCCACCCGGGCATCTTCGCGGGCGGCGACATGGTGCCGGGCGAGCGGACGGTGACCGTGGCGATCGGGCACGGGAAGAAGGCCGCCCGCAGCATTGACGCCTGGCTGCGCGGTACCTCGGCCAGCCACCAGCCGCGCCATGACCTGGCACCGTTCGGCGACCTGAACACCTGGTACTACGAGGACGCCCCGGTCACCGTCCGGCCCGAGCTGGAGGCGGCCCGGCGGGTGTCCACCTTCGACGAGGTGGTGGGCGGTCTCGACCGGGCTACGGCGTTGTACGAAGCCCGCCGCTGCCTGTCCTGCGGCAACTGTTTCGAGTGCGACAACTGCTACGGCGTCTGCCCCGACAACGCGGTCATCAAGCTCGGCCCTGGGCAGCGGTACGAGATCGACTATGCCTACTGCAAGGGCTGTGGCATGTGCGTCACTGAGTGCCCGAGCGGGGCCATCACCATGGAACCCGAGGAGACCTGATGCGCATCGTCAGCGACGCCGAGCTCGGCGCCGTGCTGAGCGGCCTGCCTGATCTCCCTCGGGTGGTCGCCAGCGGGAACTTCGCCACGCCGTGGCGGATCCTGGCCGTCCTGGATGCGGCGCTGCCGGAGTACCGGCTGTTCGCCCTGAACGCGCAGCCCGGTATCCCGGACCGGCCCGGAGTCACGCTCGAGACCCCGTTCGTGGGCGCGGGCATGCGGCGAAGCCCGCGGCTGCGCTACTTTCCTTGCCGGCTGTCCCTGGTACCGCACCTGCTGACCGAGACCTTGCCGCCGGACATCGTGATCGTCCACGCCTCGACGCCCGTGAACGGCATGGTGTCGCTCGGCATCGAGGTGAACATCCTGCCGGCCGCGATCGAGACCGTTCGGGCCCGCGGTGGCCTGGTCATCGCCCAGCTCAACCCGCGCATGCCCTACACCTTCGGCGACGGTGTCCTGGCCACCAGCGAGATCGACTACGCCATCGAGGTGGACGAGCCGCTGCCCACCCCGGTCTACCGGCCGGTCACCGGCGTGTCCCGCGCCATCGGCGAGCACGTCGCCGCCCTGGTCCCCCAGCAGGCGACCCTGCAACTCGGCATCGGCCTGGTGCCGGACGTGGTGCTGAGGGCGCTGGCCAGCCGGACCGGCTTGTCGATCTGGTCGGAGATGTTCAGCGACGGGGTCCTCGCCCTGGAGAAAGCGGGCGCCCTGGACCCGGAGCAGCCGATCACCGCCTCGTTCGCGTTCGGCGGCGACGAGCTCTACGACTGGGTCGACCACAACCCGCGGGTCCGGATGCTGCGCACCGAGAAGACCAACGATCCGGGCCTGATAGCCCGTCAGCCCCGCATGACGTCGATCAACGGTGCGCTCCAGGTCGACCTCTTCGCCCAAGCCAACGCGGCCCGCGTGCACGGCATGATCTACTCCGGCTTCGGCGGCCAGACCGACTTCGTGGTCGGCGCCCTGCACTCCCCCGACGGCCGGGCGATCATCGCCCTGCCCTCCTGGCACCCCAAGGCCCAAGTGTCCACGGTGGTGCCGCGGCTGGCCGGGCCGGTCACCTCGTTCCAGCACAGCTACATCGTCAGCGAGCAGGGCACCGCGGCGATCTGGGGATGCGACGCCTCAACTCAGGCAGAGCAGATCATCAGCCAGGTGGCGCACCCGGAGGCCCGCGACGAGTTGCGGGGCGCGGGCCGGGAGCTCGGCTTCGCCCTTACCTGACGGGACATAAGGAAAGGCCCGGGCCAGCAGGCCCGGGCCTTCTTGTGCAGTCAGCGGGCCGCGAGGATACGCCGTCCGGTGATGCGGGTGGGGATGACGCGGATGTAGTGCTCCTTGGCCCCGCCGGACCAGGGCTGGACACCGGTCTGGTGGGCGGCGGTGCGCTCGGTGTCGGAGTCGATGTGGTGGGCGGGGCCTTGGACGAGCACGCTCCAGCCCTCGCGGGCGGTCAGGTTGATCTCGTCGATCTCGAAGGCGACCTGGTATTCGGCGTGCCGGATCCCGGTCTGCAGGTCCTCCTCGAGCGGGCTGTCTTCGCCGGTGCGGAACACGATCGTGTTGTCCAGCAGCTGGTAGTTGACCGGCAGCACGGTCTGGCCGTAGCGGCCGGAGTAGGCGATTCGGCCGATGCCGCCGCCCGCGATGAGCGTGAGGCATTCCTGCTCGGTCAGCTCTTCGATGCGGCCCTTGGTGGCCGGGTGGGTGATCTCGGGCATGACTTCTTCCTTTGCGGTGAGTTAGCTGGGTTGCAGGACCAGTCGCGCGGGCGCGCGCCCCTGCAGTACCTCGTCGATGGCTTGGTTGACCGCGGTCAGCGGCCGGGGCTGATAGATGACCTTGGTGCGCCCGGCCGCGTGCAGGGCGAACACCTCGTCCAGGTCGGCCCGGGTGCCGACGATCGAGCCGATGACCGACGTCCCGTTCAGCACGGTGTCGAACACGGGGATGCTGAGCATGCCTTCGGCGGGCAGCGCCACCAGCACCAGCCGGCCACCGCGGCGCAGGCCCTGGTAGGCGATCTCGAACGACTTGCTGTCGACGGCCAGGCCGACGGCCACGTCAGCGCCGCCATTCGCTTGCAGCACCTGGGCCGGGTCTTCGGTGCGGGCGTCGATGACCAGGTCGGCACCGAGTTCCTTGGCCAGCTCGAGCTTCTCGTCGGTGACGTCGATGGCCGCGACGGTCGCGCCGAAGATCTTGGCGTACTGCAGGGCCAGGTGCCCGAGGCCACCGACGCCGGAGATAGCAACCAGCTCAGCGGGTTGGACCCGGCCGACCTTGATGGCCTTGTAGGTGGTCACGCCGGCACAGGTCAGCGGGGCGGCTTCGAAGGGGTCGACGCTGTCCGGGACGCGGGTGGCGAACGCGGCCTCGGCCAGGAAGTAGTCGGCGTAGCAGCCATCCACCGAGTAACCCGTGTTGCGCTGCCATTCGCACAGGGTCTCCCAGCCGGTCAGGCAGAAGCGGCAGGTGCCGCAGGCGTGACCCAGCCACGGCACCGCGACCCGCTCGCCGCCGGTCAGGCTGGTCACGCCTTCCCCAGTCGCGTGGACGATGCCGATGCCTTCGTGGCCGGGCACGAACGGCGGTGTCGGCTTGACCGGCCAGTCTCCGTGGGCGGCGTGGATATCGGTGTGACACAGCCCGGACGCTTCCATCCGCACTGTGATCTGGCCTGGGCCGGGCTCGGGGATGGGCCGTTCCTCGATGACCAGCGGCTGCCCGAACTCCTTGACTACCGCGGCTTTCATGAGTCCTCCTCGCGCTCAGATTTACGAGTCCAGGCTCTGTCCCGGGCCTGCGGATCCGGCAGTGCTGCAGGTCATCTCGGGCCCGGCCGGCCGGCCTGCGGATGGTGGTCAAAAGTCCCGGTCGCCACGGCCGATCCGGCCCTGGAGTGGCGTCGTCGGACGCGCCACGCTGAGGTCAGCGTGGCCGTGGGAGCCGCCCGAATCGGCCACCGGAGGTGACCGTGATGAACAAGCCCACCATCCGCCCGTCGGGAACCCTCCGGCAGCGGTGCGCCCGCTGGCTGGGGCTGGACCGCAACCTGCTACGACGGCCCGCCGATCGCGCTGAGGCTTACCTGCGGCTGCTCATGGCCGCCCTGGTCCTGATCGCCGTGCCGCTCATTTCGATCGCGTCCGGGCTGGTGGCGAACCATGTGCTGGCTCACCAGGCTCAGGTTCAACGTCGGTCCGACCATCTGGTCAGCGCCGTCCTCACCCAGCAGGCGCCGGTCAGCACCGTCGACCCTTTCGGGCCCGATCCCGATGTCTGGGTGCAGGCCCGGTGGACGGCGCCGGACGGCGCCGCGCGTTCAGGGCAGATCCTGGCCTCGTCCGGGACGCAATCCGGCCAGACGATTCCGCTGTGGGTCAACCAACAGGGCTTGACGGTCGACTCGCCCGCGGGGCCCGACAACGTGCTGGCCGGGGACATCCTGATCAGCGTGTCGGCTGGGCTGTTGCTGGTCATCTTGCTGATGGCGCTGCAGGGAGCGGCGAAGCGTGCGCTCGACCGGCAGCGGCTGGCGGCCTGGGACGCTGAATGGCGAGCAACCGGGCCGCTGTGGACCGATCACCGCGGCTGACCGGCCCGCAGAAACGATTCAGGCGCTGACCCTCGACGGGTCAGCGCCTGAACGCTGTGGCCTGCACGGTCTACCGAACGACCACGACCGGGCAATGCGCGTGGTGGACGACCTGCGCACTGGTCGATCCGACCACCAGCCGGGTGAACCCGCCGACGCCCCGCGACCCGACCACGAGCAGGTCGGCATCCTTCGACGCCTCGATGAGCGCCGTAGTGGCCTGCCCGGTGACGGCGGTCACGGTCACCGACGTCGGTGCCGGGGTGCCGAGCTCGGCCATCGCCTTGTCGGCGGACTCCTGCGCGGCCTTGCGAGTCTGCTCCTCGCGTATAGCGTCGTCGGGGAGGATCATGTTTCCGCCCCAAGCGCTGATCGGCACTTCCTGGACGGCGATGACGGTCAGCGGCTCGTGGCGATATCCGGCTTCGCGCATGGCCCAGTTCAGGGCGGTCTGCGAGTGACCCGATCCGTCGATTCCTACGTAAACTCCGGACATTTTCTGCTCCTCACGGTGGGACTCCCGGGTTGATGCTGGTGACGTTAGGAGCGCATCTCACCGGAATTGAGGGGCGCACTTCTCTCGGGCCATGGACGGAAGTCCCTATTTCTCCGTCGGCCGCCGTCGTGAATTGAAATCACAGAACTGCCGACGAAAACGGAGGCCGCCATGCGAGCGGTAATCGTCTACGAATCGATGTACGGGAACACCCACGCCATCGCGAACGCCGTGGCGGAAGGAATGCGAGACAAGGCCTGCGACGTCACGGTCCTGCCGGTACACCGGGCGACCGCGGAGTGTGGCGCGCACTGCGACCTGCTGGTGGTCGGCGGACCAACCCACGTGCACACGCTTCCGCGTCCCGCGACTCGCCGATCGGCCGTCGAGGCGGCGGCCAAGCCTGGCAGCGGGCTCAGCCTGGAGCCCGCGGCGGAAGGTCCGGGCCTGCGCGAATGGCTGCCCGCGCTCGCCCAAGGGGATGGTGCTCAGGCGGCCGCATTCGACACCCGCATGGAGGGACCTACGCTGTTCACCGGCCAGGCCAGCCACGGCATCGCGCAGCGGCTGCGGCGGCGGGGTTACCGGGTCATCCAGCCGGTGCAGAGCTTCACGGTCAGTAAGCAGAACCAGCTGAGCGCGGAGCAGACCGAGCGGGCACGGACCTGGGGTGCGGCGCTGGCCTTCAGTGCCGGCCCGTTCCGCCACGACCGGCCAGTGGCTGATCTCATCCCGGTCGATGCGGAGCAGTGACGGCCGAGGCAGCCGCAACGCGGACCAAGGTCACCCCGCAACGAGCCGTTGGCACCTGGGTCGACGCGACCGCGTCGGCTGCAGTGAGGACTGGCGGGAAGGACCAGCCCCGACGCGAAGTGGCGGAACGGCCCCCGTTCGGTTCCGTACACCGCGCAACCAGGACCGCGAGAAGCGGATCGCGGTCCTTCCCGCCCCAACGTTTCCGCATCCTGGGGAGTGAGCGTCATGGGCAGCGGGTGGGCGCCATTCGTCCGCTGGCTGGGCTTGGATGGCAATCCGATGCGCCGCCCGACCGACCGGATCGAGTCGATACTGCGGCTCGCGCTGATCACTCTGCTGGTGGCCGGCGTACCGGTCACCGCCGTGGCGACCGGCCTGATCGCCGATCGCCTGATCGGGCAGCACGCCCGGGCGGAACGGTCGAATGAGCTGATCGTGTCAGCCGTTCTGACCAAGAAGGCGGAGGCCGACGGCGACACCGACCCGTACTCGGATTTCCCGGTCGCCTGGGTTGACGCCCGCTGGACGGCGCCGGACGGTTCAGTGCACCGCGGTCAGATCCTGGCCCGGTCGGGCGCCCGGGCGGGCAGCACCGCCCCGGTGTGGATCTACCGCTCCGGCGGGCTCGCCAACCCGCCCATGACCCGCGGGCAGATACGGGTCAACGTCGCCTTGGCGATCATGACCGCCGCCGAACTGCTGCCGATGTTGCTCATCGGCCTGTTCTTCCTGAGCCGACATTTCCTGGACGTGCGGCGGATGGAAGCCTGGGATGCCGAATGGTGTGCGGTCGGCCCGCAGTGGAGCCGACATCAGGCGTGAATGACCCTTTAATGAAATAGAAAGAGACCCCGCAGGAAGTGCGTCGCCGCTCCCTGCGGGGTCTGCCTGTCAGTGGACGTATTCGTCAGTCGGCGTCGATGTGGTGCGGCGCCCTCGGGGGCTGGGCGGGTGGCGGTACGGGCTGGCCGATCCGGTTGTCGACGTCGACGACGCCATCGATGTCCCAGATCAGCCGGATCGCGGTCGGCAGCTGCTCGTGGTCCAGCGCATCCTGGGCCGGACCACTGAGGATGACCCGGCCATCGTGGACGGCCACCATGACGGCTTCGGCCCCGGCCTGCAGCACCTCGTCCAGGAGGTCGGCCACGTCGGCCGCGATCTCGGGGTCGCGACGCAGGAACGCGCTGAGCGGGTCCCGGCGGCTGACGATGCCGATCAGCTTGCCCTGCCCGTTCACCACCGGCAGGCGGCGCAGATGGTTGGCGGTCATGATCCGGGCCGCGCCGGGCACCGGGACATCGGGCCCGACCGTGACGGCAGGAGCGGTCATCAGCTCACCTGCGGTCAGGCCCACATGCTCAGGGCCGCGGCGGCTCCGCGGCCACCAGCCCCGCTCGGTCTGAAGCCGCCGCACACGCTCGTCTTCCACCGCCAGCAGGTCGGCTTCGGACACCACCCCGGCCACGCGGCGGCCCATGGTCAGGACCGGAACACCGCTGATGCGGTGCTCGGCCATACGCCGCGCGATCTCCTTATAGGGCGTGATCCGGTCGACCGTCACCACCGAGGTGGTCATCACGTCGCGCACCCGCCGCTTCCAGCGACCGGGCCGATGATGGTTGCCTTGCTGTCCGGCAGGCCGCGGCCTGCGGACGGTCTTCGCTGTTGTCGCGGGCTCTTCGTCCTGCAGGTGTTCCTCGACGGTGTCGAGCGCCCGAGTGACATCTTCACGCGTCGCGCGACCGTGCCGTTCGTCGTAATAGGCCGCGCCCAGGTGCCGGAGCATCGCATCAAGATAAACGTCTGTCTGTGTCATCATGCCCTCCCTGCAAAAATCGGGCTTCACCTTGACGCTTGCCCGGCGGCCCGATCGTCGCCAATGACGAAAGTCCCTTTCGTTGAGTCTTTTCATCCCGACGGCCCGGGCCATTTCGCAGTGACGCGAGATCTTGCCAGCGAGCGATTCTCATCGTGTCCAAACAAAGAAGCGCCGGATCGCCGACCAATCGATCCAGCACCGCAAAAGGAGGCATCCAAATGCGCCGCAAGAGTGTTGATGCCCTGGTCAGCGTGACCGGCCTGGGCCTCGCCGTGATCCTGGCGATCGCCGGCAGCCTGCTGCTGTGGGGTTCCACCTACGTGCACAACACCGTCCGCAGTCAGCTCGCTGCCGAACAGATCTACTTCCCGCCGGCGGCCGCGTTCGCGCACCCCAAGGCCGGTAGCGAGATCACCCCGAGCATGATCCCCACCGTGTCCCAGTACGCCGGGCAGCAGCTGCTCACCGGCCAGCAGGCCGAGGCCTACGCCGACCACTTCATCGCCGTGCACGTGGCCGAGATGGGTGGCGGCAAGACCTACGCGCAGCTGTCCGAGGCGTCGCTCGCCCAGCCCAACAACGCCAAGCTCGCCGCCACGGTGAACACCGTGTTCAAGGGTGAGGCGCTGCGCGGCATGCTGCTGAACGCCTACGGCTGGTGGAAGGTCTCGCAGATCACCTACATCGCCGCGCTGATCAGCTTCGGCCTCGGCGGCCTGGCCCTGATCACCTCGGCCTTCGCCTTCGCCCTGCGGCGCCGGGCCGGCGCCGAAGTCCCGACCGCAGTCACTCCCCCGGCCCCGACGCACATTATGTGAGTCGGTTCCCGACGGTCATCCCTCTCCGGCCGGCACCCAATTGGGTGCCGGCCGGAGGCGTACGCGGGTAGATGGCATCGATCTCGTAAGCGTCACCATCAAGCGGCCAGGTCGCACCTCGAACGCTTCATCCCTGCCAGGAATCTTCGAGACGAACAGAAAACGGAAACAGTTCGATATCCCTTACATGATTACTGCCAGATTCCCATTGCGGGACATCGCCATCCGATTTGACCAGATATTTATATTCCAACCTCAAGCCCTCCGGACTTCCGAGTGGAAAAAATACTTCTCTAGACCAGATATCACGTTGGTGCCAGCGGAGATTAACCGCCGACTTTGGGTTCCAAGCGCCGAGTTCAGGTATGGAACCACAAAGGCATACGGTCTCTCCCCACTTAACTGGACGGACGACCTGAAATGTGGCCTGAACGGCTGGGTAATCGAAGAAGGGAGGGCAAACACCGAAGCAGACTTGCGGCAGCACACTTTTCCACAGAGCGGTGTTTTTCTTAGCCGCTCGTGAGGTCGAAACAAGTTTTGGGAGTTCGTCAGCCAACCCCGGCAAGTTGCCCAATGCCCCCATCGCACCAGTCGCGGAAGCTATTTGTCCCAACCCGCCAACGATAAATGACGTTACCGACTGGTCAGCCAGCTCGCCGGTTGCCTTCAGCTCAATCCCTCGAGGCGGGTGGAGGCCGATTCGATATGCATGAGATCCTTGACGTATGGTAAAGCCGTCGCCAGATAGGCCGAGCTTTCCCCACCACTCAACGGTCTCTATATCCTTTGGGGATAGGGAGAAGAGGCGTTGTATCTTACGGGATTTAGAATGCCAAAAAGTCAAATGATCATAAAGCAAAATCAGCTCACCCGCCACCGGCAAGGGATTATAAACAGGGCCAATCCAAGCGGGCGTATGCGGAAGTAATGATGGATAATACCAGAGACTACTGAGCGCTTCTCTTACCAATCCCCAGTCGTCTGAGTCTGCAGCTTCTTTTAGTAGAGGCCGAACGGCTTCCCAGATGGTGTCATCGGCTAGACTGTTTCGAATTGCTCTGTCGTTGAATTCTTGAGCCATTGACCCTGCCTAAGTTTTAGGTAAACGCCATGCACATCACTATAACTTGCGCATGTGGCAATGACTAGCCATGCAGTCTTACCCTGAGGCTGCAAGATGGGTGCACATCGATTGCCTATTGCAATGCCGCTGATCCTGAGAAATTGCTGCCGTTGGGAGAACGTCACGGCCAGGTAGGGCCGGGGCGTACTCGAGGTGAGTATCCCGGTCAGCGTGGACCGCACGGCAACTGCCCGGGAAGCCGTGCTTCCCGGGCACCATCGGCTCCGGCTGAACGTCAGTCTGAAGGGACGACGACGACCGTGGCCTGGGCGTGGTTGAGCAGGGATCGCAGGGTCGAGCCGTGGCCGATGCTGCGGTTCGGCCCGTCGTGGCGGCCGACCACGGTCACGTCCGAGAAGACGGTGTAGTCGGTGAGGACCCGGCCGGGACGGCCCTCGACCTGCTGGTACCTGACGGTGACGTGAGGGAACAGTTCCTGCCAGGTGCTCAGGCGGCCAGCGAAGTCATGGAGCGGAGGGTTGTGCTCGTCGCAGGCGTGCACGACGGTGAGCCGGGCGCGGCGGTGGGCTGCTTCCTCGAACGCGAATCCGAGCGTGGCGTCGGCGTCGGCGGCAGTGCGGACGCCGACCGCGACCTCGCCATGGTCGACACCTCGGGGAGCGCGGATCACCGCCACTGGGCAGCTGACGTGAGCCGTCACGTACCGGGTATCCGGGCCGGCACCGGGCTGACCGTAGCCGCCTACGCCGAAGGCGCCGACGACCAGCAGCGATGCGGTTTCCGAGGCGCTGGTCAGCGTACTGCCCGGTGATCCGGTGAGCAGTTCGGTGGTGATCGTCACGCCCGGCGCCACCTGGGAGGCACGCTCGGCCGTGTCCGCCAGCGACTGGCGGTACATGCTGCTCATCAGCTCATCCAGCGTCACCGGGGAGTCATCCGTGGCCGCCGGCACGTGGGCCGGAACAGCCATGACCAGTACGATCCGGAGCGGTTGCGAGCGGCGGGCGGCCTCGGCGGCCGCCCATTCCACTGCACGCAGCGATTCTCCTGAGCCATCGGTCCCGACGACTATGGGCATGGCAGTTGTCATCGTCGTATTCCTCCCTACCGGCCTGATGCTCAGCTGCAGTAGACGCCCAGAGCGTGCTTGAGGTCCCGGATGAGCGGAATCCAGGCCCGGTGCTCGCGGTCCGGAAGCGCCCGGTCGAAGACGATCCCCGCTGCCCCGGCCGCCATCGCCTGCTGGGTCTCGGTCACCATCGCTTCGTCGCTGATGTCACGCCCACTGGAGACGATGACCAGCGACTGGTCAGCGGTGCGGACCACGGTGTTGATGGCTTCCTGCGGGAAGATGCGCGGGACGTTGTCAGAGGTACGCCGCCCCAGGTTTTCCGGGTGCGGGAAGTGGACGACCACGACGTCGGCGCCGAGCCGGTGCGAGACCCGGGTCGCATAATCGATGGCGTACAGCGAGTCGGTGCCGCCCATCTCCTCCACGAACCGGCCGCGCGGGTAGGCCCAGACGAACAGTGGCATCCCGAAGCGCTCGGCGTCTTCGCGGACCAGCTGGTAGTCAGCGAACGCGCCGTCGCGGACCGGCGAGTCCGTGTACAGGAAGTAGCCGACCGCGTCGGCGCCGAGCCGGACCGCGTCGGCGACGGTGCCCTGCGGCGCGGGCTGCGAGGAGCGCACCGGGCCGGCCGTCATGCCGTTCAGCGTGAGGATCAGCGGCAGCTCCCCGGCGTAGTCCCAGTAGAACTTCTCGGCCAGGTCGACCGGCAGGACCATCGCGCTGAACTGGCCCTCGAAGGCGAACCGGATGGCGTCAGTCGGGCTGTCCGGGGCGAGGCCCTCGGGGACACCCTGGAACCCGGGCCCGAAGCCAAGGCCGTAGGGAAGGAGCATGGCGGTCCCGTTGCGGAGGCCGCTCTCGTGAAGGATCCGGTGCAGCCGGGCCTTCTTACCAGTGCTGAGGTTGAGTTCGGTGATGTGGGGCCGCTTGTTCGTGTTCATGGCCTCAGCCTCGGCCGCGCCCGCGGGCGGCCGTCAGGGCCGTTGCGCTCCGAAGGCCGGGCCGGTTCCCCCGTTACGTCCGGGCCGAAGGTCCATGCACGGCAGGACCGCTGCCCCTCATCAGCGGCAGGCTCCTGAGCGAGCGTCGGCTGAGAAGACGGACCGGGAGGCGGCCATGTACGACAACGACCATGGAATCCTCGTTGGCTACGACGGCTCGATGACCAGCCGCGAGGCCGTGAAGTGGGCCGAGCGCGCAGCGTGCGACCGAGGCGTCACCCTCACCGTCTGCCACGCCTGGGAACCTGGCTCGGCGGGCCCTCCGGTAGAGCCGGAGCATCAGGACCTCGCCGAAGCCAGCGCCCGCTGGATGCTGTCGACCGCGATGCCGCACGCGGATCCAGAAGCGGTAAGGCAGATCCTGGCTGAGGGACCAACAGCCCGCGTGCTCTGCGGACTCAGCGCCGGCGCCGACATGCTCGTCGTCGGATCCCGCGGGCTCGGCGGCCTGACCGGCCTCCTGCTTGGTTCGGTCAGCTTGCAGGTGGCTGGGTTCGCGGTCAGCCCGGTGGTCGTGGTCCGCGGGCGCTGGCATCCCAGCGGCGGTTACGTGCCGGGCCACATCGTCGCCGGCATCGACGGCTCGGATGGTTCGGACGATGTCCTGACGTTCGCCGGGACCGAGGCCGCGATGCGGCGTGTCCCGCTCACCGCGGTCTGCGCCCTGGCCGACGCACCCGGTGAGCTGGGCGCCGGTGAGCGCCTGGCGGAAGACTTCGAGCGCATCGTGACCCGGTGGGAGAAGGACCACCCGGAGGTGGAGGTCCACCGGCACGTGACCGGCCGGTCGGCCCGGACCGCGCTGCTGGAGTCCGCCCGGGACGCCCAGCTGGTGGTCGTCGGCCGTCGCGGCCGGGGCGGTCTGCCCAGGATGCCGCTCGGGAACGTGGCCGAGACACTGCTGTCGCACGCGCCGTGCCCGGTCGCCGTCGTCGGCACTTAATGAGGACCCGCTCCTGAACATTGAAGGCCTAATCCGGCGTGGGAGTTCACGGACCCTGAGTCACAGCGGATCAGCGGCACCCACAGCCTGCACCTGGTGGTGCGCGCGCCGCTATCCGAGGTGACCGGCACGGTGTCGCTCCGGGTGAACCTCACCAGAAAACACTTCGGCGTTCTGCCGTACCGGGCGAGTGCTGATGGAGGATCGGACTTCAGCTTCTCTGTGTAACGACGAGCACCTGGTCGCAGGCGTGACCCACTTTGCCAAGTCCAAAGTGCTCATGCTGCCGCGCCGCTTCCGGTCCTCGGTCGCTGGCGCTCCTTGCGGTCCGGGTCGGCTTGCCACGGGTACCATCGCTCCTGGCCGCGCACATGGCCGAGTGGTGACGGTACGGCCGGGGCGGCATGTCCGATCCTGGGAGCGAGATGGGAGCTGCGGGCGAGGGGGTCAAGCACGGTGATCATACGTCTACTTAGGCCGTTGACCTGCGTAAACGTCAATGATCAGGCCGATTGGGCTGCCCTGTGCTCTGTTCGCATCGAGGGGGTCAGGGGTTCAAATCCCCTCAGCTCCACCCAGGACACGGCCCGGTTTCGCTGGTGAAGCCGGGCTTTGGGGTGGTGGGTCGGGTGTTCAGGCCAGAAGAGCTGTTCCAGGTCGGGGAATTCGGGATTTCCGCGTCGGCGACGGCCACCATCGTTTTCATCTGCCCGTACGGCACGCCGATCCAGAAGGTGCGTTTCGCCCTCCGGCGGCTGCTGCGGGCCGGCTATCACGTGGTGGCCTACCAGACCACCACGGCCGTCTTCACGGCGGCCGACCCGCTGATCCTGCCCGAGCTGATCGCCCAGGTCCGGGCGGACATCAGGGCCCGGATAACAAGGCTGGCGGCCGCGGGCGTCACCGACTTCGGTTTCTTCGGCAGCAGCCTGGGCTCCTTCATCCTCTACAACTGCGTGGGCCCTAACGTCCCCGAACTTCGCTGGGGAGTGTTCAACACCGGCGGCAACATCGCCCAGGGCATGTGGAACATGCTCGACCTGAGACAGTTGCACGTGGCGCGCGGCTGGTCGCTGCCGCGGCTGGAAGAAGCCTGGGCTGAGCTCCAGTGGCCAGATTTCGGGCGGCTCGACGGCTGCCGGTTCGTGTTCGTGAGCTCGCCCCGCGACGACGTTGCCCCGCTGGGCAACATCGCGCCGTACCTCGGGCCGATGCTCGCAGCGGGAGCCGAGGTGAGCGTGCGCCGGGTACCGGCCGTCAGCCACCGGACGACCGTCATCGCCGGGCTGTGGAACGCGCCCCGGCTGATCCGGATGGTCCGGCCCGCCGCCGCGTGACCAGCGCGAGGGCAACCAGGGCGGGTCGCCGGGCGATGAGCAGGACCGGTACCGGAGCGGGCAACCGGAGTACGGCGGGGCGCTGGCCGGTCACGGGAAAAGCGAAGGGGGCCGCGATCGCATAGGCACCGCCTTGCGGACGTCGGGTGGTTCAGGTTGAGTACAGCCATGTCTGAGCAACCACCGGCCGTGAAAGCGTGGCATGCCGTCGCCGAATCGGGGGACCTGGGCCAGCTCGGCGCCTTGCTGGCGGATGACGTGGTATTCCGGTCGCCGGCGGTGTTTGCTCCGCAGGAGGGCAAGGCCCTGACCACGATGTACCTGCGCGGTGCGCTGGCGGTGCTCGGTCCGACGCTGCGCTACGTCGAGGAATGGTACGGCCCGTCCAGCGCGGTGCTGGAGTTCGAGGCCGAACTCGACGGCCTGTACGTCCAAGGTGTCGACATGCTGCGCTGGGGCGATGATGACCGGCTGACCAGCTTCACCGTGATGGTGCGGCCGCTGCGGGGGCTGAACAAGCTCATCGAGCTCATGCAGGCGCAGCTCGCCCGCCAGTAGAAAAGCCGGCCCCGAAGGCAAACCGCGCCGCCGCCGGTTGCTACTCACTCTCCGAGGTTGTCGTTCCGGGAATGATCAGCTGATCACCGGGTCGAAATCGCTCGTCAGCAGGTGGAAATAGCCCAGGTTCACGGTCTGGTCCCAAAGACCGCAAATAATCGTGACCGGTTTGGCGTGGAGTATTTCCAGAATGGAGGCGGACTCGGCCGGCGGAATCGTAACGTACATGGTGGCT
>Ga0213875_10001231_pt1 | contig 17276 bp, 13 predicted proteins | sample BarmaccomBMRX_R8_FD_160105 | JGI IMG/M metagenome (GOLD analysis project Ga0213875, IMG submission 160105) | Root-associated microbial communities from Barbacenia macrantha in rupestrian grasslands, the National Park of Serra do Cipo, Brazil - RX_R8 | ecosystem: Host-associated > Plants > Roots... | reverse complement strand
TGGGTCAGGCCAGCCTGGCCAAGGCGCGCCCGCAGGTCGGGTCCGGCGTCTAGTACCGGTTTCACCTCGTGCTGGTCGGATAGGGGAAGGCGCTCGAGGTCGATATCGAGCGCCTCTTGCGGCAGCGGGGCCAGCGCAATCGCGAGCGCAGGCCCTTCCTCGTTGGTGACCGGCGGCGCCGGCATTGGCTCGATCGTGGCAAGCTGAACCGCGCGGGGGTCGGCGGCCGGCTCCGACGGCACGACCGGCGGGCCGCCGATCCGCTGCGCCATCTCGCGCCACTGCGCCGCGTTTGCGGCTGCCGCATAGTCCTGCGGCGGCCCGCCCGGTGGCCCCGGCTGCGGCGCGAGCGGAGCGCCGGCCAAGTCGAGACCGAGCGGGCGGTAAGCGGCGGGAGCGGGCGGTTGCGGGATGCCCGGCGCGGGTGTCAGATTCAGTCCGAGCGGGCGATACGGTGCGCCAGCCGCGCCCGTCGGCTCCGGAGACGACGGATCGAGCGCCCGCGCAGGTGCCGTCATCAGCAACGTCCCGGCAACCGCCAAACCGGCAACCGCACGGCCGAGCGGCGTCATCCGCCATCGGCGCAGAGCGCGCCCACCGGCCCGGCCATCAGCATCGATCGTCCCCCCGCCCCGACCGGGCCCCCCGCCCCGATCCCGGGCGCTCCGCAACGCGGGATGCTATTGTAGCGGCGACGATGATGTCGGACGAGCAATTCCGGTCCGACCTGCCTTAATCCTGGGTTGCAGGCCGCCGGGTGCCGTTTTGCGCCGCGGCGACGCCCCGGACTCTTGCGACGCTGCCCGAATCATGCGCCGTTCCGGAGGTCCTATGCAGCGCTTCCGGTCAGCGGTCGAGGTGAATCGGCGGCCGGCGCTCGTACCAGCCGCCCCGGCGAAAGCGGTCGAGATAGCTCGGCAGGATGGCTTCTACCGCCGTGGGAGCGACGTCGAGGCTCGACAGGGTCAGTGCCCCCGACGAGACCACGTCGTCGCGCTTCAGCAACTCCACCTGGTCCGGCGTCAGCGGCGGGTTCGGCAGCACGCTCATCGCCCGGGCGCTGAATGTTGCGAGGCCGAACGGCATGTCGATCAGGGCACGCTTGCGCTGGATCTCGGCGAGCAGCAGTTCGAGCAGGGCGCGGAAGGTGTAGACCTTGGGGCCGCCCAGCTCGTAAGTGCGGCCGGCGTTTGACGGGTGTTCCAGGCACTTGACGACGGCGTCGGCGACATCGCCGACATAAACGGGCTGGAAAAGCGTCTCGCCGCCGCCGATCAGCGGCAAGCCCGGCAGCAGCATCGCCATCGACGCAAAACGGTTGAAGAACTGGTCCTCCGGCCCGAAAACGATCGACGGCCGCAGGATGGTCGCGGTCGGAAACGCGTCGCGCACCGCCTGCTCGCCGGCCGCTTTGCTGCGCGCATAGGCGGAGGCGGACCGCACATCCGCGGCAAGCGCGGAGATGTGCACGAACCGGCCGATGCCGGCCTCGCGCGCCAGCCGGGCAAGGCGGGCCGGGCCGGTATGGTGCAGCAGCTCGAAGCGCTGCGCGCCGCGTTCCTGCAGGATCCCGACCGTGTTGACGAGCCCGTCATTGCCGGCGAGAAAGGCGCGAAGCAGCGGCTCGTCGTCGATCGACAGGTTGAGGCGCGCAACCTGCCCGACATCGCCCATCGGGATCAGGAATTTGGCATCTTCGGCGTTGCGGCAGCCGGCCGCGACCACGACGCCGCGGGCTGCGAGGCGCCTGACGACGTAGCGGCCGACAAAACCGGATGCGCCGAGCACGGCAACGCGGTTCAGTTTCATGCAACCTCCGCCCTGGTGTCGGCAACCGATACACGCAGCCGCCCGCGGAAGCGCGTCATTTCTTGCCCGCGACGGCGCTTTTCGGGTTGAGGCTTTGGATGTGGCCGCTTTCGGTGCCGGCGGTCGGGTCGATGACGGCGTTGATCAAGGCCGGCTTGCCGGAGGCGAGCGCCTCCGTGACCGCGCCGGTCAGGCCCGGCGTGTCAGTGCAGTGGTAGCCCTTGCCGCCGAACGCCTCGATGATGCGCTCGTAACGCGCGTCACGGAGGAGGCCGGTCGGCGAGTAAGGGCGCCCCTCCGGGTCGCCGCGGTAGACGCCGTTGTTGTTGAAGACGACAGTCGTGACCGGCAGCCCGTAGCGGCAGATCGTCTCGATCTCCATGCCGCTGAACCCGAAGGCGCTGTCGCCTTCGATCGCGACGACCGGCTTGCCGGTCTCGACCGCGGCGCCGACCGCATAGCCCATGCCGATGCCCATGACCCCCCAGGTGCCGCTGTCGAGGCGGTGGCGCGGCTTGTCCATGTCGATGATATTGCGGCCGAAATCCAATGTGTTGGCGCCTTCGTTGACGATGTAGACATCGGGCTGCGTCGCGAGCGCGTTGCGAACCGCGCGCAAGGCCGAGGAGAAATTCATCGGGCTCGGATCGGCGTTGAGGCGCGCCGCCATGCGCTCGATATTCTGCGTCTTGCGCTTGCCGATCTCGTCCATCCACGCCGCCAGGCGCCTGACCTGGTTCGGCTTTAGCGCGGCATTGAACGCGGCGAAGACCGATTTGATGTCGCCGATCACCGGCGCGGCGATCGCGCGGTTGCTGTCGATTTCGGTCGGCTCGATATCCACCTGGACAAAGCGCGTCGCCTCGGACCATAGCGGCTTGCGGCCGTGCGACAGCAGCCAGTTGAGCCGCGCCCCGGCCAGCAATACGACATCGGCCTGACCGATCGCGTAGGAGCGGGCGGCCGCCGCGGATTGCGGGTGGTCGTCGGGCAACAGACCCTTCGCCATCGACATCGGCAGGAACGGGATGCCGGTACTCTCGATAAAGCTGCGGATCTCGGCGTCGGCCCGCGCATAGGCCGCGCCCTTGCCGAGGATCGCGAGCGGGCGCTGCGCCCCGGCCAACAACTCGAGCGCGCGCGCCACCGCTTCGGGCGCCGGCGGCTGCGGCGGCGCCGGGTCGACGACCCGGAGCAGCGATTTCTTCCCCGCCTCGGCGTCGAGCCCCGAGCCCAGCACCTCGGCCGTCAGGTCGAGATAGACCCCGCCGGGACGCCCCGACACGGCGGCGCGGATCGCCCGCGCGATGCCGATCCCGATATCCTGCGGCCGGTTGATGCGGTAGGCCGCCTTGGCGTAGGGCCGCGCCGCGGCGAGCTGGTCCATCTCCTCGTAATCGCCCTGTTCGAGATCGACGATCGCCCGGTCGGAGGAGCCGCTGATCAGGATCATCGGGAAGCAATTGGTCGTGGCGTTGGCGAGCGCGACCATGCCGTTGAGGAAGCCGGGGGCCGAGACGGTCATGCAGATGCCCGGCTTCTGCGTCAGATACCCGGCGATCGCCGCCGCGTTGCCGGCCGATTGCTCGTGGCGGAAGCCGATGTAGCGGATGCCCTCATTCTGCGCGAGGCGCAGGAGGTCAGTGATCGGGATGCCCGCGACGCCGTAGATCGTGTCGACACCGTTCAGCTTTAGGGCCTCCACAACGAGGTGAAAGCCGTCGGTCATCTCGCCCGACATCTCGACATCGCTCATCTCGTCCACCATCCCTCGCGCATCCGCCTTGCCCGCGTTGTATGCCAAACCGCAGGGCGGGTGAAGCGCAGCGCAACCCGCCATTCCTGTCGAAGCAGGGCGGCGGCGGTCACGGATCGCTCGCCCCGCGACTGGCGCGCTCCTGCCGCGCGAGGCGGCGCAAGCCGCGCAGCCGGACACGCACCCGCCGCGCGATGCGGGCGGCCTCGCCGGGCGTGATCTCGCCGCGCGACACGGCCCGCAAGACGGCGAGCAATGGCGGGCGGAATTCGTCCGCCCGGCGCAACGACGACAGGTCGATTCCGAGCCGCTCGGCCGGGTCGAGCCGAGCGCGAACCGGCGGCAATAATTGCTCCGCCAACGGCCGCAGCAGATCGGGTTTGCGGTCGAGCAGCTCCGACAAGGCCTGCGGGCTCAAGGGACGCGCGATCAGATCGGGGACGCGCCGTCTCGGGTTGCGGATGCCGGGCGGCCGCCCCCGCGGGTTGCCGGAATGGGCCGCCGCAAACCGCCCGCGCGCGTCGCGCGCGCGAGGCGGCGAGGGATCAGGAGCAAGACATTGATCTTCCTCGTCCTCCTCTGCAGAAACAGCGGCGGAACAGCGGGCGGAAGCAGCGCCAGCATCATGCGGCATCGGTGGGTTCCAGACGAAGCGGGTTGACGGCACCGCGATATCTGTGTTCCTGGTATGTTCTGATCAAGGTAGGGCGGGTGGAGCGTAGCGCAAAACCGGCTATCCCGTTCGCGGCCGCGGCTATGGCGGGTTACTCTTTGCTCCACCCGCCCTACGGTTCGGTTGCGGGAGGCGCTGGTATACCATATACCTCGGGGATGCCCCTCGCCGCCCCGCGCCTCGGCGCTGCCCTCGACATGCCGCGGCTCGATACCGGCGCGACCTTCGCGAAGGAGGCGTATGCGGCGCTGAAGCGGGCGATCACCGCGATGGACATTTACGGCGAGCCGCACGAAGTCCGGCTCGACGAGCGGCGGCTGTCGCAGGGGCTCGGGGTCAGCCGCACCCCGATCCGCGAGGCGATGACCTTGCTCGAACAGGAGGGGTTCGTGCGCACCCGGCCGCGCCGCGGCATCTATGTCGTGCGCAAGTCGAAGCGCGAGATCGTCGAGATGATCACGGTCATGGCGGCGCTCGAAAGCATGGCGGCGCGGCTCGCCGCGCGGCTCGCCCCCGACGACGACATCGCCGAGTTGCGCCGGCTGATGGACGCCTTCCACGACGGCACGGATGGCGAGCGGCTGGAGGAATATTCCGCGGCCAATATCGCCTTTCACCAGGCGATCATCCGCAGCAGCGGGTGTTCGCTGATTGCCGAGATGACCGAGAATCTGTTCCTGCACATGCGGGCGATCCGGAAAATCACGATCCACCAGGACAATCGCGCCTCGCGCTCGATCGTCGATCACCTCGCGATCATCGAGGCGCTGGAGCGGCGCGACGCCGAGCTCGCCGAGCGCCTGGCGCGCGAGCACACGCTCGGCCTCGCCGCACATGTCGAGCGCCACGGCGACTTCCTCGATGCGGCGCCGGCGGGCGAGGTGAAGTGAACGGAACACGCCGTCATTCCAGGGCGCCGCCCCCGGGTCCGCGCTCCGCGCGGCCCGCGGACAGGCTCCGGGCGGCCCGCGGACAGGCTCCACGGCGAGCCCGGAACCCATATTCCAGAGGCCCGTGTTCTTGGGTCCCGGGCCTCGCCCATGCGGGCGATCCCGGAATGACGACGCGCCAGGCAGGGAGGATCCAGGAATGAGCAAGGCACTCGAAGGCGTCCGCATCCTCGACATGAGCCATGTCCAGGCCGGGCCGACCGCGACGCAGCTCCTGGCCTGGATGGGCGCCGACGTGATCAAGATCGAATTGCCCGGCCGCGGCGACATCACCCGCGGTCAGTTGCCGGACGTCAAAGGCGCCGACAGCCTCTATTTCACGATGCTGAACTCGAACAAGCGCAGCATCACGGTCAACATGAAATCGCCGAAGGGCAAGGCGGTCATCGAGAAACTGGTCAAGCGCTGCGACATCGTGCTGGAGAATTTCGGACCCGGCGTGCTCGACCGGGCCGGCTTCACATGGGCACGCTTCCAGGAACTGAACCCGCGCATCATCTACGCCTCGATCAAGGGGTTCGGCCCTGGCCGCTACGCCGATTTCAAGGCCTATGAGAATGTCGCGCAATGCATGGGCGGCTCGGCCAGCACGACCGGGTTCGAGGACGGGCCGCCGCTGGTGACCGGGGCGCAGATCGGCGACAGCGGCACGGGCGTGCACACCGTCGCCGGCATCCTCGCCGCGCTCTATCAGCGCGAACGCACCGGCAAGGGGCAGCGGGTCGAGGTCGCGATGACCGATGCGGTCCTGAACCTCTGCCGGGTCAAGATGCGCGACCAGCAGCGCCTCTCGCGCGGGCCATTGCCGGAATATCCCAACAAGCAATTCGGCGAGGCCGTGCCGCGCGCCGGCAACGCCTCGGGGGGCGGCCAGCCCGGCGCCGCCTTGCGCTGCGCCCCGGGCGGCGACAATGACTGGGTCTATGTCATCATCCAGCCGCCCTCCTGGGAGCCGCTGATGAAGATCGTCGGGCGCGAGGAATTGATTACCGACCCGGCCTGGGCGACGCCGCAGGCGCGCCTGCCGAAAATCCCGGAATGCTTCGCGATCATCGAGGAATGGACCCGCACCAAGACGAAATGGGAGGTCATGGCTGCGCTGAACGAGGTCGATGTGCCGTGCGGCCCGATCCTGTCGATGAAGGACATCTACGAGGACCGCGAACTCTACGAACGCGGCATGCTGGTCGAGCTCGACCACCCGACCCGCGGCCCTTACGTGCAGGTCGGCATGCCGATCAAGCTCGGCGACTCGCCGGCCGAGGTCAAACGCTCGCCCCTGCTCGGCGAGCACACCGACGAGATCCTCGGTTGGCTCGGCTACGATGAGGGCGAGATCGAGGCGATGCGCGGCGAGGGGGCGGTGTAGGTCGACCATGGTGGCATGTCGCACGACCCCGACCCCGTCTTCTCTCTCCCTCTCCCCCCGATCGGGGGGAGAGGGCAGGGTGAGGGGGGCACGCGCCGCGCGTCCCGTCGCGCCTTGCCCTCACCCCCGGATCAAGTCCGGGGCAGGCTCTCCCATTGCTGGCGCAATGGGCCCCTCCCTCTCCCGCGGTGCGGGAGCGGGGTTTGGCGGCGGTCGATGGCCCCGGTAAACCATGACCGGCGCATCCATCCGGGCTCGGGGCGGCGGCGCGGTTCGGCGCAGCCTAAGGGGCGGCAGCTCGAGCCCGGCGCGCTCGCCGAGGTGCAGGAACTCCTCGGCGAGCGCGAGCGGCGGCGCGACCTGCTGATCGAGCATCTGCACCTGCTGCAGGACCGTTACGGCTGCCTGCAGGCGCGCCACCTCGTGGCGCTGGCGGAGGAGATGCGGCTGCCACTTGCCGAGGTGTACGAGGTCGCCTCGTTCTATGCGCATTTCGACATCGTCATGGATGACGAGGCGCCGCCGCCGCCCTTGACGGTGCGGGTATGCGACAGCTTGAGCTGCGAACTGGCCGGCGCGGAGCGGCTGCTGACGGAACTGCCGGGCCGGCTCGGGGACGGCGTGCGCGTCGTGCGGGCGCCCTGCATGGGCGGCTGCGACAAGGCCCCGGTCGTCGCGATCGGCCACGCGCTGCACGAGAACGCGACGGTCGAGACGGTCGCGGCAGCCACCGCCGCGGCGGGCGAGAGCCACCCCGCTCTGCCGAACTACCCGGATCTCACGACCTATCGCGCGGCGGGCGGCTACCGCCTGCTGCAATCGTGCCTCGCGGGCGAGCGCACCCCCGAGCAGATCGTCGACCTCCTCGATCATTCGGGGTTGCGCGGCCTCGGCGGCGCCGGGTTCCCGACCGGGCGCAAATGGCGCTTCGTGCGGCAGGAGCCGTCGCCGCGGCTGATGGCGGTCAATGCCGATGAGGGCGAGCCCGGCACCTTCAAGGACCGCCATTTCCTCGAAACCGACCCGCACCGCTTTATCGAAGGCATGCTGATCGCCGCCTGGGCGATCGAGGCGGCCGATGCCTACGTTTATCTGCGCGACGAATACCCGCAAATCCGCGCGCTGCTGACGATCGAGATCATGGCCGCCGAGGCCGCCGGCATGGCGCCGCACACGACGATCCACCTGCGGCGCGGCGCCGGCGCCTATATCTGCGGCGAGGAATCGGCGATGCTGGAGAGCATCGAAGGCAAGCGCGGATTGCCGCGCCACAAGCCGCCCTTCCCGTCGCAGGTCGGGCTGTTCGGGCGGCCGACCCTGATCAACAATGTCGAGACCCTGTATTGGGTGCGCGACATCGTCGAGAAGGGGCCGGAATGGTTCACCGGCCAAGGCCGCAACGGCCGCACGGGCTTGCGCACCTTTTCGGTGTCGGGCCGCGTCAAGGAGCCCGGCGTCAAGCTCGCGCCCGCGGGCATCACCGCGCGCGAATTGATCGACGAATATTGCGGCGGCATGGCCGAGGGGCACGCCTTCAAGGGGTACCTGCCGGGCGGCGCCTCGGGCGGCATCCTGCCGGCCTCGAAAGCCGACATCCCGCTCGATTTCGGGACCTTGGAGGGCGAGGGGTGCTTCATCGGCTCGGCCGCGGTTGTCGTGCTGTCGGACAAGGACGACATGAAGGCGGTCGCGCTCAACCTGCTGCGCTTCTTCGAGGATGAGAGCTGCGGCCAATGCACCCCGTGCCGCGTCGGCACCGAGAAGGCGGTGCGCCTGATGGGCGCGCCGCGCTGGGACCGCGACCTCCTCGAGGAACTGACCCGCGTCATGACCGACGCCTCGATCTGCGGCCTGGGCCAGGCCGCGATGAACCCGGTGAAATCGGTGCTGAAACATTTCGGCGAGGATTTGGCCCGATGAACGCGCCGTCTCTGATTGCCATGACGCTGGCGAGGCGGTCCGGCGCATGAGCGTGCGGGTGCGGGCGGAGATCGCGGCGGTTCCGGCCGACGCGCCTTTGGCCGCCGAATTAGCTGCCGACGATGTGGTCGAGATGGCGAATTTGACGAGCGCGCAGACCGGCGTGCCCGGCACGATTTTCATCTCGACCGCGATGGGCGGGCACGGGCCGCGGGTCAAATACTTCCTGCAGCCCGGGCGCACCCAGCCGAGCTTTTCGGTGTCGATCGGCGATGCTCCCGGGGTGGTCGCCAACAGCCTGCCGGCGCGAGTGCTGCGCCAGCGCGCGCCGCAGGTCATCGACTGGGTCTTGCGCAACCACGATCATCTGCTCGATTTCTGGCACCGCGGCGACACCTGGACACAGCCAGAGGTCAACGATTTCATCCAAAAGCTGCGGCGCCTGTGAGCAAGATCCTGTAATGACCCCGCCATCTCCGATCGTCATCCCGGCGCAGGCCGGGATCCATGTCTCCGCATTCCGAGCGGTGGAAAGGTGGCTCCCGGCCTTCGCCGGGAGGACGACTCCTTGCGAGGACCCGCAATGACCGACCCGATCCGATTTACCCTCGACGGCGCCGAGGTCGAGGCGTTGCCGGGGGAGACGATCTGGCAGGTGGCCAAGCGCGAAGGGGTCGAGATCCCGCATCTGTGCTGGCTGCCGCAGCCGGGCTACCGCGCCGATGGCAATTGCCGCGCCTGCATGGTCGAGATCGAGGGCGAGCGGGTGCTCGCGGCCTCCTGCATCCGTCGCCCGAGCCCGGGCATGAAGGTGCAGACCGCCAGCGAGCGCGCCCGGTTCTCGCGCAAGATGGTGTTCGAATTGCTGATCGGCGACCAGCCGGCGGCGGCGGCCTCGCACGACCCGAATTCGCGCTTCCGGCAATGGGCCGACCGGGTCGGCGTCGAGCAGAGCCGCTTCCCGAGCCGCCCGACCCCGGCCCCCGACCGCAGCCATCCGGCCATGGCCGTGCAGCTCGATGCCTGCATCCAATGCACGCTGTGCGTGCGCGCCTGCCGCGAGGTGCAGGTCAACGACGTGATCGGCATGGCCTCGCGCGGCTGGCGCGAGAAGGTCGTGTTCGATTTCGACGACCCGATGGGCGCCAGCACCTGCGTCGCCTGCGGCGAATGCGTGCAGGCCTGCCCGACCGGCGCCTTGATGCCCGCCTCGCTGGTCGATCAGAACGGCGCCTACGCCAACCAGCCGGACCGCAAGGTCGCCAGCGTCTGCCCCTATTGCGGCGTCGGGTGCCAGCTGACCTACCGCATCCGCGACGACCGCATCGTCGCGGTCGACGGCCGCGACGGGCCGTCCAACCACAACCGGCTCTGCGTCAAGGGCCGCTTCGGCTTCGATTACGTCAGTCACCCCGATCGCCTGACCGAGCCCTTGATCCGCAAGGAGGGCGTCGCGAAGGACGATGTCGCGATCGACCCGGCGAACCCGCTGACGCATTTCCGGGTCGCCAGCTGGGACGAAGCCCTCGACCGCGCGGCGGAGGGGTTGAAGCGCATCCGCGAGCGCGAGGGGGCGCGCGCGCTCGCCGGGTTCGGCTCCGCCAAGGGGTCGAACGAGGAGGCCTATCTGTTTCAGAAGCTGGTGCGGGCCGGCTTTGGCAGCAACAATGTCGATCACTGCACCCGGCTGTGCCACGCCTCGTCGGTCGCGGCGCTGCTCGAAGGGATCGGCTCCGGCGCCGTGACCGCGCCCTTCACCGCGGCGGCCGATGCCGAGGTCATGATCATCATCGGCGCGCGGCCGACCGAGAACCACCCGGTCGCGGCGACCTTCTTCAAGCAGGCCGCAAAGCGCGGCGCCAAGCTCTTCGTGATGGACCCGCGCGGCCAGTTCATGACGCGCTACGCGACCCGCACCTTGCGCTTCAAGCCGGGCCGCGATGTCGCGATGCTGAACGCGCTCTTGCACACGATCGTCGAGGAGAACCTCTACGACCGGCAATACGTGCAGGCGCACACCGAAGAATTCGACGCGCTGCGCGAGCATGTCCGCGACTATTCGCCGGAGAAGATGGCCGAGATCTGCGGCATCGACGCCGAGACCCTGCGCTATGTCGCGCGCACCTATGCCCGCGCCGAATCGGCGATCATCTTCTGGGGCATGGGCATTTCGCAGCACGTCCACGGCACCGACAATGCGCGCTGCCTGATCGCGCTGGCGCTGATCACCGGCCAGATCGGCCGGCCGGGCACCGGGCTGCACCCGCTGCGCGGCCAGAACAATGTGCAGGGCGCCTCCGATGCCGGGCTGATCCCGATGTTCTTCCCGGATTACCAATCGGTCGAGGACCCCGAGATCCGGCGCGGTTTCGAGCAATTATGGGGCGCCACCCTCGACCCGCAGCGCGGCCTGACCGTGGTCGAGATCATGGACGCGATCCATGCCGGCACGATCCGGGGCATGTACATCATGGGCGAGAACCCGGCGATGTCCGACCCCGACCTGCACCATGCGCGCGGCGCGCTCGCCAGCCTCGACCATCTCGTCGTGCAGGACCTGTTCCTGACCGAGACAGCGAAATACGCCGACATCGTCTTGCCGGCCTCGGCCTGGCCGGAGAAGGACGGCACCGTCAGCAACACCAACCGCCAGGTGCAGCTCGGCCGCACCGCATTGCCGCTGCCGGGCAATGCGCGGCAGGATTGGTGGATCATCCAGGAGATCGCCCGGCGCCTCGGGCTCGACTGGTCCTATACGCATCCCCGCGACGTGTTCGCCGAGATGAAGGAGGCCATGCCGTCCTTGCAGGGCATCACCTGGGAGCGGCTGGAGCGCGAGGATTCGGTTACCTACCCCTGCGACGGCGAGGACCAGCCGGGGCACGAGATCGTGTTCGGCGAGGGCTTCCCGACCGCTTCGGGGCGCGGCCGGCTCGTGCCGGCCTCGATCATCCCGCCCGCCGAGGAGCCCGATGCCGAGTACCCGCTGGTGCTGACCACCGGCCGCCAGCTCGAACATTGGCACACCGGCGCGATGACGAGGCGCGCGAGCGTGCTCGACGAGATCGAGCCGGAGGCGGTGGCGAGCTTCGCCCCCGCCGAATTGCGCCGGCTCGGCATCGCGGCGGGCGACCCGGTGCGGGTGACGACGCGGCGCGGCAGCATCGAATTAAAGGCGCGCGCCGACAGCGCGATCGCCCCCGGCATGGTGTTCATCCCGTTCTGCTATGCCGAAGCCGCCGGCAACATCCTGACCAACCCGCAGCTCGACCCGATCGGCAAGATCCCGGAATACAAATTCTGCGCCGCCCGCGTCGAACCGGCGAGGATCAAGGCCGCCGCGGAATAGGGGCACCGCGCTTACCCCCTCGGGGTTGAGGGGGAGCGCGACTATGCGACGGCGGCGCTGAGGGGCGGGAACAGCGATTGCCACGCGGCTTTCGCCTCGCTGAATTTGGCGTAGCCGATCTCCGGCGTGCTTGGGTCGAACACGGTGCCGTTCATCCGGATCGGCTGGTTCGGCGCCTGGTCGGCGAGCCAGTACCCGCAATAATCGTCGATATAGGTGACATCGTTCTGCACCACGGCATCCATGTCGATGTTGCAGAGGTATTGGAATTGCGCGACCGACCAGCCGGCCGGCGGTATCCAGCCGCCGCCAGCCGCCGGCAATGGGCTGATCAGCGGGCTCATCCGGACGACCCGGCTGACGATCGGCGGCTGCAGCGCGGCGTTTCCGCCCGTCATCGCATGCGCGATGAAGGTCGCCGCGTCCGGCGGGTCGTCGAGGATCGCGGTCGCCAGCTTCTTCAAATCATTGACCAGCGACGCGGTCGGGCGCGGCGCTTCGAGCGGCCCCGCCGATGCGCCGACCGCGGCGAGCGGCAGCGCGACGCTGGCGGTGCCGAGGCTCAGCAGACGGATGTCGAGCGGCGCGTGGCCGAGCACGACGGCCTCGATCACGGCCACGACAGCCGGATTGTTGCACCCGGTGATCCCGCCGTCCCAGAACCGGTCGGCCGCTCCCGGCAGGGCCGCCGGCGCATCGAAGTAATTGACCGGCGCATTGGTCGAGGCGTGCACCGCACCCGCCAGCGTGACCGTGGCGGGCTGCCCCTCGCCCCAGCCCGGCCGGCCGGCCGGCGCGGAGCGGAAGAACACGGCCCGGTTGCGGTCGTAATCGAACCCGACGATCAGCAGGTGAACCGGCGAGCCGCTCGGCCCGATGACGCCATACATGCTGCCGGCCAACGGATTGTCGCCGGTCTTCGGGAGGAGCCGCTCGATCGCCGGAAGTTTGGCCGCGGCGCTGTATTTGGGGCCGATGCCGAGGGTCGCATGCAGGACGGCATCGCCGGTCGAACTTGTCGGCGAAAAGATCGAGCGGCGCTTGTTCTCGTCGAGCAGATATTGCACGACCTGGATCAGCGGCAGGTTTTCGACCAGCCCAGCCAAGACGAGGCTGCCCCCCGAATTGGCGGCCACCAGATCGAAATTCTCCAAGCCTGATGGCCGGGCGTGTTCTCCCCGTACAGCGCGATCAACGTGCGCAACTGGATTAGCGACCAGGCGCCGCCGCCATCCAAGGACAGAACGCGAAACGGCATCGCCTCCTCCTATCTCGGGCGCGTCCGTGCGGAGCGGCGGGCCGCAATCGGCCGGTTCCGAGCCCAGGCAACCGCGGTTCCCGGGCTCGGGCCCGCTCCGGCCGGCAGCATGCATCGCAATTTTGCCACCCATAAGCGGTAAGCTCGCGCGAGCTGGATGATCGCGGCTTGCGCGATTGGTGTCAGACGCCGACCGGGATCAAGGCCCGAATGCGCCGGTCGCGGAGCCATAGGCCGCCCCATACGAGCACGCCGAGATAGACCCCGAACAGGTCATGGGTCAGCAGCGGGTCGCCGAGCCGGGCGTGCGAGGCGACCGCACCGCCGAGATAGCCGGTTAGCAGAATCGCGCCGAGAACCGCCGTTTGCGGAACGGTATACAGCAGGGTGCAGGCCAGCAGGATGAGCCCGAGGACGGCCACCGTCGTCGCATCGGCGGACCAGCCGAGCTGGGCCGTCGCATCGATCACGACCTGCGGCTGAACCAGCTTCATGACGCCGTCCATGACGAAGAAGGCGATCGCCAGCCCGCTCAGCCCGCGGCCGGCCCACATCCCGCTCGTCCGGCGCTGGGCCGCCGGCGCCTGCATTATCGCGATTTCCGGGTTCATCGTGTCCTCCTTTATCAGGCGGTTGGCGCGTGGATTTCGGCGAAGTCCTCACATTCGTAGAGCGGCCGGATTTCGACTTCGGACGGCTCCGGCATCGGGTTCGGGCAGCGCTGCAGCCACTCGATCGCGTGGTCGAGCGAAGCGACCTTCCAGATCCAATAACCCGAGACCAGCTCGGAAGGCTCGCCGAACGGGCCGCGCGCGACGCTGCGCTTGTTGCCGTCGAATTTGACCCGCACGCCGGTCGCGCTCGGGCGCAGGCCGCCGCCGTCGAGCATGATCCCGGCGGCGATCAGTTCCTGATTGAAGCGGCCCATCTCGGCGAGCAATTGCGAGCTCGGCAGCTGGCCGGCTTCCGAATGCTTCGTGCCCTTGACGATGACCATGACGCGCATCGGCTTAATCCTTTCGCTGCTCGTTGTGGAAAAGGAGAACCAGGTAGCGACGCAAATGATCGATCGACTGGGCCGCGACGGCGGCGTCGCCGGTCGCCTTGGCCAGGATAAACGCGCCCTGCAGCACAGCTTGCGTGTGCAATGCGAGGCTCTGCGCCGTCCAGTCCGCGGCGATGCCGTGCCGCTCGATCGCTTCCGCGATGTCGGCTTCGACCTTCGCCGCGTGGCCGGCGATGCTGGCGGCGCAGGCGTCGCGGATCGCCGGTGAGGTCTCGTACACTTCCTGCGCCATCGTGCCGACGAGGCAGGTGAATTCGGGGATCCTGCCGGTCAGGATCGTCTTGCGGAAATCGAGGTAGCCGAGCACCCGGTCGAGCGGGTCCTCGTGTCGGTGAAACGGCGCCTCTGCGAAGAACGCGCCGGTCAGTTCCGACCAGTAGTCCGCCGCCGCGACGGCGAGCGCTTCTTTGTCCGTGAAATGATGGAAGAACGACCCTTTCGCGACGCCGGCCGTGGCGCACAGCTCCTCGACCGTCGTCCCGGCATACCCGCGAGCGCGGATCAGCGACAAGGCTGCGTCGAGCAGCTTCTGTCGCGCTTTTGCCATCGGTCGTCCGGTCCCGGGAACGGCGGTCATAAGATCTTATACCGACCGGTCGGTATAAACGCAACCGGTATTGCGACGAGGCTCGAACCGCGAGCCGGCCCTCTCGCGGCCCGGCTCTGCTGCACCCTGGCAACCCGCCCGGCTTAGTCACGCGGCGCAATTCACAGCGGCCCCCGGACGCATGCGGCAGAGCGGCGTTGGCAAGCGCAAGCCTCTGGATCGGCGGCGAGAACGGGCCTAACAGAAGGCGGACGAGATTCGGGGGCACGGCATGAGCGACTACATCCTGCGCGGCGGCGAGGTCATCGACGGCACGGGGCGGCCCCGCTTCCGCGCCGATGTCGCAATCGCCGGGGACCGCATCGCCGCGCTCGGCGAGGTCGCGAAGGCGACCGGGGCGCGCGAGATCGACGTGGCGGGCCGCATCGTCGCGCCAGGCTTTGTCGATGTGCACACGCATGACGACCGCGCCCTCTTCGCGACCCCCGACATGGCGGCCAAGGCGAGCCAGGGGGTCACGACCGTCATCACCGGGAATTGCGGCGTCAGCCTCGCGCCGCTTGCGCTCGAGGATGTTCCGCCGCCGCCGCTCGACCTGATCGGCGATCGCACCGATTACCGCTATCCGCGCTTCGCCGATTACCTCCAGGCGCTCGACGCCGCGCCTCCGGCGGTCAATGCCGCCTGCCTCGTCGGCCATTCGGCCTTGCGGGTCGGGGCGATGCGCGATCTCGACCGGGCGGCCGAGCAAAGCGAGCTGACGCAGATGCAGGAGCGGCTGCAGGAGGCGCTCGACGCCGGCGCGATCGGGCTGTCGACCGGTCTCTTCTATGCGCCGGCCTTCCATGCCCCGCCGGCCGAGATCGAGGCGTTGGCCCGCCTGCTGCGGCCCGCCGGCGCGCTCTACACGACCCACATGCGCGACGAGGCCGAGCACGTGCTGGATAGCCTCGACGAAAGCTTCGCGGTCGGCCGCGCGGCCGCGGTGCCGGTCGTGATCTCGCACCACAAGACGAGCGGCCTCGCCAATTTCGGGCGCACCGCCGAGACGCTGCCGAAGATCGCGGCGGCGATGCGCGGCCAGCAGGTCGGGCTCGACGCCTACCCCTACATCGCTTCCTCGACCGTGCTGCGAACCCAGCGCATCGAGGAGGCCTCGAAGGTCTTGATCACCTGGTCGAAAGCGATGCCCGAGCAGGCCGGGCGCGAACTCGCCGAGATCGCCGCCGAGTGGGGCGTCGGGCTCGTCGAGGCGGCGGAGCGGCTGCAGCCGGCCGGCGCGATCTACTGGATGATGGACGAGGCCGATGTGCAGCGGGTGCTCGCCTTCGAGCACACGATGATCGGGTCGGACGGGTTGCCGCACGACATCCACCCGCATCCGCGGCTGTGGGGGACCTTTCCGCGCGTGCTCGGCCATTACAGCCGCGATCTCGGCCTGTTCGGGCTCGAAGACGCGGTGCGCAAGATGACCGGCCTCTCCGCCGCGCGGTTCGGGCTGGCCGGCCGCGGCGTCCTCGCCGAGGGCGCTTACGCCGACATCGCGGTGTTCGACCCGGCGACGGTGATCGATCGCGCCAGCTTTGCGGCGCCGACCACCCCCGCCGCCGGCATCGAGCATGTTTTCGTCAACGGGCGGCCGGTCTGGACCGAAAGCAAGCCCACCGGCGTGCGACCCGGCCGTGCCTTGCGGCGGCAGCAGATGCAGGCGGAGATGGCCGCCGGCATCGCGCGACCCTAGCCGCGGTCACGCGCCGGTCGGCGGATACGCGAATGGATTTTTGCCCGCCCGGACCGCGGCGCCGGCCGCTGCCGCAACAGCAGCCGCCGCACCCGGCCGAACAGCCCGCCGGGGCACGAGCGGCGCAGCAGATCCTCGACAGCCCGAGCTACCGCGAGCCCGATCGGGACATCGACTTCCTGCAGCGGCCCGACCTGCGCGGCGTCCGCCTGCTGCTCGATTATCTGAAGCCGCAGACCCTTCTCGCCGAGCGGGACATAGCGCACACGATCGTCGTGTTCGGCGGCACGCGCATCTGCGAGGAAGCGGCGGCGCGGCGCCGGCTCGCGACGTGCGCCGCGGCGCTGGCGGCGCAACCCGAGGACCCCCCGCGGCAGCAGGAGCTGGCGATCGCGGAGCGGGTGCTCGCGAAGAGCCGCTATTACGACGCCGCCCGCGAATTCGGGCGGCTCGTCGGGGCCGCCGGCCATACGGCGCCGGGCGGTCGCCTGCTGGTCGTGACCGGCGGCGGGCCGGGCATCATGGAGGCGGCCAATCGCGGGGCGCATGAGGCCGGCGCACAATCGATCGGCCTCAACATCACGCTGCCGCACGAGCAGTTCCCGAACCCGTACATCACCCCGGAATTGTGCTTCCGCTTTCACTATTTCGCGATGCGCAAGCTGCACTTTCTGCTGCGGGCGCGCGCGTTGGTGGCCTTCCCCGGCGGCTACGGCACATTCGACGAGCTGTTCGAGGTGTTGACCCTGGCGCAGACCCGCAAGATCGATCCCGTGCCGGTCGTGCTGGTCGGGGAGGATTACTGGCGCGGCGCCTTCGACCCGGATTTTCTCGTCGC
>Ga0213875_10001230_pt1 | contig 17291 bp, 14 predicted proteins | sample BarmaccomBMRX_R8_FD_160105 | JGI IMG/M metagenome (GOLD analysis project Ga0213875, IMG submission 160105) | Root-associated microbial communities from Barbacenia macrantha in rupestrian grasslands, the National Park of Serra do Cipo, Brazil - RX_R8 | ecosystem: Host-associated > Plants > Roots... | reverse complement strand
ACCGCGACGTCGGCGGGACACCACGAACCTCGGCAACGCGACGCCGCCAGATCGCGCCAGCGCCAGGGCGCAGAGCACAGCCGCGGCCACGGACACGATGCCGCCGACGATGAACGGCGACCGGCCGCCGAACTGCTCGGCCAGCCAACCAGTCAGCGGCCCGCCGAGTGGAGTGCCACCGAGCAGGACAAGCATGTACAGCCCCATCACGCGGCCTCGCACGGTGGGGTTCACCGACAGCTGAACAGTGCTGTTCGCCGTGTTCAGGAAGGTGATCACGAGAACACCGATCGGGATCAGCATCAGGGCGAACGCGGAGTACGTCGGCATCGCGCCGAGCAGAACCTCGAGCACGCCGAACACTAGTGCGCTTCCGAAGAGCAGTCGCAGTCGTGGCCGTCCCCTCGTACTGCGCCGTGCGGCAAGGACGGCGCCGGCGAGAGTACCGATGGCGAGCATGGTGGACAGCAGGCCATAGCCGTCCGCGCCCTGGCCGAAGACGTTGGCCGCGGCCACCGCCAGGGTGGTGAAGAACGTCACACCGAACGTGCTGACCAGGAACACCAGCGCCAGCAGCACAACAAGGTCGGACCGGCGGCGCACGTAGCGCAACCCCGCCATCAGCTGGCCACGGCTGCGCGGCACCGGTTCCACCCGATGTAATCGCCAGGGGTCCATTAGGAACAGACCCATCAGCACGGCGGCGAAACTGACGAAATTGCCGAGAAAGACCCAGCCGGTGTCGATCTTGGTGATCAGGAATCCGGCGATGGCCGGGCCCACGATCCTCGCCAGGTTGAACGTCATCGAGTTCAGCGCGACGGCATTGGTGACATGGTTCCTGCCCACCATCTCCACCACGAAGGACTGCCGGACCGGCGTCTCGATGGCGGAGAAGCAACCAAGTACGAGACAGAACAGGTAGACCTGCCACAGGCGGGCGAGCCCCGTGACGTCGAGCAGGCCGAGCACGAGAGCGCACAGACCCATGCAGGCCTGCACGACCATCAGCAGCTTGCGCTTGTCCATCCGGTCCGCGAGGACGCCCGCCCACAGCGACAGCACCAGGGTCGGGATGAACTGGAGCGCGGCGGCGATACCGAGCGCGACCGGACTCTTGCCCGACAGTTCCAGTACCAGCCAGTCCTGGGCGACACGCTGCATCCAGGTGCCGATCAGGGAAACGATCTGGCCACCCGCGTACAGCCGGTAGTTGCGCTCGCGGAGCGAGCCGAACATGCCGCCTCGCGGGGATGCCTCCAGCGGGGGCGGCACGGCACTCGACGCATCGTCGACCTGTTCTGCTCCGGTACTCCCCGCGTACGTCGGCACGTCGTTACTGCCCCGCCATTCTGTCGATGATCTCCGCCGCACGGGAGAGAAGCTCCCGCTCGGCGGGGTCCAATTCCGCCAGTCTGAGGTCGAGCCACGCCTCTCGCGCGCAGATCTCCGCCTCGATGTAGGCCGTTCCCCGCTCGGTCAGCTCGACGATCGCCTGCCGGCCGTCGGTGGGGTGCTGGCGTCGTGACACGAAGCCGGCCTCCTCGAGCGCGGCGATGACTCTGGTCATCGACGGCGGCTGGACCCGCTCCTTCGCGGCGAGCTCACTCGGACTGAGCGGCCCACACTTGCGCAGGCAGAACATCGCCGAGATCTGGGTGAGCGACACCGACGAGCTGGCACGCTGGGCCCGCAGCCGCCGGTTGAGTCGTACAACCGCCAGCCTTAGCCGGCTGGCGAGCGAGGGCTGATCCGACTCGGACTCGACCACATAGTTAGCATACCTCACTAAATTGTTCGCCGGCTCGTCCACGTGACGGAGTACCCTGCCAACGTGGCCGAGCAGCCCCGGCAGGGTCGCCGAAACAACCTCCGCACACCGCCGCCGCCGCCGCCGCGCTCGCTGACCGACCCGATTCCGGTCGTCGTCGTGGGCACCGCGGCGTTCCTCGTCGCCTTCCTTGTGTTGCTCGCCGTCCACGCCCCACGGCTGTGGACCTGGTCCTGCCTAGCCGGCTTCGTGCTCGGGTTCGCGGGTTACGCCGTGTTCCGCTGGCAGCTCGCCGCCGTCCGGCGGGGCTCCCGGGGGGCCCAGGAAGGTATCCGCTGAGTCGGCCGAACGGGCCGCGTTCTCAGGCCAGGTAGGCGCCGGCCGTCGGCTCCTCCAGGAGTGCGGCGAGCAGATGCCGCTCATCCCACCTGTCGACCGCCCACGCCAACCCGCGCGCCATCCCGGACGGCGTGTCCTCCACGTGCACCACCCCGTCCTCTGTCACCCACCACGACACCTGATGGACACCATCCGCCCGACGGACCCCCAACTGGTCGTGCACAACGACAATACCGGCCGGGACGGGCCGGTCCACCAGTTCGCTTGCCGCCACCACCGCACCGAGATCGGACCATGCGACAGCGACGCCGTCCCCGACAAGGGCGTCGGCGTCCACCTCGTCAGCGGCCAGCGGCAGGTCCAGCAACTCGGCGAGCGCCTCGGCGTCGTCGGGATCCGCGGCGAGCACCTCCTCGGCCGGGAAAACCGCGAGCAACCACGGCGAATCCAGCATGACCACACGGTCCGCGGGAACAGCCTCTCCCGTGAGCACCCGGACGCGGTCACAGAGCTCGACCTCGGCCGGCTCGACCGCACCGGAGCGGACCGCGGCCGCCACCACCGCATGCGTCCTCATCGCGCGGCCCGCGGACAGCGTGCGGTCAGGATCGCCGAGGCGTCGCAACACGTCAGCCGCGTCGACCGCGTCCGTGACCACGAGGTCCGACCGCACGCCGATCGCGGTGAGCAGATCGTCGCGCAGACCGAGGTCGGGGATCGGGTCGTACAGGCCGGCAAGTGTCTCGGCCTCCGCGAGGCGCCACTCACGCGGCGGCGCTCCAGCCAGCCCGGCATTGCGGCTCAGCCACCACACGGTGTGGCCGTGCGGTCGCGACAAGGCCTGCCACGTTTCCGGCGCACTCGCCAGCAGGCTCAGAGCGGCCGGCCACTTGTCGTCGGCCACCAGATCGAGGTCACGGACAGCCACGAGGCCGGCGGGCGGGCTGACGTCGCCGTCGATCCACGCCCACCAGTCGCGCTCGTCGACAAGGCCGTGGTCCGGGCTCGTGGGGGACTGGTCAACAACAACGACGAACGAGTCGAGCACCCCGACGGCCGCGAGCACGTCGTCCGGCCAGCGTTCGGCCACCTCGTCGGCGAGCACCCCGACCGGGGCGTCCTTGCCGACGGCGTCCTCGGCGAACACCGCGCGCAGCGGACTGGTCGGCAGGATCAACTCCTCGGCGCCGCGCAGCTCGCCGTCGACGTCGGGCAGTGCCAAAGCGGCGAGCCACGGCCGTTCACCGCGTCGGACACCGGTCGACTCCACCAGCCACAACACGGTGTCGGCCAGCGCCGTGACGTCCATGCCCGACTCGGCGTCGTCCATGCTCCGTTCGACGGCGGACCGCATCGCGTCGAGCAATTCGGGGGGACCGGCCCGTCTGGCACCGAGCCGCTCGAGGAGCGGATGCACCGCGTCCGGATGGGCCACCCGGACCGCGGTGAACCCGCCGACCCCGTTCCCGGCGTCCTCCGTTGTGGGCAACGCCCGGATGATCTCGTCGTCGAAGTCGGGAAGCAGCACGTCCCTCGGCCCGATGGCCAGCCGACCATCCACCAACGGCACGGGCAGCGCGCCGAGTTCCTCCCGAGCAACCGGATCCCGCTCGGCGACCGGTTCGATCGCCGCGTAGAACCTGGCCCACCAGCTCGGAGCCCGAGCATGCCCGGAAACCGCCGCGACCAGCTCGGCGAGCCCCAGCCGCGAGACGCCGACCGCGGCGAGCCGTACGGCGAAGCGGCGATCGGACAGTCCGGCGAGAACGAGGCCGTCGACTCCGTCCGCCAGCAGCTCGGCGAGTTCCGGTGCCACGACGTCGAGCACTCGTGCCCGAGCCGGCGCGACCACCCCACCGGTGTGCAGCGGAAGCCACACGGCCGACCTCAGGCTCTCCACCACCATCGCCCGCAGTTGACCATCCACTTCGGACTTGGGAAAGTCCGGGGTCGGCACGAGCAGGACGCGCTGGTCCGCCGGCGACGCGAGAACCAGCCGCACGAAGGTCTCCGCAGCGGCCGCGAGTACCGCATCGGCTGCCGGTCCCGGGCGGAGTCGGCGACGTGACGGCTCGAGGGGAACCGTCGCGATCAGCCGTGCCGGCAGGGACAATCGCTCCTCGGTTGGCGTTGGGGCGTGCAGCACGTCATCACCGATCGGCAGCGGTGTCCCGTTGTCGTCGAGGGGAACCGCCCAACAGACCGTCCACTCCGGACGCTGACGGGCCTCGACGCCCAGACCGGCGACGTCGGCGGCGGCGAGTTCGCCGGCCGAACGGCTCAGCAGCCAGCGCACCGGCCCGTCGGGACAGTGCAGGACGGCGACACTGTCGCCAGTGTCCTCCCGCCACCAGCTCCGGTCGGCGATCTCGATACGGGACAGCCCCGGCAGTGCCAGCAGCAGGTCAGGAACCTGCGCGGCGAATCCCGCGAGCAGGTCGGCACCGACCATCCCGTTCCGCAGCGGCAGTCTGACCTCGGTGTCGAACCCCGTCGGCGGCGGCGGCTCGTCGTCAGACAGCGGCCAGGCAAGCCGCAGCACGGGAACGGCCCCGTCCCGCTCGGCGAGCTCGGGCATGTCGGCGACGGCCTGTCTCGTCCGCGAGGCGGAGAACGCCACGCCGCCAGTGGTCGACACCACCCGTGGTTCGTCGCTGACCGCGAGCACAGCGGCGAACCCGACACCAAACCGTCCCACCGTCCGCTCGCCCCGCTTGGCGGACGCCCGCAGCGAAGCGAGCGCGGCGACACCGTCGGCACTCAGTGGCGCGCCGGTGTTGGCGGCGAGCAACTCGCCGTCGGAAATCGAGAGCCGGAGCACCCCACCGGTACCGGCGGCGTCGGCGGCGTTCTGGGCCAACTCGACGAGCAGGCGGTCCCGGTAGCCGCCAAGCCGAAGGTCTTCCTCGGCGTTGGCGTCCTCCCGGAACCTGGTCGGCGATCCGCGCCAGGTGTCGAGCACGGAGGAACGAAGCTCGTCGATCCGGAAATCGGTCACCGCTGTCGGCCGATCACGGCTGCACGTCGAGCTCGGCGTCGTCATAGATGAGCTCGGCGACCGCCACCTGGGCGCTGGTGTCCACGTGGACCTCGGAGTGGGCACCACATCCGTATTCCACATGCACCACGTGCCCGTCGGCCGGTGCGATCTCGTTCGCGCACACTCCGAACGCCGCTCCGAGCGAGCCGGCGATCCGCTGGTAGAAGCCACATGTGCCGCAGCGGGCCGGCGCGCTCCTCGCCATGTCGCTGCGCGGGCCGAAATCGCCAGCGTCCCACCGCCGCGCCGATTCCAGCCGGCCGAACCGGGACAGCACACGGACCCGGCCGAGCCCGATCTCGGTGGCCACCTCCTCGACGGCGAGATCGTCGCAGGCGAGGTAGCCGGGAGCTAGTCGCGGGTCGCCGGCCTCGGTCGGCATCAGGTCACCGACACCGAGGTCACCGGCGCGTACCCGCTTGTCCCAGGGAACCCACTGGGGGGCGATCAGCGCGTCGGGGCCGGGCAGCAGGACCACCTCGCTGACGGTGACCGGTTCGTCACCACCCGCGGTGGCGATGGTGACCGCCCACCGCCAGCCGTCGTAGCCGGGGCGCTCGGCCTCGAAGAGGTGGGTGACCGACGTCTCGTCCTCGGCGAGGACCCCGGCGTGGGCACCGATGGGCTCCCCGCCTGCCTCTTCCCGCGCCGCGGCGCGGGCGAGCTCGACGAGCGCGGCGAGATCCGGATGTGGGGACTGCTCGTCGGCGTTGTCACGGGTGGGCGGCGCGGTCACATGTCGATTGTGCCGCACCGGCGTCGCACCGGCGCACGTGTGTCGGTCACGTGCGGGAGACGAGCCGGACAAGCGACCGGTCCGGCACGCGTGGGGCAGGAGTACGGCAAGATTGGGGCGTGACTGGCCAAGGCCCGACCGACCACCCGCCCGGCCGTCGCGGCTGGAGTGGCGGGAGCCGCCGACGCCGCTGGCCGGCCGGCACCGGACCTGTACCGGCCACGGAGAGGTCGCCGTCAGTGAAGCCGCCGACGAGGCCACTGCCCCAGCCGAAGCCACCGTGGTACGCCGACTCAGCCGGGCACCCCGATTTCGCTGCTCCGGAGTACCAGCGCTCGACCGTGGACCTCGGACTCGTTCCCCCTGAGCGTCCGCGGTCACTGGCGGGCACGCCACGTCTGCCCAAGAAGCTCACCGTGACCAGGGTCGCGCTGTTCCGCGGTCGGCAACTTGCCGGGCAGGGGTGCGCGGGCGTTTCGCCGGGCTCTGCATGCCGACGGCGCCGACCGGTCCGGGCTCGCGGCACTGACCTGGGCGGTGATGCTGAACTACGCGACCGACGCGACGATGGCCGTCGCACTGGCCAACACCCTGTTCTTCTCGGCGGCGACCGGCGAGAGCAAGGGCAAGGTCGCGCTCTACCTGTTGATCACGGTAGCGCCGTTCGCGGTGATCGCCCCGGTGATCGGTCCCGCGCTCGACCGCGTCCAGCGCGGGCGGCGGATCGCGCTGGCCCTGTCCTGTCTCGGGCAGGGACTGCTGTCGGTGGTGATGGCGCTGCACTTCGACGACTGGCTGCTGTATCCCGCCGCGCTTGGCACGATGGTGCTGTCCAAGTCGTTCACCGTGCTCAAGGCCGCGGTCAGCCCCAGAGTCCTGCCCGCCGGGGTGACCCTGGTGAAGACCAACGCCAGGCTCACCGTGTTCGGGCTTGCCGCCAGCGGTGTCTTCGGTGCGCTCGCGGCCGGCTTCGCCGCGGTGTTCAACTCGCCAGGCGCACTGTGGTTCACCGCCGCGCTGTGCGTCGTCGACGCCGTGTTGTGCCTGAAAATCCCGTCCTGGGTCGAAGTGACCGAGGGTGAGGTGCCGACCTCGCTGCGCGCCGATCCAGCCAAGACTCGTCAGCCCATGGGCCGCCAGCTCGTCGTGACGCTGTGGGGCAACGGAATGCTCCGCGTGCTGACGGGATTCCTGACCCTGTTCGCCGCATTCGTGATCAAGGCGCAGACCGAGCACAACGCCTCGGCAGTCCAGCAGGTGCTGTTGCTCGGCGTTGTCGGCGCGGCCGCCGGCGCGGGCAACTTCGTCGGCAACGGCATCGGCGCGAGAACCCACTTCGGCAAGCCGGACCAGGTGGTGATCAGCTGCCTTGCTGGCGCGCTCGGCATGACCGTGCTCGCCGCCGTGCTGCCCGGTGTGCCGACGGTGGCGCTGCTGGCGCTGGTCGCCGCGGTGTGCAGTGCGCTGGCCAAGGTCAGCCTTGATGCGACCATCCAGGACGACCTCCCCGAGGAGTCACGCGCGTCCGGATTCGGGCGCTCGGAGACGATCCTGCAGTTCGGCTGGGTGCTCGGCGGTGCGATAGGGGTACTGCTGCCCGCTGAGTACTGGATCGGCTTCACCGCGATCGGTGTGGTGATCGGTATCGGCCTGGCGCAGACCGTGATGACGCACCGGGGTCGATCGCTGATTCCCGGATTCGGCGGCAATCGGTCGGTGCGGCCCGACGCTATCACCCGACGCGACCGAAGGCAGGAATCGGACACAGTCCAACGGCCGCCCATGTCGCCGGGAAGAGAGGGCGGCTAGGGGGCTAGGGATCGAGGTCCTTCGCCACCCCGCGGACGATCTCCGCGACCAGCTTGGCCGCCTTGCGGTCCGGATAGCGGCCCCGCCTCAGGTCGGGCTGAACCTTGACCTCCAGCACCTTGATCATGTCCTCGATGAGGCCGTGCAGCTCCTCGGCAGGGCGGCGTTTGGCTTCCGCGACCGACGGAGGCGCGTCGACAAGCCGCACTGACAGCGCCTGCGGTCCACGTCGCCCCTCCGCCATCCCGAACTCGATCCGCTGTCCTGTCTTGAGGCTGCTGACGCCCGCGGGCAGGGCTGAGGCCCGGACATAGACGTCCTCGCCGCCGTCCTGGGTAACGAAGCCGAACCCCTTCTCCGCGTCGTACCACTTGACCCTGCCGGTCGGCACCGTCTTGCCCTCCCATTCGAAGAAAACGAACGCGCCGAGGGCCGTGCCCATGGCGCGAACCTCAAGCGTAAGGCATCCAGATAACCGATGGGGCAATCCGAGCTAGGCTGCACACATGGTGAGATCCCTACCGAGGTCGACAGGGACGAACCGATGAGCAAGCTGATGCCACTGTCGATGATGGTGTTCGCGGCCGGACTCATCGCACTCGCCGCGGTCTTCGCCCTGCGTGCCAGCGGCGTCGATCATCTTCCGGTGTGGCTCGACGTGACCAGCGCCATGCTTGTGCCACTGGGCATCACAATGGGACTCATATCTGTGTTCCGTGGTCACGAGCGGGACTGACCAGGCCCAGCGAAGCGGGCCGAGTTGTTCGCTAGCCAGTCGGGGAACTCGGTCAGGTCGGACAGCACAGCCTCCGCCCCGGCGCACGCCAGTTCCTCGGCGCCGCAGGGACCGGTCGCCACCGCCACAGCCGCCGCCCCGGCCGCAAGCGCACCCGTGACATCCCCCACGTGGTCACCGACATAGACGGTCGCGCCCTGCTCCCTCAACACGATTCCCTTGTCCGCGGCCCACAGCTCGCCGGCGAGATGGTCGACCTCCCACCCGAGCGCCTCAATGTGCAGCCGCGCGTTGCCCGCGTGCTTGCCCGTCACGACCACTACCCTGCCACCCAGTGCACGCACCGCCGCGATGGCATCAACCGCACCGCGCATTGCCACCGTGCTAGGGATCACCAGCCGCGGATAGGAAGCGCGATATCTCACCACCAGATCCGGGATCAACTCGTCGGCGACTCCGAACCAGCCGAACACCGTTGCCAGCGGCGGGCCGAGATTGTCGACGAAGTAACCGCCGTCCAACGCGAGGCCGGTCTCCACGGCGAGCTCGTCCATTGCCAGCCGCATCCCGGGCCGTGCGTCGATCAGCGTCATGTCGAGATCGAAACCCACTGTCAGACACATCCGACCGCCCCCGAGTCACACCGACACCCGCACCGCGAACTGTCCAGGTCACGCCCACCTCGTCGGCGCACCGTTGTCAGGCCAGAATTCCGTCCGGGACGGATCTGAGAACCATTGCCGGGCCGGCGAAGTCGCGGCGAACACTACCCTGGCCAACATCATCGCGACAGGGTCGTGACCGGCCCGGCCCGGCGGTCGTCCGACGCCGCGACATCCGACCCGTCGACCGTGCGCATCGGCCGCGGCGCACCCCTGTTACCGGCCGCCTTCAGCGGGCTGCGAGACTGGGATCACATTCCGCTACTGAGGGAGACACCGTTGACACGGTCCGTATCACGGCGCGCCGTGCTCGGCATGGGTGTCACGGCAACGGCCGCCCTCGCCGGATGTTCGGCGCAGCCACGGCCAGCCAACCCACCGGCCACGACGAGCACCGCGGCGACGAGCGGTTCGGCGACGGCGACGACCGCGGGCACGCCGGCCACGACCACTCCCACTGGCGGCCCCGCCGTCGAGGTCGTTCGCGGGTCTGGCGATCGCAAGGAGGTCGCACTGACCTTTCACGGCGCCGGGTCACTCGACATCACTCGACAGGTGATCACACTGCTCGGCAAGCACGGCGCGAAGGTGACCGTGCTCGCGGTCGGCTCCTGGCTGGCGACCACTCCCGACGCGGCACGGATGGTTCGGGACGCGGGACACGAACTGGGCAACCACACATGGAGTCATCCCGACCTGGCACGGCTCGCACCCGCGGCGGTACTGGCCGAGATCGAACGCTGCCGGGACGCACTGGCCCGGGTGACCGGTACACCGGGAACGTTCTTCCGACAGTCGCAGAACCAGCACGCGACGCGGGAAGAGCTGGCGCAGGCCGGCAAGGCCGGATACACGCGCGCGCTGTCCTACGACGTGGACTCCCTCGACTGGACCGACCCCGGCGTGTCCGGCATACGCAAGGCGACCGCGGCGGCAAAGGCCGGCAGCGTGGTGAGCATGCACCTCGGGCACGAAGGCACCGTCGCGGCCCTGCCGGGGATCCTCGCCGACTTCGCCTCGAAAGGCCTGACCTTGGTGACCGCGACCGAACTGCTGAGGTGAAAGGTGCCCTCTTCGCTGCCGATGCTCCGCATCCTTGTCGGCGTCGCCATGCTGACCACCGCCTGTGCCACGCCAGTCGCACCGGTGGTGGCGAAGTCGTCGAGCAGCAGCACTTCGCCGCCGCCCCCTGTCCAGGCCAAGGATCCGGTGGCGGAAGGACTGCCCGGCATGCCGCCGGTGACCGATCCGCACAACATCGCCGCCGCCGCCGGCGCGGGAATGGTGCTTGACAAGCTCAAGCGGGACAAGCCGCTGGTGTACGTGCCGCACAGCGAGTCCGGTGACGTCTGGGTGATCGACCCGACGACATTCGCCGTTGTCGCCAGATATCCCGGCGGCAGGGAACTGCAACACGTCGTGCCCTCCTACGACATGCGGACGCTGTACGCCACCGATGACGTCGGGGACCATCTCGTGCCGTTCGACCCACTCACCGGCCGGCCAGGCAAGCAGATTCCCGTCGTCGACCCCTACAACATGTACTTCACGCCGGACGGGAAGTACGCGATCTCCGTCGCCGAGCGGCTCAAGAAACTGGTGTGGTATGACCCGGCGACCTGGACCGAACACGACGAGACAGCCGTCGAGAACTGTGCGGGCATCGACCACGCGGACTTCAGCGCCAACGGGAAGACGGCCGTGTTCACCTGTGAGTTCGCCGGTCGGGTCGCCGTGATCGACGTCGCGACGCACACACTGCTGCGGACAATCGACATGCCACGGCGGAACACCATGATGGGGCCGCAGGACATCAAGCTCGCACCGGACGGCTCGGTCTATTACATCGCCGACTCCGACGAGAACGGGTTGTGGGTGCTCGATGGTGCCGCCACGAAGGTGCTGCGGTTCATCCCCACCGGCCGCGGCGCGCACGGTCTCTACCTCTCACGGGATGCCAAGCAGCTGTATGTGACCAATCGGCACGAGGGCAGCGTGAGTGTGCTCGACTCCTATACGGGACAGGCCCTTGCCACATGGCGCATTCCTGGCGGCGGCAGCCCCGACATGGGCAACGTGAGCGCAGACGGGACACAACTGTGGATCTCCGGCCGGTACGACCGGGTCGTCTACGTGTTCTCCACCAAGGACGGCTCGCTGATCAAGAGGATTCCTGTCGGAAGCGGGCCGCACGGCCTGTGCGTGTGGCCGCAGCCCGGCCGCTACTCACTCGGCCACACCGGCATCACCCGATGAACGAGAACCTAGTGCGGCCCCGACATGCCAGAGATCGTCGACATACCAATCGAGGGGTCGTAGAAGAAATCGAACTCCTCGTCTTTGGTGCCCCCCTGGGTCAGCGTCACCTGGACATGAGCGACGACCATCTTGTCCGGCTCTGACACCGACAGGGCTTGGGTCAAGGCAACCGCGGTGACTCCGTTCCAGGCACTGTTGTGGTACACCTCGGGATCGTTGTTGCACGCGTTCCGCAGAGCGGCGCCGAGCATACGGAAGGCTCCCGGCCAGTCCATCCTGTTGACCGTGGCGATGTGATTCCGCACCGTCTGTTCGAATACCTCGACATCACTCGGCCCCGACGGATTCGGGCTCGGATGCGGGCCGCCGGCGCCCGGAGACTGTCCCGACGGCGCGGACGAACCCGAGCCAGGAGCCTTCGAATCGACGGGCTTGACGGACGAACTGGTTGAGGAGGACACCCCGGTCGAACTCGTGGGACTGGTCGAGCTTGCACTGGGGCGGCCCGACGCCGTCACCGAGCCGTTCGTGTTCTGCCTGGAGGAACCCGCACTCCCGCCTACCGCGGGCTGCCCCTCCGTGGCGGTGCGCTGCATCCCGGTGACGATGAACACCCCGGAGACCACGATCGCGACGACAACGAGGGCCCCGATGGCCAACGCCAGTGCCGGTGTCTTCCCACCGCTGCGGGGCGTCGATGTGTCACCGTCGGGGTACAGCACGGGACCGGAAGCGGCAGGAGCCGACGGGCTTGGCGGATAGGGCCCGTTGGAAGGCCAGTGGACGAGCTGAACCGTCGTGCCGGGCCTCGGCCTAGTCATCAGCGCTTGCATCGCCGTGCCCTGAAGGACCGGAGCCTGGACTGGGGGAATACGAGTAGTGGTCTCGACCAGTGGTTCGCCCCCGCCGAGTGGCCCCCCACCCAATGGCGTCGTGGGGAGTGAGACGGATCGACCAGCCGCCACCGCGGCAAGCGCCTCGGCGGCCTGAGGCATGGTCGGCCGTTGGGCGGGGTCGGCATGCAGCAGGCGCATCAGCACGTCGGTCAGCGCTCCCGACCGTTGCGGCGGGCGGATCTGGCCGGCGGCGACACTGTGCAGCAGGGCAAGGGAATTCTCATGCAGCCCGAACGGTGGCTCACCCTCCACGGTGGCGTACAGCGTCGCCCCGAGGGAGAACACGTCCGACGGCGCCTCCGGTTCACGCCCCTTCGCCACTTCCGGCGCGAGGTAGGCCGGAGTGCCCGCCAGCATCCCGGTCTTGGTGACCGTGACGTCTCCCGCCGCTCGGGAAATGCCGAAGTCGGTGATCTTCACCGTGCCGTTGTCACCGAGCAATATGTTGCCGGGCTTGACATCTCGGTGCACGATTCCCGCGTCATGCGCGGCGGCGAGCGCCGTTGCCACCTGGTTGCCGACCCTGGCCGCTTCCCACGGCGAAAGAGGCCCTCGCTCCTCGACCACCGACGCCAGGCTGTGTGACGGCAGGTACTCCATCACCAGCCAGGGTTGGCCGTCCTCTTCGGCCACGTCGAAAACGGAAACGGCATTGGGGTGGTGCAGACGTGCGGCGATCCTGCCCTCACGCATCGCCCGCTGCCTTGCCTCCTCCGCTTCGGCTGGCTCGAGGCCAGGCTGGAGTAACAATTGTTTGACCGCGACAATCCGGTGTAGTCGCTCGTCACGTGCCTGCCACACCACTCCCATGGCCCCGCTGCCGATGCGGCGTTCCAGCCGATAGCGTCCGGCTATCAGGCGGTTCTCGTCGGTCACCCGAGCTCCTCTGCTGAACGTGCGCAAAACCTGGTGAGCCGGCACGCATACCGTCGACATGAGTCACGCATACTGTCGCCCGGTATGGCGGGCCGAACGCGGAGCTCGCTGACAGAAGGCCGTACGGCCAATTCACCCTACCAGAGCATGTCGCCACCGCCTCGGAGCGCCACATTGACAAAGGCGGCCGATACGGCACCAACCACGCTGGACTGTGTGAACCATGACACCGGGCGTGGCCACTCGACCACGCCCGGTGTCTGGCGGAACCCAGCTGCCGCTGGGTACGGGAAGCTATTGCTGGTAGGGGGCGCCTGCCGCGTTCGCGGCGGCAGTGAAAGCACCCTTCATCTGCGGCCAGAACGTGCTGTCGAGACAGGAGAACTGTGGGAAGAATCCGCCACAGTTGCCCGCGTCCGGGCCGACCTCAATGGTGAAACTGGCCACCCCGAGGACCCCGTAGGTGAAATCGTCAGTGGTGCCACTGGTGAGGTAGCCGACCGTGCCTCCGTTGTTGTCGACGACGTAACCATTGGAGGCGGCCAGCTTCTTGCCGAGTGCGCGCAGAGCGGCGTCATTGGGCGATGGCTTGTTGGTATATCCCCACGGCACGATGATGTCGTTACCGTAGCTGTGCAGCGTGATCATCGTGCCCTTCGCCGTGACCGGAGCGGGATCGTTGTCCCCGGTGCCACGCTGCACGGGGTAGATCGACCGGAAGAAACCCTCCAGGCCCTTCACCTCCGGCTCGGATGCCACCGTTGGCCCCTGGAAGGTCTCGTCACACGGTGCGTTGGAGTCGCCGCCCCACTTGTAGGTGGAGTTGCGGTTGAGGTCGATGCCGGTGTCGGTGCCGACGCAGCCCCCGCCGTTGGTGTCGTCGACGTTCTTCCGCTGCATTCTCGGCGAGTTGCCACCGGAGGCCACCACATCGACGCCGTCCGGGTTGGCGATCGGAATGACCCAGACCTCCGTGTTGTCCAGAATCGCTTTCGCCTGCGGATCGGTGGCGTAGCCGTTGACCAGGTAGTCGATCCAGCGGAGGGCGAGTTCGCCAGTGGAGATCTCCCTGGCGTGTATCTGAGCCATCAGGGTGAACTTCGGCTTGTGCGAAGTCGTGCTCAGCGAGCAGTCTCCCGCCTGCTTCTTGGTCAGGCAGATCGCCTCGATGTCGTGACCGCCCTTGCCCTTTGTCTTGAGCCAGGAGTCGCCGATGTCGTAGGTGGTCGCCAGGTCGGGATGGGCCGACGCGACGTCGGTGAGGTGGGCCAGCTGGGCGGGAACCGTGCGGTATCCGCCGTAGTAGGTGTCGGCGGCCGGGGCACTGCGGGCAACATCCTTGTAGACGGTGTCCCGCTTGACCGGCTGGTAGCCCAGCCTACGAAGGGCGTCGGCGGTGGCCTGGCCGCCGACCACGTCGACCGCGCCGTCATCGGTGGCCTCGGCGACGTCGAAGCCCGCGGCGAGCAGTTGCGCCGGTTGGCCGGCCGTGACCGGAACCCGCCACAGAATCGGGGGGTCGCCCGCCGGCGCCGCGGACGCGGCGGACGTGAACATCGCCGCGGGAAGCAGCAGGGCGGTCACCCCGAGCGCGAGGGGGAGCAGGGATCGTGGGGCCATCTTGGCACTCCTCCGACGAAAGTCCTTCACGGTCCAGTACGGCACGCACGGTGACTGACGCAACGTGGTTACCGTGGCGTACGCACAGTGTCCAACGCCGGCGCGGAGCCGGCACCCTCCATTCGTTGGGTTCGTGCCACCTCAGTCCGCCGACCCACGACCACCACTTTGACCGCGTGTTACAGCGGTACCACTAAACAGGGGCCGCCGTCGAAGAGGCCACCGTCCACCGCGAGCACCTTGCCGTCGGCATAGGAGTGCGGACCGTCGACCTCGGTCGAACGGATGCCCAGCTGATCGGCGATGACGCTGTGGCCGTGCACGATCCGCTTCCCGCCGAACCGAGTCATCAGCTGGTCGGCGACATCACCGCCGTCAGGTCCCCGGAACGCGTACCGGGTAGTCATCCGGTGCCAGCAGTCCCACCAGTCGGTGAGCTCCCGCGCGTGCAGTATCGCGCTCACTTCGCTGTTGACCTGCTCCAGTGTGTCGCCCCAGTCGAGGTAGGCGGTGGTGTCCGAGTGCAGCAGGAGATTGTCCTCGGCAACGGCGGCGACCGGACGATCGACGAGCCAGCTCAGATGCCGTTCGGTCAGCCGGCTCAGGTCGGCGGCCTGTCCGCCGTTGAGGAGCCAGCTGCGGGCGAAGCTACGCACCCCGTAGTCCGACGGCACCTGGGTGTCGCCGAACAGGTACATGCCCATCAGCAGGATCTCGTGGTTGCCGAGCAGGGCACGGACCTTGCCGCCGGCGTCCTCGGCCTCTTCGCCGAGCCTCATCACCAGATCGATCACGCCGATGCCGTCGGGACCACGGTCGACGAAGTCGCCGAGAAACCACAGCCTGGTGTCTCCCGCTGTCCAGTGCCCGCCGGCGTCCACCAGTTCGCCCCGATGCAGGGCCGCGACCAACTCATCCAGATGGCCATGGACGTCGCCGACCACGAACACCGGTCTGTCCTGTTCGTCGTCGCGCACGCGCACGACGATAGGCGCTGTGTGCTGGGGGCAGCCGGTGAGCCGGGTCACCGTCGCATATCAAAAACCGTATCGGACTGATACTGACCGTGGTGGGAGAGCGGGCATCATGCGCGGCTGGGCGCCGGATGAACTGCGACTTCGGTCGCTTTCACCGCGAGCCACACCATGGTTCCCGGCTCGAGTGCCAGATCCGCGACCGCCGCGGGAGTCACGTCCGCGGCGAGCCCCTCGACCCAGTCAAGGCCGGGCGTGGCCGCGACGCGAAGCCGGATCACGTCACCGTGCGGCTCGAGGCCGGCCACGAGCGCCGGGAAGACGTTGCGCGGGCTGCCGTGTGGGCGCCGCACGTGCACCGCGACCGCGGACGGAGCGAACACGCCGACAACCGGGTCGCCATCGGTGACCGGTTCCTGACGCAACCCGGCCAGACGCGTGCCGTCCGGCGTGGCCAGGCCGTGTGGTCCCGCGGTACCGGCGATCAGATTGAGCCCGGCGACACCAGCACTGAACCGGGTACGTGGCCGGGCGAGCACGCTCCTGGTCGGCCCCTGCTCGACCAGGCGACCTTCGGACAGCACGATCACCCGGTCCGCGAGCACCAGCGCATCGAGCGGATCATGTGTGACCAGCAGCGCGGTTCTCGAGGCCCCGCGCAGTACCCGGCGCGTCATGGCGCGCAGGGCAGGGGCGGCGTCCACGTCCAGTGCGGCGAAGGGCTCGTCGAGCAGCAGCAGGTCTGGCTCGGCCGCGAGCGCCCTGGCCAACGCGACCCGTTGGGCTTGGCCACCCGACAGCTGCCAACGGCGACGACCCGCGAGCCCGACGGCGTCCACCTCCGACAACCAGTGCCGAGCCGCGTCCTCGGACTGACGCCGGGACGCACCGAGACAGCTTGGCCCGAAGGCCACATTGGCGAGCACGCTCAGGTGGGGGAACAGCAGCGGATCCTGCGCGAGCAGGCCAACACCACGCCGGTGCGGCGGGACGTGCACCCGCCTGCCGGTGTCGGTCAGCACCCTGCCAGCGAGAGCGATGTGACCCGTCTCGGGCCGTACAAGGCCGGCGAGCACCGAGAGCAGGGTCGATTTTCCCGCGCCGTTGCGACCGAGTACGGCGACGACCTCGCCGGAAGCCACCTCCATCCGCACGTCCAGTGCGAATCCACCGCGGCGTGCGACCACGTCCACGGCGAGGCCGGTCACGGGCTTCCCTCGATCACACGTGGACGGACAAGGGTGATCACGAGCAGGGCGAGGGCCACGAGGAGCAGGGAGACAGCGACCGAGGAGTCCACATCGGACTGGGCGAGCTGGTAGGCGAGCAATGGCAGGGTCTGCGTCGTGCCGGGGAAGTTGCCGGCAAAGGTGATGGTGGCACCGAACTCGCCGAGCGCCCGCGCGAACGTCAACACCAGACCGGATCCGATCGAGGGGAGCAGGAGCGGGACCGTGACCCGGCGGAACACCACGAACGGGCGCGCGCCGAGGGTCGCGGCGACCGCCTCGTACCGGGCGCCCGCGGTACGCAGCGCCCCTTCCAGGCCAATCACCAGGAACGGCATGGCGAC
>Ga0213875_10001229_pt1 | contig 17298 bp, 12 predicted proteins | sample BarmaccomBMRX_R8_FD_160105 | JGI IMG/M metagenome (GOLD analysis project Ga0213875, IMG submission 160105) | Root-associated microbial communities from Barbacenia macrantha in rupestrian grasslands, the National Park of Serra do Cipo, Brazil - RX_R8 | ecosystem: Host-associated > Plants > Roots... | reverse complement strand
GATCAGTATGGCAGCGGCGCGCAGGAGATTGTCGATACCGCCACCGGGCAGGACCTGGCAAAATCGATTTCTGGCGGAACCCTTGGCGGGTTGCTGCAGTCCACTGCCATCATCAACAGCGCGCAGGATAATGTCGGGGGCCTTGCCGCCGCCTTCGCCGCCGCCGTCAACAAGCAACAATCGCTCGGGCTTGACCTGAATGGCAATCCTGGCGGCGCCTTGTTCTCGGTGACCGGCCCCGCGGTGTTGCCGGCAAGGACGAATAGCGGCACGGCCTCCCTGACCGCCTCGCTATCCGACCTGAACAGCTTTGTCCCCACTGACTTCGTGCTCAGCATGACCGCCAGCGGGTATGAGGCCACCGATCTCGGTACCGGGCAAGTCACCCAGCTTGGCGGAGGTCCCCAGCTGCAGCTGGACGGCATGACGATCGATGTTACGGGCATGGCGGCGATTGGCGACTTGTTTAAGCTGGAGCCGACCGCCACGGCAGCCCAAACCCTGACGTTCACCGCCAGCGACCCGAGTACGATCGCGGCGGCGTCCCCGGTAGTCGTGACGCCGGGCGATAACGCCGGCAGCGTGCAGGCGACAGCGGTGGGGCCGGTCTCAGGCGGCAACCTCGCGGCCGGCTCGGTGACGCTGCCGGCAACCGCACTCGGTCAACCGTTGTCGATCGAATTCACCTCGCCGACCACGTTCAACATCGTGTCCGCGAACAATACTGTGCTTGCCAGCGGCAGCCTCGCGGCCAACGGCGCCCAGATCGCGATCGCCTTTCCGGCGCCACCCGATGAGTATGCGGTGGTCGATCTGAGCGGTGGTCCGGCGGCGACCGGTGACACATTCAGCATCACTCCTGGTGGTGTCGGCAGCAGCGGCAATATCGCTGCATTGGCGGGTCTTGCCTCAAGCCGCTTGATATCCGGGCAATCGCTCGGCGATGCCTATGCGACGCTGGTGGCCGGGATCGGCAGTCGCGGCCAGCAGGCACAGCTCGAGGTGCAGTCCGCACAGGGGGTGCTGACGCAGGCGCAGAACACGCAACAGTCGATATCGGGCGTGAACCTAGACGAACAGGCCGCCGATCTGGTCAATTTCCAGCAGGCCTATCAGGCATCGGCACAGGTGATCGCGACGGCCGCGACGCTGTTCCAAAGTCTGCTGAGCGCGGTCCAGGCCTAAGGAACGCAGGATGCGCATCAGCACGCAGGAATTTCTCCTCGGCTCGCTCAATGATCTACTGGCGCAGCAGAGCCAGGCCACCCAGCTAAATCGCCAGATTGCCTCAGGCCAGACGCTGCTCGATGCCAGCGACGACCCCACCGCGGCGGCGCAATCGATTACCGTTGCCAGCAACATCAATCAGTTTGCCTATGACGCGTCGAATGCGGCGGCAGCGCAGGAACAGGCGCAGACCGGCGTCGCGGCCTTGCAGCAGCTGACAACCGTCGTCAGCCAGCTGCAACAGATCGCGACCCAGGCCGGCAACGCCGCGACGACGCAAAGCGCCCGGCAAGGGCTCGTCAGCGAAGCGCAGGCGGCGCTGGCGCAGCTGATTCAGCTTGGCAATACGCAAGGGACGGACGGCAACTATATCTTCGCCGGGTCGCGCTCCGATGCGCCGGCGTTCCAGGTGCAGGCCGACGGATCGGTAACCTTTAACGGGGACGCCGCCGGGCAAAGCGTCGAGGTCGCGCCGTCACTCAATGTCGCGTCGACGCTCTCGGGGCGCGATGTCTTCGAAGGCGTCCCGGCCGGCAATGCCGGTGTCGCGGTGAGCGCCGCGTCGGGGAACACGGGGACCGCCTACGCCGAGGCGCAATCTGTGACCAATGTCAGCCAGATCGCAGCGGAGGCGATGGCTGGCACCAATTTCTCGATCAGTTTTGCGACCGGTGCCGACGGCAGCCTTGACTACACTGTCACCAGCGGCACCGGCGACCCGGCCAGCGCGGGCTTCGCCGCCAGCAGCGGCGTCGTCACATCCGGGACGGTGACCAGCGGCGCAACTCTGTCGTTCGGCGGGATCAACGTGCAGATCACCGGGACGCCAGCGGCGGGTGACAGCTTTACGGTGGAACCCGGGCAAAGCACGAGTCTCTTTGCCATCGCGCAAAATCTGCTCGCCGTCCTCGGTGGATCGCAGACCACCCCAGCTACCGCGGCCACGACCCAGCAACAGGTCGAGAATCTTCTCGCCGACCTCGGCGGCGCCCAGACCCGCGTCTTAAATGCACAGGCCGCGCTTGGCTCGACATTGTCGGAAATTCAGAGCGTGCAGCAGCAGAACAGCACCGGCAGCACCAATGCCCAGGCCGCACTGTCCAGCCTGCAATCGGCCAACCTGCCGCAGGTCATCGCCGGTTACAACGAAAGCATCACGGCCTTGCAGGCATCGGAACTGGCGATGTCGCGACTGCAGGGCCTGACGCTCTTCGCCCTGATCGGGCACTGAGTGTGAACGACATCCTGCCTCCCGCGATCAGGGATGGGGCCTCTGGCGATGCACGCGACCAGGCGATAGCAGAGCTGCGGCAACGTCTGGCCCGCGCCGAGCTCGAAACGGCCGAATTGCGTTGGCAGCTGCTGCGTGTGGAGGGCGAGCATGCCGCCCTGAAGCAGGCGACCGAGGCGACCACCCGGCCAGCCGTACCGCCCCCGCTGACTCCAGAGGCCGCCTATAAATTATGGCTCGAGAGCCGGAAGACCGCGGCGTGGTCGCGCATGGATTGGGTGCTGGAGCGGGTCCGCGCGTGGCCCTCAATCCCGAAGATCGCACTGGCGATGATCCTGCCGGCCGGGACCGAGGCGCGGGTGGCGCTGACCGTGCGGTCGCTGATGCAGCAGAAGGTCGGCGATTGGGAGTTGCATGTCGCGGCAGATGGCGAAATGCCGCCGCCCTTTGCCGGCGAATCTCGTGTCGTGTGGTATCGCGAGCAGCGGGCTCCTGCCGAAACCCTCAACGCCGCGCTCGCCGCTTCGACGGTGGATTGGGTGGCATTGATCGATGCCGGTGACCAGATCGCGCCGCATGGCCTGTTCGCGCTGTTTGACGCCGCGATGCGCAAACCCGAATGGCGTGCCATCTACACCGATGAAGACCGGATCGATTTCCAGGACAAACGATCGGCGCCGCATTTCAAGCCTGATCTCAATATCGAGCTGTTGCGCGGGATGCCCTACATCGGCGGTCTGTTGGCAGTCAGGCGCGAATTGTTCGTCGATCTCGGCGGCTTCGACCCGCGCCGCGACGGCACCGAGGAATATGATCTGGCCCTGCGCCTCGCCGAACGGCTCGATCGCGCCGCCTTCGGCCATCTCGCCGACATACTCTATCACCGGCTGGCGGTTTCCGGTCGCTCCAGGCGACCGGTCGAGAATATCTGCGCCGATATGCCGACCGTCGTGCAGGCGCATCTCGACCGAATGGGGATCGCGGCCGATACTGGGCCGGGCACGCAGCCGCATTTCTGCCGTGTCCGATATCGTCACGAAGGCCCCGAGCCGTTCGTCTCCATCGTCGTGCCGAGCCGCGACCAGCCGGCCCTGTTGAAGCGCTGCGTCGAGACGGTACTGCAGAAGACTCAGTACCAGAATTACGAACTGATCGTCGTCGATAACGGAAGCACCGATCCGCAGGCCTGCGCCTACCTCACGACGATCGAGGACAAATTCGCCGATATCGGCAGCCGTATCCGGGTGTTGCGGCATCCCGGCGAGTTCAATTTTTCGGCCATGAACAACCGCGCCGTGCGCGACGACGCGCGCGGCGAATATCTGTGCCTTCTCAACAATGATGTCGCACCGCTCGATGGCGAATGGCTCGGCGAGATGATTAGCCTGGCGCGGCGGCCGGATGTCGGCGCGGTCGGTGCCATGCTGCTTTATCCCGATGGCCGTATCCAGCACGCGGGGATCGTGCTCGGGGTCGGCTGGGGCGCGCCGGCCGAGCACCCCTATATCCGCGAGCCGGGCAATGCCTTCGGCTATTGGGGTCGGTTGCAGGCGTCGCAGGAACTATCCGCCGTGACCGCGGCGTGCCTCGTGACACGGCGCGCGGCCTGGGACGAAGTCGGCGGCCTCGACGAGGAGACGTTCGCTGTGTCGTACAGCGATGTCGATTTCTGCCTGAAGCTGCAGGATGCGGGATACGTAGTGCTCTGGACACCCTTGGCACGGTTGGTTCACGACGGCAACGCGAGCATCAAGACCGATGTCGAGCCGAAGGAGCGGATCGAACGCAATCGCCGCTTCGCAGCCGAGCGCGAGGCGATGTACCAGCGCTGGCTGCCGCGCATCGCCTTCGACCCGGCCTATAACCGCAACCTGTCGTCATTCGGCCCTGGTTTCGCGATCGAGACCGAGGGGCCACCGACTTGGGATCCGCAAGCGCGCCCGCGTCGCCGGGTGTTGCTGTACCCGGCGGATCGCGAAGGCTGCGGCGAGTATCGCATCCTGGCCCCGAGCCGTGCCGCGTTCGCCAGCGGCGAATTGCAGGCCCACGCCGCCGGCCGCCTGCTCAGCCTGCCAGAAGTGGCCCGCATGGCGCCGGATAGCATCGTCTTTCAGCGTCAGCTTGAGGTGCATCAGATCGAGACAATTGAACGAGCCAAACGATATACGCCCGCCTTTCGCGTTTTCGAACTTGACGACCTGATCACCAACCTGCCGCCAAAAAGCCCGCATCGTTCAGCGATCCCGCGTGATATCGCCGAGCGGGTCAAACGGGCGATCGGCTTATGCGACCGGCTGGTTGTCAGCACCGAACCGCTGGCTGCTGCCTACGGCAAATGGGCCGGCGAGGTGAGGGTGGTCCCCAACCGGCTGGAAAAGGCGCGGTGGCTTGGCCTTGAACCGAGGCGCCGCGACGGTATGAAACCGCGCATCGGGTGGGCCGGGGCGATCGGCCACGCCGGCGACCTCGCGCTGATCACCAGCGTTGTCGAGGCAACCGCGCGAGATGTCGATTGGGTATTTTTTGGGATGTGCCCGGACCCGCTCCGGTCGTTGATAGCCGAATACCATAGCTGGGTCCCGCTCCATGATTATGCCAAGAAGCTGGCCTCGCTCGACCTTGATCTCGCCATCGCACCCCTGGAACCGCATCCATTCAACGATGCGAAAAGCAATCTGCGGCTGCTGGAGTACGGGATCCTCGGATATCCGGTGCTGTGCAGCGATATCCTTCCGTATCGCGGGGCTCTGCCGGTGCGGCGGGTGCGCAATCGGCCGCGTGACTGGATCAACGGCATTCGCGAGCTGATCGCCGACCGCGAGGCCTGCCGCCTCTTGGGCGAACGCCTGCGCCAGGCCGTGTTGCGCGATTGGATGCTCGAGGATCATCTGGCTGATTGGCGGCGCGGCTGGCTTCCCTGAAAGCGCTCGTAAGATTTTTCAAAATTATCTGCAACAGGTTCCGGAAGCGTCCGTCTCTAGTCACGTGGAGAGACACGGCGCCGTAATGGAGGGGGTTCCCGCGGCGCCGGGTCGGTGGGGTCACACACGCCGCGCCGCGCTACTCTAACGCGGCGCGGCGCAGGAGACGGGACATGTTGTCAGGGGTCATCAACACCAACGTAAATGCGCTTTACGCGCTGAATTCGCTGTCCAATACCGCGAGCGCGGCCAATACACTGGAACAGCAGCTGTCGTCCGGACAGTCGATCAACAGCCCGGCTGACAATCCGGCGGGGTATATCGCGGCGCAGGGCTTTACCACCCAGATCGGTGGCACCGAACAGGCGATCTCGAACGTCAACCAGGCGATCTCGCTGGTCCAGACGGCCGACGGCTCGGTCACCCAACAGGTCAACATCCTGCAACAGCTGCGCACCATCGCCGCCCAATCGGCCAACGGCATCAACAGCTCGCAGCAGCTGCAATCGCTGCAGCAGGTCGTGTCGCAATTGCAGACGCAAGTCACGACGATTTCGCAACAGGCCGTGTTCAGCGGCCTTAACCTGCTCGACGGCTCACTGAACGGGGTACAATTCCAGGTCGGCTCCTCGGAAGGGCAGACGATCGGCCTGTCGATCGCCAGCACTGCCGCAAACAATCTCGGCTCGTATCAGTCGGCCTCGAAATCGGGCGGAATATACTCGACCGCTGGTAGTGCGACCGGTGGGGTCGGCGACACCTCCGGCAATTCCTTCACCGTCACGTCCGGTACAACTCAAGGCGCTTTCACCGCGGGCGCTGTCGCGGTTTCCGGCTCGGCGGGCTCCGCCTCGGCGACGGTAACAGGCGTGGCTGAATCAGCCCAGGACGTTGCCGCGTCGATCAACCAGATCACGCCGCAGACGAATGTCAGCGCGTTGGCGAACACCAGCGTCGCCTTCACGGTGACCTCGGGGTCAATATCCTTCAAGCTGGGGAATGGCAGTGGCACCAGCGCGACGAACTCGGTGGATATTTCGGCCACGGTGACCAGCGTGACGCAAAGCGGCCTGCAATCACTCGTGTCCGCTATCAATCAACAGACCGGCACAACCGGTATTACGGCCACCGTCAACAGCTCGAACCAGCTGATCCTCAACCAGGGGAACGGCGACAACATCTCAATCAGCAGCTTCGCGGCGGGCGGTGGTTCGCTTGCGGCGGGTGGCGTCACGATCGGGGGTGCGGGGGCAACCAGCGCGACGGTACAGGGTCTTGTGACGCTGCAGTCAAACCAGAATTTTGCGATCGACGACACAACGGCCGGCAGCATCGGTCTCGGTTCGACCTCAAGTTTGTCCAACCTGTCGAGTGTAAACGTCAGCACGACCTCGGGTGCGAACGCAGCCCTCAATGTCGTCGATTATGCCTTGCAGCAGCTGGAAAACATCGGTGCGCAACTTGGTGCGGTGCAGCAGCGCTTGCAGGCGACCGCGTCTAACCTGCAGTCGACCGACACTAACCTCACCACGGCACGATCGATCGTGCAGGACGCCAATATCCCGCAGGTCACCAGCAAGCTGACGACGCAGCAGATCCTGCAGCAGGCGGGAGTGTCGGCCCTGGCGCAATCGAGCAGCCTCGAACAATCCTACCTGAAGCTCCTGCAGTAGGTCACGGGTGACTCCCACCAACCATAACAGGGTGCACCCCGGCCGTTCGGCCGGGGTAGTCCCGTTTCTGCCGAGCGTTGAGTAGGCCGCCCCATGGCTGCTGTCACCGGCTCTCTAACCTCGGACCAGATCACCTCGCTGATTCAGCAGGCGAGCACGGCCTATCAAGCGCCGGCGACCGCGTTGCAGGCGCAGGAAAAGCCGATAACGACTCAGATATCGGCTCTGAGCCAGGTGCAGAACCAGCTATCGGGCCTGCAATCGGCCCTGAATTCCCTGTCGGATGTGCAAAGCCTATCGCAGCGTTCCGTCACCACCGCGCCGAGTGGCGCCGTCCAAGCTACCGCGACGAATGATGCCGTCGCGGGTACCTATGCGCTATCCAATATCGTTCTGGCTGAGCCCGAGACGCTGCTGTCCGCCGGTTTCACCAGCGCGAGCGGCGGTCTGGGCGCCGGCTCGCTGGCAATTCAGGTGGGCAGCGGCGCGGTGGTCACCGTCAATATTCCCGCCGGCGAAGACAACCTATCGGGCGTCGCCCAGGCGATCAATTCGGCGAATGTCGGGGTGCAGGCCGCAGTGTTGTTCGATGGCTCGCAATACCGGTTGGAGCTGACCAGCACCGCCACCGGTGCGGCAAATGAATTCACGGTCAGCGGCGCTGGCGGGGTGTCGTCGCTCAGCTACGGGAACGGTGCCTCCGGCCTTTCGCAATTGCAGGCGGCGAGCGATGCGCAATTCACGCTGAACGGCGTCGCCATCACCAGCGGCTCCAATACGGTGACCGGAGCCGAGACCGGCCTGACATTCACCCTGGCCGCCAGCGGTTCGGCGACAATTACCGTAAGCCAGGACGTATCGTCGCTCGACCAGGCGGCGCAAGGCGTTGTCACGGCGCTCAACAGCGCCCTGAGCACAATCAACCAATACAATTCCTATACGGCCGCAAGCGGCGCCGGGCCACTGCTCGGCGACATCAATGTCGAGATACTACGCAGCCAATTACTCGACTCGATCAGCGACTCGAGCGCAACCGGGCTGCCGGCGGGAAGCCCCTACACATCGCTGGCGAGCATCGGCTTTACGATCACCAGCGGTGGCACGGTAGCCTTCGATGACAGCGCCTTCCAGGCGGCGGCAAACGCGAACTATACCGGCGTCGCGGCACTGCTGGGCAGCGTAGCAAGCGCGACCGACGGTCGCGTCAGCGTCGGCAGTGCGGCTGGCGTGACACCCGGGCAGTACGCGCTATCGGTCAGCGAGAATGACGCCGGCGGAACGGTCGGTATGGTCAATGGGGAAGCAGCGAACGGCACCGGTGGTCAGCTATTGGTGACCGGCGCGGGCGCTGCTTCCGGGCTGGCCCTCGATGTTGCCGTCGGCGTCACCGGCAGCCTGGGTGATGTATCCGTCAGTCAGGGCCTGTTTGGCGCATTGTCGAGCGTGTTGAGTTCCGCCCTGGCCAGCGGCAGCGGCGTTGGTGGTGAGATCACCAACCTCAACAATTCACTGACGGCAATGAACCAGCAGATCGCTGCCCTGCAGGCTGAGGCCCAGCAGGAAACAGCTACCCTGACGCAACAATTCGGTACGACACAGGCGACGTTAGCGCAGCTGAGCACGGTCAGCAGCTTCCTCTCGACATATTTCCAACAAGCGAGCGGGTAGAACCACGATGCTTGGATTACAACCACCGGCGGCAGGGGCCGCAGCCTACAACATGGTCGGCGGCATGGGCGCGGCCCCGCAGGACCTCATGAAGATGGGTCTTGACCGCGCCTGCGCCCTATTGCGCGAATGCGAGGCAGCGATTGCCCGCGGAGACCGGCTGACAAAGGCCCGCTCGCTAATGGCCGCGCATGAGATCGTGGAGTTCCTTTTAGGAATTTCCGGAGCGGAACCTGGTTCGCTCAGCGAATGCCTGGGCAAGGTGTACCGCTATGCTCTTGTCGCGATGCTCAAGGGCAATGCCACCGATGATCCGGTCGCCATCGAGGCTGGCCGGACGGCCCTTGAAGAACTGGCCGCGGCTTGGCGCAGGATCTTTCCAGACGCGCTGAGCTGGGCCGCAGAATGAGCCTATTGCTTGATCACGCGGAGAGGCAGAATGGCTGATCCCATCAATGGGATAAGTGGCGGCGGGACCGCTTCCGTCGGTTCGCTCGGCGGTGCGCAATCCACCACGGCAACAGTACCGGCTGCCGCCGAACCCACGGCGGCTCCCGTCGATACCGCCAACGTGTCAAAGACCGCGGGCTTGTTGGAAACGATCAAGGCAGTCGGAGACAGTCTGCCCGTTGTCGATGAGGCGCGAGTCGCGTCAGTAAAGAGCGCGCTGGAGGCCGGCACACTGCCGCAGCAACCGCAGCAGATTGCGCAAAAGCTGATTGAAATCGATGCCGTGTTCGGCAGGAGCGGACAATGATCCAGTCATCCGCGGCCCACGCTGCGAACCTCAAGACCCATGATCATTCGGCCGCGCCGCCATCCCGGGGCGTACCGACCACGCAGCGCTATGGAGCAAGCTCCAGCTCGCGGAATACCGGATCATCCGCCGCTTTTGCGGCTTCCCGATTGATCCAGGCCTGCACGAGATTCAAGCGCAAAGCTGCCTGGTGGATGTCATCGCGCTCGGCGATATCACGGAAGGCGGCGAGGATCTGTTCGAGGCATTCTTGGTTCGTCGTGATCACAACATCAGCCTCGACGTCACCGTCGATGTACAGTTGCTCTTCCAACGGTTGCGACCTCCAGGCCCTTTCGTCAGGGCACATTCTTGGTCCGTTGAGGAACATAGTTCTCTTTCCTATCGCCTGACGCGCGTCGAAGCGACCCTCGCTCGTCAAGCTTTGCTAAAGTCTCTAATCGCGATACGGTGCCATGCAACCTTTCCCGATCCCAGCTTCGTTTCACGATAATCGAAAGGTTATTGGTCGCGACCATGGTAAAAAAATGCGAGCCCGGCCGGAAATAGTATTCCCTAATAATATCAGAGACTTCCGAGTCCGGAAGAGGCTGACGCAAGCACAACTCGGTAAGATGATGACGCCCCCGCTGGGCGAATCGGCGATCTCAAAAGTCGAGAGCGGAGAGCGCCGGTTAAGCAATCTGCAACTGGCCGATTTAGCAAACATTCTGCAATGCAGGCCCGAGGAAATCCCGGTGCTTCCGGGCCGCGATCGGAATCCGGGCATTTACTGGGAGAAGGCACAACAGGAAGTCGTCGAAAACAGCATCGCCAGTGGCGCCGCCGCGACCGGTTATGTTCTCGCGCAACTGCGCAAACGTCACGGGCGCACGATGCAGCAGGTGGCAAACGCGATCGGCATGACGCTATCGGTATATCACCGAGTCGAGATGGCGAGTCGGATGGTACAATCCCATGAAATCGACGCGGTCGCAAAATTCTACGACATGAACAGCGCACAGCTGATCGAGCTTTTCGATCGGCGCGCCAAGGAAAATCTGCAGCAGTTGCGCGACGGCGTGCCGCCGGAACAGTTGCTGCCGCGCGCCCCTCGAGCTCTGTTGAAGGACGACGCCAGATGGGGCGGGCTCGGTACCCTCGAGCGATATGCGTTACGCCGCAGTATCAGGCGCGTCGAGGAAAAGTCCGGTACTCTCAGTCTTCCGGTCTACGGCGCGATGAAGAAGGGGCCGGACGGCGGGCGCCAATTCACAATCGACCGCAACGCGGCCGTTGAACATACAACCATCGCCGATCTGACGCGGGCCGACGAGGAATGTTTTCTGGTGCACAACTATTCGCAGCGATTGGGCTTTATGATGCGCCCTGGATCGCTCGCCTTGGTTGATCCGCGTCTTCCCGTTGCACTCGGCGATCTGGCGTTTGTGATCCGTAAAGACGGCAGCGCCGATGCCGGCGTTATTATTGCCGACGGCCTCGGGCCGATGATGGTGAAGATGTACAATCCCGAGGAGGAACTCCCAGTCGAAAGCGAACAGGTGGCCGAGGTATTTCGAATCAGCATGTTGATCCTGGCTTGAGAGGCGATTCGCCATAGCGCAGCTCTGCGATGTGTTGGCCGTGTGACCGGCCTTGAGCCAGAGGTCGCGGAAGCGCGGTTATTTGCTGGCCAGGCTGAGACTCACATCGTGTCTCGAAAAAATGACCTGGGTGCGGAAAGCAATCCGCTAAACTATTGACCAGCGCGTGCGCTCGGGGCAGCGGTTGGGTCGATCGTCACATCAGATCTTTGAGGCAGCGGTATGATCGGCCGCCGCGGGGATCGCCTGCAGCGCATCTTCGTGACGTTGACCGATGCCGGTCCGCCGGCCGCGCTTTGGCATGCTCATCCGATTTTCCGGCGGCTGGAAACGGCGGTCGAGTCCTATCGACGCGCACTGGCCGCGACGCGCCGCGATCGTGCACCGCAGGAATGGGCGTCGACGCAAAACAATCTGGGGAATGCTCTCCGCCGATTGGGCGAGCGCCATACTGGCACCGAGCAACTGGAGCAGGCCGCGGCAGCCTACCGCGACGCGCTGACGATCTATCACCGCGACCGAAACCCGCTCGATTGGGCGATGACACAGAACAACCTCGGGGCGGCCCTGTGGCGGCTCGGAGAGCGAGACGGCGGGGTGAACGGGCTCGTTGAGGCGGTCGCGTCGTTCCAGGCCGCGCTGAGCGGATACCGTCGCGAGCGGGTTCCCATGGACTGGGCGATGACGCAAAGCAATCTAGCCGCGTCGCTGCGCAGTCTGGGCGAACGGCTGCCCGGAACTGATTTGCTGGAGCAATCCGTCACCGCCGCCCGCGAGGCTCTGCGCGAGTTCGTGCCGGCGCGTGCGCCGCTGGAGCGGGCGACAGCCCAGCGGCACCTGGCCAATGCCCTGACCTCACTCGGCGAGCGCGAGGGCGGCGCTCCTCGACTGCTCGAAGCCGTGCGAACCTATCGCGAGATTTTGCAGGTCCATGACCGCGAGCGCTTTCCGTTCGATTGGGGAATGGCGCAGAACAATCTCGGCAATGCCTTGGCACTGCTCAGCGATCAGGAGCATGACGGCACGGCCCGACTGAACGAAGCCGTTGTCGCGTATCGGCTCGCGATCCAGGGTTTCCGTCAGGACCATACGCCGCTCGAGCGCGCCCGGGTCATGAACAACCTTGGCAACGCTTTGACGATGCTCGGCGAGCGCGAGATCGAGACGCGCCGGCTCCTCGAAGCCGTCGCCACCTATCGCGAGGCAATGGGTGGTTTCGACCACACGCATCACCAGTTCGAGCGAGCGAGCGCGCAGAACAACCTTGCCACAACCCTGCATCGGATGTCGGAGCGCGACGATGCGGAAGTCTATGCCGATGAGGCCGCCGCCTCTTACGAAGCCGCGGCTCACAGCTTTGAGAGCATGGGCGCCGATTATCATGCCGCGCTATGCCGCTTTAACTACACATCTTTCGCCGACATTGCCGCGCCGGTGCCGGAACTGGCACACCAGCCGAGCCTGCTTTGATGACGGCTCGCTAACGTGAGCCGGGGCCCTCCAGAGCGGCTCCTGGCATATCTATTGCGTGGCGCGAATAAGTCCTCATCAGCCCGAGCTGCGCCATGACACGATCCGAGGTGACGCAAAAGATCCTCAGCGCAAAGCGCCTGAAGCGGCTGAGCTGGAAGCAGATTCTCGCGGAGCTCGGCGGCGGCTCGTCGGTGTATGTCGCCGCGGCCTTGATGGGCCAGATGACATTGCGGCCCGAACAGGCCGAGCGTGCCGCCGCGTTGTTCGACCTAGGCGAGGAAGAGAAGCTGCTGTTGCAGGAGGTGCCGTATCGCGGATCTCTTGCGACCGCCGTGCCGACTGACCCGCTCGTCTATCGCTTCTACGAACTGGTGCAGGTCTACGGCACCACTTGGAAGGAGCTGATTCAGGAGGAATTTGGCGATGGCATCATGAGCGCCATCGATTTCGATATGGCGATCGAGCGCCAGCCTGATCAAAAGGGCGACCGCGTCAAGATCACGATGACCGGCAAGTTCCTGCCGTACCGGGAGTATTAAACAGACAGAGGCCTGCACCATGCGCTCGGCACCGTCCGGAGGTTCGATGCAATGTCTGTTTATCGGACAGGCCTATATCGATATCACCTTTGTCGCCGACACGCTGCCCACCGGTGACGACAAGACGGTGGCGCGCGACTATGCGGTGTCGTTCGGCGGCAATGCGGTCACCGCGGCGTTCTGCTGCGCCAAGCTGGGGGTGAGGCCCGATCTTCTGGCCTCTGTTGCAGAGGATTGGCTGGGCCGCATGTTTATCGACATGGCGGCCAAATACGGAGTGTCATTGCACCACCGCAAAGTCGTCGAGTCCTCATTATCTTTTGTCATGCCGCGGGCCGGTCAGCGCGCTATCGTGCGGTGTCGCGACGATCGCTATCAGCATCCTTATCCTCCTCTGAACCTGATGGGCTGCCGTGCACTGCATGTCGATGGTCACCAACCCGACGCGGCCTTGCACTATGCCAAGGCCTGCCGAGAGGCTGGCATCCTGACCTCGCTCGATGGCGGTGGCCTCCGCTCCAATACCTCGGACCTCCTTGAATTCATCGATGTCGCCGTGGTCGCCGAACGCCTCTGCGAGCAGATGCGAATGACACCGGGCGAGATACTGCAATTTCTGCGCGAGCGCGGCTGTCGCGTCGGTGGAGTGACGATGGGACCGCGCGGCTTGCTTTACTACCAGCGCGATAGCGAGCAGCGGCTGATGCCCGCACTTGCGGTGCCAACAGAGCGTGTCATCGACACCAACGGCGCGGGCGATATCTTCCACGGTGCTTATGTCTATTCCTACCTGACCAATCCATTTGGCCTCTGGGAAGACCATTTCCGGTTCGCGCGGGCGGCATCAGCGCATGCCATCCAGCACCTCGGCAACGAGGCGAGCTTGCCGACATTGCTGCAGATCAACGAGGCCCATGCCGAGTTCGAGGAACGCCGCGAGCGCCTCGTGCTCGCCGTTGCGGAGTGACGAGTTTCGTCACCCGCTGTTGCGCAGGCCAGCGGCGATGCCGTTGATCGTCAAATGAATGCCACTGACGACGTTCTCGTCGGTATCACCAGCGCGGTATCGCTTCAGCAATTCGATCTGCATGTGGTTAAGCGGATCGAGATAGGGGAAGCGGTTGCGGATCGACCGTGCCAGAAGCGGATTGCTCTGCAACAGCGTCTGTTGATCCATGATCTCGTGCAGCGCGTCGATTACGGTCTTCCATTCGGTGCGGATGCGGCTAAACACGCGCTCGCGCAACTCGCTGTCGGACACCATCTCGGCATAGCGCGAGGCGATGGCGATGTCGCTCTTCGACAGCACCATGTCCATGTTCGAGAGGAGCATGCGGAAGAATGGCCACTCGCGATACATCGTCTTCAGCATCGCCATGCCGTCCTGCGGATGGGCCTCGCGCCACGCTGTTACCGCGCTGCCAAAGCCGTACCAGCCCGGCAGCATAAGCCGGCATTGTGCCCAGCTGAATACCCAAGGAATCGCGCGCAAGTCCTCGATCCGTGCCGAGGGTTTGCGCGATGACGGCCGGCTCCCGATGTTGAGATTGGCGATTTCGCCGATCACCGTCGATTCGCGGAAGAAGCGGTCAAAGCCATCGGTCTCGTACACCAGGTTGCGATAGGCGCTGAACGCTTCCGCCGAAAGCGTGTCCATCGCGGCGATGAAATCGGCGCGCGGCGTGTCGCCAGGCTGCTGCAGCAGCGTCGCCTCCAGTGTCGCGGCGGCGAAGATTTCGAGATTGTGCCGGCCAAGTTCGGGGTTCGAATATTTGCTGGAGATGATTTCGCCTTGCTCGGTGATGCGGATCGCCCCTTGCACGGCGCCTGGCGGCTGCGCCAGGATCGCCTGATAGCTTGGGCCGCCGCCGCGCCCGACCGAACCGCCGCGGCCGTGAAACAGCCGCATACCGATATTGCGGCGGCGGAACACCTCAACCAGTACCAGCTCCGCCTTATACAGCTCCCAGCCGGAGGTCAGGAAGCCGCCATCCTTGTTGCTGTCGGAATAACCGAGCATGACTTCCTGGATGCGGCCGCGGCTTTCCAACAGCCGAACGTATTCCGGGATCTGGAACAATGCGTCCATGACCTGGCCGCAGTTGCGGAGATCCTCGATCGTCTCGAACAGCGGCGAGATGTCGATATCGAGCTCGCCCCCATGCGGCCGCAGCATCCCCGCTTCCTTGACCATGACGGCGGTCTCGAGGATGTCGGAGATACTGGTCGCCTTTGAGATCACGTATTGCGGTACGGCGGCCTGGCCGTAGGTGCGATGCGCGTCGGCGGCCGCGTGCACAATCGCAAGTTCACTGGCGGTTTCGTCGGAATATTGCAGATGCGGCGATGCCAGCGGGCGTGCCGTGCGCAATTCGCCGAGCAGCAATTCGATCCGTGCCGGCTCGTCCAGCTGCAGATAGTCGAGCGCGGGATCGACCAGCCGCAGCATCTCGGCGATGCAGCGCTCGTGCACATCGGAATTCTGCCGCATGTCGAGCGCGGCGAGATGAAAGCCGAATACGTCGACGGCACGGCGCAGATGCTTGAGCCGCCCGCCCGCTAGCGCGGTTGAGCCGTTTGCGACCAGCGAGTTGTGGATGATGTCGAGATCGGTGAGGAATTCGCCGCTATTTGCATATGGTATCGCGTCACCGCTCAGCTGGGCCGGCGCGACGATATCGCTCTGCGCCCGCCACGCCGCCGCGAGCCTGGCATACATGCCGGTGATGGCGCGGCGATAGGGTTCGTCGGCGCGGCTGGCCATGGGTTCCGGCAATTTCGCGGCCAGTTGATCTAGTGCCAGCGACACGCCGACCAGCCGCCGATCTAGCGACAGTTCGGCACCCAGCTGATGCAATTCGTCGAGATAGAACTGCAGGGCGCGGCTGCTTTGGCGCCGCAGGGTCGCGCGCAGCACCGGCTCGTTGACGAACGGGTTGCCGTCGCGGTCGCCGCCGATCCAGCTGCCCATGCGCAGGAATGACGGCAATCCGTCAGCCGCGGCCCAGCTGTTGCTCGCCAATTCGCTTTCGAGAGCCTCGTAAAACCGCGGCAGCTCGCGCAGGAAGGTGTAGTCGTAAAACGACAGTCCGTTGGCGACCTCGTCGATGACGCGCAACCGGGTGCGGCGCAGCAGATTTGTCTGCCACAGGATCAGCACGGCGCGGCGCAGGGCCGCCTCGTTCTCGACCATTTCTGTGTCGGTCAGGATCCGTTTATCCCGCTCCGCCAAAAGCTCGGCGACGTCCATCTCGCGGTCGATATTGCTCTTGCGGCGCACTTCGGTCGGGTGCGCGGTCAACACCGGCACAACCTTGGCGCCGGCAAAAAACGCGCGCAGCTGCGCCTTATCGATGCCGGCTTCCCTGGCACGCTGCAGCGCGCGCCGCATCGTACCCTCGCGCGGTGCCGATGAGGTCAGCGCGTGCACCCGGTTGCGACGGATGTGATGCTGGTCCTCGGCAATGTTCGACAGATGTGAAAAAAAGCCGAAGGCGCGGATGATCTGGATGGCCTTTTCGGGGGCGAGGCTGTTCAGCGTCGCTTCGAGCTCACGCCGTGCCGCAACATCTTCGAGGCGGCGAAAGCGCACCGAATTCTGGCGGATGTTCTCCACCGTGTCATAGACACGCTCACCCGCCTGTTCGCGCACCGTGTCGCCAAGGATGCGGCCGAGCAGCCGGATATCCTCGCGCAACGGCTGGTCTTTGTCGTCGGATTCCAGCTCAATCGTGTTGGGCATCGTGGGGCCCCTATGCCGGTCAGGCTCGTTTTCGGTGATGCAGAAAGCGTGCCTTCGACAATACCGCGGCCGGCAGGGCAGTTCAGCCCAGCCCGATTAAACCCGAACCTGATGGCAGAGCTTTGACGACCGCTGCTTGAGCGGCCGCCGCTGCGGGTCTGATTAAAGCCCGGCTTGCGTGACGAACTTGGTGTTGAGGTAAGCTTCAATCGCTTCGGAGCCGCCTTCCGAACCATACCCGCTATCCTTGACGCCGCCGAATGGCACCTCGGGAAGGGCCAGCCCATGATGGTTGATCGAGATCATGCCAGTCTCGACCGACGCGGCGATCGCCTGCGCTGTCTTCGCCGATCGGGTGTACGCATAGGCGGCAAGTCCATAGGGGAGGCGGTTAGCCTCCTCGATGACATCGTCGAAGTTCTTGAATGGTGCGATCACCGCAACCGGACCGAACGGCTCTTCGCTCATGATGCGAGAATCCATA
>Ga0213875_10001228_pt1 | contig 17308 bp, 17 predicted proteins | sample BarmaccomBMRX_R8_FD_160105 | JGI IMG/M metagenome (GOLD analysis project Ga0213875, IMG submission 160105) | Root-associated microbial communities from Barbacenia macrantha in rupestrian grasslands, the National Park of Serra do Cipo, Brazil - RX_R8 | ecosystem: Host-associated > Plants > Roots... | reverse complement strand
AGGACGGCCGGGGGCGGCGGCGAGCCGCCGGTGGGAACGGTCACGCGCTGATCGAGCGGGTGGGCCCGCTCGTCTGAGATGATGCTCATGTGCACCGTCGGGGCGCCGCTGTAGTGCGTCACCCCCTCGGACTCGAACAGGTCCCAGATGTGGTCGGCCTCGACGCGGCGCAGGCACACGTGGACGCCGCCGACGGCGGTGACCGCCCAGGTCAGACACCAGCCGTTGCAGTGGAACATCGGCAGCGTCCACAGGTGCACCGAGTCGTAGTGCAGCTGGGTCTCGAGCGCCACTCCGTGGGCGCGCAGGAAGGCGCCGCGGTGGGTGTAGATCGCCCCCTTGGGCTTGCCGGTGGTCCCCGAGGTGTAGTTGATCGAAATCGGCTCGTTCTCGTCGCGCAGCCAGCTCTCGGGCGGCTCGGCCGACCCCTCGGCGAGCAGCTGCTCGTAGGGGTCGGCGTCCGAACCGGTGTCCTCGATGACGATCACCTCGATGTCCGACAGGTGCAGCGACTCGACCTGCTCGCGCAGCGCGTCGTCGACGAGGAGCGTCGTCGATCCCGAGTCGCGCAGGATGTACTCCACCTCCTGCGAGCTCAGGCGGGTGTTCATGGCCACCAGGACGCCTCCGGCGAGCGGGATCCCATAGTGGGCCTCCAGCAGCGCCGGCGAGTTGGGCGCGAGGACCGCCACGCGGTCGTGGCGCTTCAGGCCTCGCTCGCGCAGGCCGCCGGCGAGGCGGTGGCAGCGCTCGGCGAACTGGGCATAGGTGTAGTGCCGCTCTCCGTGGACGACCGCGGGCCGCTCGCGCAGGGTGTGCTCGGCGCGGGCGAGGAAGTTCAACGGGCTCAGCTCGAGCCGCGCGGCGTCGGGGATCACGTCGATCCCCAACGACTCGGAAATAGTGGTCTTCGTGCTCATGACCGGGACTGCGCCTCCTCCCATGCTTGTTCTGCGAGATCGGGAACGCCGGCGCCCAGCTCGGCGAACCAGGGGTCGAGCTCGTTGCCCGACAGGAAGCGCTGATAGCTCTGCTCGAGGAAGACCGCCGACTTCCAGATCGCGAGCACGCGATACCAGCGCAGCTCGCTCACATCGGCGCCGGTCAGCTCGGCGTAGCGGTCGGTCATCCAGGCCGCGTCGGGGAACCCGGGCTCGCGGGTGACCGGCTGCAGGTCGCGGATGACGTTGGCGGGGCGCTGCGCCTGCGCCATGTGAGCGGTGAGATAGCCGAGATCGGCGAGCGGATCGCCGAGCGTTGCCATCTCCCAGTCCAGGATGCCGAGCACCCGCGCCGGCGGCTGCGCGGCGAAGATCATGTTGCCGATGCGGTAGTCGCCGTGGACGACCGCCGGTCGGCCGCTGTGCGGCAGGTGCTCGCCGAGCCACGCGGTGACCCGATCGAGCACCGCAAGCTCGCGCGTGCGCCCGCGCTCCCACAGCTGCGCGAAGCGCCGCACCTGGCGCTCGAGGTATCCCGTGGGCCGCCCGAGCTCGGAGAGCGGCCCCGTCTCGACGTCGATCGAGTGCAGCGCGACGAGCTCGGAGACGACGAGCTCGCCGAGCCGATGACGATGCTCGGGCGTCGCGAAGGCGGGGGGCGTGGCCGCCGTCAGCACGATCCCGTCGAGGTACTCCATGACGTAGAACGGGGCGCCGATCACCGACTCGTCGTCGCAGGTGGCCAGCACCGCGGGCACCGCCACCTCCCGGCCTGCAAGCGCCCGCAGGATCCGCGCCTCGCGCAGGACGTCGTGCGCCGAGGGGGGAAGCGGCGGCCGGGGCGGTCGGCGGACGACGAAGCGCTCGTCCCCGCGACGGATGAGGTAGGTCACGTTGGAGTGGCCGTCGCCGACCCGGCGTGCCTCGAGCTCGCCGTCGCCGAGGCCGCACTCGTCGAGGAAGCGTCGCAGCGGCTCGCGGACGAGCAGCGGCGCGAGCTCGAGCGACGCCGCCTCCTCGGCGGTGTCGACGACCTCGAAGGCATGTGGCGCGCGATCGTCGTCCGCGATGTCCGCGCCGGGCTGCAGTGGGCTCCTCATCGCCGGTTGCTTCTCTCCGTCAGGGGGCGGTGGTAAACGGGTATTGTCGCGCATCGATGGGCAGATCCTCTGATACGGGAAGTTCATCGCTGCGGCGGATCGCCTTCGACCTCGTCGAGGGCTCGACTCCGCTGTGGCGGATGGCCTTCGACGCCGTCGAGCGGCCGATCGCCAAGGTCGCGGAGGCGGGGGTGCAGAGCGGCCCGTTCATGGACGGGCTCGCCGTCGCCTGGCGCATCCGACGTCGGGCGGTCGACGAACTGCGCGCGCGGGCGCAGCTCGGGCTCGAGACGCTGAGCCTGCCCACGCGCGGCGACGTCGACCGTCTCGCCAACCAGCTCGCGGGAGTGCAGCGCGAGCTGCGCGAGCTGCGCGACGAGCTCGAGAGCTCGGGCGGCTTTCCGACCTCCGAGCTCGGCGCCGCGCCGCGTCGGCGCCCGGCGAGCCGGTCGCGCAAGCGCTGATGGCGCCCTCGCTGCTCGAGCGCCAGCTGCTGCGGATCCGCAACGCGATCCCGTACTACGCCGGGCTGCACCGGGTGACGCTCGGGCAGACGCCCAAGGACCTCGTGTGGCGTCGCGAGACCGCGCGGTTGTGGCGCTATCGCAGCGACGAGCGGCGGATCTCGCCGCCGATCCTGATCGTCCACAGCCTCGTCTCCGAGAGCCACATCCTCGATCTTCTGCCCGGCAACAGCATGGTGGCGTTCCTCTGCGAGCAGGGCTTCGACGTGTTCCTGACCGACTGGGAGCGCGCGGGGCCGGCCGATGCCGACAACACGCTGCAGACCTACGTCGACGACTACCTGCCGGGTGCCCTCGCCGCCGTGCGGCGCGTCAGCGGCGCCGACGAGGTGACCGTCGTCGGATACTGCCTCGGCGGCGTGCTCGCGCTGCTGCTCGGAGCCGCGCATCCCGAGCTGCCGATCCGCAACCTCGTCACGATGACCACCCCCTGCGACTTCCGCCGCCTCGGGTTCATGACATCGATGCTCGTCGCCGACCGTCTCGATCCCGATGACGTGATCGATGACACGGGCCTGGTGCCGGCGCGGTTCATCGATTTGGCGTTCCAGTCGCTGAAGCCGACCGACCCGCTCGTCCAGCAGGCCAACGTCTGGCAGCACCTGCACGACGAGCAGTGGCTGACGGGGTTCATCGCCATGAACCGGTGGGCCCGTGAGCAGCTGCCGTTTCCCGGGGCGGCGTTTCGCCAGCTCGTCGACGTGATGATCCGCGACAACGCCCTGCTGCACGGCGTCGTGCCCTGGGGCGACGACGAGGTGCGGCTGGCCGACATCCACTGCCCGTATCTGAACGTGTTCTGCAACGCCGACGAGCTCGTCCCGCCGGCCTCCGCCGAGCCGCTGTGCGATCTCGTCGGCTCCGAGGATCGCGGCGAGCTGCGCCTGGACGCCGGTCACGTCGGCCTCGTCGCCGGCCGTCAGGCCGCCGAGGTGTCGCGACCCCGGATCGCCGAGTGGGTCGGCGAGCACAGCGCCTGACCGCTCACGGGATCGGCGGCGCGGGTCGCGGCCGCGGGATCGCGCGCGTCCAGAACGTGCGTACGAGCGCGCTCGCCGCCGCTCCGGGGTTGACGAGCATGTCGGCCCGATCGCGGCGCAGCGCGGCCCGCAGCGCCGCATCGTCGATGATCAGGCCCGCCCGCCAGGCCGCGCAGTCGGCGAGGTCGTCGGCGCGCAGGAAGTCGTGGATCGCGGGCAGGATGTCGCTGGTCTCGTCCATCAGCAGCAGGTGGCCCTCGCCGGGGGCGATCAGGAGGCGCGCCTGCGGGATGTAGCGTCCGAGCAGGCAGGCGTTGCCGAGCGGCATGATCGGGTCGTCGTCGCCGGTCACGACGAGCGTCGGCGCCTGCAGCCGGTGCAGCCACGGCAGCGTCCCAGGAAAGCAGGTGAGGCCGAGCAGCTGCCAGAGGTAGCCGACGGGTGGGGGCGGCGCGAGCTGACGGGCGTCGCCGTGCTCCTCGATGAACTGCCGGTCGTGACGAGCCCGGCCGCCCATCAGATCGCCGATGACCTCCTCGTAGTGCGGCCGCCAGTAGTAGCGCAGCGGGGTCGACATCTCCGCCAGCGTCCGCGTCGAGCCCGGCACGCCACCCCAGCCGCACGTCGTCGCGGCGAGCACGAGTCGCCGGACGCGCGCGGGCGCCCGGCGGGCGAGGATCTGCGCGATCAGCCCGCCGAAGGAGTAGCCGAGCACGTCGACGCGGTCATAACCGAGCCGATCGAGCAGGCGCTCGGTCAGCCGCCCGAGCGCCTCGAGGCTGAGCGGCCGACACGGGGTGACCGAGCGGCCCGCGCCCGGCGCGTCGAACTCGATCAGGCGCGTACCGGGGAAGACGCGGCCGAGGTCGGCCCACATCTCCATGTGCGCGCCGATGCCGTTGATGAGCAGCAGCGGCCGCCCCTCGCCGGACTCGCGCACGTGCAGGCCCAGCCCCGACACCCTCACGAGGCGCTCCGTGGGATCCACTACAGGCGCACGTAGTCAGAGAGCCGCTCGTGCTCGAAGATCATGCTCCGCTGCATGGGGAGCTCCCGGCCCTTTCCAGCCTCCACCGCCCGGCGGTACATCGCCAGCGCGATCGCGATGTCGACGTAGGCGAGCCCGACCGCGTCGAAGTAGATCCGCTCGTCGTCGCTCTCGCGGCCGGGCCGGTCGCCGGCCACGATCTCGACGAGGTCGCCGTCGACGTCGTCGTCGGTCAGCTCACCGTCCTGGTACATGCGACTGAGGGTCTGGGTGCGATGCTTGACCGTCTCCCAGTCGTCGCAGACGATCTTGTCACACCGCTTGGCGACCTCGTACTCGTCCTCCCAGCCGCCGACGTGGTTGTAGAACGCGCCCGGCTTCATCCAGTCGGCCTTCAGCAGCGGCGCCTGGGCGCTCGTCGCGGTGACGAGGATGTCGGCGTCGCTCGTCGCCCGCTCGCCGTCGGTCTCGGCGATCTCGAGCTCCATGTCGGGCAGCAGGGGGGACAGCTCGCGCACGAACTGCTCCTCCTCCTCGGTCGTCTTCGCGCACACCCGGCAGCGCGCCAGCGACGGGCGTACGCTCTTGAACGCGAGCAGGTTCATCTTCGCCTGCTCGCCGCTGCCGATGAAGCCGATCGTCTCGGCGTGCTCGGGGGCTAGGTAGCGCCCCGCCAGTCCCGCCATCGCCCCGACGCGCACGTTGGAGGCCAGCGTTCCCTCCATGACCGCGAACGGGTACCCCGCCTCGATCTCGGAGAGCACGAACAGCGCGGTCAGGTTCTGCCGCCCCTCGGCGACGTTCTCGGGGAACACTGACACCCACTTGACACCGCAGACCTTCTCGTCGTGCAGCGTCGCCGGCAGGCAGTTGATCCGCTCCTGGGTGTCCTCGTCGAAGATCTGCACGATCTTCTCCGGGAACAGAACGCGCCCCTTGCGATTGGCCAGGAGCGCGTCGTGGACGGTGTCGACCGCCAGGCCGAGGTCCAGGCAGCCCGCCTCCAGCAGGTCCTCCTGGGACAGATAGGTGACCCCGATCGCGTGCTCACCCGTGCTCATGACCGTGCCTCCGGTTGCTCATCCGGCGTCAGCGGGCCCGGTCGGGACCGCGCCGGGCATCCTACCCGTCGGGCGGGAGATCCAGCGCCAGCCGGGGGCCTTCACCTCCATCTGCGCGAGAGACCGTCGGCGGATCGGCAGGAGCGGACGGTCAGCGGATCGGCAGGAGCGGACGGTCAGCGGATCGGCAGGAGCGGACGGTCAGCGGATCGGCGCGGGCTCTTCGCCGCGCCAGCGGACGAGCCCGGGCCGGTGCCGGGTCTGTGCCCCGGTGCGCGCGTCGATCCCGAACTCCCCCAGCAGCGTGGTCGTGCGCAATCCCGTCGCCGCCGCCCACAGCTCCCGCGCTCGCGTGCTGCCGGCGATCCGCGCGCACTCCACCGCCAGCGTCGCCGCGGCCGCCGCCTGAACGGCCGGGTAGTCGGGCCGGGCGCCGGTCAGCCGGCGGTAGGCGCCGATGAAGCTGCTCTCGTCGGGCCCGACCGCAACCGGTGCGTCGCGCGGCGCCCACTGGACGATGCCGTAGATCCCCTCGGGCGCGCCGACGGCGGCCGCAAAATCTCGCACCCCGGCGGCGATCGAGCAGATCGTCTCGGGCGGCGCCGGCGCGGCGCGCGCCCGGACGACGAGTGCGACGTCGTCCTCGAAGCGACCGGCGCTGAACAGGTCCCACCGCTCGGATGCCGCGCCGAGCTCGTCGATCGCGGCGACCCCGACCGAGGCGTCGACCTCGGTGGCCGCGACGCCGAGGCGCCGCGCCTGCGCGACCGCGCCGGCGGCGACCTGGCGCGCGAACTGACCGGGGCCGCGCACCACCACCAGCGGGACGCCGGCCGGCGCCCGGTGCGCGACGAACGGCGCCGCGTAGCGGCTCGTGGGGGTGAGCACCGACACGATCCGGCCGGGGCAGGCGGTCTGGACGTCGTCGCCGGCACCGCCGTGGTTGAACAGCAGCCCGTCGGCGCCGGCGGCGACCGCCTCGCCGGCGGTGCGCATCAGCTGGGTCGAGTAGGGCCCGAGCAGCAGATCGCAGTCGCGCGCGAGCGCGCTCAGCGCCGGGGCGACGCGATCGACGTCGGAGGCGTCGTCCTCGATCCGCGGCCGAGGATCGCCGCCCGTGACGTCGGCCCAGGCCTCGAGGCCGCTCGCCGCCTGGCGGCCGAAGGCCGCGAAGCGGCCGGTCAGCGACAGGCACGCGCCGATCCGCAGGCCGGTCATCGCCGACGCGCCTCTGACATGATCGCGCGCGTCACCGAGTCGAAGGAGAGGCACCGATGGCGGTCAACGAGTACTACACGGCCGACGTCCAGGGCCCGTTCGAGGAGTTCGAACTGGGCGCGTTCCCGCTGAGCACCGGGTTCACCCTGCCCGAGGCGCGGCTGGCCTACAAGACCCACGGCACCCTGAACGAGGCCAGGGACAACGCCATCCTGCTGCCGCACATGTACACGGGCACGCTGGCGTTCATGGACGCCTACGTCGGCGAGGGGCGGCCGCTCGATCCCACCACCTACTTCATCATCCAGCCGTCGCAGCTGGGCAGCGGGATGGGATCGTCGCCGAGCAACACGCCGCCGCCGTTCAACGGCGCGGCGTTCCCGCCGGTCGCGATCGTCGATGACGTCCACGCGCAGCACCGGCTGATCACCGAGCACTTCGGGATCGAGACCCTGCAGCTGGTCAGCGGCTGGTCGATGGGCGGCCAGCAGACCTACGGCTGGGCGGTCCAGTACCCCGACATGGTCAAGCGTGCGATGCCGATCGCCGCCACGGCGGTCACGCCCGAGCACAACCGCATGTTCATCGACCTGCACACTCAGCTGCTGACCGACGACCCGGCGTGGGAGGGCGGCTTCTACACCGATTCCCACGCGGTGCACCGCGGCCTGCGCCGCCACGCCGAGGCGCTGGCGCTGATGGGCATCACCGCCGAGGCGCTTCGCGTGCAGGCCTACCGCGAGCTCGGCTTCCAGACCCGCGACGACTGGCAGCGGGGCTTCGTCGAGGCCTACTTCCTCCCGATGGATCCGAACAACCTCCTGTGCACGGCGCGGAAGTGGCGCGCGGGGGAGATCGGGGCACAGGACGCCGACGCCGCGCTGGGCCGGATCACCGCGCGCACTCGCGCGGTGGCGTTCAACGGCGACCTGTTCTTCCCGCCCGAGGTCATCGAGGAGGACGCGGCCAGGATTGCCGCGGGCGAGTTCAGGTCGATCGGCAGCGTGTGGGGTCACTTCACGATGTTCGGGCTGCGCGAGGGCGACGTCGCCGAGATCGACGCGATGTACGCGGAGATCCTCGCCAGCTAACGGCCGGCCACCAGCTCAGCCGCGGCCGACGTAGGGCATGCCGGTCGCCATGACCGTCAGGAAGAGCACGTTGGCCTGCAGCGGCAGCCCGGCCATGTAGAGCACCGCGTCGACGACGGGCCCGAGGTCCATCATCGGCTCGGCGAGCCGCGAGCCGCTCGGCTGCATCGCCTCCTGGCCGAGGCCGTGGCTCAGCTCGGTCAGCGCATTGCCGACGTCGATCTGCCCGCAGGCGATGTTGGCGTCGCGGCCCTCGAGCGCCAGGCCCCGGGTCAGCCCGGTGATCGCGTGCTTAGTCGCGGTGTAGGCGATCGCGTGCGGTCGCGGGACGTGCGCCGAGATCGAGCCGTTGTTGATGATCCGCCCCCCGGACGGGGACTGCGCGCGCATCGCGCGAAACGCCGCCTGGGCGCACAGGAAGCAGCCGGTCAGGTTGACGTCGACCGTCGCGCGCCACTGCGCGACGTCGACCTCGTCGACCGGCGCCGTCGGGCCGAACGTCCCCGCGTTGTTGAACAGCAGGTCCACGCGCCCGAAGCGCTCGAGCACCTGCGCGAACAGCGCCCGCACGGCCTCGGTGTCGGCGACGTCGGTCGGCACCACGAGGGCGCGGGCCTGCGAGGCGTCGGCGACCGTCTCGCGCAGCGCCTGCTCCCGGCGGCCGGCGAGCGCGACGCGGTAGTCGGCGGCCAGCAGCGCCGCCGCGACGGCTCGGCCGATGCCCGAGCCGGCGCCGGTGATCACCGCCACGGGTCCATGCTCGGCCACCACGCAGAGGTTACGGCGTCAGTGGGAGGGCCGTGGTCCGGCGGCTGACGAGTCGCGCGCTGCTGTGCGATCCCTCGCGCGGGCCGTCTCAGGGCGATTCTCGCGCGGGTCGTCTTAGGGCGGCGACAGCGTCAGCAGCGTCGCGCTCGCGGAGGGCAGGGTCATCTCGTAGGAGCCGGCCCGGGGGGCGACGGTCTGCGGCACGGGGGCTCCCAGCGCGCCCGTCGTCGTCGTGCCGAAGCTCTGCCCGCCGAGGGTGACGTCCTGTGCGTAGGCGCTGCTCGCGAGCAGGCTCTCGATCGCCCCCGGTTCGGACCCGTAGCCGGCCGGGGCGCGGAGCGCAATCGAGGCGCCGCCGCTCAGGCTGTCGTTGATCAGCAGGACGCGGACGCTGTTGTCGCTCCCGCGCGTCGCCCAGATGCGCACCACCTTCGGGTCGCCGGAGGCGACGCGCAGCAGCTGTGAGCCCTCGGGCGCGGCCTCGGCGAACAGGAGCGCTCCGTAGTAGAGCGGGCGGACCGTCGCCTCCCAGCCCGCGCCGGAGCGGGCGATGTTGAACAGGGAGTTGACCGAGTTCGGGTACGTGTGGAGGTTGACGCCGTCGACTCCGGCGCGGGCGAGTGAGAACAGCGCATCCAGCGACCACAGCGCCGAGGCCATCGTGTCGCTGACGCCGGGGCGACCGTTGCAGCTGATCGACCCCATCTCGTCGACGCGAAAGCTCGCGCCGGCCCGGTGAGCGACCCCGACGTAGGACCGCAGGCCGCCGCCCAGCAGGTTGCGCGACGCCGTCAGGCTGAGCAGGTTGGGAACCGATGGATACTGGGGGGAGGCGGGATCGGTGACGCAGTTGATCAGCGGGTAGGCGTGGGTGGTCAGCGCCCGCACGGGCGACGCCGGCGTCAAGAGGCGGCTGAACGCCGCCATCCAGGGCACCCGGCTCGTCTCCGGACCGGCGATCGCCACGCGGGGCATGACGCGCAGCGTGCGCGCGAACTCTGCGGTGAAGCCCGCCGGGCTGTAGCTGCGGCCTCGGGAGTACACGGGGGTGCCGGCGTCGCCGTACCACGGCTCGGGGTGGCCGTGCAGGCTCCGATACCAGGGGACGACCGGATAGAGGTCGGGCTCGTTGCCGATCTGCAGCGAGTCGACGTAGGGCCTGCCGACGCCGTCGAGCAGCTGCGCCGCCTCGACCTGCGAGATCCGGGTCCGGTCGGCCTCGAGATTGACGCCCAGCATCATCCGCAGATCCATCGCCTGGGCGAACCGGTGCGCGATCGCCGTCCAGCTCGGCGTCAGGTCGTAGGTGACCCCGAGCGGCCTTGCCATCCCCCGGACCGGCCACCACGTCCGATCGGTGCTCTGACCCCCGACCCGGAGCACCGGCCGCCCCACGGGATCGAGGTTGCGGATCAGGCGCTCGAGGACGGGATCGACGGTCTGACCGCTGCCGAACCACGTCGGGATCGTGTTGTACTCGAGCGCGAGACCGAGGAAGCCCGAGGGCAGCGGCCGGGTGACCGGGACGTCGCTCACCGCGGCCGTCACCACGCTGGCGCGCGCGATCGCCGTCCCGCCGCCGAGGCTCGCGAGCACGGTGAGCAGGGCGACGATGCGGCGCCTCCGGGAGGTCACGCTGCGGCAGTATCAGGCATGCGGAGGCGATCAGTCGACGAGCAGCCGCTGGGACCCGAGCCGCACCTGGTCTCCGGGCTCGAGCCGGCAGCGAACGACGCGCCGGCGATTGACGCGCGAGCCGTTGGTCGAGTCGAGGTCCTGCAGGACCCAGTGGCCGTCCCGGAAGCGCAGCCGGGCGTGGCGCCGCGACACCGTCGGGTCGTGCAGGACGACGTCGCAGGCCGGATGACGGCCGACGAGCAGCTCGGCGCGGGCGCCGGCCCAGTCGAGCGCGAGCAGCACCTCGCAGCCTCCCGGCCAGGCCTCGCGAGCCAGGCGCCGCGTGATCCGCGCCAGCGCCTGCTGCGGGCGCCGCACGGTCAAGTCGCCGACGAGCCGCTGTGGGTCAAGGACGCGACTGCGCAGCAGCTCGTCGAGGCGGTGGGCGAGCGTCGCATCCGAGAGCAGCCCGTCGCCGTAGGCCGCGTTCAGGACGGCCGCGAGGCGCTGGCGCGAGGCGCCCGGTCCGAGCATGGGCGTGCAGTCTCGCGCGGCGACGCGCGGTTGTCCATGACGACCCGCGATTGTCCATGACGACCCGCGGTTGTCCATGACGACCCGCGGTTGTCCATGACGACCCGCGGTTGTCCATGACGGCCCGCGGTTGTCCATGACGGCCCGCGGTTGTCCATGACGGCCCGCGGTTGTCCATGACGGCCCGCGGTTGTCCATGACGACCCGCGGTTGTCCATGACGTTGGTGGCGACGATGCGGCGCCGGGCAACTATGCGGCGCCGGGCAAGCTCGGCCCCTCGGGCTCAGCCGAGGCCGACCGCGCGCCCACGAGCACGCCGCCCAACGCGGGCAGCGCGAGCACCTCGGCGGCGATCGCGATCACGATCGGCAGCCGCAGGCTCGGCTCGTGGTAGCCGAAGAAGCTGCCGGCCAGCGCGATCGCGATGCTGACGAGCGATCCGACGCAGACGGCGAGCCCGCCGAGGGCGGCCAGCCGGCGCAGGCCGCGGTCGGCACCGAGCAGCGCTGCGGCGAGGCCGGCGCCGCCGGCCGCGTTGAGCAGGAACAGCACGCCGACCGTCGGGACGAGGCTCATGAAGTCGACGTACTGCTGGAAGTGGACGCCGGCGACGACGAGCAGCAGCGCGGCGGCCGGGAGACGGACGCGCCCCATCAGGGCTTCACCGTGATCGTGGCCGTCATGAAGGCGTGAAAGGCGCAATGGTAGGTGTAGGTACCCGGGTGCTGGAAGTCGATCACCCTGGAGGCGTGGGGGGCGACGGTGCCGGTGTCGAAGGACCCGTTGTCGGCGGTGGCGGTGTGCGCGGTGTTGTCGTGGTTGGTCCACGTCACGCGTGTGCCGGAGGTAACAGTGACAGCATTGGGAAGGAAAGCGTAGTTACTGATCGCAATCGTGAGATGTCCGTTGTGCACCGCTGCGGAGACGGCGTGGGGCGCGGTGCGATGTCTGAAGATCACCGCGACGGCGGCGACGAGAATCGCGACCAGAGTCGGTATGAGCAGGGATTTCAGGCGCACAACCAGCGTTCGGATGCACGAGAGTAGCGGATCAAACCGTCAGGTTAAGCGCGCTTAACAGAATGACTGATCCATCCTGACATCGGCTTCGTAAGAGATGGCGGTGCGCACATGTGCACCGAACGACAGCCCAGGAGGCCTCATGACGGACACCAGTACCCACAACGAAACCGAGCAGGCCCCCGGCGCCGTGGAGGAGCTCGTCCGCGACGACGTCGAGCGCAAGCGGTTCCTGAAGATGGCGGGCAAGGGCATCGGCGCCGGTGCGGCAGCCACGTCACTGGCCGCGTTCATCGCCGCCTGCGGATCGAGTTCGAAGAAGAGCTCGTCGAGCGCCTCGAGCTCGTCGAGCGCCTCGAGCGCCTCGAGCGCCTCGAGCGGGTCGGGCTCGAGCCCGAGCGGCGATCTCGCGATCGTCAACTACGCGCTGACGCTCGAGTACCTCGAGTCCCAGTTCTACGCCAAGGTCATCGCCAGTGGCCTGTTCCACGGCAAGGACCTGGCGATCATCAAGACCTTCGGAGCCGAAGAGGCCGACCACGTCGCCGCGCTGCACAAGGTCGCCTCGAGCATGGGCAAGCCCGCCGCCAAGCCGATGGGCAAGTTCCCGATCCACTCGGCCCCGCAGGTGACGATGCTCGCCGCGACGGTCGAGAACCTGGGCGCCGCCGCCTACCTCGGGCAGGCGGGAGCGATCAAGAGCAAGGAGATCCTCGCCGCCGCGCTGGCCATCCACAGCATCGAGGCGCGCCACGCCGCGACGCTGAATCTCGTCCTCAAGAAGGACCCGACCCCGGACGGTGCGTTCGCCAAGCCGGCGAGCATGTCGACCGTCCTGGCCGCGGTCAAGCCGTTCATCGCCTAGCCATCCCCGACTTCCGGATAAGGAAACCATCACCATGACCACGCTTGATCCCCAGAGCCCCGAGCTGGGCGCCGTCGAGGTCCACGGCATGAACCGCGCGACCTTCATCCTGCGCGGGACGCTTGCCGCCGGCGCGCTGTTCGGCGCGAGCGCTGCGGCGCCGTTCGTCTCGAACGCGTTCGCGGCCGCCGGCACCAGCGACGTCGACATCCTGAACTTCGCGCTGACGCTGGAGTACCTCGAGAGCGACTTCTACCTGTCCAAGGGCAAGTCGGTCGGTCTCAGCGGCCAGGCCAAGTCGGTCGCCATGGAGTTCGGCGACGAGGAGTCCGAGCACGTCGCCGCCCTGATGAAGGCGATCTCGGGCGCCGGCGGCATGCCCGTCAAGAAGCCGACGTTCGCGTTCCCGGTCACCGACGAGAAGAGCTTTCTCAAGCTCGCGTATGTGCTCGAGAACACCGGCGTCAGTGCGTACAACGGCGCCGGCCCCTCCCTGCAGAACAAGGCGCTGCTCGCCGCCGCGGGCTCGATCGTCCAGGTCGAGGCTCGGCACGCGGCGACGATCGCGCTCCTGACCAACATGAAGATCACGCCCGACGGCGCGTTCGACAAGCCGGCGACGATGAAGCAGGTCCTGGCCAAGGCCGGCCCGCTCATCAAGAAGTAGACCCTCGACGCGCGAGCGCGGCGGGGGCGCTGCGCGGACCCACCGCCGGCTGCAGATCGTCAACGGGCGGCTGACGCAACAACGCCAGGGGCCCAGGTCGGCGTCGGCCACCGGCTCCGCGCACCACCGGCCACGTCCCGTGCAGCGCCGCAGGCCCGGCAGGTGGGCGTGTCGCCGGTGGGCGCCGACGCGTTCAGGGGCGCGGCCGGTCGCCGGACGCCTGTTCGCGCGCGTAGCGATCGAGACGTTCGAGCTCGTCGGCGTACATCCGGCTCAACACGCGCGGCGCGAACAGCCGCTCGAAGAACCCGCCCACGCCGCCGGCGCCCTGCCAGCTGGTCGCGATCGACACGCGGCAGTGCTCGCCCGATGGCGTGACGGTGAACGAGGTCACCAGCGAGGATTCCTGGTCGGTCTCGGTCAGGACGCGGCCGGGTTCGGGCTCCTCGACGCGCATCGTGTATCGGCGCGTTCGGCCGCCGGCGTTGACCTTGAAGCGATGCAGGGTGCCGGCTCCCGAGCCGCCCTCCAGGACCTCGAAGTCAGTGAAGCCGTCGGGGAGGAAACGCTGATGATGCTCGTCGTCGGCGATCAGGCGATAGGTGAGATCCGCCGGCGCGCCGACGTCCCCCTCGCGCTTGACGGTGATCAGCCCCATCGCGACGACGATAACGCGATCGCGAGCTCGAACGGAGCCCGCCCCGGGCTCAGGGACCCCGAACCTCCGGTAGCAGCAGGGCTTTTGCGCTGAGTGCGGACAGCTCGTACAGCAGCATTGCGGCGTACCGACGCGCAGGCGCATCCGAATCGCCCGTCAGCACGGTAGGGCTGAGGCTCGAGCGAGGCGGGTATCGTCCCGCACCATGACGACCCAGCCTGATGCGGTGGACGCTAAACGCAGCGCCGGCTGGCTTCCGGAGCAGGACGACCTGGAGTCGTGGCTCGAGGGCCACCGGGAGCGAGTGGAGGCTCGGGGCGAGCAGGTCGTGCTCCACCCGGTGATCGAGGAGTTCCAGCAGCTGATCGATACCGATCCGATCGTGCGCATGTGCCTGCACCAGATGATCGAACAGGTGCCGAGCACCAAGCCGTACCGCACGCGCCACTTGGACAGCGTCGAGCAGATGCTGCGCCTGATCAACGAACTGCTCACGATGGCGCCGGAGTTCGGCGAGACCTCGATCATGGCCCTGCCACTCAACGCGATCCTCGATTGGCCGATGGGAACGCCGGCCGGGTTCGCTGTCTTCCGGGACCCGCGGGTCAACGCGATGCTGAAGAAGATCCTGACCACCTGGTGCGAGTTCCTCAGCGGCCGTGACTCGCTCTACGTGCTCAACGATTCGCCGGCCGGCTGGAAGTGCGCACAGGCCCGACGCACGGTCGGCATGGGACAGTACGAGCATGACCCGGAGGACGAGCATTGGGGCTTTTGCTCGTGGAACGACTTCTTCACCAGACGCTTCAAGGAGGGTGAGCGTCCGGTGGCCTCGCCGGAGGACGACAAAGTGATCGTCAGCGCGTGTGAGTCGACGCCCTACGGCATCAGCACGGACGTCAAGCGTCAAGACCGCTTCTGGATCAAGAGCCAGCCGTACTCCCTCGAGGACATGCTGGCCAATGACGACTCAATCGATCAGTTCGTCGGGGGAACCGTCTACCAGGCCTTTCTCAGCGCCGTCAACTACCACCGGTGGCACAGCCCCGTGGCCGGCACGGTCGTCCGTGCGTTCGTCCACGACGGAACCTATTACTCGGAGGCGGACTCCGAGGGCAAGGACGCGGTCGAGCCGAAGAACTCACAGTCCTATCTGGCCCACGTCGCGACCCGAGCGATCATCCTCATCGACGCCGACGAGCCGGTCATCGGCCTGATTGCCTTCGTGGCGGTCGGCATGTCGGAGGTCTCTTCCTGCGTCATCGACTCGGCGGTGACGTCCGGCTACCACGTCGACAAGGGTGAGGAACTCGGTTACTTCCAGTACGGCGGCTCGACCGAGTGCCTGGTGTTCCGCCCAGGCGCAATCGCCGAGTTCACGCTCGCGGCCATCCCCCAGCCGCACGATCCCCACGCGCCGCTGATGCTCGTCCGCTCCAGGCTCGCCACCGCCGAGGCCGCAGCCGTCAAGCAAGAGCAGAACCGCTGACTACCGGCGCTCGCGCCGTCGCTGACGCCTTCCGATCGCGCAGGCGCGGCCTTCCGCGCCTCGACGGCGATCGTCGGCGCGGTGCGATGGCGCGGGCTCGCCGACGTCACCGGTTGATCGTGCGCACGGCTCGGTCTGAACGGACCCGCGGATAGCAGCCGGGACCCGCTCACGGGGTGCTCGACGACTCCACCTCCACGCACCGCCGCGGAGGGCGGCCTGTTCGGCGGCGGGTACGCTCTCGTGTGCCCGGCCGGCCCTGCCCGGCCCGCGGGCGGGCCCGACTGTGAGGAGGTGGATCGGTATGACTGAGACCGTGCTGTTGCTCGGGACGTTGGACACGAAGGGCCACGAATATGCCTTCGCTCGTGACCGGTTGCGTGATCTGGATGTCGGGGTGCTGCTCGTCGACGCCGGGATCAATGAACCGGTGGGCGTGGAGCCGGATGTTGGCCGGGGCGCGGTCGCTGAGGCGGCGGGGGCGCGGGTCGAGGACTTGGCGTCGGTCGGTGATCGTGGCGCCGCCGTGGAGGCGATGGCGCGCGGCGCGGCGGTGGTGGTGCGGCGGCTGTTTGACGAGGGTCGGTTTGACGGGATCCTGGCGTTGGGCGGGTCCGGCGGCTCGTCGATCGCCACCGCCGCGATGCGGGATCTTCCGGTCGGGGTCCCGAAGCTGATGGTCTCGACGATGGCGGCCGGTGACACGCGAGCGTATGTCGGCGCCACGGACGTGACGATGATGCCCTCGGTGGTCGACATCGCCGGCGTCAACTCCGTGTCGGCTCGGATCATCACCAACGCGGCTGGCGCGATCGCGGGTATGGTGGGTGCTCGGGTCCCGGAGCTCGCCCGCCGGAAGGTGATCGCCGCGACGATGTTCGGCGTCACCACGCCGTGCGTGACTCGCGCTCGCGCGCTGCTCGATGAGCTCGGCTATGAGGTGCTCGTGTTTCATGCCACCGGCACCGGCGGCCGGTCGATGGAGGTGCTGGCGTCCGAGGGCTACCTGGCCGGCGTTCTCGATGTCACCACGACTGAGCTCGCTGATGATCTGGTTGGCGGGGTGCTCTCGGCGGGAGCTGACCGGTTGGAGGCGGCGGGGCGTTCGGGGGTTCCCCAAGTGGTCTCGCTCGGCGCCCTTGACATGGTCAACTTCGGCCCGCGCGAAACCGTTCCCGAGCGGTTTGAGCAGCGCCGGCTCTATGTGCACAACCCGACGGTCACGCTGATGCGCACGACGCCCGAGGAGTGCGCCGAGCTGGGACGGAGGATCGGTCGCAAGCTGTCGGCGGCGCGCGGCCCGACGGCGCTGTTCGTGCCTTTACATGGCGTGTCGATGATCGATGTCGAGGGGCAGCCGTTTCATGATCCCGCGGCGGACCGCGCCCTGATCGACGGCGTGCGGGAGACGCTGGATGAGCGTGTCGAGGTGCACGAGCTGGACATGGACATCAACGACGAGCGGTTCGCGGTGGCGATGGCGCGCCGGCTCGACGAGCTGGTGGGGGAGGCGAGATGAAGCGAGCAGACGCGCTGGCGCGGCTGCGGGCCCAGGTGACGGCCGGTCAGCCGATCATCGGAGCCGGCGCCGGCACCGGGCTCTCGGCCAAGTGCGCTGAGGCCGGCGGCGCTGACCTCATCATCATCTACAACTCCGGGCGTTTCCGTATGGGCGGTCGCGGGTCGCTGGCGGGGTTGCTCCCGTACGGCGACGCCAATGCGATCGTGATCGACATGGCGCGTGAGGTGCTGCCCGTCATGCGAGCGACACCGGTTCTGGCCGGGGT
>Ga0213875_10001227_pt1 | contig 17342 bp, 12 predicted proteins | sample BarmaccomBMRX_R8_FD_160105 | JGI IMG/M metagenome (GOLD analysis project Ga0213875, IMG submission 160105) | Root-associated microbial communities from Barbacenia macrantha in rupestrian grasslands, the National Park of Serra do Cipo, Brazil - RX_R8 | ecosystem: Host-associated > Plants > Roots... | reverse complement strand
GCATTGTTTCGAACCTTGAGCGCCGCCATTCAAGGTATAGACGCTCACATCGTCGATGTCGAAGTCGACATGTATCCGGCGGGCTCGGCTCGCGACTTTGTCACGGTAGGCATGCCCGATGCGGCCGTGAAAGAAAGCCGCGAGCGCATCAAATCCGCCTTGCTCAACTCCGGGTTTGGGTACCCCAGTAAATCCGTCACTATCAATCTTGCGCCCGCCAATGTGCGCAAGGAGGGCGCCGGTTTCGATCTCCCCATGGCGACCGCGATCCTGGGAGCAATGGGCACCGTGACCCGCAGCGATGACCATCTGCTGGTAGGCGAGCTGTCGCTCGACGGCAGTCTACGCCCTGTTCGTGGCGCGCTATCGATTGCGGTATGCGCTGCAAAACGAGGCATTCAAAATCTGCTGGTGCCGGTCGACAACGCTGCCGAGGCGGCGGTTGCGGAAGGCATCCGTGTGTTCGGCTTGAAGCATCTCAATGAAGTTGTGCGGTTCTTGAATGAGCCGTCGTCCTTTGAACCGACACCAGCGGCCATCCCCCATGCTGCCGTTGACGCTACATCTGTCCCCGATTTCAGCGATGTACGCGGCCAAACCATGGCGAAGCGCGCGCTCGAAGTCGCCGCCGCAGGCAATCATAACGTTCTTATGATCGGCCCGCCCGGATCGGGTAAAACGATGCTCGCCAAACGGCTCGCAGGTATTCTGCCGAAGCTGACGTTTCGAGAAGCGCTGGAAGCAACGCAAATCCATGGCGTTGCAGGCGTGCTGCCGGCGGGCATTGGGATCCTGCGCAATCGCCCGTATCGCGCGCCGCACCACACGATTTCCGATGCCGGCTTGATCGGCGGCGGTAGCGGAAGCGCGCGACCCGGTGAAGTGAGCCTGGCCCATCAAGGCGTGCTGTTCCTCGACGAATTGCCCGAGTTCCCGCGAGGCGTTCTGGAGCAGTTGCGGCAGCCGCTCGAAGAAGGCTCCGTCACGATCGCGCGCAGCAACGGCACGCTGACCTTTCCTGCGCGGCTCATGCTGGTGGCCGCGATGAATCCTTGTCCCTGCGGGTTCTACGGCGACACGACTCGCGAATGCCGCTGCACACCCGGCATCATCCAACGCTATCTCGCCAAGGTCAGCGGTCCGCTTCTCGACCGCATCGATCTGCATATCGAAGTTCCCGCCGTGCCTTACAAGGAGTTGCGCGGTAAAAGCGACGGCCAATCGTCGGCGCAAATCCGGGAGCGCGTAGAGGAAGCACGCGAAGGGCAGCGGCGGCGTGGCTTCTACAACTCGCAGATCCCTCCGTCGCAACTGCGGTCCATCTGCGCCCTCGACGAAGCCGGCGAACGAACGCTTGAGATGGCAGTGCGGCGCATGAGCCTTTCCGCTCGCGCGCACGATCGCATGCTGCGCGTCGCGCGAACCATTGCAGACCTCGACCATGCCGAAAGCGTCTCGGCAAAACATCTCGCCGAAGCTGTCCAGTGTCGGAATCTGGATCGGAATTACTGGAACTGAAGAAGTTATTGGCCGGCCTTAGCCGATAGAATGAGAGGCAGACGTGAGGTCTACTTTTCTGCCGATGCCGCGACAGGTGCGCCGCATATCTATGACCACGGTGTGCACGAAGACGAGGTGGACCGAGCGGGGCGGGAAGGGTCGCGAGTAGCGATCGGGCAGACGAGTGCCGGAAGATACCTGCGTGTCATCTACGTCCAAACGCCAAAGGAAATTTCGTGATTACCGCGTACGAATTATCGGGCAAACCCCTAGCTGGGTATCGCACCCGCAGGAAGAGGAAGCCGCAGTGAGGAAAAACCAGTTGCCTAACGGTTGGAGCGAAGACCGCATCAGGAAGGCGCCTGAGCACTACGAACATCAACCCGAAGAAGAATGTTTAGCGGAGGATAACGCAGACGTGGATTCGTCGGACACGTTGATGAGCATCCCGCGGGAGCTCGTGCCGGCCGTTCGCGAGCTAATCGCAAAGCATCGATCCTGATTCACGCCAATATACGCCAAATAGTCGGGCGCCTACTCAGGCGCGCACCGCAGAATCATTACTAGCCCAATCATTGAGACAGCTTGACCGGTAGCGAAGTCATTCTAGGGGAAACCCGTCTTCGTAGATTGGAGATGTGCAGCCCGACCGCCGCAATCTTGCTTCGCTAGTCGATGACTTCGAGCGCGCCGGGAGCGATATCGCGATTGTCGAGCGCCGCGGGGTTAGGCACTACGAGACGACTTACGCGGGTCTCGCTCAGCTTGTGCGGAGGTTTGCGGCCGAACTTGATGCACGGGAGATTCACAAAGGCGATCGCGTTCTGATTTGGGGCGAGAACGGCGCCGAATGGGTTGCGGCATTCGTTGGCTCCGTGCTGCGCGGCGTCTTGCCTGTTCCGCTGGATTTCGCTAGCACGGTCGAGTTTGCGCAGCGGGTTGCGAACGATGTCACGCCGAAGCTCATCGTGGGCGATCGCGACAAACTGGATTCGCTTGGGACCGGAGTCACGCTGGCGTTTGGCGACTTCAACCCCACGCTCACCACACGGATCGCGAACGCGATCGACGATCTCAGCGAGGACGATGCGCTGCAGATCGTCTTCACCTCCGGCACGACCGGCACGCCGAAAGGCGTCGTGCACACGCACGGCAATGTGCTGGCGAGCCTTCGCCCGATTGAGCACGAAGCGCGGAAATATCGCAAATACGAGCGACTGTTCCATCCAGTGCGAATTCTGCACACGCTGCCGCTGAGCCACGTCTTCGGGCAGTTCATGGGGCTGTGGGTTCCGGCGATCTTTGCGCTCGAAGTGCACTACGAATCGCGACTGGTTGCATCCGATATGGTCGAACGCATTCATGACCTCCGCATATCGGGCGTCGCAGCGGTGCCTCGCATCCTCGAGCTCATGCAGAATTACGTCCTGAGCCGGTATCCGAGTCTCAACGCACGATTAGAGCGCGCGGGCAAGATGTCGGCATGGCAACGCTGGTGGGAGTTTCGAGAGGTCCATCGCCTGTTCGGATTAAAATTCTGGGCATTCATTTGCGGCGGCGCCTCGCTTTCACCCGCAGCCGAGCAGTTTTGGACCGCGCTCGGTTTTGTTGTCGTCCAAGGTTATGGGATGACCGAAACCACCGCGCTGATCAGCTTGAATCATCCATTTCATCCGGCGAGCGGCACGACTGGTCAGGTGCTGCCCGGCCGCGAGGTGCGGTTGAGCGACGAAGGGGAAGTGTTGGTGCGCGGCGCGACCATCTCGGACAAAGTCTGGGAGCAGGGTGCGCTACGGCGAGAAGGATCGGAGTGGCTCGCAACCGGTGACTTGGCCGAATTCGACGCGCGCGGCAACCTGCGCTTTCGTGGCCGAAAGAAAGACGTGATCGTCACGTCTGCGGGGCTGAACATTTACCCAGAAGATCTCGAGGCCGCGCTCGCGCGCCAGCCGGGCGTTAAGGCGAGCACCGTGGTGGAAACAGCATCCGCTCACGGACCCGAGCCGGTCGCGGCACTTGTTATGGCTATCGATTACGATCCCGCAGCAGTTATTTCAGCCGTCAATCAACAGCTCGCAGAATTTCAGCGCATCCAACGGTGGGTCGTGTGGCCAGAACCGGATCTGCCGCGGACCTCGACGGGCAAAATCTCGCGTCGCGAAGTTGCGCGTCGCATCGCATCAGGCGAGATCGAATCAGCCTCAGACGCAGGGTCGTTGAATGGAGACTTGAAACTCGACAGCTTGGGACGTGTTCAGTTGCAAGCCCGCCTGGAACAGGAGTTCGGCATCTCGCTCGACGATGCCGCGATCCAACAGGTCGCCACGGCCGAAGACGTCCGCAAGCTGGTCGCTGCTACTCCGGCGGGTGCAGCGCAACCGGCGCGAGAAGCCGAGCGGCACATTTATCCGCAGTGGCCTTGGGCGCCTCTCGTGTACGGCATTCGCAGCGCGTTTCTCGAACTCATCGCGATGCCGCTGACCCGATTTCTTGCGAAGCCCAAACTGATCAAGAAACATATCGATTGGCCCTTGGAGCCGATGCTCATTGTCGCTAATCACGCGACCTCGTATGATCCTGCGTTTGTCTTCTACGCGCTTCCGGGCCGGATTCGATGCCGCACCGCCGTCGCGATGGCCGGTGAGCTGCTGTATGACTTCCGAACGGGTCGAAATCAGGGGAATTGGTTTTTGAACGCGCTCACTCCGATCGCGTACGTGCTGATTACCGCGCTTTTCAATGTATTTCCGCTGCCGCAGTTCAGTGGATTTCGCCGCAGTTTTGCGCACGCCGGCGAGGCAATGGATCGCGGCTATAACGTGCTCGTGTTCCCCGAGGGGCGTCGAGCCGACGACGAGACGCCGCAGCCGTTCAAGGCCGGGGCGGGCATTTTGTGGCAAGAACTCGGTGCCCCCGCCCTGACCGTCCGCTTGCACGGCCTGGGCGAAATCAAAGCCCGCGACGGACGATGGTTCCGATCCGGCAAGATCTCGGTCTCGGTGGGCGATGTGGTTCCCCTGCCGAGCGGCAAATCACCCGAGGAGTTGGCCGGAATTCTCGAGCGCGCGGTGTTCAGTCAATGATGGACGGCTCCTTACTGCCGAAGATGTGGCGCGCGACGCCCTGAAGAAAGCGCGCGCCGAATACGCCAACTGCCAGTAAACTGCCGAACAGCGCCATGGCCTCGTAGCTTTCGCGTCCTTGCCTCTCCCAGTAGACGTCCTGCAGATTGAGCCACAAGGCAAACTCGTCGAGCGTCAGGGCCGCTGCAACTCCGTACAGCATCGACATCATCCGCCCCGCCCATCGCCACGATCTGTCCGAACCGGTCCCGATCTCGACGAGCCAACCGTATCCGACCAGTAGAAGCAAGATAATGCCCCACACGAGATGATGAATATGCCGTCCGTGCATCTCGATGTTGTGAAATGGGCCAACGTTGTTGTGGATCGCGATCGTGATGCACCGGATGACAAGCGCCGTCGTGAAGAAGCCGACCGATGCCAGGAACATGCGTTCGCGCCGGCTTTCGGCAAGTTGCTGGCGATAAATCGCGCGCAGTCCCGTTCGCGAAACGATGAGCGCAAGAAGGCCCAAAATGGCCGCGATGATCAGCGGGCCGATCCAGAAACTGCGGTGAGTCCAAGGCATTGAAAATCAGTCCTACTTTATGTATCGTTGCCGGTTTCTTCCGTCGCGGCTCTGTAGAGCGCATCGACAATTCCGTCGGTGCTTGCGACGCGCGCTTCGGCATGCACAACCAAGCCGCCGTTGCGCACGGCTTCCGATGTGATCGGTCCGATGGTCGCGATTTTTGTTTCTCGCAGTGCTTCGATGCCGACAAGCTCGACGAGATGTTCGAATGCAGAGGCGCTTGCAAACGTGACCCAATCCGGATACGGCGGGCGGAAGACGGTCAGTGCTTTTTCGCGTGACCCAGGAGGGATCACGTTGCGGTAAGCCTCGACCTCCTGTACTGTTGCTCCAACTGTCGTTAACTCTGCCGCGAGAACGTTTCGCGTAACGGCTGCGGATGGGATCAGGATGCGCGATCCGCGGAGATCCTCGCCCAGGAACGCGTCAGCGAGGCCCTCGGAAACGGCTTTGTCGGGCATCAGGGTGACGGCAAAGCCGGCGCGCTCAGCGGCCTGTCGGGTGACGCCTCCTATCGCAGCGACCCTAGGTTGCGCCACATGTGCTTGCGCTAAATCGAGGGCAGCCGCAAATGCCGAAACGGCGTTTGCGCTTGTGAAGACGATCCAGTCATATTCCGTCCAGCGCTGGGCCGCTTGGCGCAGCGGCACGGGATCCGCCGGTTCGGCAATTGCAACCATCGGAAGCGAGATAACCTCAGCACCGAGCAATTCGAGCCGCGAAACGATTTCTTCCGATTGATGCAGAGCGCGTGTGACGACGATCCGAAGCCCCTGCACCGATTGCATTCAACGGATCTCCGATAGAATTGTGCGCGCACCTTGACGTAACAGTTCTTCCGCAATCTCACGACCCAGTTGCTTCGCGCCCCGATGATCGCTCTGCCCTGCGGCTCGGATGTGGCGTTTACCGTCCGGTGAGATGACGACTGCCATCGCGTTGAGCCGAGCTTCCGATATCTCCGCGTAAGCGCCGATAGGCAGTTCGCAACCGCCGCCGAGCGCGTGCGAGATTTCCCGTTCACAGGTGATGGCTGTGGCCGACGGTTCATGGTTGAGCCGACAGCAGATCTCGCGTGCCGGACCATCCGCACGCGTCTCCATTGCAAGCGCGCCTTGGCCGGGTGCGGGGCACATCCGATCCGGCGTCAATATCTCCACGATCTCACGCTGGAGTCCGAGCCGCCGGAGCCCCGCAGCCGCTAGCACCAAGGCCTCATACCGACCCTCTTGCAATTTGCGCAAGCGAGTGTCCACGTTCCCGCGCACCGGTTCGATGACGAGGTCCGGGCGCAGCATCCGAAGCTGCGCGATGCGCCGGCCGGAGCTGGTTCCCACGCGGGAGCCAAGGGCGAGTGCGTCCAGGGTCGATCCCACCATCGCGTCCCGCGCATCGTCTCTTTCCGGAATCGCCGCGATCGTCAGCCCGGGGGGGATCTCGGTCGGGAGGTCCTTCAAGCTGTGTACGGCCAGGTCAATGCGGTTCGCGAGCAACGCTTCCTCAATCTCTTTTGTAAATAGGCCCTTGCCGCCCGCTTGCACAAGTGAGGCAGTCTGCAGATGATCACCGGTCGTCTTGATGACCTCAATGGCCGTTTCGACGCCTGACTCCGCAAGCTTGCTTGCGACAAATCGCGCTTGCCACAGCGCAAGCTGCGAGCCCCGGGAACCGATTCTAAGAGCCACCGAGCCGGAAAATGCGGCGGACAACGGTGATTAGCTCGCCTTCGACCGGCTCGTTGCGATCTTCCGTGGACCCCGACTTGCCCGCGAGCCGCTTGATCTCCGAGATCGGCCGGTGAGCGATCTTGTTCACAATGCCGCGGGTAAGCGCTTCCAGTGTTTCTTCCTGCTCGCGCGTCAAGTGCCCAAGCTTTGGGCGGTACCGCGCAAGCACTTCACGCCGGATGGTTTCGAGCTGATCCTGCAAGCTCACAATCGTGGGCGCCGCGTCGCGCTCACGCAGCCGCGCCTCGAGCCGCGTCACTTCCTCGTCGACGATGCGCTCCGCTTCCGCGGCAACTTCGCGTCGCATCTGCAAATTTCTTTCGGCAAGATGCTGCAGATCGTCGATGTCGTAAAGGAACGCATGCTCCAGCTTGTTTATTTCGGCATCAATGTTGCGCGGCACCGCGATGTCGATGAGGAACATCGGGTGATTGCGCCGCTCTTCAATCGCCCGGCGGACCATCTCGCGCGTGATGACAAATCCCTGGGCAGCGCAGGAGGTGATGACGATATCCGCGTCCTTCAGCCGCTCATCGATTCGATCGAACGGCACGACTTGGCCGTGAAAAACTCCTGCAATCTGTTCCGCGTGTGCGAGCGTACGGTTCGCGATCAGCAGTTCGGCCGCGCCGCCGCGCAACAGGTGACGCGCCGCCGCTTCGGACATTTTCCCCGCTCCCACGATCATCACGCGCTTCTTTTGCAACGTGTCGAAGATCTCGCGCGCGAGTTCCACAGCCGCATAGCCCACGGAAACTGCATTTTCTCCGATATCCGTATCCGATCGGATGCGTTTCGCGACAGTGAACGCACGGGTGAGCACGGCATCGAGCGCGCCGCTCATCGCGCCGCGCTCACGCGCCTGCGCGTACGCCTTTTTAAGCTGGCCGAGAATTTGCGGTTCGCCCACAATCATTGAATCGAGGCTGGCTGCGACGCGAAACATATGGCGCATAGCGTCGCGATCTTCGAAGAGATAGAGGTGGGGCCGCAAAGCTTCGCGAGAGATGCTTGCCCGGCCCGCCACCAGTGAATCAAACAGGATCTCGGTCGAAACGCCTTCTTCCAGCGCAGCTGTAATCTCGACGCGATTGCACGTCGATAAGATCAGAGCTTCTCGTGCGCCTCGCGCTTGAATATCGTCGAGAGCGGCTGGTATCTGGTCGGCGCTGAACGCCAACCGCTCGCGCAGCTCTACCGACGCGGTCCGGTGATTGATGCCTGCGAGCGCGAGCTTCATTGGAACGCGAGATTGCGTAGGCCGGCGTGCGTAGCCCACGTAATTACGGAGCAGCCCAACACTCCCACCGCCAGCCATGCCAATCTGCGGCCGCGCCATCCAGCGGAAATGCGCAGAAAGATCATCGCCAGGTAAACGGCCCACGTGAAGAGAAAAAACGCGATCTTCGGGTCGAGGATCCAGCGCGTTCCACTTTCAACGAATGCCCAGATAACGCCCGCAACCGTCCCGGCCGTGACGAACACGAAGCCCGCGTTCATCGACTGCGTGATTACCCGGTCGAGCGTGCCGAGCGACGGCAGCGTGTTCGCTTCCGGGCGGATGTTCTTCTGCTTCAACTGCCGTTCCTGGAGCAAGTAATACACCGAAGCCACGGCTGCAAGTATCAGAGCCGCGTACCCGATCAACACGGTTGAAATATGGGCGACCAGCCAAATGTTCCGTATCTGCGGGCTGCTCCAGGGCGCAACCGGGAACTCCGTCGCGCCAATTAAGGTCATGAAAAAGACGATTGGAAACAAGCAAAGCGCGAAAATTGCGATGCGGTAATAGCTGTAAACGGCGAGAAACGACACGGCCACCAAGAACGCGCAGACGGAACTCGTCTCATAAGAGTTGCTAATCGGGAAATGACCCGTTTCGATCCTCAGTTCGACGAGCGATACGAGATGAAAAACCGTTCCAATGCCGAACGCGATCAGTGCCGGAGTGAAAAGCCGCGTGCTCTTTCGAAACAGAAAGACGAGAACGTAGACCAGTCCTACGGAGTACAAAAGCGCCGCGGTGCGCAACCAGATTACAGGCATCCGGAAACCACTTTCAGTATAGGTGCCGGAGTGTGTGCGCGCGGTTGCTAGTATTCAATCAATCGTCATTGGGCTGGTGGCCGTAAGTCACCGCCTGCTATGAAGTTAGTGAAGGGACGTTCACCATGGATCACTTCTTGACGGGACAAAAAGCGCTCGTGACTGGAGCGTCGAAAGGCATCGGTTTAGCGATCGCAAAAGCTCTCAGCGGGGTGGGGGCGGAGGTCGCGATATGCGCGCGCAACGCAAAGGAACTGGAGGACGCCGTCCGTGAGATCGCAAGCGACGGCGGCAACCGGCGCGTGCTGTCGCGATCCGCAGATGTAAGCAGCAGTCAGGACGTAGCGCGATTGTTCGAGTTCATCGATCAGGAGTTAGGCGGCCTCGACATTCTGATCAACAACGCCGGAAGCGGTGTTTTCCGCGCGACCGCGGAGCTTACGGTCGACGAGTGGGATCGCATTATAGGCGCCAATCTCTCAGGCGCGTTCTATTGCAGTCGCGAGGCGCTGCAACGCTTTCCAGCGCGCGGCGGCTGGATCATCAATATCAGTAGCTTAGCGGGCAAGAATCCGTTCGCGGGCGGCGCGGCTTACAACGCATCGAAGTTCGGTCTAAACGGCTTCAGTGAGGCCATGATGCTCGATCACAGAAACGACAACGTTCGTGTCAGCTACATCATGCCGGGCAGTGTTGAGACCGGCTTTGGTGGGCACAGCGGCGCGCGCGCGGATTGGAAGATTGCGCCCGAGGACATCGCTGAGATCGTGACCGACATTCTTCACATGCCGGCAAGAACACTTATCAGCCGAGTTGAGGTGAGACCTTCCCGGCCTCGCTCCAACTAAATCGGAAAACCCCGATACAAAAAAGCGGGACACACTCTCTACCGAAACGCCAGCTCTGACGATGTAAGTAGTAGCAAACGGCGACGTCAGCTTTGGCAAGCCGCTTGCTCCGGGTAAGGGCAAAGGACCTTCAAACTGGGTGGCGCGACTGGTCAACGCCAGCCGGCAGATGCCCGGAGTGTGAACAGAAGGGAAGGAACGATATGAGTCGGCTGCGAAAGGTGCTGGATCCCACAAGGACAGGCAGAGACGCTGAATCTCTCGAGAAGACGCTCCTGAAGCTCATCGTCGGTCAAGACGAGGCCATCGAGCAGATCGTGAACATCTACCAGATGCATGTCACGGGCTTGTCGGCGCCCGGCCGGCCAGTGGGGAATTTTCTGTTCTTGGGACCTACGGGTTCGGGCAAAACTCGCGCGGTGGAAGCCACGGCCGAAGCGCTACTAAGCAATCCTCGTGCGGTGATCAAGATCGACTGCGCCGAGTTCCAGCACAGTCACGAGATCGCGAAGCTCATTGGTTCACCTCCTGGATATCTGGGGCATCGCGAGACGCATCCGTTGTTGAGCCAGGAAGTCATCAACCAGCACCACACGGATTCGGTGAAATTAAGTTTTATTCTTTTCGATGAAATTGAGAAGGCGAGCGACGCTCTTTGGAATCTCCTGCTGGGAATTCTGGACAAAGCGACGCTGACGCTTGGCGATAACCGGAAGGTCGACTTTTCGAAGGCCATGATCTTCATGACCAGCAATCTCGGCGCGGCCGAGATGAGCAACCTGATTGCGCCGAAGCTCGGATTCCGGCCGATCGGCGCTGAGAAGAACGCGGCCGCCGACCAGAAACTCAACGAAAAGATGTCTCGGAGCGGAGTTGAGGCAGCGCGACGGAAATTTACGCCGGAGTTCATGAACCGGATCGACAAAGTCGTCGTCTTTAAGCCGCTCGGTCAACCGGAGTTGCGGCGCATTCTGGACCTCGAACTCGGTCAGGTTCAGCAGCGGATCCTTCAGTCCACGGCTGAAAAATCCTTTGTGTTTACGGTTTCGGAAACGGGCAAGACGTTCCTGCTGGACGAGGGAACGGATGTGAAGTACGGCGCACGTCATCTCAAGAGAGCTATAGAGCGCTTGGTTGTTCACCCGCTATCGAACCTCATCGCAACCAGCCAAATCACTACGGGCGATTGGATTCAGGCGGACCTCGATGGCGAACGGAACTGCCTCGTATTCACGAAGGAAGCGGAGAACCTCGAAATCCATGCCATGGCGCGGCTGATGGGCGACAATGTTCGATTGCCCGCGTCTGCGGTGGCGGCAACCGCGCAATCGGACGCACCAAAAACGGTTTCAGCGCGCTCGTCCAAGAAGTAGCCGGGGCGCAAACGCTCGGGTGTCGGCTGCCGAATCCGGACAAGCCCCAGCGAACTTTTGGGGGAAGCGGCGATATACTTATCGCTTCTTCCCTCGCCTTGAATGGCAGACCGCCTCATCGGAACGCGACAGCCACGACACCGGGGTGGTCTACTCGCCATCGTCATCGCGGTCATCGCGATTCTGATCGGCTCGCGGTACATCGCTTCGACAGTCATCGACTACGCCTGGTGGAGCGAGCTGCACCAGGTTGATACCTGGCTGAACCTGCTGCTGTACGGCACGGTTCCGGTCATTCTAGCGACGATCTTGTTCTTCGTCGCGTTCTGGATCGCATTCCGCGCCGGGATGCGGCACGATGCCGAAACACCGGGTTTGCTGCGGGTCACGTTCGTTCGCCGGGTCGCGCTCGTTGCACTGTTGCTGCTCGCGATCTTCGTCGCGAACGCGACCGTTAACAACTGGACCGTCGTCCGCTACTTCGGCGGTCTGCGGCTTCCCGCGGCAGCCACCGAATACGTCGATCCAATCTTCGGAAAACCGTTGCACTTCTACTTCTTCGGCCTTCCGTTCTACAACATGCTGCTCAGCGTCCTGATGGTCGGCGCGATTTTGTCGCTCTTGATTTACTGGGCTACTTCGCATCTGGGCGCACTCAGCAGGCGATTGCCGAATGTCTCGAATCCGCTGCGCTTCGAGCTCGAGCCAATTTCCATCCGCGACGCTTTTGCCGGGAACTTTGTGCGGCTCCTGCTTACGATCGTGCTCGTCGGAATAGCGATGAAGATCTTTTTCGGCCGGTACGGGCTTCTGCTGGATGACCATGGCGCGTATCTCGTCGGCGTGGACTGGGTTGCCGATCATCTCGTCATTCCATTGCAGTGGATGATGATCGCGGCTGCAATTGCGGCGGCGCTGCTGGTTATCGCCCGGCGAGCGCGTTGGGCTTTGTTCCTGCTCCTGCTGCTTCCCATCCGGTACATCCTTCCGGGGCTCGTTGCGACTCTGTATGTTCGGCCGAATGAGTTGAATCTGGAGCGACCCTACATCGGGCATCACATCCAGGCAACGCGATCGGCCTATGCGTTAGCCCGTCGCGTAACCGAAACGACGCTTGCAGCCGATCCCGAAATTCCCATCGATTACGCGAAACATAAGCCGCTTCTCGACAACGTGCGCCTTTGGGACTGGCGCGCGTTTCACGATACGCTTTCGCAGATCCAGCCGCTGCGCCCGTACGTCTACGTCGACACCGATATTGACCGCTACAACATCGAGGGCCAGATCCGCCAGGTTCTGCTTTCGCCCCGAGAGTTGGACATCCGGCAGCTCGGAGCCGCGAGCAGCCGGTGGGTAAACACTCATCTGATGTACACGCACGGTTACGGAATCGTCATGGCGGAGGCGAATCGCATCACCACCGACGGCCTGCCGTACCTGTTCATAAAGAACGCACCGCCCGAACTGACGACCCCTAGCCTCCGCTTCACGCGCCCCGAAATCTACTACGGCGAGATCGCGCATGAGCCTGTGTTTGTCAACACGACCCAGCCCGAGTTCAATTACCCCTCCGGTTCGCAAAGCGTGTACACAACGTATGGAGGAACGGGCGGTTTCGATATCTCCTCATTGATGCTGCGACTCGCGTCGGCAATACGTTACAGCGACATCAACATCCTCATCACTGGCTCATTCACTTCGAAGAGCCGCATGATGATTCACCGCCCGATACTAGATCGGCTGTCCACGCTCGCGGGATTTCTCACCTGGGACTCCGATCCGTACATGGTGCTCACGAATTCCGGCAAATTGATGTGGATCGCCGATGGTTATATGACATCCGCTGCCCACCCGTACTCGCGCGCCCTGGACATCGGAAATCAGAGCGTCAATTACATTCGTAACTCCGTGAAAGCCACGGTTGACGCGTACACGGGCGAAGCCAATCTGTATGTATTCGATCCGGACGATGTATTGATCCAAGCGTACTCAAGATTGTTCCCTAACCTCTTTAAGCCTGCGTCGGCTATGCCGGCCGACATTCGCGCGCACGCTCGCTATCCGGAAACGTTTTTCAGCGCGCAAGCGGAAATCTATCGCACGTTTCACATGCGGGATCCGGAAGCCTTTTACAACCGCGCCGATCTGTGGGATTTGGCGCGGTCGGCAACTCGGCAGGGCGAGGCGCCATCGCCCGTGTCGCCAACATACGTAGTTGCGACATTGCCCGGCGAGAATACCCCCGAGTTCATGCTCATCATTCCGTTCACGCCGGCGAATAAGGACAACCTGATCGCCTATATGGCTGCGCGATGCGACGGCGAACACCTCGGCGAACTTGTCTTCGAGCAGCTCTCGAAGCAGAACATCATCTTCGGCCCGATTCAGATTGAAGCGCGCATTAATCAAGACCAGAACATCTCGAAAGACCTGACTTTGTGGAACCAGCAAGGCTCACAGGTCCTGCGCGGTCAGATGTTGGTTTTGCCGATCGATAACAGCTTCCTTTACGTTCAGCCGATCTACATACAAGCCTCACAGGCAAGCATGCCGCAATTGAAGAAGGTTGCGCTCGCGATGGGCAATCGATTAGCCTATGCGGATACGTATGAGCAGTCGCTTACGGAACTCATCCAAGCTCTGGGTGGAGCGCCAAGTCCAACCGAGAACCAGCCGGAGGCAGCGCCGCAGTCAGCGGCTGCGCCGATTGCGAATGTACCGTCGGCTCAGGCCGTACAAACGCTCGAGCAGATTCGCGCGCACTTGGCGCGTTATCGCGAGCTAAGCGCGCAGGGCAAATGGGCCGAAGCCGGCAGAGAACTGGACGAGATCCAAAAACTCCTGCAAAGATAAGTCGACTGAAAGCTGACGCGCTGACGGCCTTTTCCTATCGCTCCGGCTCACTGCTCCAGAGCACCTCGAGCTTGTCGCGGTATCGCGAGTACACGTACGACGCCGCGAGCAGCAGGATCCCGAGGCCGACGAATGCCGAGATGCGGTAGAAGCGCGTCAGCAGCCAAACGTCGTAAAGATACAACTTAAAGACAACCACTCCGATCAGCACGAGGCCTATGACGCGGTCGAGGGCCAAACGCCGCGCGACGCCGGCGGTGATCATGAGTAACGCATAAACGGCGAGCAACACGGAGACGCTCTCGCTAAGGAAACTGCTGCGGGCTGCCGGATCCGCGTAGCGAAACGCCCATCTGTACAGCTCGCGGATGCATGCTGTGAGTAGACACCCGTGCGCAGTCGCATACACGGTCTCATACAAGGTTATTCGCATACGCAATGCATAGGCCGCCGTGAAGTGCACAAAGGCTAGCGCGAGCGCAAACGTGGAGAGCACAGCCGGTTCGCGGGGAAGAAGGATTGCCGTCGCGATAATCGCCCAGAGTGCATCCATCGGAACAATCGCGGCCCACTTCTTTCGTAACGCGATCCATAGCCCTGCCGCATCGATGAGCATTAGATAAAGGAAGCACAGCCAAACATGTTCCGGATGCGGTGCAATCAATAGCGGCGTTGATAACCCTCCGATCAGAGCTAGAAACGCTATGCCTTGGCTGTGGAATCGGAACGAGAGAGCAACCGCGAAGGCGCAGCCGGCAACCATGCTCACAAACGTCATCGGTTGCGAGAGCAGGTGATAATACGCGAACGCAGCGTACAGCGAGACGAAGAGGATCGCTAGTCCGCACCCACACACGCCCTGCGAGAATGCCGATTCCCCGCGGCGGCGCAGCCAGTCGCCTGCTGCAACTAAAGCTAGGCCAGCGATCATGCCCAGAATCACGCGGCCCGTCGCACCGATCCAGCGATTATCGACCGCATATTTGAAGAAAAAAATGATGCCCACCGCGAGCGTGATGGCGCCGATGCGGTTCACGAGTGTGAGACCGACACGGGATTCCAGTCTTTCGGGCCGAGGTTCGATCGGCTCGACCGAGCCGTGCCGTTCGAGCGCGGCTACTCGCTGGCGGAGTTCCGCGACCTCGGCGGTGAGGTGCGCGACGCGGGCGCGCAGCTCTTCTACTTCATCCAAAGCTACGCGACGGTTTCGGCGACAGCTTCAGCGACACCGTAGCGGCGGGCGACGTAATCATCGAGAATGTCGCGAAATTCCGCCACAATGTGATCGCCGCGGAGCGTAGTCGAGAGCTTGCCGTCGACGTACACCGGCGCCACAGGCTTTTCAAACGTGCCGGGCAGCGAAATGCCGATGTCGGCGTGCTTCGACTCGCCGGGGCCGTTGACCACGCACCCCATGACCGCGACCTTCAGCTCTTCCACTCCTAGGTATTTCTCGCGCCAGACGGGCATTTGGTCGCGCAGATAGGTTTGGATCTGGTCGGCCATGTCCTGGAAGAATGTGCTCGTTGTGCGGCCGCAACCCGGACATGCGGCCACTTGCGGCGTGAAGCTGCGCAGATTGAGCGCTTGCAGGATCTGCTGGCAAACGATGACCTCTTCCGTGCGGTCGCCGTTGGGCAGGGGTGTCAACGAAGCGCGAATCGTATCGCCGATGCCCTGCTGCAGCAGGATCGAAAGCGCGGCGCTGGTCGCGACGATTCCCTTTGAACCGAGACCTGCTTCCGTCAATCCCACGTGAAGCGCGTAATCCGATCGCGCCGCCAACATTTCGTACACGGCAACCACATCCTGAACGTTGCTGACTTTCGCGCTCAAAATGATCTTGTCGTGAGCGAGGCCGTAGCGCTCGGCTGCTTCCGCGCTGCGGATCGCGCTCTCGACGATCGCCCGGCGCGTGACTTCCATCGCATCGAGCGGCTGCGCCGATCTTGCATTTTCGTCCATCATCGAAGTAAGCAGAACGGAATCGAGCGAACCCCAATTCACGCCGATGCGCACCGGCCGGTCGTATTCAATTGCCGCCTCGATCATGATCCGGAAATTGTCGTCCTGCTTGCGGCCGATGTTTACGTTCCCGGGATTGATCCGGTATTTCGCGAGCGCACGCGCACAGTCCGGATATTTCTTCAGAAGAATGTGGCCGTTATAGTGGAAATCTCCGATAATCGGAACCGTAACGCCGAAACTGCGCAGCGTGTCGACGATCTTCGGAACCGCTTGCGCCGCTTCTTCCGTATTGACGGTAACGCGCACCAGCTCCGAGCCCGCGCGCGCCAGTTCCATCACCTGATTCACCGTCGCGCCGGTGTCGGCCGTATCGGTGTTGGTCATGGACTGCACAACGACCGGATTCGAGCCGCCAACCATGACGCCACCGATGTTGACGACCGCCGATTTCCGGCGTCGCGAAACAGCCATTCACTATCCTCCAACTAAAACAAGACTAAGCCTCATTGTAGCGTCGCAACGAGTTTCTTAGAACCACGAGAACACCGCGCCCGAAGTCGCGTTGATCGCCCACACCGAAACGCCGTTGCCGACACATACCGTCGTGACGTCGCTACCCGCGAGGCTGAAGTTTTGCGTGCTCGCATCCCACCGATACAAATCGCCTGCTGCGTTCACGCCCCAAACGGACCCGTCGAAGGCAACCGAGATCTGCACCAGCAACGCGCCCGGTATTATCACCCATGATCCCTTCGTGCCGTCGTAAGAGTAAACCTGTTGCGCCGCGTTGATGCCCCAAACGTTGTTCGCATCGCCGACTGAGATCTGAACTAGCGCTCCCGGGATCTGCACCCATGTCTGCGCCGAAGGATCGAACCGGAATGTCTGTTGCGCGGCGTTGATGCCCCAAACCGTCCCGTCCGCGCCGACCGCAAGCGGTCCGCCGCGACCTGGGAGCTGGCTCGGTAACGCGAGCTGGCCCGGTATGTTGGTCCAGGTGCTATTCGAGAGGTTGTACGTGTAAATGTTTCCTGCTGCGTTGATACCCCAGACGGACCCATTTGCGCCAACCTGAATCAAATTCAGCTCGCCTGGGATGTTGTTCCAGGATCCGGCGACCGAGTCGTACCGATAAATGCTGCCTGAGGGATCGAGGCCCCAGATATCCGCCCCCGAACCCACCGAAAGCTGCGATATCGGCTGTGATGCGATCGGCTCGAAGCTCTGAGCGCCGGAGTTGAAATGTTCGGCTGTATTGGAGTTGACTCCCCATACGCTGCCGTCGACCCCTACCGACACCTGCCCGAGCGATCCGGAAATCGTGTTGAGGTTTTCATAGCTACGCACCGATTGAGTAGTCAGCCGGAAGATTT
>Ga0213875_10001226_pt1 | contig 17352 bp, 17 predicted proteins | sample BarmaccomBMRX_R8_FD_160105 | JGI IMG/M metagenome (GOLD analysis project Ga0213875, IMG submission 160105) | Root-associated microbial communities from Barbacenia macrantha in rupestrian grasslands, the National Park of Serra do Cipo, Brazil - RX_R8 | ecosystem: Host-associated > Plants > Roots... | reverse complement strand
TGGTGGTCACGTTTCGCCGCGAATAGCTGATTCCAGAAAATCAGGCCGCTTTACCCGATATTCAGCATCTTCGAGCACAACTTCGTTCGCCGCCCTTCAACAGCCGGGCGCATCGTTTGAAGACTTGATGAACGAAGGACGCCATGAAAGCTTTGACCATTTCGGCCCTGTTCGCTGGGGCTATCACGATTGCACTGTCGCCGGCCCTGACCACGGTCTATGGCGACGCCTATCCTCAAGATGCAGGCAAACGCCAGGCGCTTGCCTTGTGCGCGCAATCGAACCAGGGCTTCAATCGCCTGTTCGCCACCGAGCGCGCCGCCTGCTACGAGCATTTCGCGCCGGTGGCGATGCCCGTGCAGCCGCAATTCGGCGGACAGGCGCCGCATATCGGGATCGCCAATTTCGTCGATTTGTGGAAGGCACAGGGGCGTGGCCATCAGCCCACCCACGACGTCCTGACCCAGCAGCAGAACGCCGAATCGTTGCGGCAGATTCGTTCCTCGATGAACTGACCCGGTCCACCTCGGAACAGTGATTCGGCCGGCGCGGCGCGCGGCACATTCGAAATTCGCCCGGTGCCGGCGGGGCTTGGGCGACACCATGGCGCAGCCTAGCGAGGTCGGCGCGCTTCGCGCCGGCCGGCAAGGGCTTGATTTCAAACTTGCTTGCATTCGCGCCTAAGAGCGAGCCGCCGCTTCGGCGGCGGTCCACGTTAAAGCGATAACCAACATCTTTGAGCCAGGGGCCCCAATGCTTCGGGCATTTGCAGGTTTTTGCTATTTTTGATGCAGCATCTAGGCGTGGAACGCGCGAGTGGTCGCCTATGGCGGGCCGTTATCAAATTACCTGCATCAATCAGAGCGATCGCCTGAACCATCACGAGCGCATTCGCGACATCGGCGGCATCAACGCCGACGGCAGCCGCTGGAAAATCAGTCATGATGCCGCCATCGAAGGTATCGAAACGCGCCAATGGTGCTTCTTCATCTCGCGCGCCGGCCGCGATTTCGAGGTCTTGGTTGCAATGAGCAAATACGGCCGCAGATATCTGAAGACCGCCGAAGACCGGCTGCACCCCGAAAGCCTGCTCGCCCTGCCCGAATGCCCATGAGCCCCGAGACACCGTTGCGGTGTTGACCAAGGAGGGCGGCTGCGCGGCATATCCCGCACGGGCGGCGCAAGCGCAGGTGGGGACGACATGACAATCGATGCCACGGCCATTTCCGCCGCGTCGCCGGGACGCGTGCCGGTTTACCGCGTCATCGTTGCCGCGGCGATCGGCAACGCACTGGAGTGGTTCGATTTCTTGATTTACGGCTACTTCGCCGTCACGATCGCGCAACTCTTCTTTCCGACCGGCAACCCGACGCTGTCGCTGCTGATTACGCTCGCCACCTTCGGCCTGTCCTATCTCGTCCGGCCGCTCGGCGCGATCGTGATCGGGGCCTATACCGACCGTTTCGGCCGCAAAGCCGGGCTGACCTCCTCGATTCTCCTGATGATGCTCGGCACCACGATCATGGCGGTGATGCCGACCTATGCCTCGATCGGCCTCGCGGCGCCGATCCTGGTCCTGCTCGCGCGCCTGTTGCAGGGGTTTTCGGTGGGCGGCGAGTTCGGCAGCGCCACCGCCTTCCTGGTCGAGCACACCAAGACCCGCAAAGGTTTCCTCGCCAGTTGGCAATGGGCCAGCCAGGGCCTTACCGCGCTGGTGGCGTCGGCCTTCGGCGTCGTCCTGACCGGGGCCTTGTCGCACGATCAGCTGATGGCCTGGGGATGGCGGGTTCCCTTCTTTTTCGGCCTGCTGATCGGGCCGATCGGCCTCTACATACGCCGCCGCATGGCGGAAACCCCGGAATTCGCCGCGGTCGAGCCGACCCGCACGCCGGTGCGCGACCTGCTGCGGCAGCACCCCGGCAGCGTGCTGCTGGCGCTGGGCGCCTCGATCATTTCGAACAGCTCGAATTATCTGATCCTCTATATCCCGACTTATGCGGTGAAGCAGCTCGGCCTGCCGCAGGCGACCGGGTTCACCGCCACGCTGGTCGGTGCCATCATCCTCGGCGGGGTGGCTCCGTTCGCCGGGCACTGGTCCGACAGGGTCGGGCGCAGCCGCATCATGCTGGGGATGGCGGTGCTGTTTCTGGTGACTTCCTATCCGATCTTCTACGTGATGGTGGCCTATCCGTCGCTGGCAACCGCGATTTTCGCGGCCGGGTGGCTGAGCCTCGTCAAGGCGTGCTACAGCGGCGTGTTGCCGGCGTTGATGTCCGAGTTGTTCCCGACCGAGACACGCGGCCTCGGGATGTCGCTGAGCTACAGCCTTTCGGTGACGATCTTCGGCGGCTTCGCTCCGTTCGTCGCGACCTGGCTGATCGCCGTCACCGGAGACAGTCTGGCGCCGAGCTTCTACCTGATGGCGACGGCGCTGCTCAGCATCGTGGCGCTGATCGTCATACGCCGCCGCACCGGACTGTGAGAACCCCCGTAGCGCCCCGATCCGCCTCAGCCCGGAGCTGCGGGTCGAGGCTGAGCGGGTCAATGGTTCGGGAACATCCGGAGCACGGTAAGCACGAGCGCCGCTTGCGCCACGATCATCCCGAAAACCCAGCGCAGGATGCGAAGCTCCATGGCGGTCATCCTGGCCTCGATGCCGCTTTCGAGCAGGGCCATCTCATTACGAATACCCGTGATCGCGGTCCGCAGCTCGGTCCGCAGCTCGGCTATTTCGGCCCGCAGCTCCGTCCGCAGCTCGGCTATTTCGGCCCGCAGCTCGGTCCGCAGCTCGGCTATTTCGGCCCGCAGCTCGGTCCGCAGCAGGCCGATCTCGCGGGTGAGATCGTCCTTGGTCGGGAACCGGCCGCGATCGAGTTGCTGCGTGTCGTGGATGACGCCGGCGACGGCCTCGGCCGCCGGCTCCGGCAGCCCGGCTTCCTTCAGCCGTTTGGCGATTCCCAAGGTGTCCAGCGCCGGCATATCGAACCTTTAACACCATTGTGGCACACCAGGAAGGAGCCACTTGCGACCGTTTGCGGTCCAAGACTCTGCGGCCCAGGAGTCTGCCACCCGAGGGTCTGCCGCCTGAGGGCCGCGCTGGCGTCTGCCGCCGATTTCGCCTACGCCCGCTCGAACCGGCCGACGATGTAGCCATAAAGCGCCCGCAGGGTCTGCGCCTCGGCGCCTTCGGGGCGGCCAGGGCGGGCGCGCGTGTTCCACGCCATGACGTCGAGATGCGCCCACGGGATGCCGGGATCGACGAATTCCTGCAGGTAGAGCGCCGCGGTGATGGCGCCGGCATGCGGCCCGTCCGAGACGTTGTTGAGATCGGCGGCCTTGCCCTCGATCAGCCGCCGGTAAGGACGCCACAGCGGCATCCGCCACATCGGGTCCTCTTCGGCCATGCCGGCCGTGAGAAGCCCTCCGGCGAGCGCGTCGTCATTGCAGAACAGCGCCGGCAGTTCGGGGCCGAGCGAGACGCGCGCCGCCCCGGTCAGGGTCGCGACATCGACCAGCAGTTCCGGCTTCTCGGTGCAGGCCTCGGCCAGCGCATCACAAAGGATCAGCCGGCCCTCGGCGTCGGTATTGCCGATCTCGACGGTCAGCCCCTTGCGGGTACGGACGATGTCGAGCGGGCGCATTGCATTGCCGGATACCGCGTTCTCGACCAGCGGCAGCAATACGCGCAGCCGCACCGGCAGCTCCGCGGCCATGATCGCCTGCGCCAGGCCAAGCTGGATCGCAGCGCCGGCCATGTCCTTTTTCATCGTCAGCATGCCGGAGGCCGGCTTCAGGTCGAGCCCGCCGGTATCGAAGCACACCCCCTTGCCGACCAGCGTAACCTTGGGCGCACTCTCCTCGCCCCAGACGATGTCCACAAGCCGCGGTGCTCGGTCGCTGGCGCGCCCCACCGCATGAATGGTGGGATAATTCTCGGCCAGCAGCTCGTCCCCGATCACGACGCGGTGCCGCGCCCCGGCCTGTTCGGCAACCCGTACCGCCTCGGCGGCAAGCTCTTCGGGTCCCATATCGGAAGCCGGTGTGTTGATCAGGTCGCGGGCGAGGAAAGTAGTCTCGGCCAGCCGTTCTACCAGGGCGCGATCGGCATTCTCGGGCCACAACAGCCGGGCCTTGCCGCCCTCCTTGGCACGATAGCGGGTGAATTTATACGTGCCGAGCGCCCAACCGAGCGCGATCCGGCTCGCCTCCGAGCGACCGTCACACCCATCGTCCCGATCCAGGCGATACGCGCCCTCCGGCAACGTCTCGGACAGGCCGGCGAGGGCCCAGATCGCCGGCTCGCCGTCGCCGAGCCCGACCAGCACCCGGCCGAGGCGGCCGTCTTTCCCGGGCAGCAGCGCCACCTTGCCGGTCTCCGCGGTGAAGCCGGTCGCCCGCGCCCAGTCGCGCTCGCCTGCCGACGCCCGCTCAAGCCACTCCGGCAATCGCTCCTTCACCAGCGGCACCAGCGGGATCGCGCTTCCGCCGGCATCGCCGTTCTCGATCAGGCGAAAGGCCATGACCTCATCCTCGTATCCGCAGTCTAACGCAGAATGCCCGCCCCGCTCCCTGCTGCCTAGTACCCGGATCGGTCTCGACAGGCTTTCGGTTTGGTGCCGGAAGCGGAGTTTGGCAACATCGAGACATGTTTCCCGAGAAATTCCAGACCCGGCGGCTATACCTTCGCCTGATCGGCATTGCCGATGCGTTACCGATCTTCGAGGGCTACGCCCAGGACCCGGAGGTCAGCCGGTATCTGACCTGGCGGCCCCACGCATCGATCAAAGAGACCCGAGCCTATGTTGCGGCCTCCATGACCGCGGCGACCCATCGCACCTATGTCCTCGTTTCGAGAGCGGAGCATTCGGTGATCGGCGCCTTCGACTTGCGGCAAGCGGGCCCAACCCGCCTGGAATACGGGTATGTTCTCGCCCGAGGCTTGTGGGGCCAGGGGTTGATGACGGAGGTTCTGGCCGAGGTTGTGGAGTGGGCCCTGCGGCAACCCGCGATATGGCGCATCGGCAGCGTCTGCGATGTCGAAAACCTCGCCTCCGCCCGGGTCATGGAGAAGGCGGGATTGCACCGCGAGGGAGTGCTGCGGCGCTGGGGAATGCATCCCAACCTCGCTGAGGCGCCGCGCGACTGTTTCAGCTACGCCAAGGTGCGTTAGGAGCCGGGACCAGCTGGACCGGCAAGAAGAGGGCAGGCCGGCATTCGAGCCGGGCGCAAGGTCAGCGCAGTTGGCGGCGGGGTATTGCGGTCGCGAGACCGGCGCCGATCGCGATGCCAAGGGCGAGCACCCCACCCGCGAGCACCAGCTGCTGCGCCGGTAAGCGCGGACGCGAAACCGGTGCGGCCAGGCGCAGCGCTGCGGCCGGCTTCAATCCCATGCCCTCGGCGATGATCTCGGCGAGATGCCGGGTGCGCTGCGGCAGCGCCTGCTCGATCTGCTCGCGGCAGCTGAAACCGTTTGCCAGCACCAGGGTGTCGGTCTCGGCCTGGCGCAGCCGCGGCAGCAGCACCCGTTCCGCCGCCTGCATTGAAATATCGTACTTGCCGGCCTCGAACCCGAACGAGCCGGCCATGCCGCAGCAGCCTGAAGGCAATAGCTCGGCGTCGAGCCCCAGCCGGTCCAGCACCCGCTTTTCGGCATCGGGCTTCATGACCGCATGGTGATGGCAATGCACCTGCACCAGCGCCTTGCGCTGGACATGCGGCAGCGGGAAATCGTCGCCCTGACGATCGATGAATTCGCTGAGCAGAAACGTCTGTTCCGCAAGACGCTGGGCCGCCTCGTCCTGCGGGAACAGGCCGGGCAGCTCGTCACGGAATGCGGCGACGCAGGCCGGTTCGAGCCCGATCACGGGAGTGCCGGCGTAGATGTCATTGCGCAAGGTGTCCAGCACCTGCTGCAGCAATCCCTTTGCCGTTTTCAGCATGCCCCAGTCATAAAGCGGGCGCCCGCAGCATAAGGGCCGCTGCGGGATCACGACCTGCCAGCCGGCTTCCTCGAGCAGCAAGGTCGCCGCCACCGCGGTCTGTGGCCGGAAGAAATTGTTGAAGGTGTCGGGGAACAGCACGACGCGCAGCCCCTCCGGATTGCGCCGCCCGCGACCACGGAACCAGTCCACAAAGGTCTGTTCGGCGAAAGGCGGCATTTGCCGCTGCGGCGCGATGCCGCCGAGACGCTTCAGGATGCCGCCGATTGCCGGGCTCTGGGTCAAGGCATTGGCGAGACCAGGCGCCCGGCTGGCGAGCCGCGACCACCAGTAGATCAGACCCATCGAATAGGCCGGGCGCGGCCGCAGCCGCCCGGCATAGTAATGCGAGCGGAACTCGGCCTTGTAGGTCGCCATATCGACATTGACCGGGCAGTCGCCTTTGCAGCCCTTGCAGGCGAGGCACAGATCGAGCGCCTCCTCGACCGCGGGATTGCGCCAGGTCTTCGCGATCGCGCCGCCATGCATCATCTCGAACAAGAGGCGGGCGCGGCCGCGCGTCGAGTGCTTCTCTTCGCGGGTGACCATGTAGCTCGGGCACATGACCTCGCCGCTCTCGCTGTGGTGGCGGCACTTGCCGATCCCGACGCAGCGGATCGCGGCCCGCGCAAAGCTGCCTTCATCCTCGGGGTAGGCAAAATGGCCCTCGACATGCGGCACCCGGTATTCAGGGCCGAGCCGCAGATTGGAGGTGATCGGGTAGGGGTCGACGATCTTGTGCGGGTTCATCCCGCCGTCCGGGTCCCAGATCGCCTTGAATTCGCGAAACGCCTCGATCAGCTCGGGTCCGTACATCTTGGGCAATAATTCGGCGCGCGACTGCCCGTCGCCATGTTCGCCCGACAGCGAGCCGCCGAATGACAGCACGAGATCGGCCGCCTCGCTCATGAAGTTGCGCCATTTCCGGATGCCGTCGTCGGTGCGCAGCCCGAAATCGATGCGGCAATGGATGCAGCCATCGCCGAAATGGCCGTAGAGGGTCGAATCGTACCCGTATTTGTCGAACAGCTTGCGCAATTCGCGGCAATAGTCGCCAACCTTCTCCGGCGCCACCGCCGAATCCTCCCAGCCCTCCCAGGCGTCCGGGTGATGCGGCACGAAGGCGGTGCTGCCGAGCCCGGCCTCGCGCGCCTTCCAGATCTTCTGCTGATCCTCCTTGGATTTGCAGACTTTGATGTTGGGCGGGTTTGGGCGGCGCTCGAAAGCGCGCTTTAGCGCCTCGGCCTTTTCCGCCGCCTCGGCCTCGCTGTCGCCGCCGAACTCGGCGATCAGCCAGCCCTTGCCTTCCGGCAGCACGGCGACCTGGCTCATGTCTTCGTGCTTGTCTCGCATGAACTCGATCAGCTTCTCGTCCAGCGCCTCCAGAGCGATGCAGCCGTGCTCGCGCACAAAGGCAGCCGCGTCGCCGGCCCGGTAGATGTCGGGGAACGCCAGTACTGCCAGCGCGCGGCAGGGCGGGCTCGGCACCAGCCGCAGTTTCGCGCCGAGGATCGCGACGCAGGTGCCTTCCGAGCCGACCAGCGCGCGGGCGACGTGAAACCCGTTCTCGGGCAGCAGATTATCGAGGTTGTAGCCGGACACCCGGCGCGGGATCTTCGGGTAGCGGGCCCGGATCAAATCGGCATAGCGGCGCTGCAGCGCGTCGAGCCGGCGATAGATGTCGGCGCGCCGACCCCCTGCAGCGAGGATGCGGGCATATTCGGCAGCGTCGGTCGCCCCGACCGTCATCCGCAGCCCGTCATGGGTCAGGATGTCGAGTTCTTCGACATTGTCGGCGGCGCGCCCGGCCATGACCGAATGCACCCCGCAGGAATTGTTGCCCAGCATGCCGCCGAGCGTGTTGTGGTCATGCGTAGAGGGGTCGGGGCCGAAGGTCAGGTGGTGCTTCTCGGCAGCATCGCGCAGATCGTCGAGCACGCAACCGGGTTCGACCCGCGCCCAGCGGCCGGTCGGGTCGAGCTCGAGGATATGGTTCAGGTATTTCGAATAATCGACGACGACGGCGACGTTGCAGGTCTGGCCGGCGAGGCTGGTGCCGCCGCCTCGCGACAGGAACGGCGCGCCGTGCTCGCGGCATACCGCCATCGTCGCGACGACATCGTCGATGGTGCGTGGGATCACGACGCCAATCGGCACCTCGCGATAATTCGAGGCGTCGGTCGCATAGAGGGCGCGGCTGCCGTCGTCGAACCTGACCTCACCGGCAACCGTGCGTTTCAGCGCCCGCTCCAATGCGCGGGCAGCGCGGCGCGGGAAATGCTGGCCGGGCCGGTTGTCGTCGCCGGTGCGTTCGTGCGGATAGAGGTTGACCGAGCCTGCCTGCCGCACCGCGGGGTTTACATCGAGCGTCGCCATCCCAAGCCTCTCCACGCTGCCCCGCTCCGCAAACCGACCCGCTTCGGAGCCGCTCCCGGCGCTGCGGAACGTCGCAAGGGCCCCTTCGTTTTTGATTCGCTCGAGGCCCAAGGAGGAGGCGCATGCGCTCAAAAATCCTTGACGATGCCAGTCAACGCACCTTCGCCCTCGTTTTTGAGACCGGCGATGAGGTTATCGACGGGTTGCAGCGGTTTGCCCGAGAGAACGACCTGACCGCCGCCGAATTCACCGGGTTGGGAGCGCTCAGCGAGGTTGTGCTCGGTTATTTCGACTGGCAGACGAAAGATTACCGCCGGATCCCGGTGCAGGAGCAGGTCGAGGTCGTCAGCCTGATCGGCAATTTTGCGATTGGCGAAGACGGGAAACCCGCGGTGCACCCGCACATCGTCGTCGCCAAATCGGACGGCAGCGCCCATGGCGGTCACCTGTTGCAGGGCCATGTGCGGCCGACGCTGGAAGTCGTCGTGGTTGAATCCCCCGCCCATCTTCACCGGCGACATGACCCGGAGAGCGGGCTCGCACTGATCCGGATCGACCGAAGCTGACCGAGGCGAAATCGAAGACCGCACGGGATCGAAACAGGAATTGACGGGCGATCCGATCGCCGAACGATTGGCGGCGGCGTCCCCTCGATCAATTGCCGACGGCGCTGCGCTATGCCCGCGAGCGCATCGAGGACGCGATCAAGGTCGTCGTGACCTCATCGCCCTGAGGGTGCTCCCAACAGCAAAGAAGGCCGGTAACCGGTTGACATCACCCGCAGCGCGGCTTATCTCCGGCGGCTCCGGAAGCCCGTGACAGGCGCCCGTGGCGGAATTGGCAGACGCGCACGGTTCAGGTCCGTGTTCCGAAAGGAGTGGTGGTTCGACTCCACTCGGGCGCACCATCACAGGTCAGCGGAGTTGAGGCCCGGGGCCAGAACGCGTGCACGTCCGCCCGGGCGAGACGCCCGCGACGGCTTTGATACCGGGCTCGCGGGCGGGTTGTGATGACGCATCGGGTATACCACGGCGATCTTCCGGAAGGGCTCGCCTTCGGCACTGCCGTGGCGATCGACACCGAGGCCATGGGCCTCAACCCCCATCGCGACCGGCTGTGCCTGGTTCAGCTTTCCGCCGGCGACGGCGATGCCCATCTCGTCCAGTTCGCGCCCGGGCGATACGAAGCGCCGCGCCTCAAGCGCTTATTGGCCGATTCGGCGATAACCAAGCTGTTTCATTTCGCACGTTTCGACGTCGCTATCCTGTACCATTATCTCGGGACGATGGCGGAGCCGATCTATTGCACCAAGATTGCCTCGCGCCTTGCCCGAACCTTTACCGATCGTCACGGCCTGCGGGATTTGTGCAAGGAACTGCTCGGCGTCGACCTGTCGAAGCAGCAGCAGAGTTCGGATTGGGGGGCGGACAGCCTGACCGAGGAACAGCTCCGCTACGCCGCCTCGGACGTGCTGCATCTGCACGCGCTGCGCGGGCGGCTCGACGCGATGCTGGCGCGCGAAGGTCGCGACGCGCTGGCTCGGGATTGTTTCGCGTTTCTGCCGACGCGGGTGCGGCTCGATCTTGCCGGATGGGCAGATCAGGACATGTTCGCGCATTGAGCGCGAACAGGGCGGCGTTGCCGGAACCGGCGCCAGGGTCCATAGTCATCAACCGATCTTTTTCTATCCCGCCCAAATTCCGCCAAATAATTCGGAGATTTCGGTTGCGATGAGCGAAATGCGGCGTGCGCTGACGGCTCCTCGAGCGGTTTCGCTGGCCGCGTCCGATGCCGACCTCGTCGTGGCGCGGCGAGTGATTCGCGCCGAGATCGGCGGGCTCGAGCGTCTCTCCGAAGCCCTCGACGGCGCATTCCGGGTCGGTCTCGACCTGTGCGCTGCCGCGCGGGGGAAAATAATCGTGACCGGCATCGGCAAGAGCGGGCATGTGGCGCGTAAGATCGCCGCGACGCTCGCCTCGACCGGCACCCCGGCGCAATTCGTCCATCCGGCCGAGGCAAGCCACGGCGATCTCGGGATGATCGGTACGCAGGACGCGATCCTCGCTCTGTCGAATTCCGGCGAGACCGCGGAGCTTGCCGACATCATCGCCTATTCGCGCCGTTTCAAGATCCCGCTGGTTGCGATCACCGGCAGCCGTTCATCGGCCCTCGCCGAGGCGGCGGATGCGGCGCTGCTGTTGCCGAAGGTCGCCGAAGCCTGCCCGATGGGGCTGGCGCCCACCACCTCGACGACGATGATGCTGGCGCTGGGGGATGCGATGGCGATCGCGCTGCTCGAGCGCAAAGGCTTCTCCAGCGCCGATTTTCAGCTGTTCCACCCCGGCGGCAGGCTCGGCCGCAAGTTGCTACGCGTCGCCGACATCATGCATCGCGGCGACGCCGTGCCGCTGGTAGCGCCGGGCGCGCTAATGTCGGAAGCCATCCTGGTCATGACCGCGAAGAGTTTCGGCTGCGTCGGGGTCCGGAACCGGCACGGGCGGCTCGTCGGCGTCATCACCGACGGCGATCTGCGGCGGCACATGGATGACGGTCTGCTCGGGCGCACCGTCGCCGAGGTCATGCACCCGAAGCCGAAGACGATCGCTTCCGGCAGACTCGCGGCCGAGGCTCTCGGCATGATGAACCAGGTCGCGCCGCCGACCACGTCGCTGTTCGTGGTGGACGACGCCGATCGCCCGGTCGGCTTCATCCACATGCACGACTGCCTGCGCGCCGGGGTCGCCTAGGCGGCGCCAGCGCATCATGAGCCAAGCATGACCGTCCAAAGGGCCGAGCCCAAAATCCGCAGCGGGAGGCCGTTCGGCTGGCGCGCGGCATGGAGCGCGCGCCGATCCGTCTGGGACGGCCTGAGCCCGCGCCGCTCGGCGTTGCCAGGCGATCGCTACAGCCGGCGCGTGGCCCTGCTCAAACACCTGCTGCCGGCTATCGGGCTCGTGCTGTTGCTGCTGGTGGCGGTGTGGCCGCGTCTCGGCCCGTTGCTGGAACGGGTCCGTTTGGCGTTTCCGGCAATCGATCTGCGCGAAGCCCGCGAGCTGCGCATGGTCAATCCGCGCTATGCCGGCACCGACCGGGAGGGCCGGCCCTACGTCGTGACCGCCGCGGTGGGACGCCAGGACCCGTCAAGGCAGGACCTGATGTCGTTGGAGGCGCCGCGCGCCGAGATCCGGATGCACAGCGGCGCCCTCGTCGTGGTCACCGGGATGACCGGGATATACCAGTCCCAGGCCCAGCTTCTCGATCTGTTCGACAACGTCAACCTCGTGCATGACAACGGCACCCGTTTCGTGACCCGCGCCGCGCGGCTGCATGTCGCCGACAGCAGCACCGAGGGCGATGAACCGGTCGAAGGCCACGGACCCTCGGGCGATGTCTCGTCGCAAGGCTTCCGCATCCTCAACAAGGGCGACACGATCGTGTTCACCGGCACCTCCGATCTCGTGCTGAAAGGCGCGAAGCCGGCCCCCACCCCGGCGCCGCCTTCGGCCGTGCCGGCCGACATCGGCGCGACCGCGGCTCGGATCGAGGCTGCGGCAGCACCAGCGCCGCGGGGCGGCAAGCCCGCCGCCCAACCGATCAAGCCCGCCGCCGCGCCGCAGCGGGTGGCGCAGGCAACGGCGCATGGGAAGCCGGCGGCCCATCCGGCATCCAAGAGGGCGCATTGAAGAGCCCGCCTCGGCGTCTTGCTCCGAGCCTGGCCGGCACGCTGCTGTTGCTCGGAGCCGTGGCGGGGCCGGGCCCGGCGACGGCGCAAGGCTTGAACCTCGGCGCTGCCTCGGACAGCCGGCCGGGCGAGATCCAGGCGGATTCCGGCATCGAATGGCAGCAGAGCGCGCAGGTTTACATCGCGCGCGGCAATGCCGTCGCGACCCGCGGTACGACCGAGATCCACGCCGACACCCTGATCGCGCATTACCGGCCGGTGAAGGGAGCCGGCGAAGGTGGCGCGACCGAGATCTACCGGCTCGACGCCGACGGCCACGTGACAATCAAGAGCCCGACCCAGACGGTCGTCGGGGATCACGCGGTCTACGATGTCGACCAGACGCTGGGTGTTGTTACCGGCAAGGGGCTGAAAATGACAACCCCGACCGATGTGGTGACGGCTCGCGACAGTCTCGAATGGTATGATCAGAAGCAGATTGCGGTGGCGCGCGGCGACGCCGTGGCGACACGCGGGCCGAAGACCATCAAGGCCGACATCCTGACCGCCTATATGGTCAAGACCGCGCCCCAGGGGGGCAACGGCCAGCCCGGAACCAGCAAGCCCGCCGCTTCGGCATCCCCGGCGGCGGCCAAATCGGCAGGCGCGAAGCCCGACGCCGGCAAGCCGGCGGCGGCCAAGCCTGCCGCCCCGCCCGGCGCGCCCAACGAGGAATCGAAAATCAGTCGCGTCGATGCTCAAGGTCACGTTGTGGTCACCAACGGCTCCGACGAGGGGCGCGGCGACTACGCCGTCTACAACGCCGAGACCGGGATTTGCAGCCTGATCGGCAACGCCGTGCTCACCCGCGACAAGGACGTTGTCAAAGGCCAATACGCCGTCATGGATCTGAACCGGAACGTCAGCCGCATCCTGCCCGCTTCCAGCCTGCCGGGGAGTCCGAGCCAACGGGTCCAGGGTTTGTTCGTGCGCCAGGATGCGACCGCCGCACCGGGCGGCGGCGGCGGCAAACCCGCTCCGGCCGGAGCCAAGAAGCCGTGATGCGCCGTAAAGCTCCGCCGCCTGCGACTGCCGATTACGATTCCCTGGTCGGCGGCGGCCGCGGACCCCGGCTCGTCGCCGATAATCGCGGTCTGCTCGGCGAGGGCCTCGGCAAAAGCTTCAAACGCCGCCCGGTTTTGCGGGGCGTCAATGTTTCGGTGCAGCGCGGCGAAGTGGTCGGGCTGCTCGGACCCAACGGAGCCGGCAAGACCACCTGTTTCTATATCATTACCGGCTTGATCGCGGCGGATACCGGCATCGTCACTCTGGACGGGCAGGACATTACCGATCTGCCGATGTATCGACGCGCCCGGCTTGGGATCGGCTACCTGCCGCAGGAGGCCTCGATCTTCCGCGGCCTCACCGTCGAGCAGAACATCCGCGCCATTCTCGAGGTCGCCGAGCCCGAGCCTGACGCCCGCGAGACGATGCTCGATGCGCTGCTCGCCGAGTTCTCGATCAGCCATCTGCGGCGCGCTCCGGCGATGGCGCTGTCCGGCGGCGAGCGGCGGCGCTGCGAGATCGCGCGGGCCTTGGCGACCCAGCCCCATTTCATCCTGCTCGACGAGCCGCTCGCCGGCATCGACCCGATCGCGGTCGGCGACATCCGCGACTTAGTGGCGCATTTGAAGGACCGCGGCATCGGCGTCTTGATCACCGATCACAACGTGCGGGAAGCGTTCGAGATCGTGGATCGCGCCTACATCCTGCACGAAGGACAGGTGCTGATGGAGGGGGCGCCCGACGAAATCGTCGCCGATCCCGACGTCAGACGCGTTTACCTGGGCGAAAGGTTTAGCCTATAAGCCGCTCCGAACGGAGCTTTTCGTGACCAGGATGGGTTTTTCGCAGCGGCTCGAGCTTCGCCAGTCCCAGGCGCTCGTCATGACGCCGCAGTTGCAGCAGGCGATCAAGATGCTGCAGCTGTCGAACCTCGAGCTGACCGATTTCGTCGATGGCGAGATCGAGCAGAACCCGCTTCTCGAGCATGGCGAGCGCGAGAGCGAGGACGGCAGCACGCCGGCCGAATCCGCGATCGAGCCCGCACCGGCGAGCGAGACCGGTTCACCCCCTTCGGACAGCCTTTCCGGCAATTTTACCAGCGAAGCCGCCGAGCACTGGCAGGCGGCGGCCGGCACGGAGGGCGACGGTTCGGTTGATCTCGCCGGTGACACGCAGGCTTGGCGCAGCCGCAACGGCAGTTTCGACGGCGAGGACTTGCCCGGGCTGGATCAGGCCGCGGCACCGCCGCAAACGCTGCGGGAGCACCTTCTCAGCCAGATCGGCGCCGACTTGTCCGACGTCGCAGACCGGGCGATCGCGCTCTACCTGCTGGATCAGGTCGACGAGACCGGGTATCTGCGGGCCGATCTTGCCGAAGCCGGCGAGCGTCTCGGCTGCGGCATCGCTCACATCGAGCGCGTGCTCGCCCGGCTGCACGAGCTCGACCCGCCCGGCGTCTTCGCCCGAACCCTGCCGGAATGCCTCGCATTGCAGCTGCGCGACCGCAATCGGCTCGATCCGGCGATGCAGGCCCTGCTCGACAATCTCCCGCTGCTGGCGGCCCGCAATCTCCCGGCGCTGATCCGGGTCTGTGAAGTCGATGTCGAGGACATCGCCGAGATGATCGCGGAGATCAAATCGCTCGACCCGCGCCCCGGGCTTGCCTTCGATCCGCCGCTGGCTCAGCCGGTGGTGCCCGACATACTGATGCGGGCGGCGCCCCAGGGCGGCTGGATTGTCGAGCTGAACGCCGACACCCTGCCGCGAGTGCTGGTCAACAACCGGTATTTCGCGCGCGTCACCCAGGCGGCCCGCAGCAAGGCCGATCGCGACTACCTGACCGAGCGGCTGCAGGCGGCGAACTGGCTGGTCAAATCGCTGCACCAGCGCGCCACCACGATCCTGAAGGTCGCGACCGAGATCGTGCGCCAGCAGGACGGGTTTTTTCGCCATGGCGTGCAGTCGCTGCGGCCCTTGATCCTGCGCGACATCGCCGATGCGATCGGGATGCACGAAAGCACGGTCAGCCGGGTCACCACAAACAAGTACATGGCAACCCCCCGCGGCCTGTTCGAGCTGAAGTACTTCTTCACCTCCGCCATCGCAGCCTCGCGCGGCGGGGACGCGCATTCGGCCGAAGCGGTTCGTTTCCGCATCCGCCACCTGATCGAGCGCGAGGCGGTGGCGGAAACCCTGTCAGACGAGCGCATTGTCGAGCTGTTGCAGCGCGACGGCATCGATATCGCCCGGCGCACCGTGGCCAAATACCGCGAATCCATGCACATTCCGTCTTCGGTGCAGCGCCGCCGGGAGAAGATGACGGCGCTGTGATTTGCGAATGAGCCGGCTGCGGCGGCAGCCCGGGCCGGCTCGCCCGCTCGATGCTTGATCCGCCCCGCGGGCATCCCTATTTCGCTGCGGGATGCCCACGGGATCACCCGCTCAGCCATGCAATTGACCGTCACCGGCAAGCAGGTCGACGTCGGCGAATCGCTGCGCGCGCATGTCGCCGACAACCTCGACCGCATTCTTGGCAAGTATTTCGGCTCCGCGATCGAGGCGCATGTAGTCTTCGCCAAGGAGGCGCACCTGATACGCGCTGAAATCGCGGTTCGCATCGGCCGGGGGATCGTCGTCAATGCCTGCGCCGCGGCGAACGAATTTTATGCTGGGTTCGATACGGCGGCCGACCGCGTTGCCAAGCAGCTGCGACGGTACAAGCGGCGTTTGCGCGACCATCACGCCAGGACCCGCGACACGGCCGCGGCGTCGGAGGAGTCGGAGCAAGTCAGATCCTACATCTTGGCATCGCCCGACGAGCCGGAGTTGCCGGAGGCGGGGGAAAGCGAGCCCGGCGGTCCCGCGATCATCGCCGAAATGAGCGCCGAACTGCCGCGGCTGACCGTCGGAGAGGCAGTGATGCGCATGGATCTGGCGGACGCGCCCGTGCTGTTGTTCCGCAACCGCTCCAATGGCGAATTGAACCTGGTCTACCGCCGCAGCGACGGCAATATCGGGTGGATCGACCCGGCGCTTGACCCGGCCGGCCGCCGCAGCCTCGTCGAGTTCTGATGGATCTCACGGATCTGCTGACGCCGCAGGGCGTGATCGCAAACCTGCGGGCGGCCACCAAGAAGCAGGTATTGCAGGAGCTTGCGCGCCGCGCCGCGGCCGCGAGCAGCGTACCCGATCGGACGATCTACGATGCGGTGGCCGAACGCGAGCGTCTCGGCTCAACGGGCATCGGGATGGGCATCGCCATCCCGCACGGCAAGCTCGGCGGGTTGTCCCGCATGTACGCGGCCTTCGCCCGCTTGGACCGCCCGATCCCGTTCGAGGCGATCGACGACCAGCCGGTTGATCTGGTTTTCCTGCTGCTCGCGCCAGAGGACGCAGGAGCGGAACACCTGAAGGCGCTGGCGCAAGTGTCGCGGCTGCTGCGCGACCGCGCCATCTGCCAGAAGCTGCGCGGTACCGACCGCGCCGATGCGCTTTACATACTGCTCACGGACCAGACCGCGAGCCACCCGGCCTAGCAGCCCGCTACCGAACCATCATCAATGAACGCTGACCGGCTCCATGTCGTGCTGACGCACTGCCGCGAAGGCGATGTCTCTATTGGTCATCAGCGCTATCTGGGTACCGTCCGCGGCGTGGACCGAATAGCCGGTGACCTCGTCAACCACCACCTGCTTGATATACGCCATATCCTGCATGCCGAGAGCGGCCAGCTCATGGGATGAAATGTGCCGATTCCGTTCGGTTGGATGCATAATGCCGATCTCCTTGAGCCGCGCCTGAGAGGCGTCCGGGGCCGCCGCTTCGATAGGGAAACGCCACGAGGCGGCCGAACTATCCCGCCGCCTGCGGCCGGGGCCGCTGCTTATTCCGCCGCTCGACTGCTCGCCGTCTTGATTTCGATCGTCCGCGGCCGATTTTCGACCTCGGGGCGCACCAGCTCGATGTGCAGCAGGCCGTTGTCGAGGTAAGCGCCGCGCACCTCGATCCCTTCGGCGAGAACAAAAGAGCGATGGAATTGGCGGGCCGCGATGCCGCGATACAGGTATACACGGTCCTTCTCTTCGGTCTGCCGGCCCCGGACCACCAGCTGGTTGTCCTCAATCGTGATCTTGAGATCGGCCATCGTGAAGCCGGCGACCGCGAACGTGATGCGCAGCGCGCTGGCCGCGAGCTGTTCGATGTTGTAGGGCGGATAACCGTCGGTTGAAACCTTGGTGACGCGGTCAAGGGCCCGCTCGAAATGGTCGAAGC